>JAEIGA010000595.1_pt1 | contig 53501 bp, 61 predicted proteins | sample 9270691 | NCBI WGS metagenome assembly JAEIGA01 (sample SAMN17057246, study PRJNA624740) | gut metagenome | biome: biome; isolation source: fecal sample | host: Bos grunniens | place: China: Xizang | collected 2019 | reverse complement strand
AGAGTTAAGAGCTCTTCCAAAACAGCCTATTAATAAAAAATAAATTAGTATAGAGAGACAAGGAGAGAAACTATGGCAGAACGTAAACGTGATTATAATTTATTTCCACCTATTGTGGATTCTTATATGCCAAGTTTCGCAATTGAAGATAAAGAATGTCAGATATTGTTTTCAATATCTGACTATAATTCTTTAAATGCGATAGCGGGTGCAGAAGTAAGTATAAGATATCAATCGAATAATACTTCTGCTTTAGCAAGTGGACTTGATTATGATTCCACTATTAATAATGAAAACTATAGCTTTGATGCAACAAATGGTTTATTAGCAATAAAAGAAACCGCATTAAAGGATAAATTTAAAGCTAATGAAATATATAAAGTTCAAATTCGTTTATTAAGCAATGAAGGATATTCTGAATGGTCAACAGTATGTTTAATTAAAGGTATTCATAAAGCTCTTATTAGAGTTCCTTTATTTGAAGATTCAAGTGATATTGGAGATATGGTTATTAATATTGGAACTTTAGATGTTAATGCTATTATTGAACCAATAGATAAAACTATTAATACAGAAGAACAATTTAATGAAAACATTTATTACTATGAAATGTATATTTATAAAAATGGAAGTGTATATGAGCATAGCGGAAGAATCTATACAACAGATGAAAATGAACGAAATTTAAAATATACATTTAAAAAACAATTGGAAGTTAATCAATCATATGAACTTGAAATTTTATTTTGCACAACTTCTAATTATATTCAATCAGCAAAATATGAATTTGTTCACTCTTTAATTGATGAACAAATGGATATAGATATATATTTACAAGAGAATGATGAACAGGGATATATTGAGGCGGCGGTGTCGATTAAAGATCTTATTCCTGGATCTTATATTCTTTTAAGAGCTTCTTCTCTTGATGATTTTGCAACTTGGAAAGACATTCATTTATTCCAAAAAGGAATTGATGAACATACTAAAACAAAGATTTTAAAAGAAATTCAAAATGAATCTTTAATGTTAACAAGTGATATCGAGGAGATTGATGGAGAATTTTACATATATAGAGATTATACTGTTCAAGGTGGGGTCTTATATAAATACAAGATTCAAAATTATGGAAAAGGCGGGATTCGTTCTTTAGAGAGCGAGGCATCGGAGGCCGCACTTTGTTATTTTGATTATATGTTTTTGGGAGATAAAGATTTTCAATTAAAGATAAAGTTTGATGGAAATTTATCTTCTCCAAAGAAGAATATATTAGAATCAAAGACTGACACTATTGGTGGGAAATATCCAATTATTAGAAGAAATGGAAATACTCAATATGAAAGTTTTCAAATTTCTGGTATTATTTCTGCTTTTGGTGATGAGAATGAGTTCTATGATAACTCTTGGAAAGAAGACCTGGAATGGAAAGCACAATACTATGATAAATATGGAATCTCTAATATGAGAGATTTTGTTGGAGAAAAATCTTATAGGGATAAAGTTAATGAATTTCTTCATAATGGTCAAGTTAAATTGTTTAGATCAATGCAAGAAGGAAACTTCCTAGTTAGATTAATGGATATATCATTTACTCCTAATCAACAATTAGGAAGATTGATTGGTACCTTTCAAGCAACTGCTTATCAAATAGCAGATTTGACTATTGAAAATTATTTTAAATATAATATTCTTGACAGTATTGCCTATAATGAAGGACAGGATATTATTAGTAATGAAATAGTTTTTGGTCAAATTATGACTACTGATTTAAGTGTTATTATGGATTTATATGATAAGACATATTATTTTAATCAATATAGTTATAATGTTTCTTTAAAAAAATTTAATAAAATTAGAGTTACTGCTTTATTAGATAAGATTAAGATTTATAATAATATCTTTTTAAGAAAAGGACAAAGTTTAATTTTATATGAAAAAGATATTAAAGATAATTTGTTATTACAAACAGAAAACGCAAGTATATTAATTGACTATGAAGCAGAAATTCAAATTCAATATGCACAAGATATTTTTAAAACGCAATATATTTCTACTAATATTGGACAATTGGAAAATTGTCAAGAAGATATAATTGCTAAATTACAGGAATTATATAATCAAAATGTAGAAAACTTATATTTACAAGAGATTGAAAATATTGATGCTATTGAATTTAAAAATCAAAACAATATGGATTGTATAGTTGAAATAATTTATGCAGATAAAGATGATAAAGGACAAAATATTTCAACTAATATTACTATTAATGCTAATAATAATTATACTTTATTATCTGACGAATTAAAAAGAAAAGAAATTATTTCGATTACACCAAAACAACCGATTAATGTAAATTATTATTATACTTTATCAAAGAAATATTATCTTTAGGAGGTAGCGTATGAATTACACACAATATCCATATTTAAAAGATAATTTATTTCTTAAAGAAGTAGATGAAATGCAAAATAAAGAACAGGTTATAAGAATTACTGTTCTTGATTTACAAGAAAAACCTATTCAAAGTATTGAGGGCCGCGTAACTAGCGGTAACCTTAATATAAATGCTTCATCTGCGATAAGAAGAACTGGAAGTTTATCATTAATTGCAGATGAAGATAAAAATGATTTAACAAATATAAATAGTTTGTTTTATTTAAATAAAAAAGTAAAACTTGAAACTGGCTTTAAAAATACAACAAATAAATATTTAGAATATGAAACTTTATGGTTTCCTCTTGGTATTTATTTAATGTCAAATCCTAATCTTTCTAGTGGAACGAGTGGAACAACCATATCTTTAAATTTAAAAGATAAAATGTGTCAACTTAATGGAGAGATGGGTGGAACTATTCCTACTTCAATACAATTTGATAAAGATACTAGCGGAAATAAAATTCCTTATTATCTTATTATTCAAGAGTTGGTAAACCATTGGGGCGGGGAACAGATAAGTAAAATTATAATTGACATTCCCGAAAGAGCAACTTCTTTAATTAAAGATAAAGATGGTATTCCAATTGCTCAAACATTTGAAATCTTTTATCCTGTTGATAAAGAGTTTATTTCTCAAGCTGGAGATAGTGTGGCAACAATTTTAGATAAAATAAAAAATGCTCTAGGTGGATATGAATATTTTTATGATTTAGACGGTAATTTTATTTTTAGAGAAATAAAAAATTATATTAACACCTCATACTCCAGTTATTTAGATAGACAAGCCAAACCTTTGTATGATTTAGATTTAGATAATTTTATTATTGACCAAACAAAAGGAAAAAATATTTATAATTTTACTGATTCTAAATTAATTACCTCTTATTCAAATGCACCTCAACAAGACAATATTAAAAATGAATTTATTGTTTGGGGGGCTAGAGGAAAAGATAATAATATTCCTATTAGATATAGACTCGCTATTGATAAGAAACCTTTTGTAGCAGAAGGCGGCAATCCTCATGATAAAATTATTTTATATGAATTGAATAATATTATTTGGGCGGCAACTAAATACAATGGGGAAAAGCCTATTATTGGAGCTTCTTATATACTCTATGAAAATAAGTGGGTTTGGGATGTTGATAGTCAAAAATATATTGAAGTTGTAGTGATATCTAAAGACGGCGATTGGCGTGCAACTGATTGGCGAACTGAATTATATTATCAAGCAATTGAGGATGCGGCCTCTGGTTTACGCTCCCATGATTATGCAGAGGATCTACGAGCAGAATGGCCTAAAGTATATAATTTAAAAGAAAATACATTTAGAGGAGAATCTACTTCTTTTGATTATTTTTTAGATTTTATTGATACAAACTCTCATGTAGCTAATATGGGAACCAATGTTATTGGTAGAAAAACTAAATCTGAATCAAACGAAAAGATAGATTGTGTATTTTATTATGATACTGCAAATCTTCCTATTTGGTATTTTAATAAGGAAGAGCATAATTATATAAAAAATCAAGGATATCCTAGTTCTCAAGTAGGATATTGGCAAAAGATATTAAATGAAGATAATGTGCAATATGTCTTTTGTAATGGATATATTTCAGAGGAAGAATTAAATATTATTGAATTTATTTCACAAACAGAAATTTTTGAATATTTTAAATTAAAACTTTCTGGTTCTCTAGATGATGCCTTTACTCGCGCCCGCGAACTTTTATATACATATACACAATGGGGTAATGCAATTTCTCTTGCTGGAATCCCAATTTATTATTTAGAACCAAATCATAGAATTACAGTTAATGATAATGTAAGCGGAATACATGGGGACTACTTGATAAATAGTATCTCACTTCCTCTTGATATCTCTGGCACAATGACATTATCATGCTCTAAAGTGTTAGAGAAATTATAGAAAGGAGATTAATTATGTTTTATCAAAAGTATTTATCAAATATAAAATTATCTGGTGCTGTTAAAGAAATGGAACCTAATAAAGCTTATTATTTACAAAATCAGATAAATTCTGTAACTCCTGTTAAAGTTACTGGTGAAAATGGTAGTTATGAACTTGTTAATGGACAACAAGTAATTTATAATCCATTGATAAAAGCAAAAATTGATGGTGATATTGATGTTTATCCTATTGAAAATCTTTTATCTGATGGACAAATTGTTTCTAAAATTCAAGTAGAATTTTCTGAAGATAATACAGACTTTTTATCTAATAATGCAATTTTTATAAATGCAGATATGATAAAAGGATATAAACAAACAAATAATGAAGATACTAATAATATTTATTCATTTGAAACTATAGATGATGTAGCTACAAAAATTCGTTATTTAGGAATTATTCCATCTTCATTATCTGAGGATGAATTTATTATATTAAATTATTATACGACAGATTAATTAAGGTGCTTAGTTGAACTAAGTACCTTTATTTTTTTTGTCCTTCTTTTCACATTTCACGATTATTCTTACATTTCTAAAAATTATCTCGGCTCTCCTGCTAAATTTCAAAGTTTTAATAAAAACTCGGACAAACTATAAAATTGAGTTTTAATTAAAACTTATATAAAAATGTAACACAAGGGAAATATTTTAAAAATAAGCAGAGAGGAGATATCATGAACTATTACCCTAATAATTATTATTTAAATTATCCATACGGAAATCAATATCAACAACAACAAATGCCATATCAAGCTCAAGCACAAACACCTCAACCACAAGGGCTTAATGGAAAAATTGTTGATAGTCAAGATGTAGTTAGAGCAACGGAAGTGCCAATAGGCGGATATGGAATTTTCCCAAAAGCTGACTTAAGTGAGATTTATATTAAATCTTGGAATAATAATGGAACAACAAGTGTCATTACTTATAAGCCAGAGTCGCCACAACCAGTTGCTACAACAGACCCAATAGCAGAATTAAAAGAACAAATTATTGTGATTAATTCTAAACTTGATAGTATATTGGCGGCGGCCCCGGTTAAAGAAGTTAAACCTGAACCTAAAATTCAAACACCGGCACCCGCGCCTAAAAAGGAGGTTTTCTTTTAAATGAATAATATGACACCTATTAACTTAATTCAGATGATGCGTAATGGCGGAAATCCGCAACAATTAGTTTTAAGTATGCTTGGAGCTCAAGCAGAAAACAATCCAATCTTAGCAAATTTAATTGATCTTGCTAAACAGAATCGAACTAAAGAAATGGAAAATATAGCAAGAAATCTATTTAAAGAAAAAGGGTTGGATTATGATACTGAATTTAATAACTTTCAAAGAGTTATTAAAAATAAATAAAGAGAGGTAAAATATATGTTCAACACAACAAGTGGCTATACTTTAGCCGATATTGCCGCAGTTACTGAAGGCAATGGAAACAATGGATGGGGAAACGGCGATGGCTGGTGGATTCTCCTTTTAATCTTATTCGCTTGGGGCGGATATGGAAATGGTTTTGGCGGTTTCGGAGGAAATGGAGCTGGAAACGGTATCTTAACTCGTGCAGACTTATGCCAAGATATGAATTTTAATGATATTCAAGATGGTATCAGAGGAATTCAATCAGGATTATGCGATGGATTCTATGCTCAAAATGCAGCTATTACAGGTGCAACAGCAGAACTTCAAAGCACATTATGCCAAGGATTTAATGGCGTAAACACAGCAATGCTTCAAGGATTTAATGGTATTCAAGCTCAAATGGCTAACGATGCTCTTGTAGCTCAACAATGCTGCTGTGAAACACAGAACTTAATTTCAAATAAATTCTGTGAATTAAATTACAACTTAGCTGACCAAGCTAATGGAACTCAAAGAGCAATCGCTGATTCTACAAGAGATATTATCGATTCTCAAAACGCAGGAACAAGAGCTATCTTAGACTTCTTAACACAAGATAAGATTGCAACTCTTCAAGGAGAAAATCAAGCTCTTAAATTTGCTGCAAGTCAAGCTAACCAAAACGTAGCTTTAGGAGCAATGATTGATGCAAGCACAGCAGAAATCTTAAGACGTGTAGCTCCAACTCCAGTGCCAGCTTATCCAGCAAGCGCTATGTATCCTTATTCAGCATGTGGATGCAATCCATGTAACACAGGATGCGGTAACTTATTTTAATTAAACTTTAGAAACTATATTGGAGGTAAAAGAAAATGGCTGAATATACAGCAAATGCTCTACAAACAGTAGAAGAAAATCAAAATGTTCTTTTAACGGATGCTGTTGTTTACGGTAATAACTCCATAGTCCATCGTGATGGTAGTGGCCTAATTACTTTGCGTGGTATCACGTGCCAATGCCGCGCAAGATTTAGAGTTAGCTTTGGTGCTAATATTGCTATTCCAACTGGTGGAACAGTAGAAGCTATTTCATTAGCTATTGCTATAAATGGAGAGCCAGTGCAAACAACTACTATGATTGAAACTCCAGCGGCAGTTGAAGAATTTTCAAATGTATTTAGTGCAATTTTCATTGATGTACCTGCAAACTGTTGCTCACAAATTAGCGTAAGAAATACTAGTGGACAAGCTATTGATGTTCAAAATGCTAATTTAATTGTAGAAAGAGTAGCGTAGGAGGTGCCAAATGGAAAAATTAAAATCAATGAAAGAAAAATTAACACACTGTGTTGAATCTCAAATTTATGGAGATTTAAAAGCCGTAGATACAAAAGAATTGGGCGAAGCTATTGATATGTTAAAAGATTTAGAAGAGGCTATTTACTATTGCACAATTACAAAAGCAATGGAAGAAGGCGAGAAAGAAAAGAAAGAAGGAAAACATCATCAAGAGCAAATGTATTATCCTTATTATATGATGATTGATAGGGATATGGATAAGATGAATGGAAGAATGTATTATCCAAGCCAATATGCAATGTATTATGATGGCGGAAATGGAATGGGCGGCAACCGCAATTATCCAATGTATTACCAAGATGGTAATAGACAATCTATGGGAGAAAGTAGACGCTATCCTATGGAAATGAGAGATTACCGTGAAGGTAGAAGTCCAATGAGTAGAAGAACTTATATGGAATCAAAAGAAATGCATAAAGATGGAAAAGTAACTATGCACGAATTAGATAAGTATATGCAAGAATTATCTCAAGATGTTGTAGAAATGATAGAAAAAGCAACTCCAGAGGAAAAACAATTGCTTCAACAAAAATTAACAATGTTAGCCAGCAAAGTTAAATAATGTTCTCTATTAATAATATAACTTGGTTTTTAAAATTCGTAAGACCTGAAGATGAGTCTTTACGAAGAAGTGACGGAGGTTACACAGTTGGAGTCTGTGATAACTCTACAAAAACCATATATATAAACGAAACCTTGCAGGGTGCCTTTTTAAAAAAGGTGCTCTGTCATGAGGTTGCACATGCGGCAATGTTTTCCTATGGAGTGGAATTAACTCTTGAACAAGAAGAATTATTAGCTGATTTAATTGCTACATATGGTCAAGAAATAATTAGCATTACAAACTTATTATTCAAAAAATTAAAGGAGAGATATTAAATATCTCTCCTATTTTTTTTACCATGCAGTAGCTGTGTTATTTGTGGTTACATATGCGTGACCAATTCCGATTGCATCTGCAATATCGTCATTAACATCTAAACCATATGTATTTTTAGCAAAAGCGATATCTTGTGGTTTTAATGACTCACGGCGGACGCCGGTTCCAGTTTTTATTCCACATATTTTTCGCCATTCACTTGGATATAAATAAACTATATTATCAAGTTTAAATCCATAAATATCATGTACCATTGTAGCAATTGCGCCTTGAAGCCACATCAATGCCCTATGTGTTTTAATATTTTGAGTGCCCATTTCTGGACGCACTTCTTCTAAAATAATTTTTTCTATATTATATTTTTCAAAGATAACTTTTAATTCATCAGTCATCTTATGTATTCTTTTAATTAAATCAGTTGATGCACTGGTAATCAATCCATACTCTACAAGTTTAGAATCTTCAAAGACAGCCCAGCCGCTGGCTTTAGTACTTGCATCTATTGATAATATAAACATCAGTAATTCCTCCTATCTCTATATCTACATTATAGCATAAAATTTTTAGTTTGTCAAGGAATTTTAAGTAACAAAAAAAGAAGTGTTATGATAACACTTCTCTACTTAATATATTAAATTGTTCTTTTGATTCTTCTGATAAATATGCCATTTTAGCACTTGCATCTTCCATCACATCATATAATATTCTAAAATCACCATTAGCATCTTTAATAGGAACGCCTATTTCAGCAAAAGCGCTTTCCACATTAGTTAAGTCCAGTTGAGCCAAATCCGCCAACCCCTCTCTCAGTAGAATTTAATTCTTCTACTTCAATAAATTCCATTGGACAATAAGGCATAAGAATTAATTGAGCAATTCTATCACCTGGATTGATAACTTCATGACCTTCGGTATCGTTGTGAATAGCAACTATATATTCTCCCCTGTAATCCGAATCACATACTCCGACACAATTGGCTGGTCGTAAACCCTGTTTTGTAGCCAATCCACTTCTAGCGAATATTGCTCCAAAGGTTCCGGTTGGTAAACTAAAGGCAAGTCCAGTGCCCACTTTTTCTGTTCTGTGAGGGGAGATAATAATTGGTTTTTCAATATCTGCATATAAATCATATCCAGCTGCTTCCGAGCTTCCTCGAGTGGGAATTTTCGCCGTTTCTGATAATCTTTTTACTTCAACTTCATATGCTTCTAACATTATTTTACCTCATAAGAAATATTAATTATTGATTCTGGTTCTTTTTCTTCATTGAATACTTTTGTTACAGTAAAACGAACCCATTCATCAACTACGTCACCTTTTTCTTTTCTTTCTTTTTTAGTGCTGCTATATTTTGTAATTGTAAATGCAGGGTCTCTCTTTAATTCTTCTAAAAATACTTTAACTGCTTCATCATTTGGTAATCTATATGTTTCTACTACTGATGTTAAATATCTCATAATTCAATCTCCTTAACTTTTCTTTGATAAAATATTTACTATAATGTTTTCATTTGAATATTTACTTGCACATTTTTCTTGAATACTTTCACTGGTTCTAATTGCATATCCATAAGGACCTGATATATTAATAGTGTTAAGTTGATGAACATGAGCAAATTCTAAAATTTCTTCTGCAAATCTATCATCATAAGGCAAATGTCCTTCGAAAGTTACTTCTCCATTTTTAAATAAATAAAATTTTTGATTGCAAGTAAATGGTCTTAATATAACTAAAATTCCTTCATTCATTTCTTATACCTCTATAATTGCTTCATCATAAGGGAACAAATAATATACAAAATTTTCTTCATTAATTCTAAGCCAGATTTCTAAAGCTGGACCCAAATCATGCTTATCTATTGATAATACATCCCCTCTATTGGTTAAACATTCTCCTAAGATTGAAGCTGCTTCATTTATTTTTTCTACTGTTTTTTCAGATATTTTAAATATTGTATAATCATTTTGTTCTCTACATAATAACATAAAATATTCTTTATTATCTTGAAAATATTTTTTTACTAAATCTAAACGATTTCTTAATGCATAAGCAGACATAGGTTTTTCTGCATTCATTGCGTTTTTATTCATATCGTAAAGAGTTCCTAAACCAATTTCTCCCATTGCAAATCTCCTTTATTTTATATAAATATTATAACAAATTTTTTTCTAAAAGTCAATTCCTTTTCTCAATACTTTTTGATTTCTACTTCCTCGAAGTGGGAGAGTGATATCTCTTTCTTCTATTTTAAACGGACCGGTAATTAAAACATCTATTTTATCTAAAATAGAATAATCTTGAATATCTTCATATTCATATCCAGTCCATATATATATTTTAATATTAGGATACGCACTGCGGACAGCAGTAATTATATCCTCTACAAAAGCAAGATTAGGAATACACAAAGGTTCTCCGCCCAAGACAGAAAAATTTCGTGTAATTCCATTATCCGATATTGCTTTTACAATTTGTCCTTTGAGGTCATTTGGAACATCAATTCCATCTTCAAAGGACCAGGTTTCAGGATTATGACATCCTGGACATCTGAAAGGACAGCCCTGCGTCCAAAGACTAACGCAGATGCCCTCTCCATTAACTACATCATTTTTTATTAGATTAGCGTACTTCACGTTGTTTACCATCAATAGATAATGATAATACGATACGACAACCACATTCTGGACAGTAAACAAATTCGGTTACTGTTTCATGAATAGCTCCGCTATACGCATCATGAGCAACTGTATGTTGTATGTCTTTGTCTGCAACACCAATTTTTGCTTCACACATTATACAATCTAATTCTTGATAAGTTTTACCATGTTTAATAATATCCATAATGTCCTCTCCTTTATTTATGTTTAACACGCATTTCAGTTTCTTGTTGTTTACCGAAATTGAAAGCGGTTTTATAATCACCAGTTAAATATCCAGTTACTCTACGAAGATGCTGAATATCGCGGCCGCCGCACATTGGACAACTGTCATTCATTTCTCCAGTATAACCACAATTTAAACAAGTATCATTTGGAACATTAACTGCGAAATAAGGAATATCTTTATCCATCGCATAATTTACTATTGTTTCTAATGCATCTAAATTGTTTACAATGCCACCATCAAGCTATACATAAGTAATACATCCCGCAGAACTATAACCAGTTAATTGACTTTCAACATCAATCTTTTCAAAAGGTGACATTTCTTTCCATACCGGAACATGCATACTGTTAGTGAAAAAGTTATTTGTTGATACATTTGGAATAAATCCATATTTATTTTGGAATTTTCTCATAGCTGTATAGCATAAATTTTCAGCAGGAGTATAATAAACTCCAAAATTTAATTTATATTCTTGTTTAAATTCTGCACATTTATCTCTAAATAAGCTTTCAATCTTTTTAGCAAGTGCCATTCCATCTTTTCTTGTATGGTCTTTACCAATAAGAATTTGCAATGTTTCTGCTAATCCTAATTGACCAATAGCAAGAGTGCCGTGTTTAAGCGCTGAACGAATTCCTTCTTCTGGTATATATCCCGCCATAGTTCCATTTTCATACATAAACTTTGCAGACGCTGCATCTTGACTACATATATATTCAAATCTTTCAAGAAGAATATCTTTTGCCTCTTGTATTCTTTCTGCTAATAAAATCATAAAAATATCTACAACTTCTTGTTCCATATGGTCATGATGTGGACCATCATAAACTTCAGTTCGAGCTAACATTGCTATTGTTGGAAGAATAATTGTAACTGGACAGATATTTCCTCTTCCATCTTTTAACTGACCAAAACCATTTACATCCCAACCATTGGCAGTTCTACATCCCATTGTTGAGAAGTATGTTCTTGGGTCGTTACGATCATAGCCTTCGTTTCCAGACCAGTCTACATTTGCATAATTAGGATATAATCTTTTAGCTGTTGATTCAAGAGCCAATCTAAACATATCATAGTTTGGGTCGCCCGGAGCACGATTAACTCCTTTCATACATTGAAAAATTCCACAAGGGAAAATGCTTGTTTTATGAAATTTACCAACACCTTTAATAGAACCTTTAAGTAAGGCTTCTATAACAATTCTGCCTTCTGGTAATGTGCAAGTTCCATAGTTAATAGATGTAAATGGAAGTTGATTTCCACTTCTACTTTGCAATGTATTAAGATTATGATACATCCCTTCAACAGCTTGTTGAGTTTCTTTTGTTGTCATATCCATAGCATATTGATATGCTTTTGGACATAGTTTATAATAAGAATGTTCAATAGATGTTCTTTTTACCCATTCTTCTCCAGGACTACCTTCGCTCATAGATGGATCGCCATATTCCCAAGGAGCTTTTTCTCCTAAATATTTTATTCCATCTTTCCAATGTTTCCAAAAACTTTTACGAACATATGGAACCATAGTCCAGTCTAAATGTGAAGCACTAACTCCACCAAATTGTTGTAATGATTGTAGTTGAAAGATAACTGCCACTAATTGCATAGCAGTGTTAATTGAATTTGCAGGACGCACATCTGCCTGTCTTGTATTAAATCCTTTTGCTAATAAATCATCAAAAGGAATTGTTAAACAGTTATGCATACCAACAGCATAACTATCTAAATCATGTATATATATTTCATTATTAAGATGTCTCTCTCTTGCTAATGGAGATAATAATTCATTAAGAGCTATATCTCTCATTTGTTCACTACTTGCTTCACCAATACGACCACCAAAAGAATGTTCATCAACATTTGCATTTTGATTTTGAACATTTTTAGCAGAAAGTTTTTCAACTACTTTTTTTCTTAAATCAGTATTTTTCATTCTTTCTCTATCTCGTTCACTACGATAGGTAATATAGGCACGAGCTACATCTTTTCTTTTAGTTGACATTAATCCATTTTCAACTAAATCTTGAATTTCATTAATTGTAAATTCTTTATTTTTTGCTTCTTCAGCAACATAATTAGCAATATTACTTGCTTTATCTTTTGCATAATCTGTAATGGTTTTATCAACTTCATAAAAAGCTTTTAATATTGCATTTTCAATTTTTGTTCTGTCGAATGGAACTTTTCTTCCATCTCGTTTAATTACATAAATCATATTGACCTCCTAAGTATTTAAATATTTTAAGGAATTCTCCAATATATATAAATTTTTGCTTGTTTAGTTTGAAGTAAGTTGAACGTCTGTGCCTTGAAGCATAAAGTCTTCAAATAAATTTTCTAAGACACTAATCATAAAAATACTAAAGCCATCTTCTTCATCATTAGAAATAGTATAAAAATTTCCTAAATCATCAAGGTCACAAAAGTCTTCTTCATCAGCAAAAAATCTTCTACATATTTCTGAGCAGTTAGGAGAGTCTTCTCTATTTAAAGCCCTTAATAAACGAGTTTTATCAGAAGCAATAATCTCAATAGGTAAAACATCAAGGCGGCTGTCGCCTATTAAAGCCTCAACTCCAGTTGGATTAAATACACCTACATTAATTTTTTCTGGGTCCAATTCAGTGATTGAAGTTCCATAGAACCAATCATTAAATTCAGTTGCTTCAAGCATTTCTCCATTTAAAACTTTTTCAGCAAACTTTTCAGTTGTTAAATAATGATAATCTACACCATTTTGTTCATAATCTCTTTTAGGGCGAGTTGTGCAAGACACTATCCCTTTAGCATCATTTGGATAAGCATCTATAAGATAGCGTTGAACAGTATCTTTTCCAGCTCCACTTTTTCCGAATAAAGCTACAACTTTTATTTTTGACATTCTATATTTCCTTTCTTATATAAAACTGTATTGCCACAAATAGGGCAGATTAATTCTACCATACCGGCCGCTGCATTAAATATTAAAACTTCATAACACTTTGGACAGTAAGTATCGACTTTTCCATCTTCCATATTAGGAAGATTAAAGAAGCCGTGTTTATTTACTTTTGTTATCATTCTATTTCCTCTTGTCCGTATCTTTCATGTTGAAGAACAATTTCACCCTCTGGACTTACATCTGTAATTTTATATAATTGATGTGTTAAAGTATGTTTATAAGATTTTGTAATAAACATATCATCTAATCTATAACCAGTACACATCACTTTTACACCTCTTTGGAACCAACCTTTTTCCATTACTTTTTTAGTTCCATCCTCTTGTTTCTCAGATATTTGTCTACCAAACATAGCAAAATATTCTTTTGTAAATTTAACATTAACAACTCCCGTTGTTGTTAATAATGAAATAGATGAATGAGAATCATCTTTACTAATAACTGTTCCAATAATTTTATATGTTTTATAAATTGGAATTTGTCTACCGTTACGCTTAAAGAAATAGTCAACTTCTGGAGTGGTAGGTAGGATATTAAAATCAACAATACCATATTTATCTACATCAACATGAGCTAATTCGTGTTCATGATAATAGAAACACAACGCTTCCATTTCCCAAGCTGATAAACTTCCTTTAGCATATTTATTCCAAGTTTCATTAAATAACATCATATTTAATTCTGTTAAAACTTGAGTTTGATTTTCTTTTAACCAATTTCTTACATTATCCATCTCTGCATCATAAATTTTATCCCAGGTCTTTTGAAGAATACACACTTGTCCTTCAATAGATTCTAAACAATCCATATCAAAATATCTACCATAAAATTCATAATACTCATCATTTAATAAATAATAATTACCTTTTTTATAAGATTTAAGACCTTTATTAAAATTGTAAATATATTTTTGTAAATTTAAAGATGGTGGAATCAAACCTTTTTTCATTAAAGTGCTAAAATTCTGTAAAGTTAATTTACTCTTTGGTTCAGACGCTTTGGCAATATAATAACCCATAATAGCTTGTCTTGGATGAATACCTAATTGTCTACCTAATTCAACTCCCATAGAATCAAAAGCACCGGATTTAATAAGTGTAATCATTGCAGTTTTATTTAATTGACATCTATTCATAAAGTCTACAAAACTTGTATATGGGCGGCCGCCAATAATCTTCTCAATAATTGGGTCTCCAACTCCACTGAGAGCTTTCATACCGAATAAGATTTGATTATTAACAACATCTGGTTCAAAACTAAAACCTGACTTATTAATATCAACTAATGATACCTTAATGTCAGCTGATATAATTTCTCCAATAGCCTTTGCCATCTTCGCATAGTCAGTTCCAACTTTTCTTTTAATCTTTGCAGATTTGTCCGGTAAATCAATAAATTGAACACCTTCTTGTAAATCTTGATATTCATCTGCATAAATATCAACTAATTCTTCTTCTGTATTATCCTCAAGAGAACCACTATTAACAATCAAACAAGCTGTGTTCCAATAAATAGGATTCCATTTAGATGCAATAAACATTGCTTGGAAACCGATAAATGAATAAGCTAAAGCATGAATAATTGAGAACGCATATCCCATTTGAGGACCTACACCATATTTCCATATATACTGACCAAGTTGAGGTGACTTAGCTTGATTTAAAACCTTTTCTCTCAACTCTGGAATCTTTGCCATTTGTTTTTTACCTACAATTTTACGGGCGGCATTAGCTTCCGCGAGTGTAAAACCACATAAATTTTCATCCATCAACATAGTCATAAGTTGTTCTTGACTTGGTGGAACTCCATAAGATTTTAAGAAGTGAGGTTCAAGAGCTTTCATTTCTTCTATTGTTAATCCTGCTCTTCTCATTTCTTCATACCATAGATTAATATTATTCTTATAACGAACATATTTTTCCATTGGAGTTTCTTCACCCTTTTCTGATGTCATAAGACGCATTAAACCATTCGCATCTGCCATCTCAAGCATTGATACTGGTTTAATTTTCTTTGCTGCTTGACTACCTACATTTGAATCAAATTGGAAAATATTTAACACACTGTTAGTATGAAGTTTTTTCCATATATTCATATCATTTATAGGTAAAACAGATGGATGAAAATATTTATCATAAACTTCTCTCAATGTTAATGATTGAGGAATTTCTCTATCTTTTTGTAATAATCTAATTGCTTCTGCGAGTTTATCTTGAAATTCAGTTACCAAGAAATCATACTTCGTCATACCAGCGGCTTCCGCCTTGTGCAAATCATACTGAGTAATAATTTCACCTTTTGGAGTTTTCATAAAACAACCAAATTCATATGGGTCTTCATCAAATAAGATAACTCCAGAAGCATGTGAACTTCTTTTGTTTACAAGACCTTCAATAGCTGTCATAATTTCTAATAAACCTGGATATTGAGATACCTCATTAATAAATGGTCTACTTGGTTTTCTATCTTTATCTGGATTACCATTTACAACATCACTAAGAGGCCATAGGAATCCACGTTCTGATGGGACAAGAGATGACATATATTGAGCTGTATCAACATCAATTCCATCAGGATAATCTTCGCTACGATATCCGCGGCAGGCGGTTAAGATTGTTGAACGAGTTCCTTCAGTTCCATATGTTGCTATCAATGTACATCCAAGATTTTGTTTTGATAATATATCAATATCAGCTTTAAAATTTCTACCTCTCTCCACCTTAATTTTTTGAATAATTAAAGGTCTCTTTGATGGACATAAGTCTAAGTCAATATCCCCAAGCTCAACACGTTCTTTATTTAAATATCTCCAGAATGGAAGGTCCCATTCAATTGGGTCTAATTGAGTAATACCTAATAAATAATGATTTAAACCCGAACAACTTGAACCACGGCCAGCACCTACAATACTACCGCTTTCCCAAAACATATCTACATAATGTTGAAGTGTTACTGGATAACTAAACATATTTGTCCCAAGCTTTTCACTAATAGTCATTTTAATATCTGCTTCTTCCTCCAAGCGGTCCAAATAGGTAATATTATTTTTTCCTAATTCATTTAATTTTTCAATACATTTATTTACCCAATATCTTTCAATTTTATTATTAGATTCGAGCATATTGGTTAAAGTTGGATATCTATGTTCAAAAATATCCCCTTGACTTCCAATTGCTCTTGGATAATCTTGCACCTCTACTTTTGGAATTGTTTGTTTATGTTCTAATGAATAATTTTCAATTTTATTATATATTTCAATACTATTATGAAACATATCTAATATATCTTCAACTTCAAAAGATTTTTTAAGATGTTTTATTAATTCATCTTCTTCTTGAAGATATGAATATTCATAGAAATCATCTACTTCACGCTCTCCACCTTTTGAATTAAGATATGCTTTATGAACAAATCTATCTTCCTTCTTTAAATAATGAGCATCACTACCAATTACCATTGGAATATTAAATGCTTGAGAAATAGATAATAATCTTTTATTAACTGCTATTTGTTCTGCTGAACATCCAGGTGCACATTCGATATAAAAATCATCACCAAACATTTTTTTTGCCCACATCATAAATACAACAATATGATTATGAGCTTGAGCGGCAGCCGCATCATCACCAATCTTTTCTGCTTTAATTAAATTTAAAGTTTGAGTACTTAATTCCCCACCAAGACAAGCTGTTGATGCAATTAATGAGTTTGGATATTTTTCTACAATTTCTTTAATATCATCATAAATTGTAACTACACGCTCCATACCTCTATCATGATATGAATTCATCCAAGCTCTTGATGATAATTCTCTTAATGCTCTGTGTCCAGTTTCATTTTTTGCAATTAAAATAAAGTGATAATATTTTTGATTTGAATATCTTGTTCCTGTTAAATAAATCTCATTACCTAATGCAATTTTAAAATTCGGGTACTCTTCTTGAATTTCTTTTTGTAATTGATTTAATTCTATATGACCCGCTAAAGTTTCATGGTCAGTTATTGCTATACCACAAAGTCCCAAAGAGATAGCTCTTTTCACTAACTCTTTGGGTCTATTAATACAGTCTAACAATCTAAAGTTTGAATAATGTGTATGTGAATGTACTTCAAATCTTTGCATATTTTATTTACTTCCTTTACTTTGTTATACTTATATTATATCATAAAATTTATCTTTTGTCAAAATTATTCTGCGGCGTCGCAATTTTCGCTTTGTAATTTTTGTTTGAGATCTTCTACCGTATCAACAATAGCTTGAACGATTACGGCTGCAGTTCCAAAATGAACACAGTTCTCTAAAAGATATGCTGAGATATTTGGAATCATTTCTTCTACTTCATCAATTACTTCTTTATTTATTTGAATTGTTACTTCTTGCATAATTATTTCCTCACTAATATTAATTTTTCTGAAGCACGAGTGCAGGCTGTATATAGCCATCGTGCATGTTCTTCTTTATCAAAAGGGAACCGTTCTTCTAATACAAGAACTTTGTCCCATTCGCTACCTTGAGCTTTATGACAAGTAATAGCATAAGCATAAGCAAACTCTTTTGGAACTACCTCTCCAATCTTTGGTTTAAGTTTATTTAACTGATATGCCAATCTCCAATCGCAACATTTTTCACCTTTTACCAACATATTATAATCTAATTCAAGAGCAGGATAATAATCTTCTCCTACAATAAAATTAGCTTGCCATACATCAAATCTATGAGTATCTGCTTTAATATAATATGGAAAATCTCTAAATGTTTTAAAACCATTTTGTAAATAACCAATAGTTCCATTTACTAAAGGGTCAGCTTCCTCCATGCTAAATTCTTCCCAATAATTACGAAGACAAATTACTTTATCCCCTTCTTGCGGGCCGCCTTCGAATCCTTGCATCGCTCTCATTTGATTGTTAACAGAGATTCTTGTGGCATTCGTTCCAACCAAAATTTGGTCTGCCCAAGTTAACATACCTGTATTTAAATTCTTTTCTTCAAATATTAAAACTTCATTGCCACTATGTTTATATTCAATTGAGTTTCCTTCACGAATATCCATAGTTAATCTAATGATTTCTGATTCTTTAGCTTGACGCATAACTTCATCTAAAAAGATATGCGGATGCTCTAAAAGTCCATTATCCTCATCTTTATCAATAGGAGGCAACTGAAAAGGGTCGCCAAGACAAATTACATAACATCTATGACTTAAGAGTAAATCCATTAATGTTTTTGGTGCCATTGAAACCTCATCAACTACAACCACATCATAGTCAATTTTTGGTTTTGGTTTTCTAAAAAACCCTCCGGCTGGACGCGGAAAATGGTCATATAATAATTTATGTAAAGTACACACATTGCGATTTCCTTTTTTACGCAATACTTCTGCAGCCTTGCCTGTAAATGCCGCATAGCAAACTTTACTCTCCTCAACATCTAGAGCTTCAATAATGAATCGCACTAAAGTAGATTTACCGGTTCCCGCATATCCTGAAATAACAGTATACTTTTCACAGTCCCTATGTCGTTGAAGAGCAATTTTTAATCCTTCCTGTTGTTTATTAGTTAATTCCATTTTATAATTTTCCTCTTTATCATTATTTCTATATATATTTTATCATAATTTTATAAAAATTTCAAATAAAAGAAAAAATGGGTTTTAAAAAATCTAAAACCCATTTTTATTTTGAAAGACGACCGCCCGCCGCCCAAGCAACTAAAAGTAATATTTAGTTGAATCTGTTATCTGATAGTCTTGTATAAAGATTTGAGGGGTCACCCAACCGTTCCACTCATTCTTATTACAAGTTCCAACCACATCAATCTCTTTCATTTCATAATCATTTTTTGGACATAATCTTTCATACTCCTCTTGACTTGAACCAAACTTAATTAAACATACTTTATTATCTAAAGTAATTTTTAAAGTTGGTTTCTTATCAGGAGACATCAAAGTAATCATATCTTTCTTTAATCTTAAACCTTTAATAGCAACGAAAGGTTCATCAACATCTTTACCCCAAAGATTATCAAGTTCAGCTATATCAATAATATGTTGAGGTTCTACATTTTGACCTTCATAAATATAATCAACATAGTAAATAGGTTCATTAGGCATATCTGCCAATAACTCATCTGTTTTATCAACAAATTCTTCTAACCATTTTTCTTCTATACCTAAACCAAAAGCTCCTTGATGCCCTTCCGCATACATAATAACTTTTGTTTGTTCACATATATCTTTAAATTCAGTAACTCCAACCTTATCACAACCACGAGCTGAGCCTTGATAAGATACCACCCCATCTTCTTCAACTCTTGTTAAAATACAACAAGGTCTTTGATATTTAGCCATAATCTTATTTGCTGTTAACCCAGCAATATTTTTATCTATTTGTCCCGGTTTAAGTAAGAACAATAAGACTTTATGTTCCATCATATCATTTGATTTAATTAATCCTTCAAGCAAAGCCATACCAGCATCTTGAGCTCTTGTTTGACGATTCTTAACATTTGTGACTGTTCGCATTGCTTGCTCATAGAGTTTCTCCGTTTCACCTGGTTTATGTCCACGCTTATTTGAAGGAATAATATCAAATGCTCTATGTTTTAACATTGATTTAAATACTTGTTCTTTTTCATCTTCTGTTCCACTACGAACAATAGCATTTACAAATGGGGCGATATAAAATGCTGCACCAATTGGAGTTATTTTTCCACCAAGTGAATAAGAGTTTTTATCTGCAATAGCAGAAATAAATGGATTTCTAATATTTTCTTGTTTGAAACCTTTATTAATTAAATGCTTTGTTTCTAATGATGTTAAACTCATCATATCCGCGTCCATACCAAGAGCAACTAAATCAAGGTAATTATCTGCAAATTCATAGCCCCACTCTTTATCAAGGTACCTACAAAATTGCCACACTACTCCAACTCCAGACATTTCTTTGTTTGGATAATCACATAATTGATTATTGATAACAAAAGCATGTTCACTAATTCTTTCAGCCTCATGATGGTCTAATACAATAATTGGAATATTATGTTCTTCAAATAATACTCTATGTTCTTCATAATCATTACTTGACGAATCTGGACATATAACCAAGTTATAACTACCCGCATCTACAATAATATCTACGCAATCATTGAGACCATGTTGTTTACCCTCATGCATAAACCATTCTAAATGATTTTCCACCCACTGCGGTGCAACATCATAAAGATAGTTAATTAAAAGTGCGGCAGATGTAAATCCATCACAATCACTATCTACAACTACAATACAATTTTTATTTGCGGCAATAACAGCACCGAGTGCAGCCGCCGCACCTTGCATTTCACGATATTTAAATAAACTATAATCATAAATATTATCATCTGTTGTGTTCAAATATTCTTCTATATTATAAATTCCTCTATTGTTCAAAATCTGTTGAGTTGCACTTTTACTTGCATCAACAGGTGCGATTAATTGATACTTCATATTAACGAATCTCCTTTGTGCATTCTGTATTTACGTTAACATGTTCTTTACATTCAGGACAAATTATATATTTTATCATACATCCAATATGTCCAGTAGGAGCTTTTTCTTGAACATCTTCTCTTTCATCATATCTTAATATAGCTCCACAATTTCTACATTCCACTTTCTTTTTATAACCTGGTCTAACTATTTCTATCATAAATAAACTCTCTCCTTAAATAATTTCATAAACACTTCTGGTCCTCTATCTATTGGTGAATCTTTATATCCTAATAAATCTTCTTTATCAAACATGAAAGATATTTGAACATATGAACCATATTTTTTATGCAGATCTTTAAGCTTCTTTGTCCATCGCTCCCATTCTGCATCTCCCGATTCTTTAAATTGTTTATCAAAAGCAACTACAATTTCTCGAACCCCTAAAGATAATAATAATTCAACTTGATACCATATAAGCGAACTTCCGCAACAAGCAACGGTTATATCATTTTCCATACCAAAATAACTCGCATATGTTAAGCAAAATTTTTCTCCTTCGCCTACAATTGCGATACCAAGTTTCTTTATATTATCTTTACTTTTGTTTATATTATATAAATTAAATCCAAGAGGATGATTATACATTTTACCATTAAAAATAGCTGGTTTGTATTTACCATATTTTTCTTCCTCTTCGACAAGTGTTCTTTCTCTTATACCTATTAAGTTATTATTAATATCATAATGTGGAATAACTATACCATGACGCTTAGGGTCATAAGCTATTCCTCTTGACATCATAACATCATAGGTAATACCTTCTTCCTCCCACATTTCAAGATGCGGGCGTGGAAGATTATTTAATATTTTTTTATCAAAAACTCTCAACTCTATTGTTTTTTCTTTTAGTTCAACTGAGTTAATTTTATCATATTTATTTAATTTTTCCCAATCTTGAAACAATGTTTGTGTTTCTGAAAAATTTTCATTTGTAATTGAGTAACCAAAAAATATTGCCACAAATTCAACTGCATCAAACAATTGCCAAGGTCTAAGAGTTAAGATGCCTTCTTTTGAATAATAAGTTTTTTGTTCATTATTATTATTTTTAATCTTTTGAACTAATTCAAATATATCAAAAGTTTCTCCACAATCTGTATAACATCTAAATAAATGAGTGTTTTCATAATAATATAACTTATATGAACCTTCACCTGCAGGATTGTGACATATAGTTTTTGACACTATCGCACCGTCGCGGATTTGGGGCTCTCCACCAAATTCTGCAACTAAATCAGCAACTTGTTCAAGAGTAAGAGATTCTTTTAATTCATCTTTATTATATTTATACATTAAAACGCACTCTCCTCTTTAACTCTAATTTGCCAATCATCCATTTCCATAAGTTCGTATTGATAGTTTGTTACGAACATAGGTTCTATTTTACAAGTTCCTCGGTTATCTTTACACCATAATAAAATACCTTTATGTTTACCTCTACGATTTTTATATATAGATATTTTAATACCTGGTTTGTCATATCCATGTTTCTGTAACATAGGTTCTAATGAAGTTAAATCTTCTGGACTTGTTTGAAGCATAATCATACCAACATCAATTTTATCAGCAATAGACTTAGCACCACGCAATAAGTTTTGGTCATATTGCTTTGCAGTCACATAATCTGCATTTAATTGAGTTGCCGCCATAATGAAGATTCCAAATTGATTACACAAATCTTTTAAACGAATTGAAATCATAAATAATACATTATCTTCGCGGAGACCTTTGATTCCTGTTTTTGAAGTCACTTCAGATAAAATCTTCATACTTGAATGAATATAATCGAAGAATACATATTTTACGCCATTTTGACGAATATTATATTTAATTGTATTTTCAATATCTTGTAATGAAAAGTCCGGTAATTGAACTACATATAAAGGACTATCTTTAAGAACTGCGGCGGCCTCGACTACACGCTCCCATTCTCCCGGTAAATATTCGCCATCAATAATATGTTCTTCATCTACCTCAGAAATAAAAGCAATCATCATAGTTTGAACTTCTTCTAAGTCCTGCTCAGTCGCAATAAATAAGGTAGGTTCTTTAGTTCCATTTTGTTCCCATTGATTTCTTTGCTTATTGAATAATTTATCACAAGCAATATAACAAGCATCTGCAATTAAAGCTCTAGTCTTACCAACACCGGTTGCCGCAGAGCGAAGATAAAATTTCTTTAATCTAGCTCCTTTGGTTATAGTATTAATAAGTGAACCAAAAAGCGGATATCCTATCTCAGGAGTTTCTTTAAGTCTCTCTAAAAGAGCCAACGCCCCGTCCGCCGCTTGATTAACATTTCCTATTGCATTGTCTACATGCTTTAATCTAACATCTAAAATCTTTAAGTCAATAGTATCAGCTATATCTTCAATAGGTGTACTATCTAACCAATCTTCTTGTGCTTGTTTTTTCTTTTGGTCAAAGATATTATTTATATCATATAACCAAGAACAATCAAATCCAATATTTTGATAACCTCTTAATAAAGTCATCTTTTTCATTCTTTGATAATAATAATCAAAAGTTGCTAATTGCACATTTGTAGAAATCTTTTGTAAATACTCTCTACCATTATGTGCATTATATACACCTAACTTTGTAGGTCTTTGTTCTAAATAATCTTCAATAGCAGAAATTGTAATTTCTTTAGCACCTAATTGATGAAGATTGAAAATAGAACCAAATAAAATTCTATGGAAGTCTTCTGTAAAGTCTTCCTCATCGAAAAAATACTTCTCAGATTCAAGCAATTCTGGATTCTGATATACACATCCAATTACTTGAATAATTGCTGAAACATCTACATATTTTGCACTCATCTAGTCTTCCCCCAAATCAAACAATCTTATTGGCTTTTCTGCCACGCTTGGAGATTTAATTACAATCTCTCTAACTTTTGTTTTATATTGATTAACATCTTTTTCTTCGTTAACCAATTGAGCAAGATAAAGACTATAATAGTAATTATAAGCATCTTGATAAACAAAAGGAAGAATACCAATTCCGCCATTTGCTTTTTCTATTGAATTACCTTTAACTTCATAAAACCATACCAATGCTTTTAACATACCACTATAACTATAATTATATTCATTTTTATAGTCTTTAATTTGTTTCTTTACTCTTGCTGGATTATAATCATCACCTAATAAATTCTTTATATAGTTTTCCAAATCTACTAAGTCTTGATCCACCACCGCATTAGGTAAAGGAACTAATTCTCCTTCAGGAAGACATGTATAGTGTGCATATCTGCGGGCGCCGCTTTTTACTGCTTGAATTTTATCCCTATCAAACGACTCACCGCATACAGTACATTTGACCATATGTGCCATACTATACTTACCTCATTTTCTTTATTATATATAAATATTATATCATATTTTTTCAAAAAAATAAAGTGAGGTAGAAATTAATCTACCTCACTGTAAATGGCTATCCTTGCGCTTGTATTTTGGATATTTAAATGTGTTATACGCTCCATAGTTTCCGTCAGCGTAGTGCTTTCTCTACCATTATTATTTATTTCAATAAATCTTTTAAATCTGAAAGAATTAAATCCAATGCTTCAACTTGCTCTCTTGAACAATCATTAACTTTAATTCCTTTACCAAGATATCTTTCAACAATTTCTGTTACTCTTGGTGCCCAGTATTCTCCAAATTTAGCTTCATCTTTTGAAATTAATTCTTCAATAATAGTATTAAATTCATCCAACAAAGCATCAAAATTTAATGGAGTAACGGCAACTTTATGAAGATTTTGTTTTTCATCTGTAAAATATTGTTCACCATCTTCTTGCATTTGTCTATCGATAGCATCACCGATTGCATCTACAAGATTATTATAAGTGAAATCAATATAATCTGGTGTATATTTAAAACGAGAACCAGCAACATATCGTGGAGTTCCTCTTAAGAATAACTTTGTACTATTCTTTCCATCTTGGTCTTGAACAACTCTTGAGTATCCAATAATATCACACATACGAGATACAATATTTCTTGGTTTACTTCCAAGTGTTGGAACAATTTTAGAATATTCTTGACCTTGCTCATCTTTAAATGTTTTATCCACAGCATGGCTAATTAAAACCAAACCATAATCCATTTGAACAATACTTCTTAAACATTCATCAAATTCTTTTGCTAAAAGAGTATATCCCTTACCATAAGGAACATCACCAATGGCATCTACACCAAATCCGCCATCTGGTCTTTTAGCATTTGCACAAATATATTTTTCACATAAATCATATGCAATATCCGCAGTATCAATAATAATTGTTTCATACATTGCTTTTGCGGCATCATTATTTAACTGCTTTAATACTTTTCTAAAATCAGACCAAGAACTAATAGGCTGAGCCATAACTCCAGGCAATGCATTATAACCTTTTTCAAAAGCTAAAAGTAATGTTTTAGGAAACTTAGAAGCAGTTGTTGTTTTTCCCGATTTTTCTTCCCCATAAAAGAATACACTATAACCTTTTAAATTTCTACTAACTTGATGTGGTTGTATATTTAAAATATCTATCATTATTTATCTCCTTCTAAAGCTTAAGAGAGGACTTCCGCCCTCTCATTTAAACTATTTATTTTTATTAAAATTTAAAGTTTCCTACTGGAATTGATGAAGTAGCTGGTGCTGGATTAGCATTAGCTGTTGGAGCTCCACCATTAGCTTTTTGAGCCTTATATTCTTCAGCTCTCTTCTTAACTCCTGCAAGATATGTTTGTCTATCTTGAGATGCTTTTTGTAAATCATCTATTGTCATTACTTTTTCATCACCGAAGTCATAGAAGTTTGGACTTAAATTAGTAAGTAACCATTTCTTTGTTTTTCTTGTATATTTCTTAACTGTTGGTTCACCGAAAGCAGATTCTTCAGTTCTTTCAACAATAGTGTTTTTACAATCTAATTGTCCCCATACTTTTGTAAAAATAGGATTAGCTTGAGACACTTCTTGTTTTTCAAACCAAGCAATAGCTTTTGGATCTTCTGCTACATATTCCATTGGAAGTGCTGCATTACGGAAGTCAAATACAATACCACCAACTCTTACAAATGGAGCTGGAATATTTTTCTCTGCATCTGCTTCTACTTTTGTAATATCCATAATTACCATATCAGCTTCCCAAGTGCTTCTTGCTGCAACATCTTCATTTAAAGAATTAACGATAGTTACAAAACCACCTTCGTTAACTTTTTGAGATACTAATGTATCATCTTCTAAATAAAAGTCATTTAAACCAAGAGCTGTATCAATTTTTACTTTAGTTGCTGCTTCTTGTCCATCACCAACCCAAGTTTTACCTTCTTCGATAATTTTCTTCAATGCAGCAAATGTAGCATTTTTAGCCCCTTTTTTTGTTGTTTCTGTTACAAAAGTAAAATGAACTTGAACAATATTCATTTCATCTGGATTTTCATTTGTAGCAACATCAATTGTTCCTGAAATAAATTCTTTTCCAAAATTTGCTGAATCTCTGCTTTGAACTGTTTTAATAGCTAATTCATGTTCATAAACTCTACCTTCTACATGTTCACGATTTAAATTTCCTGTTCTCATTTAATTTTCTCCTTGTTTAATTCATTCTTTTCTTATTATATAATTATTATATCAAAATTTTTATTCTTCGTCAAACACTAAAGAATACATTACTGGGTTTTTACCTTCTTTAGTGACTAGACCAAGATTAACAAGTCCTCTAATAGAACCCGTTACAGAGCGAGAAGAAATTCCCAGTCCTTCTCCAATATCTTTAGCTTTAAAGATATTGTTATATTTATTATGATTATCCTGCATATAGGATAATATTCTCTGTCCATTTTCTGTAATTGTTGTTGATTTACCATCTCTTAATGAATAGAAATATTCAACTGCGGCCTCCGCCTCTTCACTCTGTCCAAAAAAGTCTGGACAATCTTTTAATGTTTCATTAATTACTTCAATAAATTTTTCTTTACCTGACATTGATTTGACCTCTTTTATTTATTTTATTTTTATTATATAAATATTATATCATAAATTATTAAATAAATCAATTGTTTTTGCTTGATAAATACTCATCTTTAACAAAAGTATAAGGCGTTGAGGTTCTATTATAAATTAATTCCTCTGCATATGGAAGTTTTTTAATAAAATTATCCATAGTAGAAATTTTCCATTCATCTAATTTATGGTTACTTCTTTGATGAACGAGATTAATTACATTTTCATAATTCATTGTAACTGTACGAGTTTGCAACCAAGATTCTGGTAACCAACGAATTAATTCTTTCCAATATTTTTTATCTTTTGTTTCAAGATATTTTAATCTTAAATGTTCTAAATATGGAATCAATTCTCGTTCAACAAAATTATTATGTTCATTAGGCCATCCTATTTTTGTATAGTCATCTATTTCAAAACAATCAAGAGTAATTGGTTTGGATGCAATCTTATGCATTGTTGATGTAGAATTTGCCACTGTGCCTACTTTGTAAGTATCAAATTCTTTCCACCAATATAATGGAGCGGTAATATCAACAGAAACTTGAATTTGACGAAGAAACTTTCTGTGTTCACTTCCGCCTGAAATTAATTGTTTTGCTAATCTCATATCTCTTGGACCTATAAAAGCTACATCCATGCAAGTTAAAGAATCGTTACTACGAAGCACACCACTATTAATTAGCCATGCATCTATATATTCCCAAAGTTTATCATAAACATATGAAGTCCTATCTATTTCACATTCATATTCTTCTTCAAAATACTCTATCCAATTTTCTGCTATTTCAAAATCATATTCATCATAATCATTTGTAAGTCCAAAAAAACTATCACTAAGATGATGACTTTCTTTTGGGTTTCTCATCCCGCGGAAGGCCGCCTCCCAGCCACTTGTTACTATATTTTCAAATTTCATATTATTTATTACCTTTCGTGCTATTATATCCAAATTTATCTGTTTGATACATTTCTATCCATAATCTTTCTTTTTCATTTAATTCTTCTCTTGAACATTTTTCCATTAATTCAAAAGAGAAATTCCAAACTCCATCTTCTTGCATTGCTTTATAGAGTTTATTTGTGGCGGGCGCCTCTATTCCGAGACCACATTTGGTATGATCTTTCCATCTCTGGGCCACATCCACCGATTGACCAATGTAATATTGTTGTGTTAATAAATTTGTAATTTTGTAAATACCACAAATTTTATTAACTCCTAAAACTCTATTACAAAGTTCAGTTGTTTGTTTTTGAAAATATGTTGTCCATATTAATTTGCTTAAAATTACAGGATTAAATAACATTGCCTTTACAGCATTAAGAGTTTTAATATCTGATAACTCTTGGTCTGTTATATGCAATTTATAAAAATCAATATTTTCTTCCTTTTCTCTCTCGCGAAGTTGAGCCTCAACACCAGCAGTTAATGCTGCTTGAAGTTTAGCGATTTCCGCCTCTATATTTTCTTTCTGTTTATCAAGAGAAAGCATCTTTGAATCAAAATCTTTTTCAATTTGATTATAAGCTTTTTCCATATGATATTCATATTGTTCAGCAGCATAATTATAATTTTCTTTATATAATTTAATTGCGGCGTCCCATTGACTCTTTGCGGCTGAAAGATTAGATTCCATTATTTTGGTTTGTTGTTCTATCTCTTGTAATATCCTTTTTCGTTCTAATTCAAGATATTGAATTTCTTTAATAATAGATTCTCTTTCAGCTATTTTTACTTCGGCTAAATTATTTTTTTCAACAACAATTGCTTCAGCTTCTCTCTTTTGATTAGAAGCATCTTTATAAAACTTCCATGCCTTAATAAGCAGGAATGTTGATATTAAAATTAAAATTATCGCAATTGCTACCATAACATCTCCTAATAGAAAAATTGGGTTAGATATAAATACCTAACCCAAAAGAGTGATTTTATTTGTTAATAGAATTACTCAGCTTTTTCTTCAACTGCATCTGGATCGAAAGCTTTACCTTCGTCTGTTAAAGAGATGAATTTAACTGTTTTGATTGTTCCATCTTCTAACTTAACATTTGCAGGTGTTCTTTGCATTAAACCTTTTCTTTGGAATGCTGAAGTAACACTACCATTTACTTGTTTTGTTGTAAGACCTGTAGCATCAGCGATATCTTGAGCTGTAATGTCATGTCCTTCCATTGATTTTACATAATCAAATACTTTTCTTGAATTTTCTTTTAAAGCCATTTTTTTGTTCTCCTTAATAAAATATTATTGTTTGTATTTATCTTCAGATGATTATTTCATCTTTATTACATATTAATTATACTATAAAATTTTTATTTTGTCAATTTTCTGCTACCGATAATGTAATCATCAATCATAAGCATCTCCTCTGTTGAGAGGGCACTCATTATTTCTTGAATTTTATTTTGAGCAGATTTATCATCTTTGTCCAAAGCTAGCCGATATTCTAAATTTATGATTTGTTGAGCTATCTTTTTTAATTCTTTTTCTCTTTTTCTTCTCTGTATTCTGTTCATATATTTATTATATCAAAAATTTTATAAGTGTTCAACAAATAAATTCTTGAAGTCCTCCTCAGAGATTATTGGGATGCCCTTATCTTTCGCAGACTTGTTTTTTGCAGAAGTTGAATTAACATCATTATTTATTAAATAATCTGTTTTTGCACTAATTGAAGCAGCAACTTTTCCACCACAACTCTCTATAAATGATTTAAGTTCATCACGATTTTTATATGATTTCAATTTACCTGTAATAACAAATGTTAAATTATTTAATGATTTATTATCATTTTTAACAATTTCATTATTTTTAAAAGTTAAAATTCGAGCAATTTTATCAGCATAAGTAAAATCATAATTATAAATCGCCTTATTCATTTCATAACCGAAACCATGAATTACAGTAAAATCAAAATTTTCATCAATCAACTGTCTAAATTCTTCATATGAACTACAAACTTCTAATAATAAAGTTGCAACAGATTTTCCAATAAGTGGAATGCCCAAAGCAGAAATAAAGCTAACAAAATCTGCATTTTTTTGAACTTCATCAATAGCATTAATAATCTTCATAACAGATTTTTCACCAAATCCAGCTTTAACAATCCAATCGTGATAGTAAAATTCTAATTGGAATATTTCATATATATTTTCTAACCAACCCCAAGCAACTAATTTTTCAAGAGTTGCTTTAGAAAGTCCTTTAATATCCATACCTTTTTTACTACAAAAATGGTCGAGCTTATTTACTAACTTACCTTCACAATTAGAATTTTGACAAACTAAATTTTTAACTCCAGAATCACTTATTTCAATGGCAGTCCCACCTCCGCATATAGGACATAGCTGCTCTCCACTAAAACCATCAACCGTAACCCCGCCATGTGAAATTACAGTTCCATAATCCATTTTCACAGCAGACTTAATTTGAGGGATTATTTGATTAGCTTTAAACACTTCTATTTTTTGTCCAGCATAACAACAAGAGCCCATAATTTCTTCCATAACACTTACATTATGAAGACTTGCTCTTTCAACCAAAGCTCCATCAATATCGAGAGGTTCAAAAACTGCGACTGGAGTTAAAATACCCGTCCGCCCCATAGTCCAATCAATATATTTTAATTTTGTTTCATATACTTCATCATAAAATTTATAGGCAATAGCATTATTAAAATGATGAGCCGTTGCACCCAATGATTTTCCATATTCAATATCATCAAATTTAAATACAACTCCATCAATTGGATATCCTTTATCTTGAGCTATTAATTTAGTATGATTAATTCTTTCTCCAACTGTTAAAGTATCAAAACAAGATGCTAAATATGGAACAACTGAAAATCCTTGTTCTTTTGCTAATTGAAATTTAGTAGAAAGATATTTTTCATTATCAAAACCTTTAATAATGTCCCATACTACAAAAGTAAGTCTTCTACTAGCACATTCTTTAGCATCTAATAAACGAATGCTTCCTGCAGTGAAGTTTCTTGGATTTTTATATTCTTTTTCAAACTGTTCAAAATCTTTATATTTACAAATAACTTCTCCATCAAGAATTAATTCTTCTTTATAAGGGATTACATTTGGAATTGAAAAAATTGTTAAAGCATTATGAGTAACATCTTCTCCAATATAACCATCTCCTCTGGTTTCTGCAGATTGAAGGCGGCCGCCCTCATATCTTAAAGATAATGTTAATCCATCTAATTTAGGCATAGCTAAATAATCTTGCATTCCAACAAAATTTTGAACTTCATCAATCTCTTTTGTTTTATCAAGAGAAAGCATTTTATGATTATGATTTCTTTTTTCTAACTTATTTTTAACTTCATAAGAAATTTTTTGAGTAGGAGAGTCTGCATATACAGTTCTAGTAGCAGCTTCTAATTCTACTAATTCCCAATACATAGCATCCCATTCGGCATCTGTGATATAAGGCTTTCCTTCATCATATGCTTGAGTTGCTTTATTTAATTCTTTAATTAAATGTTCCATTCTTTGTAATTCTACCATTAATCAATTCCTCCTAACTTGTTATACCATGTGTAAAAGCAAATGATTCTAATTGAATTAAAAAAGCATAATCTTCATCACTTAATACACTTAAATCTTCATTTAATAATGCCATATAAATCTTAGCAAATTTAAAAATATCTTGTGTAACTCCCTCAGTATCAGCTTCTGTTAAACCATTACAAACTTTTTCATACATTAATTGTTCTAAAGTAAGTATTGAACTTGCCATCATGGCAGCAACAAGCTCTTTTCTTTTTTCCATAATATTTATTTCTCCTTTATTATATATAAATATTATAACATATTTTTTTTAAAAAAACAATAAGAGAGGATTAACCTCTCTTATAATTTTACAACAGTAGATACTGTACTTCCTTTTATTAAACTATTTCCCATGCTTGTTCGAGCAAGAGTTGGAATATCTTTTGCGGCAATGCATATAGAGCCTGGCTTACCAGAAATAAAGACTAAATCTTTTTCATCTAACATGGCGGCCGCCACCACATTTCCAGTCACATTATTTGGTCGATATGCTGAAACACCTTTTCCGCCTCGAGCTTGTAATGGAAATTCTTCAAGTTTAACTTGTTTACCATATCCGCCTTCTGTAAAAATACCAAAGCAATCTTTTTCATTATGAATTGGAAGTCCTACAACAACTTCATCACCTTCAGATAACTTAATTGCTTTTACTCCGGCAGTTACTCTACCAATAGGAGAAATTCCTTTTGTTTCAAAATGAATTGTTGTTCCTTGTTTAGTAATATAAATCATATCTTCATCTTTTACAAAAGTAACATTTGCTATTGCATCACCATCTTTAATATTAATTGCGGCAATACCTGTGCTTCGTTTAACCTTTGTATATTCTTCTAATGCTGTCTTTTTAAGTAAACCATTCTTTGTTACAAAAATTACATATTCAGCATTTGTTTTGCGATATAATGAAGTGATAGCTACAACAGATTCATCAAGGTCCATATTGATTAAAGTTCCAATACGAACTCCTTTAGATGCATTAGTTCCAACAGGAACATTATCAACCAATAAACGATACATTTTTCCTTTTGATGTAAATACCATTAAAGTATCAACAGTGTTAGTAGAGATTGTATCCATAACTGCATCATCTTTTGTTTTTACACCTTTGCCATTTCTATTTTGAACTTTAAATGCTTTTGTTGGCACTCTCTTAATATCACCAGATTGAGTTAAAATAACCACGCAATCTTCTGGAATTACTTCTTCGATTTCTTTTTCTTCCGGTTTAATATCAATTTGAGTAAGTTCTGTTCGGCGGGAGTCACCATACTTCTTAACGATCTCACCTAAACGCTGTCTTAAAACCAATCCTTGAGCAGCTGGATTAGTAATTAAATCATTTAATGCTTTAATAGTTTTCTCTAATTCTTCTTGCTCTTTTTGAAGTTCAAGTTTTTCTAACTTAGCCAGTTTAGCAAGTTTCATATCTAATATTGCTTTTGCTTGTTCTTCATTTAAATTATATGCGGCCATCAGGCGCTCTTTAGCGGCCGCCGCACTTTCAGAAGATTTAATCATTGCAATTACATTATCAATATCTTCTAATGCAATTAAAAGACCTAAAACAATATTTAATCTTGCTTTTGCTTTTTGTAAATCAAATTGTGCTTCTTTAACAATACATTTAACATTATGTTCAACATAAATTTTAATACAATCAAGCAAATTTAATTCTGTTGGTGTTTTATCAATTAAAGCAACTTGATTATATGAAATAGAAGTTTGTAAATTTGTTTTAGCATAAAGCTTCGCGGCAACCGCATCAGGAGAAATTCCTTTTTGACATTCAATAACAATTCTTAAACCTTTTTTATTACTTTCATTACGAACATCTGCAATTCCTTCAATTTCTTTAGCATCACAAACTTCACCAATTTCATTCATTAAGTCTTCTGTTTTTGTTCCATATGGAATTTCATAGAAGACAATATTATTCTTTTCAACTTTATATCTACCTCTAACTTTAACACTTCCATGTCCAGTTTTCATAATAGTAGGAATATCTTTTTTATTGATAATAATTCCACCTGTTGGAAAGTCAGGACCAGGTAGTGTAACCGTTTCATCACCATCCATATAAGCATATATAGCATCTGCGACTTCTGTTAAGTTATGAGGTAACCAATTACAAGCCATTGCAACACCAATACCTGTGTTTGGATTACATAACAAGTTTGGAAAAATTGCTGGCAATGTCACTGGCTCTTCTTCTGTTTCATCATAGTTTGGAATGAAATCTACATTTTTCTTTTTAATATTTTTAAGTAAACCATCTTCTGTTATTTTGGCAAGTCTTGCTTCTGTATAACGCATATGAGCAGCGCCATCACCGCCGATATTACCATTATTTCCATGCCAATCAATTAGAGGATATCTCATAACCCAAGGTTGAGATAATCTTACAAGAGCTCCATAAATTGAACTATCTCCATGTGGATGATAAGCACCCATTACATCTCCGACAATTCTTGCAGCTTTAACATGAGGTTTACTTGATACTCTACCAGTTTCAAAAGCAGACCATAAGATACGCTTTGCTACTGGTTTTAATCCTGATTTTGCGTCAGGAATTGCTCTATCAGTATTAACGGCAACTGCATACTCTATAAAGTTAGTTCCTAACTCTTGTCTTAAATTATTTTGCATATCTTATAACTCCTTATGAAACGTTCTTTTTATTACTTCATCTTGTTGTTCTTTCGTTAATTTAATAAAATTAACTGCATATCCAGAAACTCTAACTGTGAGTTGAGGATAATTTTCTGGATGCTCTTGAGCATCTCTTAATGTTTCTTCTGTGAAAACATTTACATTTAAATGATGACCACCTTTGTCCATATAGCCATCTAATAAGCTTACTAAATTATCAACTTGATTATTCTGCATTATAAGTGGCCTCCTGTGAATGTTCTTTAATATATGCTTTACGAGCTACTACTCCAGTTCCCATAAGTTGTTCAAATAAAATATCAGTAGCACTAACATCATCAACTGTAATTTGTTTAATGATACGATTAGCTGGGTCAGTTAATGTTTCTTCAGTCTCGTCTACACTCATCTCTCCAAGACCTTTCATACGTTTAACTTCATATTTTTTTCCGTGATTTTCTTGTCTATATTTTTCTAATTCTTCATCATTTTTTAAATACTTATAACCTTTTGATGTTACAATTTTATAAAGCGGCGGCACTCCCGCATACACATAACCATCAATAATCAATTCCGGACAGAAGTTCCAAATGAAAGTATAGAATAAGTTCTTAATATGAGCACCATCAACATCGGCATCTGACATAATAATAATTTTTCCATATCTTAAATCTTCCGGTTTATATGTCACTTTCATATTTTTAACATCAATAGTTAAACCAAAAGCATCAATCATAGTCATGATTTCCGCATTTTTCTGAATCTTATCAAGCGTTGCCTTTTGAGTATTAAGAATTTTACCACGAACTGGCATTACTGCTTGGAATTCATTGTCACGAGCTTCTTTCAAGTTTCCAGAAGCTGAATCACCTTCCGTAATATAAATTTCACATTTGCTTCTATCTTTTGAGAAACAATCTGCTAATTTACTATCAAACTTTAATGCTTTTTCCTTTTTCTTCTTTTGATTTTCTCTTACAGCCTCTCTTGCTTTCTTTGCGGCTTCTCTGGCTTTACGAGCAGATAAAGCTTTATCTGCAATTACTTTTATTTCTTTTTCATTGTTATTTAACCAAATATTTAAATTTTCTGCTAATGCTTGAGTAAATGATTTCATTTCAATTTTTGTAATTGTAGATTTAACTTGAGCATCATAAGATACATTAGGTGCAGTTAAATTAAATACAATATACATACCTTCTTGAATATCATCCCCTGTCAAATTTTCATCTTTATCTTTTAACCATTTCTTTTCCCTAAAGAATTTATTAAACTCTCTTGTTAATACAGTTTTAATTTGTGTAATGTGTGGACCCTTTTCTGTTAATCCAGTATTTACATAAGGAACAAGAGTTGATGAGTAATTTGATGTATAAGTAAGAATGAAATCCATCTTTTCTTTTCCATCTGCAAATTTCATATTAAAACGATTATTAATAATTTCTTTATGACCTACCATTTCATCAGCTAAGTCCATTAATCCTCGCTCTGAATAGAAAGTTTCTTTCTTACCATTATTATTTAATTCAATAGATAAGCCTGGACATAAGCAAGAAATTGTTTTAAATAATGTTTTAACTTTTTCAATTTCTACTATTGTATTTGTAAAAAATTCTTCACTTGGTTGCCATTGAATTAATGTTCCTGTTGTTTTATTTTTCCATTCTCCGACTTCTCTTTTATCAAAAACACCTTCTTTAAACCACAAATGTTCATATTTATTATCACGATAAGTAATAACTTCTAACCAATGTGATAAGAATGTTGTAATTTTTGAACCAATACCAAATGAACCAAGAGAAGTTCCTTCATAGGCGCCATCATCACGATACTTACCGGAGGTATTCAATACACTAAATGAAGCTTCAAGAATTGTTTTTCCATCTTCTCTATATAAATTTGGAATAAAACCTTGTCCAAAATCTTCTACAATAACTATATCTTTATCAATAGTTACATTAATGCGATTTCCATGTCCAAGACGAAATTCATCTACTGCATTTGAAATAATCTCAACTAAAAGCTGAGTTGAGTAAGTCGTATCGCCTGCATATACTCCTGGACAAAGTCTGGTAAATTCTAGCGGAGATAATGATTCAATAGATTTTTCATTATATAATTTGCTCATTTATTAGATTTCTCCTTATTTATTTTTTATTATATATAATTATATCATAAATTTTCAAATTTTTCAAATTTCTGAGGGTTTTTAGCGACTATATCCAATGCCTTTTTGGTATTTCCAGTTGCCAAAGCATCGGCGAACTCATTTCCAACTACCCCTTCATGACCTGATACCTTCACTACTTGAAAAGGACAAAAATTTGTGTTAAGATAATTATAGATGATTTTCATTAGGTCAATATTTTCAACTGTCTTCTTTTTACTGTTCATCCAATTATTTTTTGCCCACGACCATATCCAGTCATTTATAGTATTAACCACATACGCGGAATCACTATAAATAGTTACTGGAGTCGTTTCATATAAATTACATTCAATAGCAAGTTTAATTGCTTCAATCATTGCTTTTAATTCTTCACGATTATTGGTAGTGGTTTCTTCAGTATGCTCAAACATATGTGTGTCATAAATTCCGTCACAAAATCCTACCAATCCCCATCCGCCAGGACCGGGATTGCCCTTACAGGCACCATCAACATATAATTCTATTTTAGGCATCTCTAAATTTCTTCTCCCATCCGTTTTTTTGACAAACATTATTTGCCATCTCATAAGCTATTGAACAAAAAGTTTCATCTAAATCAATTTTATTTTCAGTTTTCATATGATAAAACATTATATACACAAATGCTTTAGTTTGAGGATGCATAGCAATTGGACCAGATGTTTTATTTAACCACCAATTCCACTCTCCCTCAAGGGATAATTTACCTTTATTATAGGCGCGGCCCGCCGCTAAATAATCACATACTAATTCAATAGCATCATCTAATGGCATCTGAACTGGAACGCCGCCATTATCAAAGTTATCTTGCCAATATTCATAATGATGTGTATTACGGCTTTTATGATGCATCCATGCTTTTGATACACCATTTTCTTTTTTACAATTATCTATTGGACTCTTGTCTCCAGTGAAATACTTAACTGACTCCCAAAATTCTACCGGGGAGTATTTTGACATATCATGTTTAATTCCACGCCATACCAAGCCCGCCTTACAACAATATTGAAATACATACCATTTATGTCTTGTAATCAATCCAAAATGTTTAATTGTATTTTTTAAAGTTATTTTATACATTTTTAATCACTCCTAATTTAAAAGTATTTGGTAAAAATAAAACTTGATTATTAGGGAACATTTTATCAAACATATCTGAAATTTCTTTCAATTCATCAACATCACTATCCATAGCTTCTTCTGGTAAATAAACTACTAAAGTGTCTCCTTTTGATAAAGAAATTTCATTCGTTTCTTTTAATTTTGGAATAATAGATACTTCTACTTCTTTTGGCTGTGGAAGAGCAGAAGTTTCTTGCTCTCGTAAAAAATAATCCGGAGTGCCAGTTGTAGAATTTGTTTTACTTGCATCATATTCATTTCCCCACATTCCATAATTTTTCCAATAATCATCATGTGAACTCATTTTTCTAACTCCTTTTAGTTGAACTTATTTATTTTTATTTCTATATATATTATAATATATTTTTTGATAATTGTCAAAGATATTCGTAAAAACTTGAACTACAACTAAAAAAATGGCAGATGAACTGCCATTATTCATCTGCCTTTGAATTATATTTCTTTTGAATTTTTTTCAATACTGCGTCATTTTTTCCAATAACATTAGTTAACCCAATTTCAAGATTCTTAATATCTTCTTCTAATTGAGCAACTTTTTTAGATTGAATATTAATTTGTTTGTTCATATAATGAACAGTTACAACATCTTTATCCTTATAATTCATAATTGATTTATAAAGATTATTCATTCCTTTAAGAATAGCTCGTTCCTCTTTAAGAGCCGCCTTCTTTACTTTAATATATGCTTTCATTTCAGCATAAGTACATCCACGAAGTTCACTTTCAAAATTTTTATCTTCATCTAAAAGTGTTGATTTACCCCAAAAGATACCATATTTTGAACCAAGACCTACAACTGAAGTTCCAGTTCGTTTATCATAGCTTGAATGTATTAAACTTGTTTTCATATTATATTACTCCTTTACGTTTCTTCATTTCTTCTAATGCGTCTTCCAATAAAACTGGAGTGCAATTATGACTATCCATACCAACATGATACATATTTGGATAATCTGGATAGACATTACTTCTTTGATGAGTATGACCAAAGAAACTAAGCGTTCTTAAATCTCCCATATTATCTGTAATTGTAGGATAGTGAGTTAAAATTGCAGTTCTTTTACCCGGGCATTTAATTCTATATCCCATCTGAACATCACGCACATTATGACATTTTAAATAATCTGCAATACGGCCATCGGTATCGTGATTACCATAAGCAATATAAATGTTTCCCTTTAATTGCTTTAAGTAATATAAACCGCGCTCTCTATCTCCTAACATTACATCACCAAGAAGATATACAATATCTTCATGGTCAACTACTGAATTCCAATTTTTTACAATAATTTGATTCATTTCTGTTATATTTTTAAATCCACGTTCTTGCCATACAAATTCTTTGTCGTGACAAAAGTGAGTATCACTTGTTAACCAGATACGTGACATAATTCTCCCTCCTCATTATATTCTAAAATACCTACTATTTCTTCACAATCTTTTACTTTTTGTAATTTACTATACATATTTTTAATAACCTCTGGCGGAACGTAACTACGAGTTCCCGCCCTCTTTTCATTTCTTTCAAGACAAATATCAAGAGGAGTATTAATAAAGCATACTTCACATTCAACCTCTTGATTAAAAGAGCCTTCGCCCTCAACTAAATCATATTTACGGCGGACGCCATTGATTAATTTAGCCCTTGAACCTTGATTAATATGAGTTGCATCAGCAATAACATCATATCCACAAGATAAGTGAGCTGCTAATTTAGTAATGAAAGTATCAAACACTAAATCTTCTTTTGAAAAATATTCTTCATTTGGCAATACAAAAGAGAATCGAATATCATCTCTTGAAATTGCTATTGTATTATTATCTCTTTCTACCATTGCGCGGACAGCGGTTGATTTTCCCGAACCTGGCACTCCCATCATTAATGTTAATGTTTTCATATTACATACCTACCTCAAAATTATAATTTTCAAGTACATTTGTCATATACTCTGGATCACTTGCAAGTGTTTCTGAAATCTTTATTGGCATAGAAGAATTGCTTTTTGGTGAATCGGTTGCAAAAAAATTTTTAATGCAACATTCTTGAGCTGCTTCACTCCACCAAGCACATTCACATTCTAAACAATATTGATTATTCCAATATTTACCTCTACCTGTCATAATTGGACATATTTTCATAATTATACCTCCTTAAAGTCACATTTATATGAGTTATTTGCGTTCCAGCACCTTCCATTGACACAATACTCACATTCTCTTTCCTTACAAATTTTTAAATCTTCAAGTGCGATTCTATTACCTTGAACAAATCTGCCCAAATTAAATTCACGCAAAAAATCGTCATAAGTATAAGTTCCGAATGGGCGAATCTCCACATGATTAGTCTCTTTGCGGCAATGGATACAGTATAAATTTTTCAAATGTCCAGCTTCACGCTGACCCCCCGGCCGCCTCATAATTGGGATACCTTTGTTTCCACATTCCGTACAATAAAAATCACTTGTTGTGCAACCTGAACTTGCTGACATAAATAATACCTTCTTTCTAATTTTTCATTATTTTATATATATATTATAACAAAAATTTAAAAAAAAATAAAGTCCCTGTATTTAACAGGGACTTTTATTTAATTTCGAAAGCTATAAGAACTTCCTCAAACTCTTTCGCCTTTGCTGGATAGATAACTTCAATGCCATCTACCACATCCAATGACATAATTCCAAGTAAAGATTTACCATCTACGATAAACTTTCCTTTTACAACAGTTATCTTTCCTTGAACTGCTTCCGCACATTCTTGAAAGAGTATGATATCGTGAATCGATGTTAGCCTAATTTTTTTCCTTTTCATATCACAAACCACCTCTTTATAGATATAAATAATATGATTTTTGTGATATGAATATTAAAGGATTAAGGCCTATGAGTGGTATTTAATCAAGAACGGATTTGATACCGCTTTAAATGATTCTTGTCCGTCATATGAACGGAATACAAGACCCTCTCTCATTTCACCATCAATTACAGATTCTCCCTCTGCCATTAATAGTAGTTCGTCACAAGTTTCTGGAATAATAAATTCTTCAGAAACAATAGGTACACAAGGAATTCCAGAACCAGCAAAAAGAAAATGAGTCATTTCCAATGGATTTAATCTTACTGGAGCGGTTGCTTCTTTTAACTTAAAAATACAATTAAATGCCATAAAACAATGTTCTTTCATATGGTAATCTCTTTTTTGAATACTTTCACCATAAGTTTCACCCTGAACAGTTAAAAATTCCATATCAGGATGATTATCCATAATATTTTTCATTTTATTTTCAATGTCATATTTTTCTGCCATTTCTAAATACACATTAGTATCATAAAAACATTTCTTATCCGGTTTATCAAACACTACATTTCTTGAGCATACAAAGAAATCATATTTATCTCTTTTAAGTCTTTTCATGGTGAAAGTGGTTGAAGTTCCATCAATTTTTTCGGTAGCTATCCATTTACGGCCATCTCCTGGGAATAAATGAGGCATGTTTTGACATCTTTCTTCATCAGTTTTAACAACCCAGAAAGGCCACTGTTTTTTAGTATCTTTCTTTTTGCCAAAGAAGAAAAACATAAGTTTTTTACCCCAAGTTCTACGCATAAGCCATTTAGCCCAAGCTTGTCTGAAAATTTCTGGTCTTCTTTGAGCCATCGCTTTGTACTTATCAATAGAAGCACTTTTTCTCTTATTATCTGCAGCATCTGCATAGATAACTCCTAATATTTCGGTTAATCCTGTATGAAGTATATCTTTTCCATCATCAAGCCTTTTTTTAAGACTTAATGTCCAAGGAGCTCCTTCGAAATCCTCAAAAGACATTAAAAGACCTTGAGATACAAAATTTCCTTTACCACCAAAAGTATATTTTTGAGTTTTTACTTTAAAATGTTTTTTAGCAAGGAACATATAAGGCTCTTCTTGCGGCACCTGAGAATCAATCTCAAAATAAACTGCATAATCTCCAGCTTTAAAAGTTCCTTTTTTAGTCATAACACGCCAGCCGCCAACGACCGCCGCCTCACAATTATCTGAGCCTACTATTGGTTCAATAGCATCAATTTGAACTATATAGGCTAGCTCTCTTTTTCCATTTGCATCTAACATATTTATACCTCCTTATTTATCATTGATTAAAGCATAGGCAACTTTAATAGTTAATCCAAATGCCCATACAATCCATACCCACGCAGGTGCATTTAATTGTGCCAATACCCAAGGGACTACAATAAAACTAATCATATTTAACTCCTTCTTTCTTTTATTTTATATTTATATTATAACAAAATTTTAATAAAAAAACAAGTAAGTATTTTTACTTACTTGTTTAAATATTCTTTAACTAACTTATTTACAAGTTTCATATCTGCTTGACCTTTGAAAGAGCCTTGTGTAAAAATTCTCATGGCTTCTGGTAAAGTTTTTGGATTAATACCAATAAGAATATCATTAATATCTTCTTCTGTTAATTGTTTAGGAAGATATTCTGTAATACAATTCATACAAGCCTGAAAAACCTCCATTAAATCAGGTCTGCTTGCAGGACAAGTATCAATTTGTTGTTGACATACTTTTTGATATTTCTTGATGGCGGCCGCCACATTATCTTCAGTTACATTTTCTTTATGTTTTTCTTCAATAGCAATATTCAATGCTGTTGTTTTAATATCTCCGAGAACACTTTTTCTTACTGTATCTTTATTTTTCATTGCTTGAATTAATTCTTTTTGCACTTGTTCATATGTCATAATAATCTATTCTCCATTTCTTTACAAATTTCTTCAACAATACCTTTATAACTACCTCTTGTTGCTACATGCTCAGAGTCTATGTATAAATCATACATATTATCTCCACGTAATTTTACTTTGATGTTGAATTGTTCTACTGTTGAATTATTCATTTTGGTTCTCCTTTTGTTTCCATATTTTTATAAAAGCATCAAAATTACCATTTCCTTTTGGAATAGCAAAAATGATTTTTTTAAAATTATAATAAGGCAATAAAATCTTAAATATTGCAGCCACTTCTTCTGGGTCTTGTCCAAATACCCCGCAACCATAAGCCCCTAGAATTAAAGTGTCTACATCATTCTCTTGTGCGATATTAAGAACAAATTGAATACGTGATTGCAGTATTGCATGATTTGTTTCATCAGACACATTACAATACTTTTGGGCGGCTGTCTTATTAGGTGCTGCACAAGTAATTACATCGCATTTCCAAACTTTGCCTTGACGAGAAAAAATTACATCAGGGGTATATAATGCTCTATTAATATATAATGCATTATTGAGATTTCTTCTATTATATTCATAATAAGTATCATCAAATGTTCTTAATATATTATATAAATTACTTTCGTGGCATAAGCATTCTTCTTGAGCCTTACTTCCGCCGATAAAAAATCCACCTGGATGTTTATGAGAAGCAAAATTAAGAATTGCAGTTTTACCCTCTTGAAATTCATAAGCAGCACCAACGCTATCAATATCAGCAATTAGACCATGCGGGTCAGATGGCTCAAGAGAAGATGCAAATTCAAAATCTATTGGATTATAAATCTTTGTTCTTTTAATTGAATCTTTTATATGTTCTGAATATTTTGCATCCATTTCTTTCGTATGCTGAACAGCGACTGCCGCCCTTTGTTCTTTATTAATCCAGTTGTTGTCTTTCATAAATTATTCCTCATTTCTTTATTATATTATAATTATATCATAAATTTTATAAAAAATAAAGGAGAGTATTTCTACTCTCCATTATAATTATTTTTTCTTTGCTACCGTATTCATACCTGAAAGAAATTCTTCCATTGGTGTTCCACGAAGCAATTTTGTTGTAACATCTGCCACAGATTCGCCACGAGCGATTGCATATGGACTCATGTGTTCTGCAAGAGAATCCATGATTTCTGCATTTGCACTTGATGTCATAGCAGCTACAAGGTCTGGACTGATTGAAGACATTACAGACTTAATCATGTCTGCATATGCTTGTTCTTTTTCTTTGTCAATAGCAGCCTGTTCTTTTTGAAGTGCGATTCTTGCATCATCAACTTTCTTTGTTCTAGCCAATTCTGCATCATGGATAGCATCTTTTAATTTTTGAATTTCTTTTTCTGCTTCTGCATGAGCTTTCTTTCTTGCATCTTCCGCAGCGTCAATAGCTGTTGCATTTGCTAATTTTTCTTCTTCATAGATTTTATCTAACTTAGCACGATATAATCTATTTTCTTGCTTTAAATCAAATGATTGTTTTTCAAATGCAGCAAGCTTCTTATCATTTTCTGCTTTTGTTGTAGCATTTGTAAGTTCAAGAGCTTGTTCAATCATTTCTTCTTGATGTCTATCTAAGATAGCTTGAATATCTCTATCAACTCTTACTGATAATACTTCAACATCTTTTACAAGCATACCGTTTTCACGGAACAATCTTCCGAAATATTTTCTACTACCATCATCTTCACATGCTTCACAACCTGCAGTATCTTGAATATCAAGAACTACATCACGAACAATATCAGATGCTTTATTGTAGAATTCTTCAATTGTATATTTTTTAGCTTCTCTCTTAAGCAGACTTCTTTCACGGTCACACATAAATTTAACATAGTTTTCAACAGAGAACCATTTAGATTTATATTCTTCCAAGAAATCTACACAATATGAAACTTTAATTTCAACATTTACAAAGTCTTTTGTTTGAACAGTTACTAAATCAGAAACTTTATTATTTTCTACTCTTAAATAAGCAGTTCTTATTAAGTTATCTGTTGTTTTTGGGCGGCCGGTGCTAAGTTCCATAGCCTCAAGTGTTTCATCATAGTTCAAGAGTCTTGTAGTAGGACCTACAACAACATCTCTTTTACCTGTCTTTGAAACAACATTAACCGCATATCCTGTCCATACATTAATTCCAACAACACCATCATACTTTGTATCAAGTGTGATTGTGCGAGGTTTTGTATAAGAGTTTCCTCTTGAGATATTTGAACCAGCTTCAAAGATTGCTAATGTAGCATCTTGATTTGAAGTTGAATAAGCACAATTTAATGCAGTTGTTAAAGAATCTGTTACGAGTCCTTTGTTAGCAGCTCTTAACATTTTATCTTCTTGAATTGCATCATTATATTTTAATACTTCTTTATTGCCCGGATAGAACAATTCACATTCTTTTGCTGTTAATTTTCTTTTAACAACAACTTCTGTTCTTGGGTCTGGTAAATACATTTTTGGACCAACGATTGTTTTAATTTCGCCAGTTAAACGATTCATAATGTAGCGGCCTTCGCCTTCTGGAATAGCGATTGCATGATGCATATATTTTCCATCATACTGAATCATTGCATGCTCTGGACGTGGATAATAAATCATTTGGTCATTACCTGTAATGAAAAGTTCTTCACCGATTGGGTGTTTTACTTCATTTTCTTCATAATCAGCAATAACTTTAATATAGATACCGCTAATTGGTGAAAGTTCCAAAGCTCTGAAGATAACTCCGCCCTTTGGTGTTTCGATAAATGTTTCAGTTGGTTCTGGGAATACCACAGCAGGACCATGAACATATCTCTTTTCTCCATCTTCATCTTTTAAGATAGCATACTCTAATCTTTCAAGAGTAACAGCATCGCGAACATATTCAGTACCGCGGCCGCCGCATGGAATTACTTCAATACCTGTTGGTGGAACATAGAATGAAACTTCAGTTCCTTTAATAACAAGTAACTGTCCCATAAAATATTCTTTGGCTTCATCATTAATAGCATTTCCTTCTGCATCTACCATTGTAGCATTCTTAGAGTTAGCCATTGCCGCCTCAGCATCATATACACGAGCTAAAAGATATTGGTTAGAACGAAGTCTATGACCTCTAACAGTTTTAGCCATTTGTCCCGGATACAATGCAAATGATACAGGTCCTGGAATATTAACTTTTTTACCGATAGTAATAGAAGCTGGGCTTACATTTGCTTTTGCTGCTTCTGGATATTGATTATCTGAAGTAGGGTTTTTGAGAATTACATACCAACCTTCTGGTGCTGATACAAATAATTGTTTTGCTCTTTCAAAATCAGATACTTCTGTGAACTTCTTTGTTTTTTCATCAAAAACTACAAGAGCCTCTTGAGCACTGATTGTCATTGTTAAAGGACCAACATGAGATTTAATACTACCATTAGTTTTATTTTGTAAGAAACAAAATTCATTAATTGAAAGTACGACATCTCTTGAGCGTCCCATAGGATTTTCTCCAAATTGATTTCCGTAATTTGACATTTCTCAATCTCCTTTTTATTATTTATTATTTATTACATAATAATTATAACAAAAATTTAATAAAAAATCAAAAAAAAAGACTTGGTTTACACCAAGTCTTTATATCTTATTCAGCAGGTTCAATATTTACATTGACTGGTTTTGAGTCGCTAAGAAGTTTTGTTCCCAAAACTCCAGCAAGCATTGATTTTAAATCAATACCTAAGCTTTCGCTTAAACCTTCAGAAACCTGAGTTACATTATGAATGATGTCACCGCTAAGTTTTGAGCTTTCTCCACCCAACATAACGATTCTATCAACATTTGTATACCCTTTACCAACAGCCTCTGCAATAGCAGGCAATTGTTCAAAGTAAATTTTAAGAGCTTCCATTTGCATATCTGCCATAGCAGCTTCACCATATTGTTTCATGGCTTCCGCTTTCTTCATAAGACCCTCTGCTTCAGCTTCAGCTTTAGCCTGAATAGCAGCGGCTTCCGCCTCACCTTTAGCTTTAATACCAGCAGCCTCATTTTCCATAGCAACTCTTTGTGCTTCAGAACGAGCTTTTTCTGCTTCAGCCTCTTGTAAAGCTTCGAACTTATCAGCTTCGGCTTTTCTTTGACGCTCGAATAATTCAGCATCAGCAGCTTTTTGTGTAGCATACAACTTAGCATCAGCTTTTTGTTGTTCTGCATACTTACTTGCTTCTGCAGTTTTCTTAACTTCTGCCTCAAGTTTACGCTCTGTGATTTCTACTTCACGAGCTTTTAACTCGATTTCTTTTTCTTGACGAGCAAGGTCAGCATCTGCTTTTGCAACTTCTTGAGTTTTTCTTTGAGCCTCAGCTTCAATCGCACGAGCGGCTTCCGCCTTAGCGATTTCGATATCAGCTTGTCTCTTTAACTCTGCCTGCTTAATTGCAAGGTCATTTTGCTTTTGAGCAATTTCAAGTTTTGCAGCAACATCTGCATCTGCGGCAGCTCTAGCAGCCTCTGCTTTAGCAACAGCGATTTCCGCCTCAGCAGCTGCTTTTGATTTCTGAGCATCTTTTGAGATTTGAACTGTATTTTCAATACCAAGATTTTCAATTACACCATTACGGTCTTTGAAAGTTTGAATATTGAAAGTGATAAGTTCAAGACCCATATCTCTTAAGTTAGGAGTAACATTTTCTACAACGGCTTCAGAAATCATTTTCTTATCACCTTGAATTAACTCTTTAAGAGTTAGTGTAGAAATAATCTCACGAATATTACCTTCCAATACAGGAGTAATAATTCTTCGGATATCTTCTCCAGTATGACCTAAAAACTTCGCAGTTGCAATAGGCAAAAGTTTTGGGTCTTGAGATACAGCAACGTTGGCAACAGCATCAACCATAATATTAATTGCATCTTTTGTAGGAATTTCATCTCTTGAGGTGAAGTCAGCCTGAATATTCTTCAATGACATTTTATCTACACGCTGCAAGATAGGAATTACAAAACAACCTTTACCAATAACGGTCTTACATTTACGAGGACCAGTTACTACCATTGCGGTATTCGGTGGAGCTGTCTTATAACAAACCTTAAACAAAAAGATTACTACAAGAATTGCTAAAACAATAGGGGCTACAATAGATACTAATAATTCTACCATTTTTTTAATCTCCTTTTATCTCTTTAATTTATTTAAACTATATTTAGTTTTCAATGTTCAATATACAATAATTTTATTTATTATTTATGTTCAATTTCATTTTCTGGAACAATAGGTTCTCCAACTGGTTCACCATTTTTATCTAATTCTTGAATATGAATTATTGTATTCTTCTTTAAATTTCCGTTTGCACTCATAAATACTTGAAGTGCAGATTGGGCATCAATTGATTGAACTACTACTTTTCTTTCAATTGGATTACCATATTTTTCATTTTTAAACCATAAAATTTCAAATGTTTTCATTATTTTGATACTCCTTCAAATGCTTCTACAAAAATATCAATCTTTTCTCTGTTAGCTTTCTTTTGAATTTCAAGATTTTCATGCGTTGATTGATATTCTTTAATCAAAGCATTAATTTCATTTTGTTCTACAGTAATGTCTGCATTAATTGCTTTAAGAGAGGTAATCATATTGCGAACTGTTTGAAGACAAGATTCGCTTTCTGAATTTAGATTTGATAAAGTTTTTTGTCTTTGCTGTAATTCTGTTAATTTAGGGTCTTTCTTAAATAACATTTTTCAATTCCTTTCTTTTCTTTATTTATTATATATATATTATAAAATAAATTTTATAAAAAATCAATAGTAAGTAAAAAAGGACAAAAAAAAATGAGAGACCGAAGTCTCTCATTAATTTTATTATTTATTTTCAGTTAATTTTCCGTTAATAACCACATCAGCAGAAATTGTATAACAATTTGTAGTAATATCATAACGCATATTAAATAATAGTTCTTCTAACAATTGCAATCTACTTGCAATGTCAATTAAACTAATTGGTTTTTCACCACCACACGCATTAGCTTTAACATCACCTTGGAATTCTGCGGTACCATTCCAATCTAATGTATGTGCGTTACTTTTATTTTCGGTATTCTTACCATTACCAACTATATGAGCATATTTGTTTTCAGTGTCTTCAACGTTATATTTACCTTGAACGTGTTGAGCATTTCCAGTTGCTTTGGTACTATTTCCTTCTGCGTGTGAGTATAGTCCATTAGCACTGGTTTTAAATCCTTCAGCATGAGAGTAATCCGCATTTGCTTTTGTGTATGAGCCTTCGGCGTGTGATACTGACCCTTCTGCAGTACTACCAGTTCCTTCAGCATGAGAGTAATTTCCGCTAGCCACCGTCACTCTACCTTCTGCATGGGAATATAAACCGCTTGCTTGAACTTCATATCCTAGTGCAGAACTGTATGCCCCAACTTTAGTATTAGACTTTCTTACAATATCAATATATTTGTTAGCAGTAACTCCTCCAGCAAACCATCCGTTACCATTCCAATCAAGTGTATATGCATTTGAATCATAGTCAGAATCTTCACTTTCAATACCATCATCACCATTTCCTACTATAACTAAATAATTACCAGCTGTATCATCTATATTTCTACAGCCTGTAACGAACTGACAATTAGAACCTGCATACGTCTTATATCCACTAGCATGCGAATATTTACCAGAAGCTGTTGTTAAATAGCCTTCAGCATGGGAACTTTCACCTGCTGCTTTTGTTCCATTACCTTCTGCATGAGAATATTTACCAGAAGCAGTTGTTTTAAGTCCTTCTGCATGTGCAGATAACCCACTTGCTATAGTTTCTCTACCTTCAGCATGTGACGCTGTATTACTTGATTCTGTTAAGTATCCTTCTGCATGACAATGATTACCACTTGCGGTCGTACCACGACCTTCAGCATGAGCATTTCCACCACTAGCTAGAGTTTCCCTACCTTCACTGTGAGCATAGTCTCCTTCAGCTTTTGTAAGATTTCCTTCGGCATGTGAAGCTTTACCGCTAGCTGTGGTTTCAGTTCCCTCTGCATGGCTACCAGTACCTTTTGCAATAGTATAATTACCTTCTGCGTAAGAAGCGAATCCGCTAGCCTCCACTTCAAACCCTAAAGCAGCACTCTTAGTACCCAGTTCAGTTTCTTTCTTTCTTCCCATCTCCAATCCGCTTGTAATAGTTAGACCACTAGAAAAATAACCGTTTCCGATTGTATCAACAGTAAAAGCATTTGATTCATATGCAGCATCAAAACCATCTTTACTTTCATCTTCACCATTTCCAATAATAAATAAATATTTACCGTTTAAATCTTCAATATTTCTACGTCCAATTACAAATTGATGTTCAGAACCTGCACATGTTTTATATCCACTAGCATGCGAATAGTCTCCTAAAGCTTTAGCTAGATATCCTTCTGCATGAGATCCTCGTCCAATAGCTTCTGTTTTTTCACCTTCTGAATGTGATGCTAAACCGTTTGCGACGGTTCCTTCTCCTTCAGAATGTGAAGAACATTGAGCTGCTGTTGTACCAAAGCCTTCAGCATGAGAATATATTCCACTAGCAGTAGTATCTCTACCTTCAGCATGAGCAGCCGTGGTTGTAGATTTACTAAAAAAACCTTCTGCATGGGAATGATTACCACTTGCAATTGTTTGTCTTCCTTCAGCATGAGCATTTCCACCACTAGCTAGAGTTTCTCTACCCTCACTATGAGAATAATCTCCTTCAGCTATTGTAAAATTACCTTCGGCATGTGAAGCTTTACCACTAGCTGTGGTTTCAGTCCCCTCTGCGTGAGCATATGTGCCCTCTGCTTTTGAAGTGTTTCCTTCAGCGTGACTTGCTAACCCAGTAGCGATTGTATCCACACCTTCTGCATGAGCTGCATCATGTTCAGTTCTTGTACCCCAGCCTTCTGCATGTGACATTCGACCATTTGCTATTGAACCTTGTCCTTCTGCATGACTATAGTATTTAGTAGCTTGTGTAAACTCACCTTCAGCGTGTGAATAATTTCCACTTGCTGTTGTATTTCTACCCTCTGCATGTGAAGCTATGCCTTCTGCTTTTGTGTTACTACCTTCAGCATGACTATAAACACCACTTGCAGTAGTTGTGCCACCCTCTGCATGTGCTTGATTTCCGCTTGCTATGGTATCTTTACCTTCTGAGTGTGCCTGATTTCCGCTTGCTATTGTATTTCTACCTTCTGCATGACTCGCGTGTGACCAGGCAACGGTATCAAGACCTTCCGCATGTCCATACCTATTCGCTCGAGTATTCTTACCTTCTGTATGCGATGCGTAACCAGCTACAGTTTCATAACCTGTCGCTACACCGTACTTCCAAGCAGCATTATTACGACCTATTGTGAAAGAATCTGTTCCTGCAGCAATATTTTCCATACCAGTAGTAGCACCACGGTGTTGAATAATAGTTGTACCTATTAATGGTTTTGTTAATACAGAAAATGTGTAACCTTCTATACCTTCATCACCATCAATGATTTCTGTAAAAGGTAATTCAACATCATAAGTTACAACATTCTTATTAATTGATACAATATTTGAACATTGCACCCAATGATTTTCATTTATTACTGTAAATGAATCACCAACCTCATATGCAGGCGTTTCAAATTTTATATCAGTATTATCTATTTCAGATATAATAGGTAAAATTTTTTCATTGCATAAATATATTTTTTTATTTGTAATATCTATAGATTGAATATAATATCCTTTACATCCAACAATATTATCAACTCCGAATGCAATAGAATAATCTGCAATAGTGTGATTACCAATTAATTCTATAGAGTTTTCACCCTGCCCCTCATAAATAGGAGGGCTAATAAAAGGTAAGTCATTTACATTTGTATTTCCATCTCCAATTTTAACTCTGGAGTTATTTTCTGTTTCTTCTTGATAAATAATTAATTCTCCTTTTAATGGCGAGAAATTTTCCGCTTGCGACCAATTTGCCGCTGTATCAGTTTTGTGTTGAATACGAGTATTCAATGTTTTATTTGCCATAATAGTCTCTCCTTTAAATTATCGTTTTCAAATTTTGGAAAGTCAGTCTACTTATCTTTTCAAAGTAAACTGCGGGCGGCGATATCTAGATCTATACCTAAATACCGACCGCCGCATAATTAAGAAAGGTTTAAAATATTATATTTAATTAAAATACCTCTAAAGCATTTCCGCAATTAAATACAAGAACTTCATTTTCTCCTTGAACAAGGTCATTTACATTTCCTGTTTTAGCGATAGCTGCCAAATCAGCATCGTTTGCTTTTGCTGCTAAAGCATCTGCTAATCCATTAACTTGAGATTGTTCAATTGCGATAGCAACTGGAGTAGCTGTAATAACACCATTAGCATCTTGACTAATTTTAAGTGTCTTATCAGCAGCACCAACTTCTGCAACTGCTTCTTGAACTGTCTTGTAATTTCCAGCTGGTTGATAATTACCTTTTGCTTGATAAGTATTAGCAAGGTCTAAAGCAGAAATCTTAGCGTCGATAGCATTTCCTGTTTCTGTAGCATCCATAAAAGCTGCATCAGCTTCTGCTTTTGTATATACTTCAGTTTTTTCGTAAACTTTGCCAGCTAAAGTTTCTACTGCAGATTGAGCATCCAATCCAGCTTGTTTAGCTTCTGCAATTGCAAGACCTGTTTCTCCTTCTGCTTTTAAAGAATCTTGTAACTCTTTAATATCAGCAGCCATATCAATAGCTTCTTGACCATGTTCTGCAGCATAATCAATTAATTCTTTGTAAGTATTAACAATGTCATCTGCAGTTTCTTTGCTCATAAAATCATTAAGAGCATCTGAAATCTTTTTATCAACAGAGCCTTCTACAGTACTATTTCCATTTAATTTTGTAATAGCATCTGTGTTAGTTTTTACTGCACCATTAGCTAAAGCTGTCACTTCTCCAGAGACTTCTTGTTTAGCTGTTGCAATTTGACCTTCTAAGTCAGATTTTAAGGCTGCATCTGCGTCAGCAAAATCATGACTAATGTCTTCTAAAGCTTTAATTCTAGTTCCTAATCCTTCATCAGCTGCTTTATAAGCTTCATCCATTGCTGCGATAGCATCTGTAGCCACCTTTACATCTGCATCAATTTCAGCTGAAATTAATGTATGTTCATCTGTAATGGCTTTAGCACGAGCTTCAGCTTCACCTGCTACTTTTCCATCAACATAATTTGTTGTAGCATATCCAGAACCAGTTACAATTTTATTGATTTCTTCATCTGTATATGTTTTAGCATCTGCCAATGCTTGGTTAGCTTTAGAAGTAGCATCTCCAGCTGCTGCAGAAATAGCTGCACTTTGAGCTGCGCTTGCTTGAGACTCTGCGTGAGCTTTAGCATTTGCTTCAGCTGCATCGGCTTTATTCTTTGCGTCTGTAGCTGCTCTACCCTCAGCCGCAGCAATTAAATTATTAACTTCTGTTTCTGTATAAACAGTTTTTTGAAGTTCTGTTAAAAAATCAGCATAAGATAATTTTGCCCAATCATGAACGTCAGCTGCTAAAGCACTAGCCCATTTAAGGTCTTTAAATTTTCCTGGTCCAACTTTGAAAAGCACAGTTGGGGGATTTTGAATTTTATCTTTTGCTTCAGCAGAATCATTTTCAGCTGTTGAAATTGTACAAATTGCAATTTCACCTTTTAACAATTCAACAGAAGTATCTTTCATCCAATTTTCATAAGAATCATATTTTAATTGAATTCTTGTGTTTAAAGTTTTTGTTGTTGCCATTTATAAATGTTCTCCTTTATAAATTTATTTTTATATAAAAGAGAGACGCATATGCGCCTCTCTT
>JAEIGA010000594.1_pt1 | contig 53505 bp, 65 predicted proteins | sample 9270691 | NCBI WGS metagenome assembly JAEIGA01 (sample SAMN17057246, study PRJNA624740) | gut metagenome | biome: biome; isolation source: fecal sample | host: Bos grunniens | place: China: Xizang | collected 2019 | reverse complement strand
TTGTAATCGTCTTGTAATGAACCTACAGTATCAATTACTATTGTCTTAAACGAATCTGCACCAGGTTTGCGAAGCTCTGCAAGAATTTCTGCCAATTTTTCAATGGAAGTTTTATTTATTTTTCCATTTAGTATAGCATCGTTCTTAAGGTTTTTTACACGAATTAGACCTTTAGCAATGTCACTTTTGTATCTCATTGCCAGTACTCTACCTCCTCCGTCATTTCCTACGGATATGTAAAGTAGCGGTTTAGGATAACTTCCTGCAATAAGAGTCTTTCCTGACTTAGGTTTTCCCATGTAAAAATCTATGTCGTGTGTTACAAAATTATCGTATTGCATATTTTCTTCCTCCTTTCTTTATAAAATTTATAATATTGGAAAAATCTTGTGTTTTCCAGTTATACTCATATACCATCGAGTCACTGAAAATTTTAAACATTTCCATTATCATATCATAAGTATCACATATCTTTTGATGTAATGCTTTATTAGTTATATTATCTTCACCGCGTGTTATTGCATCGTGAAACGCAGTATCAGTTTTACAATAGATTATTATAACCTCGTGACGCATTACTTGAGACATTTGAGAAAGGTTCATACCTCTGCGATTTTTACCATCTACTATTCTGTAAACCAAATCCGATATAAAAGATGCTCTATCGCATATTGCAATTTTATCATAATTTTCTACACAAGTGTCTATCCATTTTATGTATTCAGTAGGTTTAGACTTCTCAGTAATTGAAAATGTAGGATAACCTAACTCTTTTAGATGTTTAACTAATGTACTTTTACCAGAGCCGTCTGCTCCTTCTACAATTACAATCATATGCCAGTAGACCCTAACTTTCCTTCACTTCTTTTTCCGAGCTTTTTAATCATAAAGTTTGCAGTTTCATTAAATTTATTTATAGGTATCATCACTACTTGACAGAACGACTCACCTTGTTGATAAGTAAGTATTTGATTGCTTACGTTATGTACTATTGCAGTGACATTTCCTGTATAGTTAGCATCAATAGGACACATAGCTACACATATTCCTTTTGCTGCCGCGGAAGTTCTCGCACATAACACTCCCATTTCGCCTTCTTTAGGTATCACTTTAACATTCAAGTCTATTGATAAAGTACTCATAGGAAGTATCGTGACATCTCTATCAAGTATGACATCAGTTCCTGCATCGGCAAGATAGCCTTTTGCAAATCTTACAGATGTTGTTTTAGCTACATCACCTGGACCGTATCCATATTTTATACGGAATTTGTTGAATGCTCTATCAAACTTTTCTTTAGTAGTGATGTATACACTATGTATATAATCGCTAGTAGGATATGTAAGTTCTCTTTCGATGTATTTGTAACACGCTTTTAAATCTGCAAGTTCTACTATTTCATAGTCCATCATTTTTGCATTTTTGACAACGTGATTACTAAATAGTCTTTCCTCGTAATCTATTTCTGTTCTGAGACCCGGTATCTTATCTTTAGTTACAGATAATATATCTCCTCTTAGTATTTCCAAAGAGTCGTGTATCATACATAATTTTATTACGTTTTCGTAATCAAACGGTACATCGTGTAAGATATTTACTTGAGATTTGATATAATCCATTAACTCTATTGCACAAGCTACCACTAAATGTGTATGTTCTGCAAGATTTTCACGATTTCGCAAATCTCTACCGTTCCAACGTATCAATGTACGCATATCTAACGCGTTATCTACTATGTTGAAATCTTCTATAAATTCAGTTAACGATAAATCTTTAGTCATTTCGATGCTCCTTATAATAAGGCATTGTTTTTATCATATTGACTGCTACATCAGGTCTACTATTATCGTAAGTAGTGTGAGTACGTTCATCATCTTGCAATATAAGATGTATTTCTTTTTCAGTTAACCAACCAGTACCTTTCTCGTACATTCTTCTTAATTCCATTCTCCAACCGGATTTTCTCCAATCGTTAAGTGCAGGAAGTGCAGGCTTGTATATATCTGATGTAAAATCGCTATTATAGAGTCTTTCACGTTTATATATTTCATCGTTTATACACTTATTTTCAGGTATTAACCAGTTATACAATTTTATGGAGTTGACATCTAACACGTCATATAATATAGCTTTCATAAGAGCACGGTACATAAGTCTGTATACGTAGTTACATTCGTCACAGAAATTGCTGGAAGTTCTTGAATAACAACTTCTTACGAAATCCGATATTGTATAACTCGCAGTAAGAGATATTGTTTGTGCATGTAAACCTATGTATCTCGACTCTATTGTAGGATATTCTTTTTCGCAAGCTATAATATACGCTTCTTCAAGTAATTTTTGTGCAGCATTAAGTTTTTCCATAATTTCATCATCTGCATAAATATTCATAGGTATGTTAAAATCTTGAGTCATAGGAAAAACTCCTGTACTTGCACTTGCAAATATCGCACTATCCCTTGTAATTTGAGCAAGACATATTCTACTTATATTTTCTATTCTAAATTCAAACCTTTGATTTAGTGCGAATTTAGGAAGTGTAGTACCTTCAACAATTTTGTCAATTAACTTTTGACAATCTACGCTATTAACGTCATAGTCTTCTTTAAGAGGTTCGTAAAAATCGTGAGATAATCTTCCAAATTCGTACACATTTTTCGCTATATCATTACCTGGCCAATTTATAAGCGTTACTTTAATATTTTCGTAACCGTTATGGAACGTTCCCATCACTCTATGTCCTCCCAAGTTCTCTCCGGGTAATAAAATTCTGAACTGTCAAGTCCTGACGTTAAGAATTTATCAAGTTTATCAATAGTAAAGCATTTTCCAGTATAAGCAAGCATAAGGTTGGTTTTACTTTTAAAACACGTTTCATCATATCCTACAAGATATATCTCTTTTTTCAAAGCGTACGCATAACCTATTTCCCAAGCTGTACCTACATCTTTTCTGCTTATAAGTGCTATTATTATATCTGCATCACGTATAGCATTTACGTTAGCATTAAAAGTATCTTCTGGATTACTATAGTTATTGTTTCTAGGATAATACATTTGAAAATTGTTACGTTCTCCAAGAATTTCATCTATGGTTTGTACAGTATTAAGTAAATACAATGCCGATTCGTCAAACCAAGGTGATGCAATATATGCATTTAATTTATTATCATATTTGCTAACAACGTTTTTACAAATGTTAGACAATTGTTCTGCAATCTCATTACTATTTAAAGCATCAAAATTACTCAACATCTTCTACCTCCTGATACTGAGGGTCATCAATGTACTTATGAATAAGTGAAGTTATTTCACTTGCATTTTCTATTACTTCATCACGCATAAGGCACTTTATTACTACTGCCATAGCAAATGCAGTTTCAGGTACACTTGAACCTCCCGGAATATCTACAGTGTAAGTATTACTTTCATCGTCTACAGCTACTGCCAGTATAATTTTCTTGTTGTTTTCCATAATAAATTCCTTTCATTAGTGTTATTTTCGATTTTCTATCTATTATAATATATTCAAGATTTTTAAAAATGATACCTAATATTTATATCCTTATGACAATTTTAATATATAATATTTGGCCATAAATATATTTTATGATTATAGATATGGCCAAACTGTCATTATATCTTAAATTCCCTTTTCAAAGTTTATTTCAATAAATCTTCTTGACGCAAGGTAATCACAAAGATGTACAAGCTTAGCTTCTTCCGTTGAAGGTTCAGGTAGTGTAGTAAAATCCCAGTTAGAAGTAGTCCATTGACCCATATGAGATGCTACCATATCTGCTACTCTATGCGCAAATTCCGCTTTTTTAGAACCTTCATCGTCCGGTTGCAACGTTTCAAGTATGAAGTCCGACGCTAATATCGGGTGTATGTGTTGTGTATACTTACTATCCCATTCTTTTCCACACTTACAAACATCGTGTAATATAAGTGCGGCTATTACAAGGTCGTACATAGCATCGCTTAAACTGTGAGCATTTTTGTTCTCTCGCATACATTGTGCTATCATTACTGCAGCTTTAGTATGTCTATACAAACCTCCTTCTCCTAAAGCGTACTCAGGGTGATATTTTCCAGTAGTGCTCGCGGCTTCTACAAAGAAACGCTTTGGTACTTTATCAAGCACTTCTTTAGTCCACTGACGTGACTGCTCGTCTTTAATGTAATTAAGCTCTTCTTCAAAATAATTCATTTTGTTAAATCCTCCTTAGTAACTCCATAAATTGAGTTCATTGCTATTTTTAATATTTTCGGATACATACTGTTAACATCTAAGCCTTCAGACGTAACATTTACTACAAATCCTTCAGTTTTTCTTTTCATTGGATACTTGTCTAAGTATTCATCTACGAACATTTTAAAGAAACACAAAAGATTATCGTAAGTAAATCCTTCTTTGTTACAAGTATTACATCTTCCTACGTGTTTATACCAGTTTATAACTATTCCAGATGGTAAATGTATTATATAAAATTCGTCGTCAACTCGTTGGAATAAGAAATTGTCAGTCGTAAATTTATATTCCGATAGTAAATGGACGCTCACTTCTTCACTTATACATTTATAAAATGCGTTACTAAACTCTTCACGAGTAAATGGATACTGAGGTAAATCTGCAAATACACTTTTAATACTCACTCGTATCTACCTTTTCCTTTCTAACGGATTTTAGTCTTGGAAACCTCAATGAGTATTTGTTACTATCGTACGTATTTTTAGACTGGCTCATTGAAAAATATGCTATCTCCACTATTTTTCCTATTATACTATCCGGGTGTATAGCCCACTTCCAACGCTGTTCATCACTTAAACCTGAACCTACATCGCAAGTTATAATTTTACCGTCAGTAGTTACAATTTTACAATTTAGTGCACCTATTGCACCTTCGTACTTACCTGTACCCCATTGTACACCTACTACTTCCATATCCATAGTTTGGACTTGCTTGTATTTAAGCAACTCATCGGTACGCTTATGTATGTATTTTCCTCCTCCAAGGTTAATCATCAGGCCTTCTCCACCTATGTTAACTACTTTGTCAAGTATGTGACCTATATTTTCGTTAAGTTCCTCAGCATCGTTAAATCGTGCGATACAAGGTAGTATTCTTACGTCCTTGCTTGATAAAAATACAGAATTTATACCATCAAGCTCGTCTCTACGATGTATGTACTCCGTATCGTCCATCATTATATCGAATATATTGTAGACGAGTTGTTTATTTGTAGTGTGACGATTTATAAGTCCTGAAGTACTATTAAACACACCTTGGAATTTTCTTGCTTCGCCTTCTCCTCGTACAATCATATCGTATATAGCATTTGACATTTCAACTTGTGGAGGTGCAAGTATTTCTCCGTCATACACGTATTCTTTAGGTAAATCGGACATATCAAAGTTTACGTGCATAGGCTTACCGTTACGTGATGTAAATACCCATTGTGTTCCGTCCCAATGAGCTATACATCTATTACCGTCGAGTTTTTCAGTTATAAAATAGCCACCTTTGGAATACTTAACATTACCTTCGTACTTTTTTGCTAACATTGCAGACAGTCCATCTTTTGGTAATATACTTCTTCCTATGCCTAATTTAAGAGTTCTATTCACAATAGGTTCAAGAAAATCGCACCATATGTAAGTTCTTGCAACGTGCATAGCTATATTAGCCTGTGATAAATCTCCTTTACGTTTCGGTTCTTGCAAATACTCAAGGATTTGTTTTATAGTATAATTCCACGGTAATGGTTTCACACCGTCTATACAAATAGGATTGTATGTAAATCCGAACGGATGCATGCCGGACAAACACTCCAATATGTATTCAAAATCTTCTTTCAGTTCCTCTGGCATTTCTGCAACATATTCTCTTTTTTCAGTTATTGAATTGGTAGATTGTAAGTCATAAAACAACAGGCTAAGTTCATATATACGTTCTTTTGTAGTTACTATCATAATCTACTCCTTTTATTAAGTTTAGTACTATATTCATATTCTGCTGCTATTGCTTCCAATAACAATGGATTAGTTTTATCGTCAGGTGTAGCAACAAATTGTCGTAACAATACACGTATCAATGCTGCTACTTGTCCCTTCGGCTGGTCTTTTAGCAATCTTGATATTTTAGCTTGTACTTTGTCTTTTAGTTCATCATCAAGATAAAAGTTAAACAAGGTCTTAGGCATCAATTTTCCTCCTCGATTTTTATGTAGTTTATATTTGTTCGATTTATTAAAACGTCACCTATTTTAAACCATTCTTTATTTCTCATTAACGCTGCAGTTATTATTTCATTGGCTTCCGTCTTATCCTTGAAAGGAAATCGTAAATTGACAAGCCCTGTCATATTTATAACAAGGTCTACGGTACAATTGTTATAACAAACGTCATCTTCTTTACAAATTATGCAATCTCTGTTGCATTTTGAGCATTTTCCTTTCGATTGAGCTTCGTAGTAAGTCATCATTTACTCCTTCCTTAATATCTCTAAAATTTCTTTAAGTTGGTCTTTTCTAAGCAGACAAATATGATAAGGACATACTAATTTGCCGTGCTTGTTTATGGAATATGGACAAAAATCACACTTGCTCATTTTATGTTTCTTTCTCCGTCCATTTTTGCACCGCAATCAGGACAGTATTTATGATTGATTGCTTGCATTATAGGATATTTATCACTTTCGCAAAGTGAGCATTTGAGAAAATCGTCAAATGTGCCACAAACTATCCAATATCCGTGCTTTACCTCAACCACATCTGCGGCGGGAGCAGAGTGTATCATTGAACGAACACGCATAATAGCGTCATTAAAACCTTCGGTATATCGTACTTTTGCTACTTCAGGTTTCTTTTTTGTAACTTGTTCCATAAGTATATCCGCATCAATATATCGGCTCTTACCGACAATTCCTATTTTCATTCCGAGTCCTCGCTTTCCTTTCTTAGCATCTTCATACCACAGTTAGGACAATAGTCATATGGAGATTTGAATAGTTCAATTCCACAGGCATCACACTCTTTATGTAAATATTCAATCGCTCCGTAACTCCGTTTATTGATGTGATATTCCGTCCAATATCCTACTCGTTCTTCACCTTTAAGCTCTTTATCCCAAGCTCCAGCCTTTTTTGCTATGTCTATAGGCTCATCTTCGTATGTCAAGAAATCTAAAGCACCAAGCACAGTCAACATTCCCAACCTGTACTCTTTGCAATCGTGCTGTGATATTTTATCCTTGCGATGTAATGATTTCCGAAATTTTTCGCCTTCATTAGCATAGCGAATTAAATCTTTACCAATGCTCATTTCCCTTCCTCCGTGTATTTCTTTTTGAACACTACGACAATGTGCATTCCGTCAGCATCTATAAAACCTTTTCGGAAACAAGGACTTGCAGATATAACGTCAAGGTTTCTCTTTCGTGCAAATTCGTTTATATCATTTTCAAGTCGCTCTATTCCTCCGCTTCCATAGTCGGAGAATATTTTTACAAAAGTGTCCATCATCTTTCCTCCGTGTATTTCTTTTTGAGTTCTGCAAGCGTTCGGCTTACATCCGAGGTTACATAACCCCACTTAAATGCAGATATACAGTAACAACCCCAATCTGCTGAAGCCTTTGAAATCTCCGCAAAGATTTCCTCTGCAAAATCTTGGGATTTGCGGTAGCCGGCGTTGTAAAGATTTAACAAAGTATCAAGTAGCCCATCCTCACGGCAATTTTTAGCATCTAATTCGTCAAATACTTCTATACCATACGCTATTCTTGCCATTTCAGCAATCTGCTTATCTCGGAGTTCTGCCTCTGCTTCCTTTATTGCTTTTTCCTTTTCCTTTTCCTTTGCAAGTCCCGCTTCTGTCATACCTCTTGTAAGCCAATCGGTTGTTTTGATATTCTGCTTATCTCTCCTTCTTCTTTTTTCCATTATCATTCTCCTTTAACAGTTAACCAAGGTTTGCATGCTTCAAGGTATTCACAACTTTTACAAGTATAAGCATCGTATTTTCTAAGGAACGGCATTTTATTATTAACCATAGTGTCTACCATTTGTGCAGCAGCTATCAAATCTTCGATTACATTGGCGTATACTTCCATATCCAACCATTGTATTGACAAGTATGCTGCTTTATTGTGTGCAAGATTACACCAACAATCATAATAATATCCGTCAGGTTCACAATTGTAATAAGGGTCGTCTCCGTGTACTGCAAGTACTGCCTTGGCGTATAAGTCTTGAGTTACGTTTTGAGATTTAGCTCTTGACAAAGTGCCATTTTTAAGCAATGCAGGTGACTCCAACGACATCTTAGGAATATCTATGTATCCGTATTTTATGTTATGCAATGGAATATCATACTTATAATGTACAAACAATGCATATAATGGCAACTGACTATTCATATCGAAGTCATCTTGCGTCTTGCGTGATGATGAAAACTTGTAATCAAGTATGTACGCATGAGTATCGCTTAACAAAAGTAAGTCTATTATACCTACAAGAGGTTGATTAAGTCGCGGATATCCTATACTCACGAGTTCATCTACTGTAAGTTGCATTCTTACTTCTCGTTCGATAGTTATATTCTCACTTTGTGCAAGTAACTCGTGTTGCAAATTGCGTTCATATTCTGCAACTTGCTTTATAACTCCAGTGAAATAATTACACCAGTTGTTAATTCCAAACTCCCTTTTTAAATCCTCATAGAGTATTTCTGAAGGAATTATACTGTAATATTTATCAGCGTCTACTACACCGTCGTTAACTTCATCACGAAGTTTTCCGGCTTTATAAAGTACGTCGTGTGCCATCGTACCAAATAACAAATGAGGTGAAGGTGGTTTACAAGTAGGTGAATGAAGAATGTAATTGTGATTGTACTTTGCCATACAAGATGCAAAGCAATTTAATGATGAGTTTGAATGTGACATTTTAATGTACCTCCGATATGTATTTATTTATCATTTTGATTGCTTCTCTACGCTCGTCTTCAGTGCGAGTTCTGTATATTTTACGTCTTCCGTTCTCGTAAATTATTGTTATACTGTGAAGTCTTGCAGTCCATTTCTGAATGCCATCAATCTCAGTCGTTTCTCCTATTGCTAAGTAACGATAAATGTCTTTTAAACAAAGACGTACTCTTAATTTTCTTTTAGCCATAATACTTATTATCAAAATCCTTTCTGCTTAAACCAAGCATGTTAAAATGAGATTTTACTTTATTCATAAGTTTTCTTGTACGTGTAGACGTATGCTTATTGCCGTAATCACGCATCAATTCTCTCCATTGTCGTTCTCCTACGAGTTCGATTACTATACTTTTTACTTCTTCAAATATTGCTGCTTCCGCTTCAGCTATACGAGTATTCTCTTGTTCTTCCTCTATCGAGGTATCAGCTATAGTATCTGCGAACAATATAGTTTCAGAGTCGCTTTTTATACTCTTGTAAAAAGTATCTTCGAAGCTTACTATCATAGGTGCATTTCTTTCTGGACGTAAGCTCATAAGTACATGGTTATTAAACGCTTTCTGTAACAACACTTTGTGTATATAATAGCCTTTCCTATAAAGCTTTATCATAACCAATCTGCACATTTGACGTAAGTCCTCATGGGTATATTGTTTCCATCTGTCAAATTGAAGTTTTGCTAATTTATTTACAAGAGGGTCAAAAACTTCCAACATTATTTCGATAGAAGGTTGTTTGTAACCTATTATTTTTCGCTTTTCATCTTGTTTTTTAGTTAAGATGGAATAAATTTCAACTATGCAATCATCACTACTTAATGTATTATATGACTCTTTTTCCGACACGGCATAACGTATCGTCCATTTGGATATATAATCACCATCATAATGCGCATAAATTATATAAGAGTAAATCTTATTTACCGGCTTAAACATCTCTTTCAAGACGGTAACTATAAGTTCATCATCTACAATAAATGGTAATGTTTGTGATACGTTCACTAAGACATTATCGTCCATCTTTCACAGTCTCCTTTAACTCATTAAGGTTTCTTAATACAATATTAGCCCACGTTAACTCATCGTCGTTCAAGGAACGCTTAAGCTTAATTAACGTCCCTTCAACTTCGTCAATTTTCTTGAGTATTCGTGTTTTCTCACTGTTAAAGTATTCATATGTAGGTTCCCAACCGAGTGTATCGTATACTTCGTTTTCTACGAACCAGTAGAGTAACCGTCGTAAAGATATACGAGGAGATGTAGGTGAAAACGTACTCAACAATTCTATGTAAAAATCGCTATGAATGTTGACGTCATATCTGCCTGCTCCTTCTCTCGGTGGTACTTTAGGTTTATCCATTATGTCTATTTCACCTGACTCACAAGCGTCCAATATCTTATTGGTAACATCTTCCAGGCTTCCATAGCATAACAACGTTTCTACAATAGGTTTATGCAGATAAATGCTTACGTTCATTTTATTTGCTCCAATTTGTCTATAAAATTGTAAGGGTAATCGTCACCGAAGATTTCGTCCATTTTATTTTTAAGATATTCGCTTTGTTCAGTCTCCTTGTCAAACTTAGCGTTCATCTTGTACAATTCTCTCCAGTGACCAAGGAACAATATGCATTGTGTTTTATCAAGTCCTAATTTATCGTGTAAGATTGTGCACGCATACTGCATCCATATCTTTTGTAGTTTAGCGAAGTGATGTTCACATGTACATTCAACGTCTTTGTTCATCGCGTCGATTATTTTGTCTTGTTCACCTTTCGACAATTGTGAGAATGATTTTATTTGTCGTACTTTCATATCTCCTCGCCTGTCTCGTTAACAATTTCTTCCTGCGATGCTATGCCATAATTTACAATTACGTCTATTGCATCTTTGGCCGTTTCACAACCGCGTATCTTAGTAACCTTGTTTCCGTCACGTATAATAGCTGCATAATTTTCTGCCTCAGTTATGTAATACTGACCGAACTCTTTGTAAAGTACTATCATAGTTTCTTGAACTCCTCGTACAAATCTTTCATTACAGGGTCCATATCAGCGAGAGATTTCCAATAAACTTCCTCTTGATATATTTTAGCCCTCTGTATCATCTGTTCCTTGAGTTCTTTCCTCTTCTTAGCTTTAGTTTTTACTAAGTCATAATCAGTAGTATCTACTTTGCCAAGTATCTCACAAACGACATCTACATAAGACTCTTTTGTAACTTCTACTTCTATTACACGTCTAACGGATACTTTTCCGTTGTTGTAATTGAAATCGCATACTACTAAATCTCCTTCTTTAAGATTTCCGTAATATGCACCGAAGTTAGTATCTTGAGTTACTAAATTCTCTACTATGCAAATCTTAGCCTCTTCGTTTATTTCAAGTTTATTGTACATTGTTGTTTCTCCTTCTAAAATTACTAAATCAGTGGGTTTAAGCCAGAACAGGCCTTTTTCACTTCTCATATTGTGTTTGCCAGGTATTTTTATGGCTAACGCATTCAACTCTACAGGATACCCCGTATCAGTACGTGTAGTTATTATTGTGCCGATTTCGCCTACGATATCGTAATTGCTGTACGATTTCACCGAATTGTGAATTATTTTAACTTTTTTGTTTAACAAAGCTTTATCACATTCGCTATAACTTTCATAAAATGTTTGTATATGTTCCATCACTCCTCCTTATAATACGGACATTCAGTAGCATTGTCGTCTGCTTCTTCTAAGCAACGGCATCCATTTTCGCCTAAGTTAGGACAATTATTGCAATTCGTTTTGCCACACGTGTAATTTACGTGATACGTGCAAGATGTACAATAATCGTAATGTTTATCACAATTGACCATAATTTAACCTCCTACATTCCGGACCTATGCCGGTCATTATACTCTCAGGTGTAGTCAACTTGCGACCACATCTGCAACATTTTCCCTCGTGATATACAAGGAGCTTGTCAGGTATCTTGTGCATGTTCTTGAGCGTGTACTCAATAGCCTTAAGTGATGAGGGCCAGTCAGCATACTGAGCATATCTCCAAGTTTTGCAAGGGTGGAATACGCAAGTGTCCTTGTAATAACAACCGATGTATCTGTAATCTTCCTCGTTGTTCTGACCTCTTAGCAAGTGTATGAAGTAAAGCATCTCATTGTCTTTGCTCTGCTTCAACTTGTATGTGTACCTCTTGCCAGTCACTGAACTCCGTACCGTGACAGTAGCGTTGCCTGCCAGCAAGTATTCACTCACGTCACCTCTCAGCCGTTGCATCTCTGTAGCCATGCTTCCTCCATCAACTTCTCTACGTTACCTGGCATCGGAGCCCAAGCGTGTACATAAATGCTCGTGCGTTTCGCCTCCTCAGGTGTATCAGTATCGTGACAATTAAACATTTTATGCTTGCTGCTATAATGAATATGTTGTATCATCACGCCTGTAATGCATATGTAACTGCCACTTTCCTCAGGAAGTTGTTCCTCGGACAATCTCCATCTAAACGTACTTCTTATCATGCGTTTGCCTCCTTGAGTCTAAGCTTCTCAAGTGCTTCCTTAGCAGCCTCAAGTTCCTCACGAGCACGCTCACGCTCCGTGACGTCCACGAGCACTCCGTCCTTATTGCGTTCCCATGCCTGTGCAATCTTGCCGTCCTTAACGTCTGTGTACTTGTTGACCCAGTCAATGTCGCCATAACGGTCAGTCATAAGTTTAGCCAGCTCAGGGTTAGCCTGAATAAATGCATTGTTGTCCATGTGATGTCTCCTTATATAAATATAAATATATCAAGTATTTTAAACAAGAGGCACCTTTTTGACGTGGTGCCTCTACAATTATTAGCCCTCGACAGGGAGTCCCTGTTCAGCAGCGAGGAGTCTCTCAAGTGCAGCCTGTGCCTTAGCGAGGCGGTTCTCTGCAGCCTTCTTCTTCTGCTCAACAGTCATAGGAGCACGAGGTGCACGCTCCTTCTTGGGAGCATTAGCCTTAGCCTCTTCAGCGAGTGCAAGGAGCTCCTCATAGCGAGGATAATCTTCCTCAAGAATGTAATCTACAATAGGTTTAGCCATAGTAATAATTCCTTTCGTGTATTATGTTATTATGTGGTGTGGTGGAGTATGGAGACCTCCGTCTGCAAGGTGGTATCGAGGCCGTGTCTGGTATCCACGACCTCTTAACGTCAGAGGCACCACCCAACCTCATCGTCTGTAACTTAAGCCTCGGTAGTCTCGCCAGCAGCCTCTGCCTGAAGCTTAGCGAGTGCAGCCTTAGCCTTCTCAAGCTTAGCCTGAGCCTTCTCAAGCTCTGTGAGAGGCTTCTTCTTGTCAGCATCACGAGCTGCCATAGCTCTTGCAATGATAGCCTTGTACTCGTTCTGGAGGTCCTCAGGGAGGTAGCTGATGAGCTTCTCGTTAGGAATACGAGTGGAAGTAGAACCAAGGTGCTTAGTTTCCTTGTAGTAAAGCTCTACGAAGCCTTTCTCAGCAATCTCTGCGTCAGCCTTTGCACGGTTGAACCACTGTCTGTTGGATGCGTTCTTAGTGAGTGCAATGGTCTTGTCGTTCTCGTCGCAGAGCTTGCATACCGGACCTACGGTACCGTCGAAGTCTATAACGTGATAGCCATCGTCCTCCTTAATAATCTTTGCGTAAACAGTGTTGGGGTCCATTTCCGCAGTCTCAGTAGCCTGTGCGATTTCGTTCTCAGGAATGTTCTTTTTGGACATTTTAGTTTCTCCTTTTAATATTTAATTGTGGTTTTTAAATTTCAAAGGACCATCTCCATATTGGGCCTTTGATGATTTATCATCTATTATAATATATTCAATTATTATAAGAATGATACTTGATTGATTTTTACTTATATCAAGGTAGTGGTTCTACAATTTGATGAGTAAGTTCTCTATTTTTACAAGAGTGGACAATTACTGAGTCCTCGCCTGTCACTCTTACCAGGACTAATTCTTCGTCGAAGTCCTCGTCTACGAGGTTGGTATGATTGTCGTCCCACTCTGCAAGAACTGAGTTGAGTGCAGAGTTCACATCGTCGGTGTTACAAGGGATGGTTATGGTGCGGATTTGTTGGATTTTGACTGTTTTCATAAGGTAGTCCTTTCGATTTGAGATTTTATTGAGGTTGAGAGTGATACTGATAACCATTTTTTATCAGTCATAGGATTTTTTTTCTATCTTTTTAGATAAAATATAGGGGGGGGGCGATAATATATAATATATATGTCTATATAAATAATATATTTAATTTTTACTTTTTTAAGTATTTAGGCCTTGATTTTTAGGGGCCCTTTTTGGGGGGGCCCTATTTTTATATCAAAAAGATTGAAAAAAAATCCTGATTGTGATAATTTTTGGTTATCAGTATCAGTCTATACTGACTAAAATTATCTAAAAATTAACATTTTTGGACCAAAATTATAGACAAAATGCCCATTTTAGAGCTACCAACGGCACATTCAGAAGGCAATTCTCTCAACGCCATGATGTAAGCCTCAGTAAAAGTGCTCGCACGGACCAACATAGACTCTCTTGTAAGGTCCGCATCGAGTGTGTAAGTCACTTTCCAAATCATTTGTGGGCCTCCAAGTAGATACGAAGGCAATGTAAGAACTGACTGTTAGTCAAAGATTGCTTACTACTTGACCAAACGTTGCCATAAATTGTACATTGTAATGCATAACTGCCTTTTGTAATTGACGCTTCGATGACGTGGCGTATGCATCGTTCAACGCGCTTCCATGTGCTATCAAAATGCTTGGCCAACTCTTCGTATAAAGTGGTCATTTTGATGTGAGGAGTCTTTTGAAGAATTTCAAGTGCCTTGCGTACATAATCAAAGCCTCTGTGTGAAGGGTCAAGACCGAGTTTTAAGAGTGTTTCTGTCATAATTATTGTCCTTTCTTGTTAGCGTGATTGTTAGCGATAGTTTTAGCGTCCTTGAGCAATAGGACTGCTTCGGCTAATTTGTACATTTTCTTGTCGTACACGTATACATTCCATGCATGGCCTATCCATAAGAAGTAGTATGGAAGGCCTGCGATGTATTCTACGTGAGTTTTACCATCGTAGGCCATCATTGACCTCCTTGTTAGAATGTGAATTCAGTGATTACCCACTGTTGAGGCTTGAATTCGCGAGATTTACTTATATTGTCCCATTGTATGCAGCAATATTTGCCTGTGGAACGGTCGTAATCACCGAGTTTCTTGATGAATACCGTCTTGCCGGGCTTGAGAGTATTGGCATTGACGGTACGGAAGAATATGCCTGATGCAGACGGTGGTATGGACCTCAGTTGGAATATTCTGTTAGTGCAACCGTCCTCGGTAGTCACCTTGAGTTCTTCGACTTCGTAATCATCGCCTATTGTAATAGGGCACAATGATAAAGCTTCGTTTTCACTTCTTGCGAACAGGTTGAACACCTCCATCGTGGATAAATTACGTACTCTGAATAGTCTAGGAGTACTTTCGATAGTTTGTGCCATATTACACCTCCTTTGCACTATGTTCTGCCGCTATATCGTAAGCGGATTTAAAGCTGGCACAGCCTTCTTCGAGGAGTTCTAATTTAACTCCTCCTGCATAATATACGTCCCATCCGTCTCCGTAGTTTCTAAAGACGTATCTTTTACTACCTATTGTGAGTCTTTTGATTTCCATTGTTATCCCTCCGTTATGTAGTCTTCGACGGCTATTTCATAAGCCGCATTATATGATGGTGCACGGTACACGATAAGTTCTCCGTCCCTGGTTACATTCCAACCTTGTTCATTGCGAGTGAAGTGGTACTTAGCCCAACCTATTTCGACAATGTGGTCGTCTTCAGGTAATATTATCACACTTGTACCTCCTCAATTGTAATTATCGTGTCTTTGCTATACAACATCTCGTGATAGAAATTGCAACTTTCGTACGTGGTTATGACATCTACGCAATAGCCTTCTTTATCCGTGATAGCCCTTGCTCCCCACAATATTTCACCTGTGATATTATTGCAGATGGTAATCTCTCCGTCGTCATTGATGTTCACGAAGTACTCATCGTGGTCAATCTTGAGTCGGAACTCGCCTCGCTGGAACCACTCGAAGTCGCCATCTTGTAGTACTCCCATTAGAATGTCCTTGAATGTATGAGGTGTAGTTATTTTGTAAGTATCGTGTATCATTAGTCATTCTCCTTTCGTGAGAGGGAGGCTTACGCCTCCGCTCCGTTCTTTTTCAGTTCTTCGATTTGAGCCATCAGTCTGGCAACCTTAGCTTCTGCTTTTTCGAGTTCGGTCATAGGCTTCTTCTTGGTCGCCTCGGCCCTGTTCTTCTTGGCCTTTTCTACGAGTTCGAGGTAGAGTGCTCTGTCGTTGCCTTCGAGGTAGTCCTCGAGGGGTTTCTTGGGCTCCGAGTTCTCTCTCGTACCGAGGGTGATTGATGCCTTGTAGGTGAGTTCGACTTCGGTTACGTCTTCGAGCTTCTTGATGGCGTAATACTTACGGTTGGACGGATTGTCCGGGAGTTTGAGAGTCTTGCCTTCGTCAACGATGGTTTCAATGTTCTTGACGTCCATAGAACCGTCGTCATTTGTGATACGGAGTTCGTATCCTGTGGTGGAAGTGGTGGAGTGGTTGATAGTGACTTTCATTTTGAAGTCCTTTCTAAGCCGCAGGGGATTGCACCCTTGATTTCGCTGTCCGATAGGCTCATATTTGCCTCTTACCAGGGAGGCACCTGCTCATCTGTCACCTGAGTATCTTCCGTCCTTCGTCATTAGTCCTATCACGGTGGGCTCTTTAGGCCTCGTTAGTATCACCGATTTTGGCTCGTCAATCTGAGTCCCAGATGAGTCATGGCCATTCGTCACGGTTCGTATACGCGAAGTGGTTGATGGTGTTATTCGATTGTCAATGACCAATGAGAGGTGGTGGATTTCTCAAGTCGAGAACCTCTCGGTATTATAATATTTTTGAATTATATTAAAAATCGAGATTGTCCCGGCCTCTCTCAAATCGGTATATAAAGTTTTTACCTCCAACTCCTACAACTTTTTGAACCATATTAAAAACACCTCCACAATAAAATTCAAAAACGTCACCCTAGTAAAAAATTTTAAAAATTTTTGACACGCACGTACGCGTTTATAATTAAATGAAGAAAATTCGTCAGTATTAAAATTCCATAAACTGAATAAAATACTAATACATAATATTGTAGATAAGGAGGTATACAAAAATGTCTAACAAACTTGAACGCGACTTAAAAGAAATGATGAACGTATTTGCAGACCCTAAATACGTTCGTCAGGCCTGGAAATCCGTAGGTCAAGCTATTTTGCAAAACCCCGCTATAAAACCTGTCAGTCAGTTCGATAAAGACGGCAATGAAACATTAGGAAGCAGTATAGAAAAATACTCTTACAACTCATTGAAACGAGATTTGGCTAAAATTGGCGAACCTAATCGTGAACCGACGGAGTTGGAAATGATACTCCAATGTCAAATTGTAAAAGCAAGATATGACACTGCTGCAGCTACTTTTGTAAGAGATACACTCGGTGCTAAACCTGTAGATGAGAGTAAAGTAGACGCTCAGATTAACAACCCTTACGAACAATTGTCAGACGAAGAACTCGAGCTCATTGCTCAGGAACGTGAGCGTAAGCGTCAACTTGTGGAAAACCAGAACAGACTTAAGTCACCTATTGTAGACGAGGAGGAAAAGCATGACACTGTTCGAGAGTATGCAGAATTACACAATTGAGGATATGGCAGAATTTATATACGGACTCATATCCGGTACAGAAGAGCGATGCTTGGAAATGTTGCATAAGAATGGCATAGAAGCATCTTTTGTAAGTGTATCGCCGGAACTTCAAATTGCACAGAACGTTATGATGCTGTCACAGGAGGTGCCTGATGATACCTAATACATTAGATGGTGAATTATTACGTCGTAAATTGCGTAGAGATTACGGCTCTTTTGTAGCTCACGCTAACCCTGGCTTTTATATGACGAAGTTTCATCGCTATTTGTGTGATGAAATACAAGCATTCTTGGAGTATAAATCGGATAACGCACTCGATATACTCCTTTTGTCAGTGCCTCCTCGACACGGCAAGTCGTTCACCGTTACGGAAACGTTACCTGCATGGTATCTTGGCAAACATCCTTCGGACAATGTCATACTTTGTGGATACGAGGGTACGTTCGCAGAGAGTTTTAGTAGACGCAACAGAGACAAGTTTAACGAATACAGTACTGACGTTTTTAGGGTAGAACCTAATGACAAGGTGCAAGGTGTTGCATTGTGGGAAACTGCTGACGGAGGTCGATGTAGAGCAGCAGGTCTTAAGGGTGGTATTACAGGTTTCGGTGCAGAGTTGTTCATAATTGACGACCCTATTAAAAACCGAGAGCAAGCAGAGTCAGAGACAGTTATAAGCACAATACAACAAGAGATGGGACCGTCTGTACAGTCTCGTATACACCCGGGAGGCAAACTTATTGTAATACAGACGCGATGGGTTGAGAACGACGTTATAGGCTACATTGAGCAACATTGGAGCGAGTTCATATACAAGACTATAAACCTCCCTTGTGAATGCGAGGACGAGGCTAACGACCCTCTTGGACGCAAATTAGGTGACTCGCTAATGGGAGAACATTTAGGTGACTACGACCTTCCGCAACGTATTAGGAACGATAACAAATGGCTTAAGAGTAAAAAGCTTCTTGTATGCGCGGACGAGGGTGAACATACTTGGAATGCATTGTACCAGGGACACCCTTCGGCACAAAACGGTAACTTGTTCAAGGATACTTGGTGGAACTTGTACAGTAGATATAACGTTAAGGCTACTGATTTTGAGTATCTTTGCTTATCCGTCGATGCAACATTTAAGAACGTCGAAGGTGCGGACCGTGTATCTATGCAGGTTTGGGGAATACGTCAACGACACGTGTGGTTATACAAACTTGTTAATAAACGTATGGGATTTGTTGAGACTGTACAGAAGATACGCAAATACGTCACGGAATTCCCTACGTTAGACGAACTCATAATTGAGGATAAGGCTAACGGTTCAGCCATTATTGATACATTGCATTACATAGACGGTATGCCTACTATAACAGGTATAAACCCTCTTGGAGGTAAATATTCTCGTGCTCAAGCAGTCTCGCCTTTTATTGCAGCAGGTAATGTGCATATTCCTAACGACTTTAGTGAGGAAGAACTTAAAGACATTGAGTGGGAAGGCAAAGAGAAGCTGTCAGGTCATATGCGGTTTATTTCACAGCATAGTAGGTTCCCGTTTGCTAAAAATGACGACATGGTCGATGCAGAGACTCAGGCAATTGCACGACTTATTAAACTCATAACAGGTGAAGAACCTATGCCTGAGCGTAAATATATGCGCTACACTAAGTGGTACCCGGATATGTGGGAAGACTTTGAACAAATGGACTCTTTCCAACAGGAACAATTCATACAGACCTACGGGGCACCATTGGAATGGCAGGATATTTAACAAAAAGGTAACATATTTTACGAAATTGAATAAGATTATAATAGGAGGTAAACATGCAGAATGTTTAAACGTATAGACTTATATTTGCAACAAGGCCTCGGTGAAAGTTATCAAAATACTAGTAAAGAGCAGGAACTTGTAGAAAAGTTTTCTGCTTTGTATAGTATGGCTAAGAGCGAACACGATAATCAAGAACAATGCAATCCTAAAAAACTCGAGAAATATCGTAAAGCTTATAAAGGAACTCTCAATGCACTTAAGAGTACAGGTGAAGAAAGCAGTAGGAAAAGTAGACATTTACGTAAAATGGTATATGAGCTTGTGGAAAGTAAGATTGACAACAATATACCAATGCCTAAAATGCAAGCCAGATACAAAACCGATTTACCTTTGATAAGCATAACTGAACAGTATTTAAAATTCGAAGTAGATAGAGCACTTACTAAGTATGAGAATGACCGTAGTGAGCGTTGTACATACGTTGATGGTACAGGTTGGTATAAGATAGGCTGGGACTCACTTAACAATACACACGAACGCAGTGGAGACGTTACAGTAGAGTTTCGTACGATAGACCAAATTGTACCTCAACCTGGAGTAAATAATTACAAACAGCTTGAATACATATTTGAACGAAGTGAAGTGTCAGCAACCAGGTTGTACGACATGTACAATAGACTTATTACACCTACCAAAGATAATAATATTGTAGACGTCGTGTCTTGTTATTACTTGAACGAGGAACGTGTAGTAGGATTGTTTATGTGGTCACCTTCCACACTTCAAGTAATTTGTAACGAAGAGAGTTGGCAGATACGTAAACTTCGTACTTGTCAATTATGCGGAACCATAAATCCTACAGGAAAACATTGTAGGATGTGTAACAGTACTAATCTCAAATTCAAAAACGCAGAAACTGAAATACTCGACGAAGACTTAGAGGAAATATACAATCCTTATGAAGTAGGTGAAACTACAGACGAGAACGAACGTGACCATTACAAGAGTAGAGTGTTCATATCCAGAGGAACTGAAATACCTTTTTACAAGGTTAATCAATTACCTTTTGTACCTCGACCTGCGGTAAGTTCTATGGACAGCTTATATGGAATAAGTGAATCGGAAATAGTCATAGATATGCAAGATGGTATAAATAAAGTTTTAACTAAAGCGGTAGATAAAACTTTGAAATCCGGTGCCGTAGTAACTAAGCCTGAGAAAGTTAAAATGTCCGATACAGATGATACATTTAAAGTATTAGGTGTACGAAATGCAGAAGAAGCACAAATGGTTCAAGCTAAACAAATTGTTGCGGACACATCGCAAGACATAATGATTGCATCGTTGTTGTACGAAAGTGGTAAAGCATCATCAGGTGTAACTGATAGTTTCCAAGGTAAGCGTGATACCACTGCTACATCAGGAAAAGCTAAAGAATATGCTGCATTACAGAGTGCAGGTCGTATAGAGTCCTTAAGAGTTATGAAATCTGCAGCTTTTGCAGGAATATATGAACTTGTACTTAAATATCTTTTAGCATTCAGTGACGAGTCTCGTAAATTTGTAAGAAGTTTACCTGACGGTACTGAGGTAGAACAAACTTGGAATAAGTATATGTTCTTGTCTAAGGACAAATATGGCACTATTTATTACAGAGATGATTTTCAATTCAGCACAGATGCCGCTTCTACTTTGTCACAGAATAGAGTTCAAATGTGGCAAGAAACTACTGACAAATTTGTACAAGGTGCATTCGGAAATCCGTCCGACCCTAAAGTACTTAAATTGTACTGGAACACTATGGATAGTTTACAGTATCCTCTTGCTAAGATTGCATTAGCAGGAATAGCAGAAGGTGAAAAACATTTACCTTATGAAATAGAACAAGCTATAATGAACAATCCTCAGTTGCTTCAAGCTATAATGCAGATGCTACAGACTGGTAGTGGAAGTGGTGGAGCAAGACCTAATTCAGGTCCTGCAGGCAATGGAGCTACACATGCGGCAAACGTAGAACGTACTAATGAACGTAATAGAGCGGCAAATAAAGAAACTCCTATAGTACCTCAAGCACAAGGAGGAGTTAGTTAATGAAAACTTTTAAGCAAGAATTATTAGTATTCAGAGGTGAAGATTTTAGTATTGATAAAGTACTTAAAAATCCCGACGGTAGTCCTTTTGTAATATCCAAAGGTTTAGTCAATCCTTATTTGTTAATATCCGTAACCGATACGTTATATTCACAAAAAGACCGATATGTTAAGAATTATTGGCTATCTCTTGAAAATTACATTAAGTTTCAAAATACTGAGATTTTTGACTTATCAGATTTAAAGAATTCGCCTACTGACGGTATTCCGTTGTATGAAAGTTTTAATGACGTAAAAGTTCCTATAACAGGATATTACAACGGTAATTACGTACGAATTTCCGCAGACCCTACTACCGGAATAGAAGATAGTCATGTATATTATAACAAAGGTGAAGGCTATAAATATTTTGATAACGGTGAATGGAAAGATTACGAATTTAGGTTTGTAAAAAGATTTTCCAGTGATGATACAAGGAATTGGACTTCCCAAAACTATTTATATAGCATACAGTTAGTAGCAGGTATGAAAACTCGCGACTATTTGATGTACTTGTTGGTCGACAATAACGTAGCATATACTAAAGAAGTATCATACTTGGAGAATTTAACAGCAGATGATACATCTACTAAGGAATTATATGATTTGGCTGTCGAAAATAAGTTACCGTTAAAGAAAGGTTTACATTGGGATACTCCTATAATACCTTCTTATTCAACATCTATACTTAAACCTACCAAAATAACGGTAAAAGAATACGCACAAGGAGACGTAATATGGTAAATGCAACAGAAGATATAATTATGCCTGAAAGTCCGAATATTCATTCTCAACAAACTGCTGTATTTTACGTACAAAATGCAGGTGAATATACTGAAAACGCAGCAGGAAATGATAAAAAAGGAGTAGCCAGTTTTTTACAAGGTCAATTTATCGTAGAGAATGGAAAAGTAAGACTTAGGACCGAATATTTGACTGATATATTAAATCCTATGGTACAGTCTACGTCAGAAAATGCAGAGTTAAGTAGTATGAATGCCAGTGATTGCAAAGAGTATGCTGATAGGGCTAGGGTTTATTCTAATGCTAGTAAAGATTATGCTACACATGGTCACGGTTACGCTGAACAAGCTCGTAAGGCTGCAGAAGATGCTGTTGGTATAGTAAACGACGCCGTGACACCTATTAAAAAGGACATAATTTATAACTCAAAGCGTATCGAAAATCTTGAAGCTCGACTCTCGGACGATGTCTATATTTCCGATAGTTCAGTAGCGTATCAAAAATCCGTTCCTGTGGGCGTTGCTCCTTATGCGGCTATTGAAAAGATAGGCGGTATGACTTATAAGAGTATAAATTTAATATCACCGCAAAAAATGCTTGAAGCATCAATAGAAACAACGCTTGATGGCGATGTGTTTACTTCTAACTTTACTAACGGCTCTTTATATCTTAATCAGCGTAAAACTATAAAATTCCCTGCGGGCAACTACTCTATCACTATTCAGCCCGTAAGCGATAAATTTAGCGCAGTAGTATATATTTATGCCGCCGACGACGGAAGTACTATTAGTAGTTTTTACTCAATGGAAAACACACCCTCTGCACCTTTCTACAAGACTTTTAGTGTAACTAAAGAGTTTGTGATGTGTGTGGGAGGCTTATATGACGACAGCGGAAAATACTATGGTACATATTCGTATAAGGTACAGTTAGCACACGGCTTGAAAGAGAATGCTTATTCTCCTCATTTTGAGGGCTTGCGCCATACAAAGGTAAAGGCACTTAGGAGTGAGGGTGCGAACTCATTTGATATATCGAAAGCTAATACAATTAACTGCACTATAAATAATGGAGTTGTTAAACAAATCCGTGCCGATACTGCATCATATAATATATTTAAACTTCAAAAGCTATTAAATGGTGTGTATGTCGGGGAATTAGACGCTAAAGAAGTGCGTACAACGGGGACTGTGATATTTTCATTTGTTAAAGACTCTTCTTTCGATGGAATTGCCTTTGGATTGAATGGCTCTACAATAGATACTATAGTAAACGGAACTATTCCAAATATGATAAACGGAACTACTTATTATCTTGCGTTTGATGTAACCAATTTAGTACAAGGCTCTGTTTCTTGGGAAAATATCATAGTTTCAAAAGACAATGTCCCTTATACTCCTTATGTCGGCACTATTGACACTTTCGCAATTCCCGAAGTAGTGCAAGGTCGTGATGGATATGGTGAGGGTGTAAATGCAGAATATCGCAATTATATCGAGCATACAGGTGGCAAGTGGTTAGACCATAAAAAGTCGTCAAAAACAATTTTCGATGGCTCAGACGACGAAAGGTGGTATGTTAGCGACGGATACTTCAAAACATCTCTTGCTGACCTTTCGACAAATACCGAAACAAGTTACGGCTTTGCAGTCTGCGATAAATACGACGAGACGAAGCTTGTAGACCTTCCGAACAAGAGCTTTTATTGCCACACCTCTTACTATGGTTATGGCGTAATATCCATAAGAGATGATACCGTGACACTTGATGTAAACGCTTGGAGAGCGCATCTGCAAAGCAATCCACTCACCTTTGTATATTCGCTTGCCACTCCCGAAATCGAGGACATCACCTACCTAATGCCGATTGATAATTATATCAAGGTCGAGGGTGGCGGAACAATCATTGCGGACAACAAATACGAATATGCTGTTCCCACAACTATTACATATCAAAAGAGGGGTTAATATATGGATAATTTAAAACTTGCATTGAAGAACAAAGAAGTTGACCCTAAATCTTGGCAGACTTTTCGCGAGAAACAGATTGAACCGAAAATTCGCAACGAAGCAGGTGAGCAAAATATCGGTTATTCTCAAAACCAAGAATTTGCACTTCTTCGTAAGTCGATTAAGTCGCTTTATGATTTGATGTCATTTTTACATTCGGGTGTAATATACACTGATGAGTACCGATCGTTTATGAAATATTGTGAAGAGGTAGAAAAAGTAACGAAATCATTTGATTTAATTTGTGAAATTGGAGGAATTGAAAATGGATAATTACAGTTGGCAAAATAACAATTCATATCAAAACGTAATGTACAACACTAATGTATATCTTGTAACTAGTTTAGATGAAGCTATTATGAGAACTACTCAACACGGTAGCGATATGGTATACTTTGACCAGAATAAACCGGTATTTTATAGAATAAAGGTAGATATGGAAGGTCGTAAGAGTTGGAACGTATTTGATTATATTGTTCCTAAACCTGAGGACATTAAACCTGTAACAATGGCAGATTTACGAATTATACTTGAAAAACTTGAAAAGCTTGAAGGTAAAATTTCTTTAACGGAGGCTAAATCGAATGATGGACCCAATGAGTAATATACCTTTCAATCAGGTACAAAATAACACTAATGCTAATAATGGCTTACAAAATTTAATAAATCAAGCAAGACAAAATCCGAGAGGTTTTGAAGAAATGATGAAAAACAATTATCCTCAAGCATATCAGCAAGCGTTACAAATACGTAATGGGTCCAATCCTCAACAGGTAATTATGCAAATGCTTCAATCTCGAGGTATAAATCCTGGCATTTTACAAATGTTAGGTATTAAATAGTATATCTATTCGGAGCGTACGGCCGAGTTTGATATAAATATATTTTAAAGGAGGAATTTATCATGGAAGGTGGATTCTCGGAAGGCTTGGCAGTAGGTCAAAGCCTTAATGGCAACAACGGTGGTTTCGGAGGTTGGAACGACGGTTGGTGGATTTTGTTACTTCTTCTTTGTGGTTGGGGTAACGGCAATAACGGATGGGCAGGAAATGGAGGCGGTAATCAAATGATAGGTTATGAGCTCGGAAAAGTTGCAACGACCAACGACGTAGCAAGCGGTTTCAGCACGAGTACTATTATGTCTACTCAGAGAGACAATCAGCTTGCGATGCAGGCTGGTTTTGCTAGCGTACAGCAGACCCTTACTCAAGGTTTTGCAGGACTCAATCAGGAGATTGCTAATTGTTGCTGTCAGACTCAGAGGGCTATTGATGGCGTAAATTACAATATGGCTAAGAATACTTGTGATATTCAAAATACCATTTGTAATTCTACCAGAGACATCATAGATAACCAGAGATGTGGCACAGATAGAATACTTAATTTCCTTACTCAGCAGGAAATGAACAATCTTCGTTCGGAAAATCAAGCACTTCGTTTTGAACGTTCTCAGTCTTTACAGAACGCGTATCTTATCGACCAGCTTCGTCCGACGGCAAGACCTGCGTACATCACTTGTTCTCCCTTTGATACACTCTTTGGGAACAACAGAGGTGGATGCAACGGTTGCTTCAACGGTTAAGTAAGCTATTATTCCTACATAAGTAGTGAGAATTTTCGCAAGGGCGGTGAGTCTCACCGTCCTTGTTGACTAAAAGGAGGATTTATAAAATGTGTTGCAATAATGAATGCAAACTTTGTAGAAATCTTGTGATTTCTACCGCGGTTACAGTAATAACGATTGACGGTACTGATACTTTAGTAATAGATATACCTGCAGGCGTATATGCTAATTGTAGTAAAGTCTGCCTTGTAATAGCACAGACTATACCTACTACAGCTACTATAGGAATGCCTGTGGCAATATCTATAGGTGGAGACACTACCGTAGTATATCCTATTGTAGGTTGTAATTGTGTTCAAATTACAGCTTGCGCTGTACGTACTAGACGGAAATATCCATTGAAGGTAAGTACGAATGCAACAGGTGCAGTATTTAGAAGTCTTGGCGGACTCTCTTGTTATCCAGACACATCTCTTGACGTAATTCCGGTTGTCACAGGAGGTTAATTATGAATAAAGTAGTAATGGACCATTTAATGCGTAAGATGCGTGATAATCGCGATAATCGCGATAGACGTGATTATGGCGATTACGGTGACGAAAGACGCGGAAGAGATAGACGGGATAATAGGGACAACAGAGATAATCGTGATTACGGCGACTATGGTGATTACGGTGATAGCAGAGATAATCGCGACAATCGTGATTATGATGAACGTCGTGGAGTACGTGGAAGCGGAAGAGGTCGTGATAGACGTGATATGAGAGATTACGACGAAAGACGCAGAGACTACGACTATGATGAACGTGATTATCACAATAAACTTAAACTCAGCAAATCCGAAATAATGGATTGGGAAGATATGTTAAAGAATGCAGATGGAACAAAAGGTCCGCATTTCAACATGGAAAAGGTGATGCATGCAGCAGAAAAGCTTGGAGTAAAGTTTGATGAGTTTAGCGAAAAAGAGTTCTGTATGACTATGAATATGATGTACTCAGATTATTGTCGTACAATTAAGAAATACGTTTCTAACGAAGATGAACTTTTAATGATGTGTGCGTGTTTAGCATTAGACTTCTTAGAGGACGAAGATGCTCCTGGACCTTCGGAAAAGTTAACGATGTACTTTCACTGCATCGCCAACCTTAAGTAATTATAAGTATTATAATAGAAATCCTGATAAAGTACATATTGGCGATTGCGTTTGTAGAGCTATAAGTACTGCTACTGGACTATATTACGATGCGGTAGATGAATTACTTAATTTAACAGCATCTAAGTATGACTGTGAAAAACTTTGCGTATGTTGTTATCAATATCTTTTAAGTGATACACTTAAGTATCACGAGGAATATTGTGATTTTAAATATACTGTAAAGGAAATATCTTTGAAATATCCTAAAAACAAATTGATAATACGTGTAAAAGAACATCTCACTTGTTCAATGTACGGTTACGTAGTTGACATATGGGATTGTTCAAACGAATTAGTAGATTGTTTTTGGATAGTATAACGAACGGAGGGTACGCGAAATGCGTACTCTCTATTGGAGGTAATATGATAGAAATTATATCTGACCCTAAGGAAGAGTTGAGAAAATTACGTGAAGTCGAATGTTTTTCTATTGTAAATAGAGGAAAGCTCTGGTACGACACTTTAACGTTTGAGCAACTTGAGGAGTTGAAGCAGTGGTACAAAGCGTGGTTAAATGTTACGGAAACGTTAGTTATTCCTATTACTCCTAAATGGGTAAATGAAAAAGTACAAGAAGAGGAAATAATAATATGATTGATTTTTTCGCAAGCATTTGGAATTGGTATCAAGTTAATAGAGAAAATATAATAACTTTTGTAACGTCTTCTACATTTGTAGGAACGGTCTTTACTATAATCACGTACGTTAAAAATAGAAAATCCGTAAACCTCAATACACTTTCTATTAACGACATTAAAAAAACATTTGAAGAAAAAGCTAAAGACTCTGAAAATGTAGCTAAAATGAAGAAGCTTATAGAAACCTCTTATGATACATTAGATAATTGTATAAATCGCGTGGTAGATGTTAGTAAATCTATTAGTGATTTTCAACAAACGTTATCTCACAAGTTAAACTCTATGCTTGAAGTACAAAGTATAGTATATTCTACTATAAAAGACGATACTATACGTAATACAGTAAATTCCATACTTATATCCGCAAAACACGATGACTTGGCAAGCAGGGTAGAGTTGGAAAAAGAGATAGAGGATTTAAAACATAAAATTGCGGATACTCTTACAGAAGTTAACAAGGAAGTAAACAGTACCGTAAATAAAGTTTCTGATTTAGTAATAGGTACCCCTACAGAAAACGTTATGGAAAACGCTACGAAAGTAGAAAGTATGAGGTACTGATATGAAGCCTGTAGCAAAATATAATACATTTAAAGGCGTATCTACAGTATTAACTGTAGGTACACCTATTGCTACATTATGTTTTTGTTCGGACTTAATTGTACATCGTTCAGATACTGCAATATCCGCCGCAGGTATTTTTACATTATTGTTATCTTTATTGTTTTTTAAGGATAAGATAGTTGAGAATTTCAAAATGCCATCTGCGTTTACAGTATCATTATGTATATTTATTTCTATACTGTTAGTAGAGTCTATAATCATACCTTTAAAATACGTCACAATATGTACAATGTTTACTACAGGTATAGATGAGTTAACCTTCAAAAGATGGTATAAAAATGCCGAACGTAATTTACCGGACAAAACTAGTAAAGTAGCAGGCTTCATTTTTGCCACTAGCGATAAATTGTTAGGAGGAAGTAATGAATAATATGCCTGATAAAGTTTTAGATATTAAAAATAAAACCATAGGTTACGTAAAAAATAAAGTGTTTGATTTTATAGCAGTAGCCATAGTTATAGCAATGACGATACTTTCTCTCGGAGTAGTAGAACTTCGAGAGACAAGTTTTACAGAATTTATAAATATACTTTTAGAATGTATACCTTTTTATTTAGCAGCAGCTATGCTTACACTCGATTATTATACCAAAGGTACATTTGCCGGAAAATCTACAGAAAGTTACAATAACACTTGTAGGATATATTCTCAGCAAGTAAACAAGTTGACAGGTGAAGAAATGCAGTCAATTCACGAATTTTGTACTCATTACAATGAAAAAGTACTACATAGTAAACGTGATGCTTTATTAAGAAGTGTAGCTGTAAGTTGGGAAATGTACGATGAAGGATTGAATGATGAACAACCTTTAAAAATAATGCCTTATAGACGACTGAAAAAGCTATACGGAAAAGACGTAAAAAATGTTATAAAAAAATGCAAAAAACTACGCGTAAAAGGCGTATATTCAAATATATTGTTAGGTAACAATGTAAGTACTGACGACACTGATTTAGGTGAAAATGAGAACCAGTTACTTAAAGCTCGAACCGGAAAATATGTATTAAGTTATACGTTATCAATATTGTTAATGTCTTTCATAGCAGTTAAAGATGTTATACAATGGGGTTGGATAGGTGCATTTTTAACATTATTTAAAGTGTTATACGTTGCGTGTAGTGCATATATGAAATATTTCGATGGTTATCAGGACATTACAGTTAACGTTGTAAATCACATAAATCGTAAAATGGACGTGTTAAAAGAGTTCGAGCATTGGTATAAGATGAACAAAAAGTCAAGTACTATGATTGTAAACGTTTAGTAATAAAATAATTTTTTCATAATAAAATAATAATGATAACAGACAGCAAAACGGGTGATGTCCGAACCTCGTCTAAAAACATCAAAGGAGGCCGACATGGGTCTTATTAACTATGGTGCTAACGAATTCTCTGTTGAAGAACTTGAGGAGATGTTCAACGAAGAATTTGAGCAGGATGCTACACCGCCTGCAACTGATGATACATCTCCTACAGAAGAGGGCACTGACGGTAATCAAACTTCTAATACCGGTACGGAAGTAAATGAACCTAAAGTCACTCAAACAAAGGCATTTGCTAAAAGACTTCGCGAGTCTACGGATAAAGCGAGACGTGAAGAACGTGAGGCAATAGCTAAAAGTCTCGGCTATGAGTCTTACGATGCAATGCTTAAAAAAAGAGAACAAGATGTAATCACTAATAAGGGATATGATGCAAATGAAATATCTCCTATCGTAGATGAAATTGTAAAATCGAGACTTGACAACGACCCTCGTATGCTCGAGCTTGCAGAATTGAAAGCACAACAAGTTAAGGAATTTGGTAAGAAAGAATTAGCGGAGATTTCCGAACTCACGGGAGGAGAAATAACTAGCTTGGAGCAGTTACCTCGCGAAGTGTTGGAGTCTTGGAAAACCGAAGGCTCATTAGTGTCAGCCTACATGAAGCATGAAGGTGGCAACCTTATTCGTAAAATTAGAAGCGAAGGTAGCAAAGGTACTACTGCACATCTTTCTACACCAGGTGGAAGTACTCCTCAAAATCCTGCAAAAAGACCGCTTACTGCAGCTGAAAAACAGCAATGGAAATTTTTTAATCCAGGTATGAGCGACGAGGAACTTAATAAAATTCGTGTAGATACTTAATAAGGAGAATAACATGGCTAATTATAAAGCACATTTTAAAACCGCTTTAGGTCAAAGAGAAATTGTCATTGAGGCAACTCTTGCTGCAGACCTTAAAGTAGGTCAACTTTGTACCTTTAACGGTACAGCACTTGCAGCAAAAACATCAAATACTGTAGCAGACAATGATTACATTATTGCACAGTCGGATATGACTATGGAATACGGTCATGTTCCTGTTGAACAGCGTGATTATCGCTATGACCCTAAGGTAGCTGCTAGTACTACTAAAAAGAAGGTAGCAGTATTTAAAGTAATAGATAAAGACGACGTTTATACGTCAGAACTTGCATAAGGAGGACTTAATCAATGGGAATGATAATTAACATTGACGAGGCCGTGAAGCAGAGAACACATTATAATGTACTCAGAGAGCCTCTTAACAGAATGCTTCAGGACCAGCAGGAGGCGTGGGAAAGAGATAACCCCATTGACTTACTGTTTAACAGAAATACTATAAGTACTTTCCAGGAAACGTACACTTCCAGCATAGGTTTTGCACATGCTTTTGCTGAAACGTCCGATTTCAATGTAGGACCTATTTTCAACACTGCTGAAGGTTTCTCAGCTACTTATCGTACGAGAACTTTCCAGGGCGGTTTCATCATCACTCAGCAGACACTTGAAGACGGTCAGATGGGTAAAGTTAGAGACGACGCATCTGCATTTGTAAAGAGATGGCACGGTGATATCGTTGAGTATGCTATTACTGCTATTTCAGGTGGATTTGGTGAAAAAGTTACCTGGGGCTCGGATGCCAATGGTGGAAAATCGTATCTCAAGCTTGAAGCAGCAGATACTACCGACGGCGATATAACTACCGGTAGCAAAAACCCTCTTTTCTATAAGGAGCATAACATTGTAAAAAGAGAGGATATGACTACTGATGAATTTAATGCAGGAAAGCAGTCTAACCTTTTCTATGCTGACATTGAGATAGGTGGTAGCGACCCTGGTCAAATTGCTAAACTTGCAGATTACATCAACCAGGTAATTACCATTATGGAAAATTACAAAGATGATAACGGTAAGATTGCAGGTGTGCACGGTGAGAAGACTATTGTAACCGGTAACGATGCTCGTCTTAACGCAGCTATTGATGCAGCACTTTCTATGGATATGCTTCAGGGAGCTCCTAACGTGGCATACAAGAGGGCTGTACACAAGAGTTCACCTTATCTCAATATCATAAACCAGTGTATGAACGGTAACGGTTTCTTCATTATAGATAAGTCCTACAATGCAAGTAACCACGGTCCTGAGTTTACAGAGCGTATACCTTTTACTCTTAAGGTAAACAATCTTACCAGACCTGACGGTGTATCCTACGACGGTCGTCAGAGATTTGATATTAACGTTGCTTCTTGGAGAGGTATAGTTTATTGTTATCTCGGCACTCCTTCTACTACTGCTACGGACTGGAACCATTCTTCCAAGTTTACTACTATAAACGTAATTGATACTCTTGTTAAGCCTGTATCTATTGTAGGTACGGTAGAAACTCAGACTGTGACTACTCCTGAGGGTACTCCTGAGGCGTAATGTAAATTAAGCTAAGCCTGCTTACTTATTGTAGGCAGGCTTTTATCATAATAAAGGAATATGCCAGTTCGACTCTGGCGATTATGAGGAGGTACATATGTACGAATGGGGTTACATTATAAATTCAGTTTTAGCTAAAATGGACTTAACACAAGATGAAGCTTTAACTATGAATATCATTGAAAATATGTATATTTATGCTAACGAGGCTATGACTCAAATTTGCTCTACTGTAAAACCTAAACGTGATTTTTATATAGTAAACGTTTACGATGACGTAAAGGAGTGCACTAACGGTTTAATTGTGGATGGTGTAAAATATGAGGATTGTATTTTAAAGGATAACGGAGATATTGTAAATACTAATAACGACGTAGTATTTTATAGAGTTGGAAGTCTTATTACAATCGACGACGCTTTATTTGTAAGTTTCGGAGACGATATATCTACTATTGAAACTGTCGATGATTGGGGCGATAGATGGTGTGAGGAAGCGCATAATGACGTTCTTGTTCGCAAAGGATACAATAGTTTTATATGTAAAGAGTCCGGAACATACAGCATATCTTATAACAAAAGGTGGTTTAGATTTACACCGTCTATGGAGTATAACATTGACATAGATGCTCCTTTTGACGTATTAGATTGTTTACCTTCTTATATCGCTTCACAATTGTACAAGATGGACGATGAGTATAAATCTTCAGTATTTAGAAATGAATACGAAATGTTTATGGCGAGAATTGATGATACTCGTTATAATACTACTTCTACATTTAAAATACAAGGAGATTGGTGATGGCAAGAACTTTTAACAGACAACCCTACGTCGTTAATACTCCCACTAATTCTGAAGCTAAAAATTACTATTTCAATACTTTAAATTGGAAAGGCAAAGTGGACGATAAAAATTTTGCCACAGTAGACCAAGAAACGTTTGCAGATTGTAGTAACGTATACGTAGATGAATGTAATCTTTTAAAGAGTAGGCCTGTTGCAAAACACACAGCGAAACGTAGTACTTCGTATGCAGGTGGACGTCTTATAAGAGTAATAGACTTAGGAGATATAGTATGTTACGTGTTTGAAAATACGGAAATTGCATCAGGACTTAATTTAGAATTTTTTTTCAAAAATACATTAATATATGATAAATTTGAAGAAGGTCCTTGTCATATAACACGAGTTGAAAATTCGATATATATTTTCAGTGAACATATAGTTGAATTGAAAATACTTTATGACGGAGATAATGTAAGACTTGAGTCTAATTTCGATACGATTTATGTACCTGTAACTAGTGTAATCACTAATGGTGTAAAATCAAACTTGGACCCACTTAATGAATTAACTACTAAATACAAAGAACGTTACATATATGACCCTGATGTGTATTCAAACTATTCTCCTTTGTATGGAAAACTTGTTACAGTGGACATAGACGAAAAGTCCTATGATATGAATTTCAACGGATATTCGCCTCGTCTATTGCTATCCAAATACACCTCAATGAACGCAAATTTTATAGCCGATGATACAATATTGGGAAAATATTATAACGGCAAGCCTTTAATAGATTTTTCCTCTAACGGCACGTTTGTCAGAAGTAGTTTTACTTACAATCCTGAATTACACTGGACTAACGAATATAGTCCGGATGGAAAATTGTATATTAGTTTGCCTTTTCTGCAAGGACAAACTAGTCCTGCTAAAATAAGCGAAGACGGAGCGTATGTATTTGCGTATAGTAGTGACGGTTTGTATATAATAAGCGTGCTGGATACGGAAGACCGAGACTACTTTGAGGACTGGAAAAACGTGTTAGAGCACTACGGTTTAGAAAATTCCTCGCAATTATTTGAACCAACCGGAACAAGAAATATATTTAACTCAGTATCAGCTAAAACTTGTAACAATTTTGTATGCGCTATAGCTAGTAAGCAATTTACCGATGTGGACGTTGTAAAATATGAAGGGGTAAGAATAGTTAGATGTCTCGATGGTAACATCAGTATAAATAATGTTTTAGATTACGTAAGCGACTATCCTGTAAACGAATGTACGCAAATATCAATTAATGCATTTAATGTTGCATTAGGAATGTACATCGGCGACGATGATGCAAATTCTACGATATATGAAATACACTTTTTTACACGTGGAGATTCGCGTTTAGTATGCTGGTACAATATTAAACTCGGAGATTTTGTATCGTTCAGATTGTTAAAATCAGATACTTTACAAGTAATTAATAACTTATCAGGTAATATGGTGGCTCGTTTAATCACTTATCGTATAGCTTATAATTTTCTTAACGGTCTTATTAATAATGTATTCGTGAAGTTGAGACGACATTTATCTGACTTTAGCACAGCTTATATAAGTCCTACCGGCGATGTATTAACGGATGCGTACGCATACGTAAACAGCGTGGAAACGGAATTACCGTTAAAAGGAACGCCTTTATTATTTACGTCTGAACACACATACGTAATTGATGAAAATAACATTGTATACTCCAATAAGGGAATACGTGTCATAACTGTGACGCATGACGGACGTGATACAATATTTAACGTAGACTTTAGTGTAGAGTTAGACGAGAATTATTTCTTTGACAATGATAAGTTATATATAAGTAAATATCCTACAGAAGGCGAATTCAAATGGTATTTTCCTAACACTTACACTGAAACGTTACCTTCACCTGCGGTGAATGCATTGCCATTAAGTGCTACAGAATTAGTAGTAAATTGTTTAAGTGATACAATAATAGTAAGTAAAACGGACAACGGATTTACGTACTATAAAAGTAAAGTTCCTTTACAGCCTTCTAAAGGCAGCGATATTATATATGATTTTACAGGAAAATACGTTATTACACCGTCTTCTCGAGGTATAGCGTTGTTATCATATCAAGATTTTGTAGCAAGCACTGAACAAACAGCTACGTACATAACAGACTCTATACAATCTACTTATGACGTATTTAATAACTCAGGTATAAAACTTGCTAAATTTAAATTTTACGTATTTTGTTACAAAAAGAATAGTAATGAAATATTAGTATTTGACGTGAGAACTAACTCCTGGTGGCCATGGAAATTGCCTCACGATATTATCCAGTTGTATGTGATAGACGACAGGTTACATTTGTTAAGCGACGAAGAGTACGAATTTGTAACAACTTTTGACGATTATTACGATGAACTTGCTAATGAAATTGTACCTGTAAACTGGTACGTAAAAAGTCAACGGCTTCATTTAAATGCTAACAATTATTTAAAGCACATTAGTAATATAACGTTAAGCGCAGTATCTGACAACGATATCGGAAAACTCGATACTTTAAGTATGGATATGATAATAACTAATTATCGTAAACAACGTAACGAGCTTGATGCACAATCTTTTGAATTTGATATAGACTCTGTCAGAATTTATGTTAAAAAACTTAATTACTTTAAGGTAAACGAATTTCAATATTTATTAAAGTCAAACGATAATTTTATAAGGTTTCCATTATGTTTAAGTAATATAACTATAAAATATAGAATAGCAGGGCAGGTGAAATAATGGGTTACGTGTTTACAACGGACGCAGTAAAAGAACAACTTAAAGAGATGAACAGAGATTACGAAGGTCGTAAGACTTGGGGAAATATGTATGCTCAAGCTGACTTAACGGGACAACTTGGAACATCACAAGTAAACTACGATTATGCATCAGCTATGAATGAAGCATATAAGTCTGCGTATTCTCAGCAATCATCTATCAAGAATAGCAATCTCGGCACAGGTTTAAAGAGTGAAGCAAACCTTATGTTAGATGATGCTCTTATGCAAGCTTTTGAAACATATCGTCAAAATTACTTATCGAGTAAATCACAAGTTGATGCATCCGTAAATGAAATTAAAGCAGGAATAGACGAGGCATTAACTGACCAGGCTAACAATATCATTGCATATCAAGAGTCTACATATGATTATTTAACGGATATTTATAACAGAGCATATGGTTTAGGTGATTATAAAGAGTTAGGTGCTGATGATACGCTTAACAATTTGTTCACTAACGATGTGTTGTGGAATAGATATTTGACTAAAGACCCTTACGGCAATGACCGTTTAAAAACTCGTGACGAACTAATGCTTGAAATGTATGACAAAGACCAAAATCTTACTATGCGTGGAGCAGAATTCTATGACCAAATGTTAAATGCATTAGGTACTCAGTACGGAGAGGAGTACGGATTTAACAAGTGGTTACAAAATACAAATGAAGATTTGTACAATTGGTCAGTTTCTAACAATCCTTATGCTACAGGTGCCACAGATGATTACGGAAGAAATAGTAATTTAGCATATATGCGTAACATGTTAGGACTTGAAAGTACAGATGCTAAATACGATTTTGCAGAACGTTATGGAGCTATAAGTCGTGATGAAATAACAAAAGGTTTTTCGTCCATACAAGATAAGCTTAACAATCTTCAAAAGTTAGCTGATGCTGGAAATACTGCAGAAGGTTATGAACACGCCTCTGAGGAAGTAGTTGAGCAATACGTAGGTATAATTGATGAAATAGAAACGTTAGCTAAAAAGTATGGAATACACGATGAATTTGGTAAACAATTAGGAGGATGGGATAACATAAAGAATAATTACGAAGGAATGTTAGAAGGTACGTTTAAAGGTACTAATTGGTGGAGTTCACAATGGGAAGCTAATGATACTGGCGGCTTTTTAGGAGATGTAAATGCAGCTATTAAAACACCTCTTGCTGTAATTGGTTCAGGTATAGCATGGATTTTCGGAAACTCTAAAAGTACTGAAGCAGTAAACAATTTATCTAATGCAAAACAATCTAATAAAGAACGTTTAGCAGCTATAGAAAATGCTTACGCAGACTTGGTAGATACTATGGTTATGATGGCTTATAGTAAATCTGAACAAGCTCAAAATGCTTGGAATAAAAAATAAGATATAAAAATAATCGGTATGATAATTTATTCATCATACCGATTTCATAATCTCTATTATATATTAAAAGTATTAAAAGTATGATATTTTAATAATATAATAATGATATTCAAATCCGTGAAGAACGGTGGAAGGAGTATGAAATGGCAAGAACTACATTAAAACCTACTAATATGTACGGTAACATTTATGAGGAAGCGCACAGTAGATTAAGTAAAAATTTGTTTTTCAATCAGAATGACTGGACTAATTTTGCAAAAGGCGAAGGCAATTTATCACTAGATATGTACGCGGACGTACTTGAAAAAACAGAGTCTTGGTCTGCAGCAGAAATTGATAAGTTTTACAAAGATTATAATTACACATATGCCGACGATACAACTAGGAGTGCAGCATTATACAATGAAGTGTATGGCGATAGAACTAACACTGACGTAGAACGTGAACGTTATTTACGAGATGCTAACGGTAATTTAGTTTTAGAAAACGGTGAACCTGTAATAGAGAAGTTTAAAGCGTCTGACTACGATTATTATAAATCAGTAATAAACGAAAGACATAATGAAATATACAATGACTGGCTCCATCAGCAAGAAGTAGAACGCAAAGAGTCTATGAGTGGATTTGTTAAATTTTTAGGTGATGTAGCTTCTGCAGGTGGAGAATTTGTATTAGGCATAACTGATATGGTAGATGGTGTAATATCTTCTGCAGCAGGTTTAAGTGCTATGATTGATACTGCAGTAAAAGGCGGAAAATGGGAAGATGTCGCATCAGCATTTGTAGAAACTGTGTCAAATGACGATTATCGTTTATTTGAAGATTTACACGACCCTCTTATAGAATTTGAAAAACGATATACACATCTCAGGGATTTAGACGGAAATTTCACGAACGTAGGAAAGTACGTTGTAGGAATATCCAATACCTTAGGTCAAATGGTACCTTCAATGGGAGTAGGAAAACTCATAGGTTCCATTGGAAAAGCGGGTACCATAGGTAAAAACGGTTTATTAACCGTTAATGCTATAAAAACAGGTGCAACAGCGGTAAACACAGCAGCAACTGCTGCATCAGCGATGTCACAAATTGTATACTATCAAGGAATGCACTCTAACAATATACGTGATATGTATACTCAATTTGCAGCAGAAGGAGTATCAGTAGCTAACTCTCAAATATTGTACAACGGTACTATCAAAGCAACTGCAGAATATCTTGTAGAAATAGGACTTTCTAAAATGCTTGGAGGTTCTATATTTGATGATGTAGTATTTGGACGTTCTCAAGGTAAATCTTTAGGTAAAAATTTAACTAAGTCTGGCATAGCAAGAGTTCTTAAAAGTGCAGGGCAAGAAGGACTTGAAGAAGTGCTTCAAGAAACTTCAACATTTCTTGTAGATTATGCTTGGCCTAAAGCTTGGAGCGAGAATTTCGGGGAAAATGCTGAACTTACTTGGCAAACTCTGTTTGACTCTTTTATAATAGGAGCTTTAGTCAGCTTTGGAGGTTCTGCAAGAGCAGTTCTTGGTACTAGCGGTAAAGGTTTCAGTGGTAAAACTGCATTAAATAGAAAACTTGCAGCGTACGAGTACGGAGTAAACATGCAGTCCTTTGTAAAAAGTTATAATGAAATTATGCATTACAAAGGTGATACTAAAGCTTCTACGTATCAACGAGCTGCTACACAAATGTATGCATCGTATCGTATGGTAGCCTCAGTATACGGTGAAATGGGAGAAACTCGTTTTAAAGCTGCTACTAAATTACTTGATACTATTACTTCCGATATAGAAGCCGGTAAATTTGACTCAAACAAAATGAAGAGTCTGGCACAAGGTGTATACGATACAATATTCGGTGAAAAAAGTATGTCTGCTGAAATTAGTGCAGAACTTAAAAAGAAAGTTGAAGAAGCAGAACTTGCGAATACTATTGTCAAACTTGAACGTGGAGAAGAAGTGTCCGATGAGTACGGAACAGATATTAAAAATGCAATAGAGAAAGCATTTTCTTTCGACAAAAATCTTTCTGGTTTAAGTGTAACTAAAGATGGACACAAACCTGTAGGTTATAAGGATAATGACGGTAAATGGCACATAGCTGTACCTGTTAATTTAATTAAAAATTCTGAATTTTCAGTCACTGAGACTTCCATTATGGAAGATAAAATTGTAGAAGATGTATTAAAAGGTGAAAAAATATACGGACTTCAGTTTAACAAATTGTTAAAAATGTTTAAAGACTTAACAGGTTTAGAAAACGCTACTACGTCCCGTGCCATTTGGTCTTTAATGTTTGATGATAACGTAGTGTTTTTCAATGCAGCTTTACATTATGCTAATAAAGATATGCAAAAATTTTTATCCTCGTTGATTAAGACTTTACAAGATGTATCTGTTAATAGCATTACTGATGTTATTTATAGAGCTAAACTTAGTAAAATTATTACTAAAATGAAACAATCTTATAAAACGTATTTAATAAACCATCCTCTTGCAACGTATCCTGATAAAATATTCAATGCTCAAGAAGTTTCGTACATTGCGAACCGAAGATACACTCGAAAAATAGGTACAAAAATAATATTTGGAGAGAAACTTACGGAGTCAGAACGTAAATCCGTAGACGAAAGAATTGAAAATGCTAACGTCGATGACGGAATGAAATACAGTTTACGTCAGTCATTGTATTCTAGTAAATTGTCTGACCGTGAATATGCTATACGTAAATTGGATGCTATTTACGAATACAGTTATTACTCTGATTACGATGGTAAACAATATTTACCGGAAACTTCTCCTGCTAATACAAGTTTTAATACATTTTTAAAAAATAATAATTTAACTATATCTACATTTTTGGACGAAAACGTTTTAAATGAAGAAGAGGTAACATTAGTTAAAGAAAAATATAAAGGTTCGTTGTTTGCTTATCGAAAGGATATGTATGAACGTTCAGTTAATGAACGCTATACTTTTAAAACAGATAGTACAGGTAACGTAACCGTGTTTGAAAAATCTACCAATGAAGCGGTAGGTTATACCGTGTATCACGATTACATAACTAATGAAAATAATGATTATAGTTTACAGTACGTCAAATACAAACAAGGCGTAAAAGACGTACAAAATAAAACTAATATAGAGTCTACACTGGAAAATTCAAATATAACTAAAAAATTATTAAAATCTGATTTACCTTCTGCAGTGTCTAATATGATTACTATAAACGACATTGTAAAAAATCCAGATTATTTAAATAATGATATTATAACTGACATACGTAATGAATACGGATATGTAGATGCAAGTAGTACTTTTTTATACTTACGTAAAAAACTAATAAAAGATTATGGCAATGTGAGCATAACGCTTTTGCAAGATGGCGATTATGCATATGCTAACATAAAACCATTACAAAAAATGGTTACTAAAAAAGATTTTACAGTTGGACAAGATTGTTCGTTATCGGATTTACCTTTTACACAAGACGTAAAAAAGAAATACGGTAATATAAAAATTAAAATAGTAAATGATAACAATTCTACATTGGCATATTACGTAGGTAAAGGACCAGGTGTAAAAACGTCTAAAGGTATATTGCACGTAACTAAGAATGATAAAAATACGTACGTTGACGCCAAAGGTAACGTTCATAAAACTATCCATCGTAACTTAGAGATTGATACAATTTATGTAACTGAAAGTGTTGCTAAAAATCCTGAGTATTGCTCATACGTAATCTTGCATGAGTTGCAACATGCAATTCAGTATAAACTTAGAATGAATACTGGAAGTACTTCCAATATGTTACACGACCTTAAAGATAACGGTTTTTATAAAGAAACTCTTAGCATAGTAAAGGATATAATGGAACACGTGCCTGAATTGTTTCTGTTATGTACAGAACCTAAATTTGATGCTTCTAGGAAATATATAAGTGATGAAGTTCTTACTATATGTGATGATTTTTTATACTACGGTACAGCAGAAAGTACTGCATATGGAATGGACGCCAGCGATATGATAGACTTTTACCCTATACTTTCAGCAAATGGTAATTTGACTATGTCATGGGGAAAAACGTACGACATTGTTTACGGAGAAATTAAGAATGGTATAAATTTAATAACAGCCCGAAGTTCGGAAAAATACGAACAAGGTTTGTTAAATTTAACTAAAGAATTTAAAATTGAAAACTTTTTATATACTCCTAAAAGTTTATTTGTAATGCCTGACGGCACACTTAGAACTTTCGACACGAATGAACATCATTACGAAATTATATCAAAATTAACTAACGTTTTTACTGACGAAGATTTTAAAAAATATTTCGATACTATACCTCAAGTATCTGTACAAAAGGAAGGTACTAAGTATTACGTCAGCGTAAGAATAACAGGTAATATGAGTAGAAGCACGTTAAATAGTGTTTTAGCAATAATGGATACTTTGTATTCTAAACACATAGAATTCGATTTAGGTCCGATATATTACAAAGATGTTGACCCGACTGAGATAGTAGTATTTTCAGATGAAGCTGATAACAGTGATGAACTTTTAGATTTATATGCTAATGAAAAGGCCACGGCGAGAAATACACAACCTTTGTATAATGTATCACAAATGGTTAAAACTAAAAAATCGGAAATTGTTAATACTTCCAAACACAAATATAAGAGTAAAGAAATTGTAAATGGCAAAGTAAAGTACACCTATGAACGTAATAAGAACTTAGGTACGTCAAGATATGTAAGTCAACGTGAAGCTAAAGGTACACCGTTGGAACCTTTTACGAAAAAATATGAAATTACACAAATGGCCCCGGAGCTTGTAAACTTTATATTGAGTACTGATAAGAATAAAGTGGCTAAACCATTGCAAAACAAAATAGATAAAGGCACTTTGACTGTTCAAGATGTAATGGAATATTTTAGACGCACAGATTTATCCAAAATAGACAATGTCACATTTAAAGCAATAAACGACGCGTTTTTCCATAATGACATTATAACTACTCCTGAAGAATTACAAAAATATTTAGATGATACTCCTAAATATTACGCTGCCCGAGTCGTATTACGTACTCAGAAAAATTTGGACGCTATTGATGTGGACGACGCATCTTTTAGTGAAGCACTTGTTAATGCGATAGAAGCACTTCCTAAAAATTCCAAAGATTATCAATTATATCAGCGTATATACTCTAAATTTTTCTACAAAGGTAAAGATACTGATGTGAGTCCTATTGATATAAATGAAAAGTATTTAAAATGGCTTTGGATGGAACACTTTGACGGTTCTATATTGCAAGCGGGAAGAATAGCTAATATTGTAAAGTATGCAGCAATGTTAAACAGAAACGTTGCAGGTGAAGTTAAAACGAAATCTCTTGAGGATAGTGTAAATGAAGATTTGACGTTAGGAGATACTATAGAAGATAAATCTGCATATACAGATATGATGGACATTATTTTGAACAGTGATAAAGATTTGACAACTGAGAGATTGCGATATAAACTTACTAAAAAGATGTTTACTTTAATTGCCGAAAAATACGGAACAGGCGTAGAAAGTATTAAATCTGCTAAAAAAGCCAATAAAATCCTTAGTGAACTTACAAGAGAGCAACTTAATGAAGTGGCAGTAAAGCAGTTGCTGTCGGAAGTATTAGGGCTAAATTTTGATACGTTGGATACTCCAAATGTAGATAAAGTTTTAAACAATGTAGAACGTACATCTCGTTCTATAGTAAACAATATTTTATCCAATGTTAGAACTATACGTAAAAACATGTCACCTAAAGAATTAAAGTTGTTTCTTAAAAACAATTCGGATATTTTTAACGAGGATTTAAAATTACGCCCTGAAGTATATAAGACTACAGATACTAAAGGACGTCAAGTTTATAAAAGTGTAGATGAACTTCAACCTTTGTGGGATAGAATACGTGAACTTAAAGACGACGTTAAAACAGGCGCTTATCGCAGTAACAAAGCTTTGGACGCATTTTTGAAAAACAAAAAAGCTATGGAAGATTTGGCACGTAAATTGAAGCAACAAATGAATACTTCAAAAGATAACGTTAAAAAAGCAAAGGAAGTTAAAGTAGTAACAGTTAATATCGCAGATGATGTACTAGAAATTGATACTACTAAACCTATGCCTAAAGCTTTAGAAAGAATATTAGACTTTGAGTTTTCAAAACTTGTTAAATCACGTACTCAATATTTGACTAACGATAGCGATGAGCATTTTCAAACTAATTTTAAAACGTTTCTTGAAACTAACGCTGAATACATAGAGGCTTTAACACAAGAAGACGTAAATCAAATAATCGAATATTATACTAACAGTGAAATACTTAAAGGCAATATAAGCGAAAGCAAGTATAGACTTTACAATGCTGTACAATTGTATTTAAGCGTATTGTTACTTAAAGGAAATACTGTAGGAAGTACTAATTTTGTACTGACATCTGAGCAAAGAGAAGCACTGGAAAAACGTATAGAACTTACTGTTAGCTCTGCTGCACAATTACTTTCCGATTGGAAAGCAGTAATGCGAAATCTTAAGCCTGAAGAAACTCTTATAAACGCTCTTGCTAAACGTACAGGTATAGAATTTACAGCTGAAGAGATTACTGAAATAACGGACGCTATAAAATCCGGAGACGTCAAGAGGATAAAACAAGCTAAGCAGAATGCGTACGAAGGTGCACGTAAACGTTACAGCGGCAGGAAAGGTACGTTTTGGAATAAAATATTCCAGTTCGAACGTATTTGCATGCTAAGTGGACCTGGTACGTGGGTCAGAAACGTAATATCAAACCGTATACTTTATGGATTTGATGTAAAAGGTAAACACATACCTGGTATACTTGACAGTTCAGAATTTGTAGGAAACGGTGTTTCTAAACTTATAAACAAAATGTTTCCTAAAAAATTTAAAGTTAACGTCAAAGGTCAATATAAAATTTCGGGCACTAAAGTTACACAAGAAGTTAAAGATTTCTTGGATACATGGCTTATCAAAAACGGTTTCATAAATGAAATTGCAGATGGACTTAGTAAGTACGATACTCGAAAAAGTAAAAATTTAACTTCTTCGGAAGCCTTAGTAAACATCATCACTAAAGACATAAGCACTAAGATATTTTATTCAAACGGTGATAATAAAGTATACAAATTTGTATATAAAATGTTGTCAGATGATAAGTATGTAACTAAAACTATGCTTAAATATCTTGGAAAAATGATGGTAGAAGATGGCGTAGATTTAAGTAAGGGCTTAACAACTGAAATTACAAATCTTGTTGCAGAAGCGTACGTTCAAGCAGCAAGAGATTATATGCACAAGCCTAACGTATGGAATAAAATTGACGATGCCGTATACAAGGCACATCCTGGCGCATATTTCGCATGGAAACAAGTTTTTCCGTTCGCTTCTTCGTCTTGGAACTGGTTTGTAGAAGGTCTTAACTACACTCCCGTAGGATTGATAAAATCTATTGTAAACTTCGGTAAATTAGAAAACACTATCACATCTTTGGAACTTAAACGTCAAAAAGGAGAAAGTGTAGTAAGTAGTAGATTTGCAGAATATAACGCTAAACGTAACATAGGCAAAGGCGTCATAGGTACAGTAGGTTTTGTCATAGGTGCACTTCTTGTAGCCTTCGGTGTGGTAAAACTTGACGAAGAGGACGATGTGTATAAAATTACCGTAGGCGATACTTCTGTTGACATAAGTGGACTGTTTTCTACTCAAGGTATATTTATGGGCATGTCTATATTCCAATCTTACAGAGACAGTAAAGAAAATGACGACTTTGATTTTATGAGTATGCTCGCAGAGAGTGTAACGTTAATGTTCAATGACAGTACTATACAAGATGTATGGGATACTGTTAGATACAATAACAGCATAGGTGATTTATTCCTTGCACTTCCTATAAATACCATTAACGCTTGCATACCTAACCTTTTCAAAACTATTTCATCTGTTTCAAATACTCGTAAAGTCAAATTTAGTCAAGGTATCTTAGGTAAAATCGAAAAATTAGCAGTTGATGCAATTCCAGGTTTGGCTTATGCATTCCCTCACTACATTGACCCTTATACAGGTGAAGAACAAGTAATGTATAAAGCACAATTTATAACTAATCTTGCTAACAAATTGTTACCTTTAAAAGTTTATCCTTACAACATAAGTAAGACTGAAGAAGAGGCAGTTAACTTAGGCGTGCGTAAAACTATGCTATCAGGACGATACGAAATAAACGATGAAGAAGTTGACTTATCGGCTAAAGATGTAGAAACTTTAAATTTGTATTACGGTAAATTAAACAAAGAAGATTTGGACAAATTGTTAAACGACAAGTTAATACTTAAAGTCAAAAACGAGAACGGGACGTATTCCGATTTACGGTACAGCAAGATGACGGAAAAACAAAAAAGTGCCGCTTTTGAACAAATAATGTCCAAAAACAGCACTTACGCTAAGATTTATATTCTTACTTCTAAAGGATATAAGTATTATGCTAGTAGTTCCGAGTATCAAGAACTTCGTAAATTAGGTATTACTACCAATGTTTATCGTAAAACAAATAAACTTTACGGCTTTGTAAAAGCTTAAGAAGTTCTATACCATTGCCTCTTTTGTAATTCATTATGCAACCAAGTTAATTCATCACGATTACCTGTAATTTCTAAATAATCTCCGGACAGTGGGCATCTTACTTCAAGATGTTCACTGTCCATTTTTATAAACCTTAATGATTTTTTAAGACCGTGACATCTCGACTCCACGTGTTGTAATACTTCACGTTTATCTAAATATACATATGGTATAAATGTTCCTGTAAATATTGTCATAGTTACCTCTCATTTTAATATATAATAATTATTAGATTATATCTTAATCAATTATATCATTTGTTATCTTATATTATATCTTAAAATCATTCATAGTATGATATAATCAATCAAAATAATTAAATCTATTCGTAACAAACTCATCTAACCCTTTTAATTGGGTCCATTGCATATCCAATAAGTCCGCTGCTCTATTTACATAATACATATAATCTAACTCTTTACGTATCTCATTAAAGTCATAGCTATCCAACGACTCATTCATTAACTTACAATGTTCAGGTATATTCGGCATTTGTGTATATGATAGCCTATCCTTGTATTTCTTAATTTTGTATATCATACCTGCATTTACATCTTTTGTAGCTATAACTCTGTTACATTTAAATAGTTCTTCTTCTCTACCGTCTGCAAATCTTTGTATCACCCTACTATAACTAGGACCTTTTTTGCAAGTCATTACAAAATCAGTCAAATTTGTATTTTTAACTATCGACTCTACTATATCAGTCCCGTGTAACAAATATTCAGTTACTGCTTTTGCACTAACAAATGCACTTAAAGCTCCTACCATTACGTAACCTGGTTTTTCCCAGCTATCAATAAGCCAAGAGCCTTTTCTTTTTACCTTACCTTTGTTAGTAACTAAAAGATAATTGTTTACATCTCGTTGCCATATTTTATCTACGTATTCTTCTTCCATATTGATGCCGCTTACTCTTGTCCACTCGTCCATTAGTTCTTTTACAGCAGGCATATCCTTTCTTCTACAATAAAGAAGTATACCATCGGTATTAGATTGTATTATTTTAGCTCCATTTATAGTTTTTGATATTTTACATGCTAAACTAGCAAGAAATATTTGACCTACTCTACATACTTTAGTGCACATATGAGGGTCGTATATATCAAGGTATTTGTTACCTGATGCTCCAAATGTAGTATTAAGAATGAGTTTGTATGCTAATTGGTTTTCTTCGTCCTCTTTAGTTTTATCGACTTTATGTTTAATTCTTACACGTTCGTTGAATATTTCCGTAAACAATGAAGGATTTTTTATTGCCCTACTTAAACAATCTAATTGTATCATTATTGAAGGGTAATAAGATGTAGCATCTACGTTAACGAGTACCCATTCATCATCACTTTCGATGTACAAATTATCTTTGTACGTGCTATGTATTCCACCGTTACCAAAGCTAACATCATTGCTAAATAATTTAACTGAAAAGGATTCCGTAGAAGTTCTTATTTGTTCCAATATTTTATTAGGTAGATTTTCGTAACAATAGTTTTTTATTTTTAAAGGTAAATCTATATCTACCCTTTCTGCGTCAGGAAAAGTAGTTCTCACTGCACCAAGTGCTAAAGATACAAGTCTTGCATTCGTACTAGCTCTTACAGTACTTTCAGGTATATTAAATCTTTTTCCAAGTGCTAACTTAGTTAACGTGTAAGGATGTACTACTTTAGAATAAAATACCATCGCGGCATAAACGTCTTGTCTACAATAGTAAACCAAATCCTTTTTGTCTTCATTGGTTAAATCTTCTTTGTTGAAGTCTACATTGCTTTCAAGTATGTTCAATCCTAAAACTGCTTCTTTTTCCTTTAACGAACCTGTTCCGTCGTCCATTAAATCTTGAAAATTTACTTTCAATTTTCTTTTTGTAAAAGGTGACAATCTCATATGTTCTTTAGTACTAAATGCTAATGAAGGATTTATTATAAGGTCGTTGATAATTTTAATTTGTTCTGCATTAAAACCTTGATATATTCCGTTACCTATTACTAAATCGTAACCTTTTACGTTATATCCTACTTGAACATAATCGCATTCCCTCATTAAATTCATTAGCATATCTCTACTATTAGGAATATCACTATTTACCTCTACAAAAGAGGATTTTATTTCCTCAGTATATACACCATCTTCTGGGTAATCTCCGAATGTGCAAGTCCACCAATGAGGTAAAACCTCAAAGTCAAAAAATCTCATTTTCATAATACATACTCCTTTAGAAAGGTTTATAATTTTTATCAAATTCGCCGGGTTTAAAAAATACTTGTTTAGGTGCTCTTCCCTCTTCCTTTTTCATTCTTATTTCTACATCATACAATGCACAAATATCTTCTTTGAATGAAAAGTTACTCATAATTCTACTGTAACCGTTAGATGCACACCACTCTGTAAATTGTGCATATAGAGTTATACATTTTGTATTGTGTAAATCGTCTAATGTTAATTCGTTTTCGTACAACCATTCGTTAAGTGGACTTTGTCTTCTCTTGAAGATTTTTAATAACTCTGCTTCACTTTGTGTAACTCTAAATCTGCCTTCCTCAATTGCAAGTTTAATACCTTCTACTGCTTTGAACAAGAAGTATTCCATGTCCAAGTCAGTTATTTTATTCATAAACAACGGGTCAGGTTTTAATACTTTTTGATTTAATTCTACCAGTATCATTCTTCTGTATAGTCCTGAAGTTCTATCCATTATTCTCGGAAGTCTATTGCAAGAAAATACACAAGTTACATAAGGTACAAAATCCATAACTGCTCTATAAATATCTCTGACTGATATAATGTTTCCAGATATGATGGACTTAAATCTACCGGTGTTTTCAAGTATTTTTCCGTCTACTACGTCATCGTCAATATTTAACAATTTACCTACAAGAGTAGACAAGTAATAATCTTTGTCAAATTCCGCTAAACCTATGTGAGCACAGTTTATATCTCCTCCTACCATTTTATGTAACAAATTCATATAAGTGGATTTACCTGTACCACCTTCACCTTTAAATATTACAAACTTCTCAAATAAATTCTTTTTTAACAAACAGTATCCTGCAATTTGATATAAGAATGTAATTTTAAGTACGTCTCCTCCTGTAACTTCTTTCATAAACTGGTCTATCCTAGGAGAATAAGGAGGGTCACTATTGTAATCGAAAGGTATGTATATAGTGTTTATATCAGTTTTATTAGGAGTTTCCAATTCTCCTGTGACAAGATTTAATATTCCATTTTTACACGCTATTTTATGCCAGTGCTTATCAAAATCAGTAACTGAAATTTGAGTTTTTATTTTTATAAACTCCATAATCTCTTTTCTTCCTGCACTAGTTATATTTTCATTAACCTCTAAGTGTATAATTCTTTCCAAATCTATTTCGCTTAAAGGTTTATAGTACGTTCCATTGAATTTGTAAAAACTTGAAAAATAAGATACTATATCATATTTACCTATTATTTCTCCAGCTAATTTATTATATACGTTTTCTTTTTCGGCTTTAGAAGTCTTGTCGTTCTCATCTTTTTGTCTTAAAACAGTTTTAAATAATTCGTTGTTAGGCATAGGAGTATTAAACAAGTTTTCGTTAATTATTCTTATGCATTTTTCTATTTGCTCAGTTGTTAACTTCTGACTCTGTTCAAGTTTAGCTCTCCATTTAAACAATGCATTATTTCTTCCATCTCCATCGTCCATTCCTATGAAAGATGGAGTTAAATCCTTTAAAAGTGGTATTAAAAAATAAGGTATTTCTTCTACAAAATCATTCCATTGTCCCCAAGAACGATGAGGGTCGTTACAAGGAAGTATTATGTAACCTGTCATATTACTTCGCGTATCTACAACTATGTTCAATCCGCATTTTGTACGAGAGTCGGATTTTAAACTATGAGTAGGGTCTTGAAATAAGATGTGTATTCCTTTACTAGTGTAATTGTACGAATATTTTACTTCAAACTTTTTAAGTAGTTTTTCAAGATATTCTTGTGCACGTTCATCATCTTTATTGTCAATGTCTACAATAACGTATCCTTTAGGTACTATCCAACCTATTCTGTAACCTTCATCTACTGCCGCTTGAGCTTCATCATAAGATAATGGATTAGTTTTCCATCTATTCATAGCGGCTTTAGTATCAAATGAACTATCATACTCTCGGCTTGTCCACTGGTCAGGGTTATATTTCGGTATTTTAACGTATCCACAATTAGGATAAATTCTGTTAAGTCTGGCAAGATTTTGGTCCATATTACATTCCTTTTATACCCATAAATAATTGAGCTAACCTTTCTTTGTTTTTAACAGCGTTCCAAATATTGCTCTCTACAGTATCTTCAAATAACAAGATAGTTATTTGTACATCTTCGTTTTGTCCCATTCTCCATACTCTGTGTATCATCTGGTTATATTTTATGTATGAATAATCAAGAGTATAAAAAATCATTCTTTTACACATTTGAAGATTAAACGACTCGCATCTTGAACATTGGAGTAATAATATATTAGCTTTACCTGTTTTAAAATCTTCTACAGACTCTGTACAAATGAAGCCGTGATTAGTCATTTCTGCTAGTATATCATTGTAATCAGCTTCAAATCTATATACAATTACTGTAGGTTCTTTTCTCACGTTCTTTAAAAGCCAATCTAACTTAGGATTTCTATGTATTCTATATATTAAGCGTTTAGTATCATCTTTTTCATCAGGTATGTAAAGAAATCCATTTACTGCTTGGTGTAACTTTTGTATAGCTGCTAATTTAGTCATAGTAGTTTCGTAGTCTCCTACTCTCATTACGCCGTCTTCTGCTTGCAAATACTCTTTAGTAGGTGTATAAGGTAAGTTTACTACATTTACTTCAAGTTCAGGCATATCATCTTCCTCGCTATAATCTACTCGTTGTGTATACATAGCAATTTGTTTTTGCCAACCTGCTTCATATTTTCTAGTAACTCCTATAGGTACTGTAACTGTATTTCCTCCAAAGAATTTTTGTTCAACATCGCAGCACGTAGATACAAATTGTGTATAACTAATATTGCCCCAATCACTAATACACATATTATGAAATTGACAATAAATATCTACATCGTTGTTACCTCTTGGTGTACCTGATAAACCCCATACATATTCAGCTTTTTTAGAGAGTTGATATACTAACTTACTGCTTTTAGTGTTGTGAGATTTTATCTTATGACATTCGTCTATAATTATAACGTCCCACTTTATTTTAAGTAACGACGCCTTAGTTTTTTCTACTATTGCTGCGTTAAAGCTCATTAAAACCGCGTCTTTAGGCAGTATACCTTGTGGAACTATTTCAGCGTTCCACATGTTTTTAATTGCATCAGCTGTAGATAATATTAACACTTTGCAATTACTTTTAGAAGCTGCTACATCTCTAAGTGCATCTATACAAGGAAATGTTTTTCCTTTACCCGGTTTATAAAACAAGCAGGCATGTTTTCTATCAAGTAAGAAAAGATGTCCTGCTTCTTGGTAATCTCTTTTGTTGTTTAAATAATCTGCGTATAACATTATCTTACTTCTCCTGTGAATTTAATCATAAGCGCTTCTACAATATCTGTATTGTCTATTGCTATCCATATGCCTTTAGATTTCTTAATAGTTCTTCCTACTACTTCTTGAGCATCGGATACTTCTCCTAAGTGTCCATCGCGCTTCAATTCAATTCCTACAAATAAGCCTATTTCCGCGTCTTCTCCGTATATTTCTACTAACTTTTTTAATGTGGTAGGTACACAAGCAGTTAAATCAGGTCTACCTTTTTCTGTGTATAACCCTTGTGCGTTTTTGTATACGTATCCTCCGTATTTTCTTATGATACGCATCGTTCTTTCTTGTACTTTTCTCTCTCTTTCCGTTACGGCCATTAAATGTCCCACTCCTTTACATTGTATATTCTTTGTTCTGTTGCATTATCACGAATTATAACTTCCGATATGCCAGAATTTATTATTAGTTTTTTACACATATCACAGCACTCTGTATCAGGTACCCAACAATTTCCTATTGTACAACTTAAATACAATGTAGCTCCAATACAATCTTTTCTTGCTGCTGAAAGAAGGGCATTTTGCTCAGCATGTATTGAACGACATAATTCGTAACGTTCATTGTGCGGTACATTTAATTTCTCTCTTTTGCAATAACCTCTGTCTATACAATTTTCGCAACCTCTCGGTGCACCATTGTAACCTGTTGCTATGATTTCGTCATTCTTTACAATGACTGCTCCGTAGTTTCTGCGTAAACAAGTACTTCTTTTGGATACTGTAGATGCAATATCCAAATAATAATGCATTTTATCAGGTCTCATAATTCCTCCTTTTAATGATGGCAGGGGTAGCTGGATTTGAACCAGCGAATGAGGGAGTCAAAGTCCCTTGCCTTACCGCTTGGCGATACCCCTATGTAAACGGAATAAGAGGAAGCCTTTCTTATTCCGTACCCCACTGCACCGGTACGTCGATGCTTAACACCATAGAGGCTCTGGCGTTGGTGCGGGAAACCGGGGTCGAACCGGCACGATTTAAACCGAGGGATTTTAAGTCCCTTGCGTCTTCCTATTCCGCCATTCCCGCATAAGAGCCGATTACTCGGCCCTATATTTACTTACGCGATATCGTACTCAATAATCTTGTAAGAGTCCTTAGTTTCAGTGGTGGTAAGGAATGTACCGTCGTCCTGAGGTACTTTAACTTCCTTTTCATACTGCTGGCACTCTACAATGCCTATGAATTTCTTTCCTACGAGGTCCTGACCTATAACCTCATAATCGCACTCGAATGCTTTAATCTTTTCATCGGTATCAAGCTTGAGACAAGCCTTAATGAGATTGTTATAAGACCATCTTGCCTTAGGGTTGAGAGAGTGATATATAGTGGACGAACCTGCATCACTCTTTACGTTAAAGACTGCCATAGGATTTCCATTCTTACTCTCTTTGAGTTCGTAATCCATTATTTCAAACTCAAAATTACCTTCCTTGTCAATAAATTGTGTACCTTCATAATCACTAAATTTTTCTACCATTTTAATATTCTCCTTTTAATTATTGATTTTCAGTTTCTTTTTGTTCTTCTTTTTGTTCTTCTTCAGGCACCAAAACTGTGGCGGCGTCTATTGTGCCGGTTTCAATGCATTTTTGCCATTTGTCATACGTGAAATCTTCTATGAAACTTCCAGTAGACAATATTATATCTCTTGTGCCTGTATCCATAAGGGGGTGAGGTCCTACATACGTTAAGAACTTTACATCTCTAACGTTTCCAGGCTTTATTATTGTTTTTCTACAACAATAGAAGATATTGGAAGCATCTTTGAGATACTTAACTCCGGATTGGATAGTTAAATCTGGTACTATTCGTATTTCTTTATTTAAACCGCTCGTTTCATATACTTCTTGTTCACGAGTATGTGTACACCATACGAATTTAACACCTTTTTCTTCACTAAAACGCTTCATATTGTCCTTTATACTGAGGACCATTTTAGCTACTTCACCCCATTCAGGTTGAGATAATGCTTTTCCACCTTTTGTAAATTCCATATAAGTTTTGTAATCGTCTTGTAATGAACCTACAGTATCAATTACTATTGTCTTAAACGAATCTGCACCAGGTTTGCGAAGCTCTGCAAGAATTTCTGCCAATTTTTCAATGGAAGTTTTATTTATTTTTCCATTTAGTATAGCATCG
>JAEIGA010000592.1_pt1 | contig 53528 bp, 61 predicted proteins | sample 9270691 | NCBI WGS metagenome assembly JAEIGA01 (sample SAMN17057246, study PRJNA624740) | gut metagenome | biome: biome; isolation source: fecal sample | host: Bos grunniens | place: China: Xizang | collected 2019 | reverse complement strand
TTTATCCAATCTGCTAGAAATTATTTGGCGTCAGATAATAAACAGGATTATTTCTATCCATTGGAAAAGTCCATAACTAAAGAAGCTATTTTGGATGAATTTGCAAAAAGGGGCAGTGATTTTGTAGCAATTAAATTTGATATTCCTGACATGCCGTTGGATACTCTTCATCCGCAATTGAAAATGACAACTGAAGCTCTAATTAATAAAATCAACAATGAGGAGTTCAATGTATTTTGTGGAGATTACTCTTCAAATGAAGAGGATTCCGCTGTAATATTACTTGAAATGGCTTCATCAAAGTTAAATAATATTAAAATCAATTATGGTCCTAAAATTTATTTAAATAAGGCTTGTAATAACTTCACTGATAAATATGGTCCGCAAACCTGTCATGTCATAGATGATTTTTTAGTACACACTCAGGAAAGGCAATTTAGTGAAGTAAGGCAGTTCATCGAATATCTGTTTACTACAGACCATATTCGTATGATTAAAGTTGGAAAAAACCTCAAAAAAGCTATTGTGAATTCTTATGAATTTGTTTCTGTTGAAGATTTGGCGTCAGATGAGTTTTATATAACCTTTTTGGATGACTTTATAAATCCTGGTCAGTATATTGTTAGGTGAATAAATGGCCAGAAATAAAACTGAAGAAATAGATTTAATTGTAAATCATCCAAAAAAAGCAATAAATAAGTTAGCGTTACCTATCATTATTTCTAACTTATTTATGATGCTTAATAACATCATTGATGGAATTTGGGTTGCGGGTTTAGGTCCACATCCACTTGCAGCTGTTGGATTTGTTACACCCCTATTTTTAGCTCTTGTTGGATTTGCAAATGGTTTGGGTGCAGGTTCTAATAGTTTAATAGCGCGTTGTATTGGTGCTGAAGACTATGAGGCGGCAGGAAATAGTGCAATCCATTCAATAATGCTAAGTATTATTGTAACGGTTGTTACAACAATTTTTCTTTTGCTTGTTTTAAAATCATTGTTATTGTTGATGGGTGCTGGAGAAGTAATAAAAGAGACTATGGCCTATGGTACAATTGTCATTGGAGGAATATTTTCAGTATTTCTTCCTGCTATGATGGCGGCAATTTTCAGGTCTCAAGGTGAAATCAGACGGGCATCCTATCCATTGATGTTTACAGCTATTATAAACATGATTTTGGATCCGATATTTATTTATGTAGTCGGTTGGGGCGTTACTGGTGCGGCAATTGCAACTGTGCTTTCTGGTGTAATTCCAATGATTTTGATGATATATTGGATGTTCGTTAAAAAGGATAGCTTCTTAGAAGTTAAAATGAGTGAATATAAAACAGACTTTGGAATATATAAGGACATATTGGTTGTTGGCGTTCCTGCCAGTATAGAGCAATTCATCATATCCTTTGTATCAATCTTGATGAATTACTGGCTTACAATACTTTCAGGAACAATTGCTGTAGCGGCTTATACTGCAACTTGGAGGCTGGTGTCTATTGGTGTTTCCCCGATGATTGGTATTGGGGTAGCTGCTTTAACTGTTGCCGGTGCGGCATATGGTGCACGTAACTATCAAAATTTAAAAACTGCACTTAATTATGGTGTAAAGTTAGGAATGATTTCATCCGTTTTGGTTTGTGCATTCTTGTTTATATTTGCTGATCCGCTGTCATTCATATTTTCCTATTCAGCTGACAGTTCTGTTTTAGCTCCAAAAGTAGTTGAAGCATTAAGGATTCTATGTTTCTTTTTATTGTTCATGCCGTTTGGGGTTATTTCAGGAAATATTTTCCAGGCCATGGGAAAGGGAACATTATCATTGTCATTGACAATTTTAAGGTCATTCATACTTGAAGCAATCTTTGCAGGAATTTTTGCATTCATATTGGGTTGGGGGGCCATTGGAGTTTACAGTGGTCTGGTCTGTGGAATGTCTTTAGGTTCTATAATTGGATTCATTTACATTAACTACTACTTAAACAAACATAAGGATTATTTTATAAATTGAAATATTTTTAAATAATCTTTAATTAATTATTTTTTGTTTAATAAATTACTATTTTTATAATTGTTATGCATTTTTTTCACTTTCTTATTAGTGTCATTGTCTTTAAAAATGTTTATTTCAAAAATATAATATTTTTTTTAAATAATATAAACAATAATTGTTTAAAATTAGTAAAAGATATAAAATATATTATTATAATTACTCATTATTTTTTATAAAAATTCAAAATTTTATGAATATTTTTTATTTTTTCAGCATATTTTCATAGTAAGTTTTATAATGTTTTATTTTAATAATATTAATTATGTCTGAGATTAAAAAGCTCATGCTTGATGTTGATGTTGAAGATTTTTATAAAAACTATGTTGATTTTGATAGAATTTCAAAATTATGCATCGAAGAGCAGGAAATGCTGGGATATAATTGGAATTACCCGCCATTCGATTTCGATGTTGATGAAGTTTGGAATTCTTATAACAAGCTTAAAATAATTGCTTTTAAAATAGACTTTTCCGCTGAAGAACTTGAACACACTTTTGAAGAAAGGGAATTGGATTTCATATTAAAACGATTTGAGAGGATGAAAGTAAAATTTATGAATGACATATACATTTTAGAAAGTGAAGATGCTTTGGGTTTGTTTTTAGGAAAATGTAATTTATGCATGAGATGTACAAGGGAATTTGACATGCCTTGTAAAATGCCATTTAAAATGAGATATCCTTTGGAAGCACTAGGAGCAGATGTAGATAGTGCAATTAACGATCTTTTCGGTTATAAAATACAATACGCAAAAGACGGTAAACTACCGGAATATTTAATATTCGTAGGCGGTTTACTCTATAATAAAAAATAGGTGATTTGATGATAGTAAGTGTAATAGGTGGAACTGGACCACAAGGTCTCGGAATTGCAGAAAGATTAGCTATCGCTGGCGTAGATGTGATAGTTGGATCTCGTAAAGAAGAAAAAGCTTTAGAAGTAGTTGCAAAAGCTAAGGAAGACTTAGCAGACTACGACTTGTCTAACATGAAAGGAATGGCAAATGAAGATGCAGCAAAAGAAGGTGATGTATTAATTATCACAGTACCATTAGCTGCTCAAAAACCAACAATTGAAGGAATCAAAGAATTCTGTACTGACAAAATTGTTATGGACGCAACAGTACCTCTCGAAACCGCAATTGGTGGAAAACCATTCAGATTCATTGACTTGATGGAAGGATCAGCTGCTGAAAGAACCGCTTCTATTCTTGAAGGAACCGGTGCAAAAGTTATCTGTGCATTCTGTAACATTTCTAACTCTCACCTTTCAAACATTCCAGAAGAAATTGACTGTGACTGTTTAATTGCAGGTGATGATAAAGAAGCAAAAGAAATTGCTGCAGAAATTATTGATAAAATCCCTGGTGTAAAAACAATCGACACAGGTATTTTAGAAAAAGCTAGAATTATCGAAAAAATTACTCCACTTTTAATTGGTTTAAATATCAAGTACAGATCCCATTATGGTGGTTTAAGAATTACTGGTATTCCAGCACTTGATAAAGACTAGATGGTTTTTATGGATTCATTTGAAAAACTTATTGGTTTAAAAATCGATGAAGTGAATATAAATGAATCCACTGATTTTATTTTTTTTGTCTCTTATAAATTTAAGAATTGCGGTCAAAGATATCCCGCTTCAAAGCTAAAACTATGCGATTTGGACTATTTTAATTTTGTAGAATTCAAGGATCTCTTTCCCCGTGAAGAAATATTCATAGTTTGGTATGACTTCAATTCTCGAATAATCACTGATTTGGAAATATACTACATATCAAATGATTTTGATGTGCTTTTTAGTGATTATTATTATATTTTTAATGCTATTCGTAATGGTGAGGCACACAAACTTACCGAAGGCGATACAGTATATTTGGGCGCTTCAAGGTTGAATGATAAGGTGGGCCAACCTAATAGTGATAGATTGGCAAATAAGCGCGAACTTGTTTTAAAAAAGAAGTATTTAGCTAAAATTTTAAATGAAATAAAATATTAGATACTTAAAAGTAAAAAATAGATTTCAAATTAGTGCATTTCCCAATAATTTAAATATCAAGTTTTACATAAATATTTTCATGAATTCTAAGGGGATAATGTTTATTTTGATATTATCAATTGTTGCCATTGGTGCTATTTCATGCGTTAGTGCTGAAGATTTGAATAGTGCTCAAGACTTGGCTATTGATGAGAATGTTGAAATAACGCAAATAAATGAGTTATCTACTATTGATGAAGATAATTCGCTAAAAACAGACATAAATGAAGAAAGTATTGAGACATCAGAGGTTAACGCTAAAATTACACCGATAATACTTTCAGGCGAATATATAAATGGTAAAGCTACAGTTAAATTATCAGATATTCAGACAAATGAACCTTTAAATGATAAAACTATTAAATTAAGTTTTGATGATGCGGTTCAAAGTTTTACTAATAAAACTAATGAAGAGGGTATAGCAACTTTCAATTTTAAAAATTTGGAATATAATAATACCTTCTATAAGTTATTTGTGGGAAACTGGGGAATTAAATTTGACTCCGATATCAATGAAGGTGTTGTTGCAGATACTGTAACTGGAAATTTAACTATTCAAAAACTTGATGCAACTCTTAAAGTCAATGAGTTGAGTGTATCTTATGGATCTAAGAAGAATTTAACAATATCCTTAACTGATTCTGCAACAGGCAGGCCTATTGACGGTGAAATATTAAAAATGAAAATGACTAATACAGCCAGTGAATATTATTATTTCCAAACTGATAAAAACGGTAAAAGCTATGTTAACGTAGATGCATTAAAACCAGGTACCTATCAAGCGGTTATAAGTTTAAACAGTACTCAGAATATTAATGCTGCACCGGTATCAACTAAAGTAGTTATAAATAAAATTAAGGCAACTATAAAGGCTTCTAAACTTACCACTACATATAATTCAGGAAAATACTTTAGTATTAAAGTAACTAAAAGTAATGGGGTAGTTGCTGGTTTAAAACTTAAGTTAAAAGTATACACAGGAAGCAAATATAAAACTGTTTATTTAAAAACTGGTAGTGATGGAATTGCAAAGTATAAAACTTCTGGCCTTTCCAAAGGCACTCATAAGATAGTAATTATCAATACTAACTCTTCCACATTTACAGTCAAATCAGTTTCATCTTCAGTTGTAATAAATCCTAAAAAATTGTATATTGCTGGAGAAGATTATAAATTCAAACAAGGTGGAGGATTAATGATTGGGGCCTATAACATACAGAGTGATAAATTCATTAAAGGCGTAAAACTCCAAATTAAGATTTATAAGAACTCCAAAAAATATAGGACATTTAATTTAGTAACTGGATATGATAAAAAAACAGGGTTGAATATAATTATAATTGAAACTAATCAGTTTTCAGCAGGTACTCATAAGGTTTCTGTAAAAATAACCAGTCCGAATTATAAAGGATCAGAATCCGGTACAATTACCATTCCAAAATCCTCAAAAAATTATAGCAAATTTACCTATGTTTTTACAAATGGTAAGGGAAAATATGTATGAGCTTAAATTAAGCTCATTTTTCTATTTTTTTATCTAACTCTTTTTGCAGATTTTCATAAAAACAGCCAAGTTCTTTACCGTTTACAAATATGTGGTTAACGGTAATGGCCACACTCATTTCAAAATCTTCATTTACACGACCCCATGTGATTAAAGGTTGTATTTGTGTTGATTCTACAATGCAGGTAGTTATTGAGTCAAAATCAACCCATGGGATGCAGGAAAAATTAGCAATATTTTCACTGTCCCTTAAAAACATTTCTAAGTTGAAACCTTCACATTTGCCTTCTAAAATGTTTTTGGACAGTTCTTTCACATAATCGTGCCATTCCAGTATGTTGTTGAAATTTTGTGGTGTTTCAACTCTCATTTCTTTATATATAGAATTGTTTTCATCCATAATAGGGGATGTTCCTTCCAGATAATCAAATTCAATTACTTTCCCGTCAATTATTCTTCTTTTAAATGCTGGAACTGTATTCACGGCATTCATCAAACATCCTAGGCTCATTACAAAAAAAGATTTATCATTTTTCTTACAGTATTTCCATAATTTTTCCACATTAACCCTTGCAGACATATTGTATCTTGATGATAGAATATTACGGAATGGATTTTCATCTAAATTAAATTCAATTTCCCTCATTTTTAAACAAAACCTTTTAAAATAGTTACTTTTTTATATGTTTTAAATAATATATATAATTGTTATAAATCATAAAGTGGTTTTGTTATAATGAAAGTAGTAATTGTCGGTGGAGGAGCTGGAGGAATCTCTACAGCTTCAAATATACGTAAACTTAATAAAGAAATAGAAATTACAGTAATCACAAGAGATGACAAGGTAGCATATTCTCCATGCGCTATTCCTTATGTACTCTCCGGTACAATTAAATCTTTTGACGATATTGTGATGAGAACTCCTGAAGATTATAAAAATAAAAATATTGATGTTATTGTCGAAGCGGAAGTAACTGCTGTTGATGCTGATAAAAAAACACTCACTTATGAAAAAGGTGGAAAAGAAATTTCAATGGATTGGGATAAACTGGTTCTTGCAACCGGAGGAAATCCTTTTGTCCCGCCAATGCAAGGTGTAGATTTAGAGGGTGTATTTAGAATCAGAAACATCAATGATGGTATCAAAGTTAAAGAAGCAATGAAAGAAGCTGAAAGTGCTATTGTAACAGGCGCAGGTTTAATAGGTATTGAAATTGCATATGCACTTAAAAAACAAGGTTTGAAAGTTATTTTAAGTGAAATGTTACCTCAAATCGTACCTAGGTCTCTTGACAAGGATATGTCTGATATTTTAGTAAAATACTTGGAACAGGAAGGTATACAAGTTGTACTCGGAAAACCAATCACTAAATTAATCGGGGATGGAAAAGTCGAAAAGGCATGCTTTGGTGATGAGGAAATTTATGATGCTGACATGGTCATTATGGCAACTGGTGTTAGAGCTGAATTGGAATTAGCTCAAATGGCTGGTTGTGAAATCGGAAGATGGGCTATAATGGTTAATGACAGAATGGAAACCTCAGTTGAAGATGTATATGCTCTTGGTGATTGTGTTGAATCTAAAGATTTAATTCTAGGTTCAAATACTATTTCACAATTAGGTACTACTGCTGTTCGCCAGTCTAAAACATTAGCACGTACAATTTGTGATAAAAAATCTAAATTTAACCCAGTTTTAAACTCAATGGTATCCAAAGTAGGTAAATTAGAATTTGGTGCCGTTGGATACACTACTAGTTTTGCACAACAAAACAGAATCAGACCGGTAGTACAAAAAGTAGAAGCGCTTACAAGAGCACGTTATTATCCAAATGCAAAACCGATGGACATTAAAGTTATTTGTGATGGAAATGGAACCATTATTGGTTGTCAAATCATTGCAGAAGAAAGGGTAGCTGAAAGAATTGATACAATGACATTAGCTATTACTGAAGGATTGACCTGCTTTGATTTAAGTAACATGGAGTTTGCTTATGCACCTCCTGTATCAATGGTTACAGATCCATTAATTCTTGCAGTTGAAGAAGTAAGTAAAAAATTTAATTAAATATTATTTTTTGGAGATGATAAAATGGCAGAACATGGACATCATGGTCACGGAGGCCAAATGACCCCCGAACAACAAAGGCAAATGATTGAACAAGAAATTAGATTAGCTAAAAATTTAGGTCAAATCAAGCATAAAATTGTTGTCATGAGTGGAAAAGGAGGAGTCGGAAAATCAACCGTAGCGGCCAATATTGCTGAAACTTTACAAAAATTAGGTTATAAGACAGGTATTTTGGATGCGGATATTCACGGACCGAATATTCCTAAAATGTTGGGCCTTGAATTATACGGTGAAACTTTCCACAATTATCAGTTTGAACAGTTTAAACAAATCACAGAAGCAGGACTTGCCAGTCAGGAATTTAAGGATGATGATGAAAAATTAGCTTTCATTGAAGCTAAAAAACAGGAATATTCACATTCAATGTTCCCGGTAACTGCTCCGAGCGGTTTGAAAGTAATGTCAATGGCATTTTTATTGGACAGCATTGATACTCCTATTATCTGGAGAGGACCTCAAAAAACAGGTGCCATCAAACAATTGATTTCAGATTCACATTGGGGAGAACTTGACTATTTAATCATTGATAACCCACCGGGCACTGGAGATGAACCTTTAACTGTTTTGCAAACCATTCCGGATGCTGATGCAGTCATTATGGTAACAACACCTAATGTCGTATCTCAGGAAGATGTTTTAAAATGCGTTAAAATGGTTGAGCAAATGGGTATTCAAAGAATTGGTCTTATTGAAAATATGGCTTATTATATTTGCCCACACTGTGATGAAAAACTCCACATTTTTGGTGAAGGTAATGGAAAAGCTTTTGCTGAAGAAATGGAAATCACATATTTAGGTGATTTGCCAATTGAAGAAAAAGTATCTGATTCACCTAACCAGGATGGTGTTATTGCAACAATCTCTCCTGATGATGCCGTATCAAAAAGGTTTGTTGAGATTGTTGAAGACATTCAAAAAGAGTTTTAGAGTAAAGCTAAGTTAATTATATAGCTTACTCTTGCTATATTTACGATGTATCCTAAGAAATTAGGATCTTCCTTTAATTTTTTAAAATAATCTAATTTTTCAATTACATATTCCTTATTTTCATCCATTACATTAAATGAAAAGTATTGCATTCCCATTGTATATTCATGTTCGTCTGTAAAAATAGGAACTAGATATTCACCGTCATTGGCATAAGGGATTTTTACAGGTTTTTCATTTTCAATTGAGATTATAAAGTATTTATCTTTAATGTATTCTTTAATTTCGGATTCTGTTGCATCGATTGCTTCTTGGTTTTGATTTTCACCGTGCATATAAATCATTTGGATATGATTTTTCAGTTCAGGGTGGTTTACATCTTCTATCTTCATCATTTTTACCTTTGTTTTTCATTATTTAAGTACTCTTCAACTTTCTCTTTCGGTATGAATTTCAATGCATTGGAGTTTATGCAGTATCTTGGAGAACCTCCAGGCCCATCATGGAACAGGTGGCCCAGATGAGAATTGGCTTTAGCACTTCTAACCTCTATTCGTGTTGTACCATAGGAAAAGTCTCTATTTTTTGTAATTGAATCTTCAGATATTGGTTTGGAAAATGCTGGCCATCCGCATCCTGAATCAAACTTGTCTTCAGAAGAAAACAAAACTTCACCGTTAACTACGTCTACATATATTCCATCTTCAAAAAAGTCATCATATTTTCCACTAAAAGGCGGTTCTGTCATAGCAAGCTGTGTTATTTCATACTCTTTTTGAGTTAAATGGTCAAATTCTTCATCATCTATTAAATTTAAATCAACATGACAATATCCCTGTGGGTTTTTTTCCAGATACTTTTGATGATAGACCTCCGCAGGATAGAAATTAAGAATGGGACGTACTTCTACAACAATTCTTTTTGAAGATTCCTTTTGTTTTGATTTCAAAAAGTTTAAAACAATATCCCTTTGAAAATCCTCCTGCCAGTAAATTCCTGTCCTATATTGACTTCCGATATCTGCCCCTTGGCGATTTATACTGTAAGGATCAATAATTCTAAAGAAATTTTCCAAAATTTCTTCTAATGAAATGATTTTTGGATTATATGTTGCTTTAACGGTTTCTGTGTGTCCGGTTTTACCAGTGCATACCTTTTCATAGGTTGGTGCAAGATCATTGCCGTTGGCATATCCGACTTCGGTTTGATTGACACCCTTCAATCTTGATATGAATGCCTCTACTCCCCAAAAGCAACCACCCGCTAAATAAATTACATTTTGTTTTGTAAACATGGTTTATCTATCTGTATATTTTCGGCAATATAATTTCCTACAAAAATCTTTTTTATAATAAAAATCATACTATATTATATATTGGAGGAAAACTCATGTTTTACAGTACAATCATGAAAATCGATTCTATCGATAGGTTAAGAGATATAAGAGATGCATTGCTTGTTGAACAAGGTATTAATCCTACCCGTCAAGGTGAACAGGCTATTAAAGTGGTAGTTGAAAGAATTGATGAAATTCAAGCTACTTTAGATAAATCTTCTACAAAAAACAAAAACAGAAACAGAAACAAATAAGTGATTCTTGTGATAAGACGTGTAACAAGCAGTAGACGCCTTTTAAGAAAAAAAATATATAAAGCACCACACTCCCGCCAAAGGCGCCCTACATATTACCGTGAAAATAAAAATCTGATAAAAGCTCATCAAGAAGAGTTTAAGAATATGAATGGGCCTAATATAAGACGTAAAAGACGACCTAAGCGTGAAGTGGTAAACGGATTTAAAATGTCTTATAGGTATAAATATTATCTTAAAGATGATATTGTGGAAGATGATGAAGAAGAATTGGAATAATTCTTCTAATAACTTTTTTTTTAAATTTTTACCAGTATTTTTAATGTATAGCGCTTTTAATAAAAAATGTAATTTTTATTTTATATTTCAGTTTGCAAAGCCATATTTTTCATCGGAATAGTTAAATACATATTTAACACAATATTAAATATAGTTATAATAGTTTAGGTGATAGAAAATGGAGAGAAATCAGATGATTATTTTGGCTTTGATTGTAGTCATTTTAGCTCTTTTGGTAGCTATGGTTGCAATGATGATGCCAAACATGTCAAAACAAGATACTGTATTAAAAGTTACTGGTAATTCTTCAATAGCTAAGGGAGATGCAATTAAGATTAAATTAACCGATGCTAATGGGGATGCAATAGCTAATCAGAAAGTTAATATAACAATTACAGATAAGAATAAGGCAACAGATTATCATTCAGTAGAGACCAATGATAAAGGTGTTGGAACATTTAAGGTTGATAAGGATCCTGGAAAATACAGTGTGTCTGTTACATATGATGGAAATGATAAATATGCCGGCAGTAATGCCACTAAGACAATAACAATTGAGGAAGAAGAAGAAGTTGAAGCAGAATCATCCTCTTCCGCTTCCAGTTCTCCTTCTGCTTATGCTTATAAGTCAGACGGAACTCCAATGTACAGTCAAGGAGAAGTTGACAGATATATGTATAATAAATATGGTATGGTTGATTACCATGTTGGAAGTAACGGATACGTTGACATGGATGAGCCGGGATATGATGATGCAGGTCACTGGGTCGGATATAGATAATCATTATTTTAAGTAGGTGAACATCACCTACAACATTTTTTTTTTAAATGTAAAAGTTAGGGAATAAATTTCTCTAACAATTTCTTATTTTTTTTGGCAGTCAATTAATTCCTCTTTTGAAATAATTTTGTTTTTACTGTGAATATCTAAAATGATTCCTGTAAATTCATCATCTTTTTTGGCAAGCTCTTTGAATAGTTCCATTGATACTTCACAAGGCTTATAATCAGCCAATTCAAGATATTCAAAGCCTTTTTCATATTCTTCCAAACTAGAAAAGACAATGATTTTGAAATCCTCAAGACTTCCTACAACAAGAAAGTCTCTTTCATGATCTTCACCTAAAGTTGGGCATATGAATTTCATTTAAAAGCTCCCGTTCCTGTCCATATTGAAGTTTTGTGAGTGAGGATTTATTACAAAACCCTGAAAGTATTCATCTTCTTCGGCTATTTTTGAAATGTCTTCTGGTGTCACTACTTTCATTTCAAGTTTATCCAAGAATAATTTTGATATTTTGGCGCTGCCGACTGCATATTCACGTATATCAGTAAAAATAGGAATTATATATTCTTTGCTTGTTTCGGTTAATGTTAATTTTACCGGACGCTCGATTTCATCAACTAAAGTGAAATATATCTCTTTAGGGTATGTTTTTTTGATATTGTTCTTCACAGCTTCTAGCTCAAGAGCATCTTCATTTTTAAGCTTTTTAACCATGTCTGCGTAAATCTGAATATACTCTTTAAGAGCGCTTTTAGAAGCTTTTACATTATTTTTTTGATAGTCTTCGTAATCTTTTGGATCCATGCTACTCACTGCAGTCGTGAACATCTTCTCTTGCAATTACAAAGTCCCATTGTGGAGCATTAATTGCAATTCCAATAAAATCATCATCTTCAGAGTGATCTGCAACAATTTCGCTGCCTGTTTTTTTATCACAGATAAATTCATTTTCTTCAAATTGTTCTTTGAATACATCAATAGCTTCATTTGCTTCTTCATCATCAGTATATGCTGGAATAACAAATTCTTCTGATTCATCATCTTCTTCAGTAATGATTAGAGCAACCACTTCTTTTTCTTCACTTGATGCATTTGAAACGATTATGAATTCTTCATTGAATACCATGTGCTCTATTTCATGATAAAGTTCGCTTAACTCTTCAATTTGAGTTATGTTTTCATTTTCGAAAGCTTCATCAACATCGCCATGTTCTTCGAGGTATTTTTCCACTTTTTCGTTTAAATCATCATCAAGTTCAATGAATTTTTCAATTAATTGTTTTACTTCGCTCATTATAATCACATTAAAAATAATTCTATAAAAATAAGTTCTTTTAAAAACAAATGAACATTCTCTTCCTAAACACCACTAAAGGAATACAAACGAATGCTCATTTCAACCATCACCATTGTTCATATTTTAAAAAAATAGTATATAACAATATGAACAATTATATTTAGTTTCTCCACCTATATAAAGTTTTAGTTTATTTTTGTTTCAAAATTCACTTTCAATTGTTTTTATTAGGTTAAAAATAATTTTATTAGTTGTTATATTAACGTTGTTAGCTTCACCCAACTCAATTACTTTTCCAGTAAGGGAGTCTATTTCTGTTTTTATTTTTCTTTTAATGTCTTGATGTGTTGAAGAAAAATGATTATATGTGTCTGGAACTAGTTTTGAGTAGAATATATCTTTATATTCGTCTGATGTTTGCCATAATGTTTCATATCCGCTTGCTTTTATCACATCAAATATTTCATCGATGATGCTGTTCATTATCTCTTTTGAATATTCGTTTTCTGTAAGTTTTCCGTAATTTACATCCAATATTGCACCCAATGGATTTAGCGCGCAGTTGTATAGCATTTTGGCCCATAGGTATTTGTCAACTTCATCCGTTAGTTCACATTTTATTCCTGAGGCGGTAATCATATCAGCAATCTCTTGTAAGTCGCTTGGATCTTGTTTTTGAAGTGAACCTATTAAAATTGGCTCTGTGTAGACTGTAACTTCACTGATGTGTCTTTCTGGTCTGGTAAATCCTGTGATTACACGTGCCGAGAATACTTGTGATTTAGAAAAAAATCTCAAATATGGTTCGTCGTTTCCAAATCCATTCTGGAAAATGATGATTTTAAAGTCTTCTTTTAAAATGTCTCTGTATTGATTTATATTTTTTGAAATATCATCATTGGCAGTTGTTTTCGATGTGACAAATACATAATCAAACGTATCTTTTGGAATTTCGCTGTAGGTTTCATATACATTAATCTCATCGCTTTTGAATTTGTAATGGGTAAACAGTCCACATCTTTCAATTCCATTTTTCTTTATTGCATTTGCGGTTTCGCCTCTTGCAAAAAGGGATACATTTGCATTTTGTGATAACATTGATGTTGCAAGTCCGATTCCAACGGCTCCTGAGCCAATAACTAATATATTCATATTACATTCCTCAATTATATTTTGATTTTTTGCATATATTATTGTTTAGTTAAATATTTAAATGATAAGAACATAAAGTTAGGTTACTAAAATTTAAGGGAACAAAATGAATTATTTAACAAGAGAAGATAACACGCAAAAGGTCTATCTTTGCGAAAAGCCTTTGGACATCATTGACATATTAAAAAACAATTACGATTACTTATATGATGCAATCAATCGTGAAGGGATTATATTAAAGGGTTTGGAGGGCAACTTATTTAAGGAAATCGTCTATGATTCCAAAGTCGTTGGATTCTGCAGCTATGATTTTTCATCTGAGTTCATAACCGCCGCACTAAATAATATTTTTGTACTTCCTGAATTTCGTGGAAACGGCTTATTTTTTTCGGAACTTCAAAAAACAATGATTGAGTACAACAAACCAAGTATCATCGAACCGACACGATTGATAGTTGAATTGTTGATTGAATATGGATTTGCATCAAAAATATCAGATAATCTGGTTGCAAGTTCTCTTGAATTCATCATTCCTCCAAGTCATGTTGAATCAAACGAAAATTGTCAACATGAAGAGCTCTCAACTCACTTTTACGATTTGAACATATGCTCAAGTATACATTTCTTGGATATTGAAAAGGGCATTATAGCATACAGTTCGCCCCTAAATTATGATATAATACATTATGACTGCATAAATAGGAGAAAATCAATTGATGATGATTACTTCAATCGAATCAAGGAATTCTTTTTGGAAAATGATGTTGCCATCATGAATGAGATTTCCAAACTTGAAGAAAGGCTTCCAGTAAAATCATATGATCTTGTGGAAGTTGTTGGTGATGAAGATAATTTTTCAGGTTATATTGAATCCCTTATTGATGATGCGCATGTCACATACGAAAAGGCCTTTGAGATAAAGCAGCAGATGATTGAGGAATACGAAGCGGGAATGATATTGAATGAATCACTGCTCATAAGATTGGCATATCTGTTTGATGAGGATAAAAAACCAACAATCGAATCCCATGCAGACACATGCCCCTATTGTGATATGCCAATAGATTCACATGACCGGTTTTGCCACTTTTGCGGTATAAATCTAAATTATGATCCCGAAGAGATGTTTGAAAGCCTTTTGAACACTTTCAATGAATCCAATGAAGAGTTCATTGAGGATATCAGATATGTAGCATATAAGTTTTTAAAGTTAATATCAGAAGGTATTGAACTTGAATACTCTATAATCACCTGTGAAAGTTCATATAATATTGATTGGGATATATTAAAAGAGTATTTGAATGAAAAAAAATATTTCTTAAACAATAAAATCACAAAGGAAGGACATGATTTTTTAACCACACATCCTCTGCATTTATTTGAAAAATATGAATTGGAAATCTTTGACTACAACGATTTTGAAAAATATTTCTACAATCATCCAGAACTTGAAGAAAAAGAGATAGTTTTTAATTATCTGAATCAATTTGATGATGAAGAAGTTTTTGATTTAAAAAATAAAATTAAATGGTAATTTAAATAAATTACCATCATATTACTATTTGAGTTATCGTTTTGATTATATACTATTAATTATGCTTTTACAATGACTTATAAAGTAATCACTGTTTTCATAACTAATATTATTACCGGTAATCAAATAGTTCTGATTGTTTTTATTAAAGTAAACATCTGCGCTATATGATTCGGAACTTTCATTGTATAAGAAGTAAAGTGTTTCGCTGTTTTCTATAATGGTTTGGTTAGATGTGTAGTCACCTTGATTAAGACCATTTACAATAGCGGATATTTCCTGATTATTATCAATCTTATTTAGATAGATTGTCATATTATATTCTGAATCATCGTAACTGACGGCAGTATCATTTATTTGAGTCTTATTGAAGTTATCTAAGCTAGGTAAATTAGCATTTACTGCAGTTGCGGTATTGTTATCAGTTGTAACAGATGAATCTGAACCTGTAAAAGGTAAATTATCAGCGGCAATATTAATCCCTATATATGCAATAATTAATATAGCCAGTAATGCATAAAGTTTTTTCATTATTATTTCACCTATATTAATGTTATTTAATTTAAACTATATAATATGTTGGTATATTTCTTTAAATTAATTATTAATAATATTTATACTAAAAAGAATAAAGTATTACTATATAATTCATAAAATTAAGCTTTTAGCAATATTTTATTAAGATAACTGTTTAATAAATTGTATAATTTTTGTATATTGTTATATTATTTAAATGTTTTGATTTTAAGAATTATAATTAATATAGGAAAATGGTGTGATTATGGAAATAAATGAGAATATGAAATTAGGTTTGATAGCAGCTATTTTTATAATAGCTCTTTTCGTATTATCTTTATGGATTTCCCAATCACCAAATACTGATGATAATGCAGTTCGTTTCGGAATATTAACATTATTACCGCCTCTTGTGGCGATTGGTTTGGCATTCATTACTAAAGAAACAATTGTATCTCTGTTTATCGGTGTATTTGTTGGGGAATTCATGTTGTGTGTTAATGACTTGAACATCGTTAATACAGCAATCAATGCTTTTTTACAAATGGGTGAACAGGTAATAGGTTGTATGGCAGACCCTTGGAATGCAGGTATTATTCTTCAATGTTTACTTATTGGAGGTATAATCCAATTGGTAACCAAGATGGGAGGGGCAAAAGCCCTTGCAGATGCATTCGCAAAAAGAGCTGACACTCCAAGAAAAGCACAATTGTTTACCTGGTTATTAGGATTATGTGTATTTTTCGACGATTACGCAAACTCATTAATTGTCGGTCCTATAATGAGGCCAGTTATGGATAAACTCAAAGTATCCAGACAAAAATTAGCATTTGTAGTTGACGCAACAGCAGCACCTGTGGCTGGTATCGCAATCATTTCCACCTGGATTGGATTGGAAATAAGTTTAATTGCAGCTGGTTTTCAGTCTGTTGGAGTAACAAATGTAACAGGGTTCGGTATTTTCTTACAAACTATCCCTTACAGATTCTACAACATATTCATTTTAATATTCATTGTAATCTCTGCAGTAACTTTATATGAATTCGGACCAATGAAAAAAGCTGAACAAGAAGCACGTGCAAGAAAAGAAGATGAAGAAGTAAAAGTTCTCGAAGCACCAGGTTTCGATGAAGTAAAACCTGTGGAAGGAATCAAACTATCAGTATGGAATGCTATCATTCCAATCGGTACCTTGATTATTGGTGCACTTATAGCATTCTATTGGAGCGGATACACTACCATTTTAGGTGGAGAAGATCAAGCTCTCATTACAATCATGAAAACTTCTCCATTATCATTCAATGGTATATTTACAGCTCTTTCACAATCAGATGCATCCGTAGCATTGTTCCAGGCTGCACTTCTTGCTTCAATCGTAGCTATTGTAATGGCAGTTGGTCAAAAAATCCTCAAACTCGAAGATGCAATATCCGAATGGGTTGGAGGTATGAAAACTATTGTAATTACTGGTGTAATCCTGCTTCTTGCATGGTCCCTTGGTGGAGTAATTGGAGAAGTCGGAACCGCAGATTATCTTGTAGGTATTTTGAAAAATGCTTTGCCGCAGTTCATCGTACCAGCATTGATTTTCGTTCTTGGTGCATTGATTTCATTTGCAACTGGTACTGCATACGGTACAATGAGTATCTTAATGCCTCTTGCAATTCCTTTGGCTTGGGCAGTAAGTAGCGGTGACATGAACTTTACAATTGTCTGTACAAGTGGAGTACTGACCGGAGCTATTTTCGGAGACCACTGTTCACCGATTTCAGATACAACAATTCTGTCATCGATGGGAACAAGCTGTAACCACATAGATCACGTTCAAACACAAATTTACTATGCGATATTCGTGGCATGTGTAGCAATATTCATAGGTTACATCCCTGCAGGATTAGGTATTCCATGGTACATTTGTATCCCTATCGGTATAGTTGTGATGTATGTAGGACTTAAGCTGATAGGTGAAAAGGTAGACTTTGAAGAAGTTAATGAGGCCTCCTCATAAACTTCAACTCTTTTTTTTATTTTTTATTCAGTTTTTATTAAACTCTTTTTTTGAAATCAGGTATCATCTAAAATAATAAAATTGATCTTCACACAGATGTTTATATGTACAATACCTGCATAAATACTGTTTTTTTGCTGGAAACTCCTTGTTGTTTATTTTTTGGCGAACATCATGCATGGTATCAATGGCTTCATCAATCTCAGAATGGCTTAGATACTTACGTTTGTTTTCTTCACTTGAAATGTCCAGCAGTCTTAAACGACCATTTTTAGTAAAAAACACACCAACAGCCGAAACAGGCCTGTGATATACATTTTCAACAAGCAATTTATAGTAACATAATTCTAATCGATACTTTGAAAAGGAGTTGGAGCTGCTTGTTTTATAATCGATTACCACTAATTTTCCATTCTCATCTTCCAGGATAATATCACAAATACCAGAAAACCTGTTTTTCCTATCAAGCAGATACTCTTCGGTTGAAAATAATTTGTAATCATTATCTACAAAAACTTCTTTAAAAAACAGTCCCAAATTATCAATATGCTCATCCAGACCATATCCAATATCCAAATCATTAGCAACTTTAATTAATTCATTTTGAATGTCAATTTCATCTAAATCATCAGCAAATTTTTCACTGAACTTCTCGGCAATAAGATGAACGTCACTGCCTAAAGACATGTATTTGTTGGGTTTGCATGGAACTTCATCAATGTATTGGAATTTAAATTCTTTAGGGCATTTCAAATAGGTATTTACTTTTGATTTGGATAATTTCATAGTACTATTTTTGTATATTAGATTTATATAATTAATCAATTATAATATAAAATAATAGAAATTGGAGAGTATTTAGATGAAAATTGTAGCACTTCAAGCAAGCCCACGTAAAGGCGGTAACTGTGACGTATTGATGGATGAAATGGTAAAAGGTATTGAAGAGAATGGCGGTGAAGTAGTCAAATACTACTTGGAAGACTGTGATATTGCACCATGTAAAGCATGCATGTACTGTGCTGAAAACCCTGAATGTGTAAGAGCAGATGATGGAAATAAAATATTGGATGATCTTGTAGCTGCAGATGGTGTAATTTTTGCAACACCAATTTACTATGGTCAAATGGCAGCACAAGGTAAATTAATCATTGATAGATTCTATTCAATTGGTCAAAACCCTGATAAAAATTTATCCGGAAAAGCTGCATTAATATTCACTGAAAACCAACCTGAAGGAACCTATGAAGGATATATTGAACTTACAAAATTCTCACCATTTACATTTATGGGATATGAAGTAATTGGTCATGTGGATGCAGGTTCAGCAGGTCCTGCGGGTATTGTAGCTGAAGAACAAGAAGATAAACTTAAAGAAGCTTATGAATTAGGTTTGAAATTCTAAACCTATTTCTTATATTTTTTTTTAGAAAATATTTAATTTCATAATCTATTAGTTTTAATTGTTTTTCCCTGTTTTTCATTTGCTGTGAAAATTTTAATTCATGAATGTTACTTTTGAAATTTAATGTTGTTACTTACAACAAAATTATATACTATTTTTTACATATATTAAGTCATGTCAGATTTAAATTTAACAAACGACTGGGATAAGGTATTTCCCAAAAGTGAGAAAGTACATCATGAAAAGGTAACTTTTACAAATAGATATGGAATCACACTTGCTGCTGATTTATATAAACCATTGGAAGCTGATGGAAAATTACCTGCAGTTGCGATTTCAGGTCCATTTGGAGCTGTAAAAGAACAATCATCAGGATTATATGCGCAAAAATTAGCTGAAAATGGCTTTTTAACAATAGCTTTTGACCCTTCATTTACCGGTGAAAGTGGAGGTGAACCAAGATACATGGCATCACCGGACATAAACACAGAAGATTTTCAGGCTGCAGTTGACTTTTTAGTTACAAACGATGAAGTTGACCCTGAGAAAGTTGGAATTTTAGGAATCTGCGGATGGGGAGGCATGGCCTTGAATGCAGCTAGCCTTGATACCCGTATTAAGGCAACTGTAACATCAACAATGTATAATATGACTCGTATCAATGCAAAAGGATATTTTGATGAAGCCGATAATGCTGATGCGAGACATGAAATGAAAGTTGCTCTAAATCAACAAAGAACAGAGGATTATAAAAATGGTGAATATGTAAGAGCAGGTGGAGTAGTTGATCCGCTTCCAGATGACGCTCCATTTTTCGTAAAAGACTATTATGATTACTATAAAACAGAAAGAGGTTATCATAAACGTTCCCTAAATTCAAATGATGGCTGGAATGCAATTGGATGCATGTCATTTATATCACAGCCTATTGTTGCATATTCTGATGAAATAAGATCAGCTGTGTTAATAATTCACGGTGAAAAAGCTCATTCTTGTTATTTCTCAAAGGATGAATTTGAAAAATTAGCAGGAGACAATAAGGAATTATTAATCATTCCGGATGCAGTTCACACAGATTTGTATGATGATTTGGATATAATTCCATTTGAAAAAATTATAGCATTTTACAATAAATACCTATAATTTTTCTTATTTTTTTTTTAAAGTGTGTTTTTCAATAATATTAAATAAACTAAATTATATATTCTATTTTAACTACGTTTATATTTTATAAATTGATTATAGTTTGAGGGTTAAAATGGGTTTAGGTTCATTATTTAAAAGAAAAAAGAAAGAGAAAAAAGAGGAAGTTGTTGAATCACACATAGACATTAACACTGAAGATTGTGACGGTTGTGAAAAATGCTCAATTGCATGTCCGAATAATGTTTTAATACAAGTTGAAGATAAGGCGGCTGTTCGTGACCCTCAAGTTTGTAAAAGCTGCAAAGTATGTATGGCAATCTGTCCAAATGACTGTATTACAGTTAATTAATATTTTCATGAATGTCATCGATGAAACTTTTATTATCTAATTTAATTATTTTTGTAATTTTGTCTGATTTTTTAATCCTTACGACATCGCCGCAAAACAATTCAATTGGTTTTCCATCGTATAATACGTAAGATGTGGTATCTTCTCTTAGTTCAGTTATCTTTAGCTCCACAATTGAATCATCAGATAGAATGACGCTGCGGTTAAGAATTGTATGTGGGGCTATTGGTGTCAATGTCATGATATGTACAGTTGGATCTGCAATCGGTCCTCCGCAGGAGAAGTTATATGCAGTTGAACCTGTTGGAGTGCATACCAACATGCCGTCTGCAGTATATGAATTGATTAATTTTCCATTTACTATTGCATCAAATCTGATTATTCCAAATGCATTTTTTGAAATTGCAATTTCATTTAGGCTTTCTGGTATTTTGAGAATATCTCCATTTGATTTAATTAATTCACCTTCAAGCATCATTCTCTCTTCAATTTCATAGTTTCCATCCAAAATATCCTGGAGTGCTTTTTTGATGTTTTTAGGTAAAACTTCTGTCAAATAACCTAATGTTCCGGTATTTATTCCGACAATTGGTTTTCCGGTTGATATTTTTGAGGATTTTAGAAATGTTCCGTCCCCACCAATTGAAATGATGATGTCTGCATCGTTAATGTTGTTGACTACTTCAATTTCTAAATCATTTGAAATTTCAATTAGTTTTTCTTGGGTATTCTGGGCAATTTCTCTAGTATCATCAGAATTAATGTAAACTTTCATAATATTATTTTGTTGAATATTGGTAAAAATATTTCGCATTAGAATAATCAAAGAATCTATTAATATTTTTAACAGTCAAAATAAAAAACCTGTTTTAAAAATGGCATTAAATTAAAATTATAAAAGAAGTAGTAAAAATTAATAATAATAGATTAGGAAATCTATATCTAAAAAAATAAAAAATAGTATTAAAGGTTGAGTTCGTCTGCACCTATAACCTGAATGGTCATATTTTCAATGAATTCCTCAGTTTCTTCACCAAAGTTTAAAAAGTGTGGTGAACCCATATGTTTTTCCAATGCTTCTAATGACTCCCATTTTTCAACAAATGTTAATGTGTCATCATCAATAGAGGTTAATAATTGATATTCAATATTACCTTCTTCAAGTAATGTTTCATATATCAAATCTTTTGAAACTTCAATAATGCTGTCTTGACAACCTTCCTTTGGTTCAACTTTTGCTAAAACTAATATGAAATCCATAACAACTCACCTACTATTTGTTAAACATATTATAAATTTCATATTATTAAAGATATTCTATTTAATTTTTCTTTGTAATGTATTTTTCAAAAAAATACTTTAATTAAAAAACAGATATAATTATTCAGCAAAAATTTTTCGGAGAAAAAAGATGATATATTCAACAGAAATTGAAAATATGTGTCTTGTTCGCAAAGGTGCAAATCACGACCCTGCTCCAATACCTGAAGAAGGAAAATGGGTAAAAGCAAAGCAAATAGGGGATATATCTGGTTTTACTCATGGTATAGGTTGGTGTGCACCGCAACAAGGATGCTGTAAATTAACATTAAATGTTAAAGAGGGTATTATTGAAGAAGCATTGATTGAAACATTGGGTTGTTCAGGTATGACTCACTCAGCTGCTATGGCAGGTGAAATACTTGTTGGAAAAACAATCCTTGAAGCGTTAAACACAGATCTTGTTTGTGATGCAATCAATACTGCAATGCGTGAATTATTCTTACAAATTGTTTATGGAAGAACACAATCTGCATTTTCTGAAGGTGGTCTTCAAATTGGTGCCGGACTTGAAGATTTGGGAAAAGGTCACAGAAGCCAGGTCGGAACAATTTATTCAACAAAAGAGAAAGGTCCAAGATACCTTGAACTTACAGAAGGATACATTACAGAAATCGGATTGGATGAAGATGATGAAATTATAGGCTATAAATACATTAACTTAGGTGTCATGTTAGATCAAATTAAAGAAGGTTCTGACCCATTGGAAGCAATTGAAAATGCAACCGGTCAATACGGAAGATTTGACAGTGCAGCTAAAAAAATAGATCCAAGGAGGGAATGATTATGGCATTATTTGAAAGTTATGAAAGAAGAATTGATCAAATCATTCCTGTTTTAGAAAAATATGACATCAAAGACCTTGAAGAAGCAAGACAAATATGTCTTGATAAAGGTTTTGACCCTGCAGACATTGTTAAAGGTGTTCAACCTATTTGTTTTGAAAACGCATGCTGGGCATATACTCTTGGAGCGGCAATAGCAATAAAACAGGGATGCACAAAAGCGTCTGATGCTGCAAAAGCAATAGGAGAAGGTTTACAGGCATTCTGTATTCCAGGAAGTGTGGCCGATGATAGACAGGTTGGTCTTGGCCATGGAAATCTTGCATCAATGCTTTTAAGTGATGAAAGTGAATGTTTTGCTTTTCTTGCAGGCCATGAAAGTTTTGCAGCTGCGGAAGGTGCAATAGGTATTGCAAACTCTGCAAATGAAGTCAGAGAAAAACCATTAAGAGTAATCCTAAACGGGCTTGGAAAAGATGCTGCATTAATTATTTCAAGAATCAATGGATTTACTCATGTTGAAACTGAATTTGATTATTTTACAGGAGAAGTAAAAATTGTTAAAGAAAAAGCATACTCAGATGGTGAAAGAGCAAAAGTAAGATGCTACGGTGCCGATGATGTACGTGAAGGTGTAGCTATTATGCATTTGGAAGGTGTTGATGTATCCATTACCGGTAACTCAACCAATCCAACACGTTTCCAACATCCGGTGGCTGGAACATACAAAAAAGAATGCATCCTACAAGGTAAAAAATACTTCTCAGTTGCATCCGGTGGAGGTACCGGTAGAACCCTACACCCAGATAATATGGCAGCGGGACCTGCTTCATATGGTATGACAGATACTTTGGGTAGAATGCACTCTGATGCTCAATTTGCCGGTTCATCTTCTGTACCTGCTCATGTAGAAATGATGGGATTAATAGGTATGGGAAATAATCCAATGGTAGGGGCATCAGTAGCAGTTGCTGTTGCTGTAGAAAAAGCTATGAAATAAGGGGTTTAATCCCTTTTTAATCTTTTTTTTAGGAAGTTTTAATATGGCTACTATGTGGGGTCTAACAGTTCGTGGAATATGCGAATTTAACGGAAAAATATTGCTTTTGAAGATAAGATCAAAATCTTCCCATGATGCCGGAAGATGGGAAATTCCAGGCGGTAAAGTAAAAAAATGCGAATATTTTGATAATGCGCTGAAAAGAGAATATTTGGAAGAAACAGGTCTAGAAATAGATGTGAATTCACTTTTAAAAGTAGTTAGAAGGGACTATACTGCTTGTAAAACACAAGAAGAAGTAAAATCTATCCAATTAATTATGAAAGTAACATGTGAAAGTGATGAAGTCACAATTAGTGAAGAACATGATGATTATGGATGGTTTGACATGGATGAAGTTAATAAAATGATATCCGATGATTTATTAACTCCTCCTGCAGTTGAAGCTTTTAGGAAGGAATAGGGATATAAATAATGTTATACATCCCTATTTCTGTTATTATTTTTTCGATTTCGATGTTTTCCAGTTCCAATATCTCATAGACTTTTTCTTTTGTTAGGCTGTGATGATTTTTATGTTCTGTAATTCTCACGTATTTTGGATCAACTTCAACGAAACATTTGAAACTCTTTTCTAAAAGAATTGTTTCCAATAATTTTGCTTTTTTGCAATCTTTAATATTTTTTGAATATATATCTTTTAGGGTTGTCATGGTTTCAATTTAATATTAGTATTTCGTCCATATAAATAGAATTAAATTCTTAATTGTTAATATTAAACTAAATAATTAAGGTTGGAGTTGATAAACACATTTTTCATCGCCCATTGAATAGCACATTATTTCTTCAATTTTCAAGTCAAATTTAAAAAATTCATTGAATAATGTTTCAAACATTCCTTTTTCAATGTTACAGATGGGTACTCCGGATTTTGGTACATTAACGGATTCAAAACAATCAATACATGTTATTTCAATGGTGTTGTTGAGTTTAAAGTAAATTTTTCCTAAATTGTTTTTTTGCCAGTATGATGAAATATTGTCCATGAAAATATCTAAATCCTCATCATATAATTGGCTGAATAAGTATTTTCCAATATAATTTCCCATTTTTTGTAGAACTGGTGAAATGTCCATTCCAAATTCCATTAATAGTGATTTAAATGTATGGGTTAATAGAAGAACATATTCAATATCTCCATTTTCAATAAAATCATCTATTAACAATTTTGTTTGGTCTTTATGTATCTTTTTAACTTTGTTTGAGTCAATTGAACCTAAAAATTCAGAATTCAGGTAAAAAATCTTTTTTCTATTGTCGCTTGGATCTGCTTTATAATTAACAATCCCTTCCTCTCTTAAATCTCTAAGATGCATAGATACGCTGGCTTTAGACTTTGAGGTGTTTTCCACGATTTCTTCGAAATTCATTTCATCATGCCTGAGCAAATCTAGAATCTCATATTTCATGGGACTTTTAATGATGTCTATATCTACCATGCGGTTGTTTGATTTGTTTTCGTTTAATATTATTTGAATTGGGTTTGAGGTAGTCATAGTGTGCCTCCTAAAAAAATTTCATTAAACTAGCTCATTTTAACAAATTAATATAAGTGCTTATTAACTATATAAATGTTTGTATATTGCTTTAAAATTAGTTTAGGTCAATCTTAACTGTTAAAATTAACAAATACGAAATATCATATTTAAATTACTGAATTTCAATGATTATTGAAAAAAAATTATTTAATATTTTTTAAAATGATGCAAATTGCAATGGGTGGATGATGGTTTAAAAAAAGATTATTCAAGACCTAAAATCTTTGATGCATTTTCCCAAAGAATTAGAGATCTTTCTTTTTCGGTCAAATCAATTTTATTGAAGTATTCCATTTCACTTTCACATTCCCACATAGGATAGTCAGTTCCCCATAATACTCTATCGGCACCATATGCATGAATCAACTCCAGAGCAGTTTCAGGGCTTAAATCATATAGGCTGGAGCTTAAATCAACATAGAGATTTGGTGTTCCGGCAAGTTTTTGAGTAGCTTCCTCCCACACACTCCATCCTGCAAAATGAGCTCCAATGAATGTAATTTCTGGAAATTTATCTAAAAATGGTTTAATTTGTTCAGGATTTGAATAGTTGTATCTGAAATCACCGCAGTGAACCAACATTGGCACTTTACCTTCGCTAACAACTTCACCTATTTTGAATGCACGTTCTTCGTTCATTGCGAACTGTTGGAAATCAGGATGTAGCTTTACTCCTTTAAGACCAAGTTCAATTAGATAATCAAAATCTCCTTGGATGTCTTCACTATCAGGATGCAAGGTTCCAAATCCGGTGAATAGGTTTGGATGGGTATTTACAGCTTCGGCAATAAACTCATTTATGGATTTTACCTGTTTTGGTGTTGTTGCGACGGAATGTACAAGATAATGTGTCACTCCAACCTTATTTCCATCTCTTATCATGTCATCTAACTTACCATTCAATGACATGTCCAAATCATAAAAATCTCTTATTCCTATTACTGCCTTTTCTGCTATTTTATCCGGATAAATATGACAATGTGCATTCACGATTTTTTGCATAAAATTAAACCACCTTTTGTATTCATCTAATTATTTGTCGGTTAACAATAAAATAGTTAATCATCGATGCTTAAATGTTTATCTTTATTTGATTTAAATACTCACAAATTCAACTTTGAATTATACCTATCTTTTTTGGAGGTGAAAAGAAATGAGATTGGGTGAACTTAGAAATATTACAAGAGATTTAGATAACAGATTATTCGTATACTTAAGCAATTATGATTCAACCGGTGAACATGTGCAGGTTCTTGAAGTTGACATTGCAACAGACAATGCACTATTTTTAAGAGTTGTGGATGAGGATTAATATAATTCTTCACCACTATACTCGTTTTCTTCAGTATAGATTCTAATTAGCCTATCAATTAAGTCATCATACATCAATCTGTGACCAACTGCTCCACCATTTTTTGTTTTAACATTATTTAAGCTTAAATCTGAAAACTCTCCACTGTTATTGATGATATACCACATTCCATGTGGTGTATAGATGAACAATTCTCCTTCTCCTAATTCAAATCCATTTTTAAAACTGTCCTGTGGATCATACATTTTAGTTGAATGGATAGCTAGTCTTGATAAATCCTGTTGAGGTCTTGTTCCTGTTTTTTCAAAAAGCATTGTTAACCATTCATAGGATTTGTCCTTAAGGTTTGCTTTTTTTATAGGATCTGCAAATGCTTCTTTTACTTTGTTTTGTCTTTTTTCCAGAGTATTTGTGATTCCTAAAATCTCTTCGACTTTTGCAACATCTTTTTCAAGGCATCTCCATCCTTCAGGCCTTCCGGTAACTTGGACATTTCCCTCTACAAAATCCATCCTTTTGAATTTTCTAAAATAAGGTTTTACCTTTTCAAACTCATCATCGGGTATTTTTTTGTTCAGTCCATATAAGTATCCGTATTCATTGGCATCATAGCATTTGGTTTCAAGTTTTAATTCAGTATCTTGCATAATTTTCACCCAGTTTATAATATTTAAATTTTTTGTCCATATAAAACTATTGTTATTAGTAAGTTTTTTTTATATTAATATACAAATTATATACTATGGTAAAGGTAAGTATTATGGGGTCAACTGGAGTAATTGGTAAAAATGTTGCTTTTACTCTAGCAAGAGCAGATACTGTTGATGAAATTGTTTTGTTTGCTAGACCTGAAAGTATCGAAAAGGCAAGAGGTGAATCCTTTGATATGTATGATGCTCTTGCTGCTGAAGATATTGACTGTAAACTAACACCAACTTCTGATTTTCAGGATTTGAAAAATTCGGCTATTGTACTTATTACTGCAGGAATTCCCCGTGAAGAAGGGATGAATAGACGTGAGTTGGCATTGCCTAATGCTAAGATAGTTGATAATTATTCAAAACAAATCGCAGTTTATGCTCCTGATGCAATTATTTTAATAGCTACTAATCCTGTTGATGTTATGACTACAGTAGCTCTTAAAGCCTCCGGATTTAATAGAAGAAAAGTTATTGGTATTGGAAATCACTTGGATTCCTTAAGACTTAAAGCCTATTTTTCAAGACAAATCAATATTAACAGTTCAGAGGTTCATACTCGTGTTATTGGAGAACATGGTGATCATATGGTACCTCTTTTAAGCTCAACTGCAATTGGTGGTATTCCTTTAAAATATTTCACTAAAGATGTTGATCTTGATGTAGAGAAACTCATAAATAGACTTAAAAAAGCAGGAAATACAATTATTTCTAAAAAAGGAGCCACTGAATATGGTCCGTCATATGCTATTTCAAATCTTATTTCAACAATAATCACCGATTCACATAAGGTTTTAACTGTTTCAACATATTTGGATGGAGAAATAGAAGATGTTCATGATGTGTCTTTAGGTGTACCTGTTGTTTTATCTAAAAAAGGTATAGCAATGATTGTTCCAATTCATATGAATGATTTTGAATTTTATGAGTTTAAACAAGCTGCAATGATTGTTAAAGAAACTACTGATGAAGTTTTGCAATTACTCAATAAATAAAAATAATTGCCTGTTTTTAAAAAAATAGGTGAATCAGTTAATGAATTTCAGTAATCTAATTAGAAATTGGCCGAGTCAAGTCTAATATTAAAAATCATTATAGGTGAAATTTTAGGAATAACAGTTCCATAGGAGAATTTGGAAAATGAAATTGGTAGTTCAAAGAGTAACTCATGCAAGCGTTGAAGTTGATGGTGAAATAACTGGAAAAATAGATGAAGGTTTAATGGCATTGGTAGGCTTTGGTGAAAATGATGGTGAAAAGGAAGCCGATTACCTTGCCCGAAAACTTGCAAAGCTAAGGGTATTTCCTGATGAAGACGGACGAATGAACAAATCAGTTCTTGACATTAACGGTAAGCTATTATTGGTTCCCCAATTCACGTTATATGGTAAAGTCAAAAAGTACAGACCTTCATTTCATCGTGCTTTGGCACCGGATAAGGCAACAGAGCTGTTTGACTATTTTGTTGGAAAATGCAGCGAATATGTTGAAGTTGAAACCGGTGTTTTTGGAGCATTCATGAAAGTCGATTTGCTGAACAATGGGCCTGTAACAATTTTACTTGAAAAGGAATTCGACGATTAATAACAGTTTATATACATGCAATGATATACTATTATTGATGATATGTAAATGAGAAAACATATCATGATACATTTACAAAATGTCTTACTGGAAAATATGCAGGATTTAATTAGTTCGTTAAGGATTGTGATGGTGATTTAAATGAGTAAAGAATGCCCAGAATGTGGAGACATGGTTCCGAATCACGCACATTACTGTCCAAACTGCGGTTATGATTTTTTCCAAGACTCTGATTCCAAACCAGTAGTTTCAAGTAGTGATGGGTTATCATCAAATGGAAAAATATTTTTAGTATTAATTGCTATTGTAATTATTGTTGGAGCTGGTGTTGTACTTGGTATGATTTTTGGCACTAACAGTACTACAGTAACCGAAGCGGATAGTAATGGAATAGAAATGACAATTACTGAAGTCACTGGATATTCATATGATTATGATAATAAAACAAGTTATTCATTATCTACAAATGCTTTATTTACTAAAGTTCCATCAAAGTTAGAAGGTTATATAATTAAAACAACATATTATGATAGTAATGGAACAAGAATTGGTCAGGAAATAGACAGTCTCTCAAATGTATATTCTAAAGAATATTCGGAATATGCTTCAAGTTTCGCATATTTTAGCACATATAAAAAACCAAATCCTGATTATGTTATTGTTGAAGTAGAAAAAAGTGGTAAAACAATTAATAATTATACTTATGAAATAGATAAAAGTGATATTGAGTATTTAAATTAAGGTGATTATAATGGCAGAATTTTCACTAGATATTGATGAAATAAAAAATGATGTTGAAACAACAATTAAAGAGGAAGAAGTTAAATTAGAAAATTCTAATTTGAAAAATCAAGCTGAAGATAATGCAACTGCTATTTTTGATGCTGATTTAAGCAATCCTCAAGAAAGAGAAGGTATCTTAAAACCACTTGATAACTTCGGTATGGATGATATGTCAAAGTCTGCGTCAAGAAATGAAATGTTGGCAACCAGATTCGTTGATTTATCTAAAGGAGGTAAGGATGCCGATAATATTGGTGATAAATTGGCAGAACTTGACAGACAAATGAAAGACCTTGATCCAAGTAAAGTCGATTTTGCTAAAAAAGGTGTCTTAGGAAATATACTCAATCCTGTAAGAAAATACTTTGAAAAATACGAAAAAGCTGAAGTAGCAATATCAAATATCATAAAATCCTTAGATAACAGTGCTAAAGTACTTCAAAATGACAATACAACTCTTTTAAATGAGGAAAACTATTTGAGGGAAGTTACTAATAAACTATTGGCTGATATTGAACTCGGTAAAAAAATGGATGAATCAATTGAAGCACAAATCCAGCAGGCAGAATTGAATAATGTTTCACCTGATAAAGTCGCATTTGTACGTGAAGAAATCCTATTCCCTCTCAGACAAAGAATCATGGACATGCAACAAATGATTGTTGTAAACCAACAAGGAATAGTATCACTTAATGTAATTAGAAGAAACAACAAAGAACTTATCCGTGGTGTAAATCGTGCTAAAAACGTAACCGTTTCAGCTTTAAGAACCGGTGTGATGGTTGCAAGTGCACTGTATGATCAAAAGCTTGTAATGGATAAGATTAACATTTTAAATGAAACTACTGAAAATATCATAGAAACAACTTCTCATATGCTAAAAGAACAAGGAAGTGAGATTCAAAAACACAGTGCAGAGACAATGATATCTCCTGAAGTGTTAAAAGCATCATTTGCAGAAGCCATTCAAGCTATTGAAGATGTAAGCACTTATAAGGAACAAGCACTTCCTAAAATGAAAGAAACAATTAACATGTTTTCTGATATGGCTGATGAAGGTCAGAAAGTTGTTGAAAAAATTGAAACTTCCAATAATAGCTTATTAGAATAAATAAAATATTATTGGGAGTAATACTTCCATTTTCTTTTTTTTAAATTTGTTTAGTATATGCATATAATCATAATGGCTTATTGAACTTCATTTTAAATAATAAACTAATTGATACCTGTTATTTTATTTAAATATGGAATTCTATTTAATATGTATAATATTAGAGTAGAACCTATCAAAGTAAGTAAAACTAATAATGGAATCATTATGATTGAATTTTGATTATGGACAGGTATGATTGAGACCATTGACCTTTTTATTTGGAATAATATAATATAATGGCAAAGATAAATGCCATAGCTATATCTGCTTAAGGTAACGATTAAATCTTCATATTTGCTGTTCTCTATTTTTTTGAAAAACTCAGTATAGGATAGGAATTTAAACATTAGAAATACACAGACTGATATCAACATTATCTGAATGTTGAAATATCCGAGATAGGTAAAGTGATTTTTTAAAATAGATGTTGGAACTACATAATTGATAATATAGTTCAAATATAAAATTGAAGATAAAAGCGCAAATATTGCAAATAGCTTATTTGCTTTAATTTTTGACTCCAGATAGTTGGTGTTTGCAAGGAAATATCCAATTATCGCATAGCAGACAAATGAAAAATAATATATTATAAGGGATTCATAAAAGATTGGACTGAGGAAGCGGAATTGGAAGCAAATAATATAAATTACGGATAAAAGTGCCAGAATTGATGGGAATTTTTCATCAAAGCCGTCTATTTTTGCATTTCCAAATTCAAGAATCTTATTTATGATAAAGATGCCAATATATACGATAATTATCATCCAGATAAACCAGAATGCCACTCCCATTGTGCCGCCATGGCCTAAAAAGATATCTATTGCATTATTGATGTCTATGGAATGTTTAATATTAGTGAATGAATAAATAATTGATATAAATACCCAAAAGATGAATGGAATAAATATCCTTGATAATCTTTTTTTAAAGAATGTAATTAATGAATCTTTTTTACCTATAAGCAGTGCCCCACTTAACATTACAAAAATTGGAACAGAAAAATCTCTAAAACAATCAAAGAATGCTGAAATATAGAAATTTGGTGTTCCCATATCCATAACAACATATGCTACTGATGAATGGCAAAAAATGATTCCAATAATTGCTATTATTCTAATAACATCAAAATATAATACTCTTTTAGATTTATTCATTTTATCAGTTATGTATATGTTACTTTAGTGTTAAAAATTTTAAGAAAATTTAATTATTTTAAGGAATAAAAAGTTATTCATGATTGGAAATGAGTGGGATTTGGTATTGGAGGATGAATTCAAAAAGGAATATTTTATAAAAATAAAAGATTTCGTTGATAGTGAATATGAATCAAAGATAATATATCCTCCATATGAAGAAATATTCAATGCATTTAAGCTGACTAGCATTGAAAATGTTAAAGTGGTTATTTTAGGCCAAGATCCATATCATGAAGCCGGACAGGCCCACGGCCTTGCCTTTTCAACACCGGATGGCAGACCTATTCCACGATCTTTAAAAAACATTTTTAAAGAAATCAACTCTGAATATGGATATCCAATCCCCGAATCAGGCTGCCTTGAAACCTGGGCTCAACAGGGAGTTTTTTTACTGAATACTGTTTTGACGGTTGAAGACGGCAATGCCAACTCACACAGCAAATGTGGTTGGCAAACATTCACAGATAATGTAATTAAGCTATTGAATGAACAGTCACAACCTATTGTTTTCATGTTATGGGGAAAACAGGCTGAAAAGAAAAAGGAATTGATAACCAATCCGAATCATTTGATTTTAATAACTTCACATCCTTCTCCATTTTCTGCAAGACGTGGTTTTTTAGGTTCTAATCATTTCAAATTGGCCAATGAATTTTTAACGGATAACAATTTGGATGAAATTGATTGGAGGTTGGAGTAATGTATTTTAAAAGGGTATTTTTTATTCTTTTTCTGATTTTGATATTATTATCAACAATAACTCTTGTAAGTGCTGATGATTCATATTCAATTACTTCATCCGAAGTGGATTTGGGTATTTTAGACAATGGTTTGCTTCATGTTGAAGAGGCATATGTCTATAATTTTGACGGAACATTTAATGGGGTTTACAGAGATATTCCCTTAAAGGAAGGGGAAAGTATTGAAAATATTAAAGTTTCAGCTCGTGGAGCTTATCCAGTATTGGAACAGACATTAAAGGATGGAAAACAACACTTGAAGATATATCTGTATGCGGATGCCGCCCACACAAAAAAGATTAGTAATTGTGAAGTCACTGTTTATATTACATATGATATGAAAAATGTTGTCACAGTATTCAATGATGTTGCGGCCTTGCAGTATAAATTGAGGGGTGAAGAGTGGGATGTAGGTGCAGATGTATTATATTCATATATAGAGCTGCCAAACGGTTCAGGCTCACAATATTATTTAAATCCTGAGAGATTAACCTACTCAGATTCCATTAAAGGCAATGAAATTGAGGTAACTACAAATTCAATTTCTAAAGGTGAGTATTATGAATTGCTCGTATTGATGCCTGTTGATGATTTTTCATCGTCTCCATATGCAAAGCATGTAAATGAGAATGGTCGTGAAATGATTTTGAAAAATATGGAAGACAGCAGAAATTCAGAAAATTTTTGGAATTCAGTAACATCATTTTTTGAAGTATTTGCATTGGGATTTGCTCCTCTGTCATTGATTGGAACATATTTCAAGTATGGTAGGGAACCGAAAGTCGATTATGATGGAATCTATGAAAGGGAACCTCCAACTGATGATTCACCTGCTGTTGTTAATGCAATGATAGATAATGATTCTTTTGGCGTACCGAACATTAAAGGGTTTGAAGCAACAATTCTGGATTTGATTGACAGAAAAGTATTTTCAATTAAAAAGGATAATGATGACATATTTTTAACCATAAATAATCAGGATAACCTGGATAATGGAGAGAAAATTGTTGTAGATACATTATCCCATTTTGCAAATGATGGTGTTTTAAACATATCAAAACTCAATAAAAGAATGAAAGCCAAAACCAATGCCAATTGGTTTTTGCAACAATTCGAAAAATGGAAAGATGCAGTTAGTGAAGAGTATTTCACTGATGAAGTGAAAAGTAAATATTTTGATGACACTGGAAGCATTATAGCTAGTGCCGTTAGTTTTTTAGGTATTGCTTTGGGAATTGTTTTTGTAATCATTTTCTTATTCACGGAATTTTCAAGAGGATTCGAATTGTTTGTAGTAGGTATTGTAGTAGCCGTATTTTCTTATTTCATATTGAGTAGACGTGACGATATTTTTGGAAGATGGACAAATGAAGGTCGTGTCATCTATCTGAAATGGAAAAACTTCAAGAAATTTTTAAAGGACAATAGTTTAATTAACGAGCACCCTCCGGAATCAATAGTTATATGGAAGAAGTATTTGATTTATGGAACCGCTCTTGGAGTAGCAAAGAATGTTGAAAAGTCCATGAATCTTCATGTGCCTAATGTTAATGATTATGATGATGGTGTATTCCTATATCACTACTATGGATACAATGTATTTTATCATTCATATTATACTGCATACTCTACAGCTAACTCCGGTAGCAGCGGAGGCTTTGGAAGCATTGGAGGGGGATCCGGTGGCGGTGGCGGAGGAGCATTCTAGCTTCTCTAATTCATTACACCAAAGTTAACTCCACCACTTCCAAAACTGACAAATGAATGAGATCCATCATCACTTCTATAGGAATCAGATCTTTGGGATTCAATTGCATTTACAATCTTATAATTATTAAATTCCTCATTTAAAATACTGTAAAATTCATCATGAGAGAATTTGGATGGTGAAGCGCTTTTAACTATTTCTTTTATCTCAGGTGTAATATTTTCGCCATTCCATGTTATGTAGTAGAATTCCTCACCTGCAGAAAACCATAGCTTTGAATTGTTTTTTTCGGAAAATCTGTCAATGCCCATGAAATGAACAGCGTCATGGCCTGAAACATTAACTTTTTTGATATAGGAGTGTTGTTCCATAAAATAGCCATACAGACTCATTATATTAGGATTGACAAATCTAATGGTAAAAACATCAATGTCCTCATCAAATTCATACATATCAAAGTCGCTTTGGTATGGATTTTCATATTGTGGTGGTATTTTGAATGTTTCATAACCGACAGTTGCATTTGTCCAATTGGAAGAATCAATGGCACTGACTGCAGTCATTAATACTGATAAAGTTAATAAAATGATGATAATTTTTTTAATCATGGTTAATAATATGTTAATGATACTTATATAACTATTTCATAGTTGACTTTTCTATTGTCTCTCATTCTGGAGTCCATATCAACCAAATCATAGACTAAAGGATTAGCTATTAACATCAGCCAAATTTCATAGGTAGTTTTAACGAAATCAACGTTTAATTTAATGTGATCATGAACAATGGGGCATTTGTATGGAAATTCAGACTCATCAAAAATCAAGTGAAATTCCCCTTTTTTGTTCAAGTGTGGAATCAATGGAAATGTTCTGCACTGGATTGGCCTAATGGACCTGTCGCATTTTGGCGGATTTGTACATTTTACAAGATATATCTGATCTTTCCAGGAGTGAGGATATTTGATTTCATCGGAGTCAATGTAGTAAAGTTCAAAATCCGGGGAGCCTTCATACATTAACTCTTCACCAGGAAGCAGATATAGTGCCAATTCTTCATTTCTATAGTCTTCAGCATCATATACGCAGCAGACTTCACCACAAAGCTTTCCACAATCAAAATCAACAGGAGTTACCTTGTCAAGCCTTTCATATATCCTTTCAATTGATTTTTTCATTTCATTAGCACTAATTTCCATAAGTTTACTATTTATTTTAAAAAATATAAATGTTATAATCAATGAATTTACCACTAAACTTAATCATTGGAAATGGAATATCCTTTATTGCCGGAATTTTTCTGATTTTAAGCATGGTCGTTAATGACCAAAAGGAGGCATATAAGCATCAGTTTCTGAATGCATTTGTTCTGATGATTTCATCTTTTTTCTTTTATTCCTGGACAGGTGTAACCACAATGGCGATTGCGGCTACAAGAAATTTAATGGTTTATAAGGATAAGCTGACTTTAAACTGGACCATATTTTTCATAATTTTATCTGTGGTTTTGGGTTTGATGGTAAATACTATGGGTTTTATTGGACTTTTGCCAATCATTGCAATAGTTCAAATTACAATTTGCAATTATCTGCTTAAGCAAATCAAATGGATTAAACTCAGTTTTATTGTAAATGAATTCTTCTACATTATTTATTTCCTGGCTATATATGATTTTTCATCTTCAATTATTGAAATCATCACTGCATTGATTGGTTTGGTGTCATTTTTCAGATTGATTAGTGATAACAGTTATACTAACACTCGTTAGTTTTATATATTTTAAAATTTAAAATGTAAATGTAAACTAACAGGTGTTCGTTAAATGACAAAAAATAGAATTCTTGATGTTTCAATAGATTTGTTTTCAAAACATGGTTATGATGGTGTTTCAATAAGGCAAATAGCTAGTGAAGTTGGAATTAGAGAAAGCTCAATATATAATCATTATCAAAACAAGCAAGCAATTTTACAAGCGATACTTGATTATTATATTGAGGTAATGGTTAGTGATGAAATACCAATTGAGCAGGCAAGCTTAAATTTGGACAATGGGTTTGAATATTTCTACAATGCCGGTTGCAATGTATTTCTGAGCAAGTTGTATGAAGATAAGATGATGAAAATAACAAGATTGATGTTTATTGAGTCATATCACAATGATGATGTAAAGAATTTCTTGAAACAGGCTATTATTGAAGCTCCGGTTCATGGATGGATTGAGTTATTCAACTTAATGAAATCAAAAAATATGATTAAAGAGGACTGTGATGTAAAACAACTCTCTGAATCCTTTTTCTATTATGGAATGTTCCTATTATATGAACATTTCATCATTAACTATCCAGAAGATGATGAGAAATTCCTAAAAGAATTTTTAGAAAAAACTCAAAACCATGCCAGAATTATTTTTGATTCAGTGAAAATAGGTGATATGGAATGAAAATAAGACTGGAAAATGAAAATGATTATCTTGAAGTTGAAAATATGGTTAGAAATTCATTCTGGAATATATATCGGCCAGGAGCCTTTGAACACCTTATTGTACATAAATTAAGGCAAGATGAAAGTTTCATTGAAAATTTGGCTTATGTCATTGAAAAAGATGGTAAAATAATAGGTCATATCAACTATTCTAAAGGCAGGATTCAGCATGAAAATCAGTCAGAATATGCCGTAGTATTGGGTCCGATAGCCATTGAGAAAAACTATCAGAATCAGGGATTTGGTACAAAACTAATAGAATATACACTAAATTTAGCAGATGATTATCCTTATATTTTTGTAATAGGGGATGAAAACTACTACTCACGATTCGGCTTTGAATCAGCATCAAAATATAATATCTACTTGGAAGGAACAGAATTTACTGAAGAAAATCCTTTTTTCATGATAAAAGTATTTGATAAAACAGCAATTACAAAAGAAAAGGCAATATTTTACAATCCTGATGTGTTCAATGTAAATGAAGATGAAGTAGATGAATTTGACAGACAATTTGAATATAAAGAAAAACTAGTTTTAGAAGGACAGTTAGGTGTTTGAATGAAATATATAATTATAAATGGATCTCCAAGAAAGAAAAATACATGGGCAGCAGTAAAACAAGTTAAAAAAAGTTTGAAAGGGGAATTTGAAGAAATACAATTGATGAAAGAAAATATTCCGATGTGTAATGGATGTTTTAAGTGCATTATGGAAGGAGAGGAAAAGTGCCCTCATTTTGATATAGTCAACCCAATCATAGAAAAGCTGAAGAATGCCGATGGATTGATATTAACATCACCGGTTTATGCCATGAATGTAACAGGAATTTTGAAAAATTTCTTTGATCATACTGCATATCTCTATCACAGACCTGAATTTTTCAGCCTAAAGGTATTGGTGATAGTCACAACAGCAGGTGCAGGTCATAAGGATGTGGCCAAATATATGGATGAGACATTAAGGCATTGGGGTGTAAATAAAGTATATAAAATCTCTTTTGCCTGCGGTGGAAAGGACAGTCTTGATACAAAAGCTATTGATAAAATAGCTAAACGATTCAGTGATGATGTTGAATCCGGGAAATTGCATTCTCCTAAAATGATGGATATCATATTTTACAATGTTTGGAGACGTATGGCCTTAAGTGATGATCCAATTGAGGCGGATAAAATATATTGGCAGCAATCAGGATTGATAAATCATGATTTTGCACCGGAAGTAAAATTAGGAATATTCAAAAAGTTATTTTCTAAAATTATGTTTGCAATATTTAAAAAAGTAATGTAAAATAAGAGTTTTTTAACTCTTATTTTTTAAATGGGTTGATTTTATCTATAACGGAATCTGATAGGAGTCCAATACCTGCATTATAGATTTGCTCAGCTTGTTCTTCACTGACGCCAGCTTTTTCAACAATCAATGAGATAATCTTATCTTTATTGGCTCCATCAATTAATGATGTGCCGTCCATAATCTCATTGATGCTTGCTGCTTGTGTTGCATCTAAACCAGTTTGCTTTGACAATTCTGCAATAAAATCTTCTGTATTCATTTTTATCACTATTCCTTAGCTAATTTTTCCAATTCCTTGCCGGTTAGGTGGAAAACATTCCAATCTTTTTGTTTTGCCCCTAAAGACAAGTAGAAGTCTATGCTTGGCTTGTTCCAAGAAAGACAGGTCCATTCAAATCTCCCATAACCCCTATCAACAACAATTTTAGCCAGTTTTTTAAGCATTGCTTTACCGTAGCCTTTTCCACGATAATCCGGATCGATGAAAAGGTCTTCAAGGTGAAGATTAACATTGCCAATATAGGTTGAAAAACTTAAGAAAAAGAGGGCAAAACCGATTACTTTATTGTCTTCCAGAGCAAAAATTACTTCTGCTTGGTGTTTTTCAAAAACCCAATATTTGATATCTTCTTCAGTAGCAATTACTTCATCTAGTCTTTTTTCATAATCGGCAAGTTTTTTGATAAATTCTAAAATCAAACTCACGTCATCTTCTTCGGCATTTCTAAAGGTTAATTGAGACATATATTTATTTTAGTTAGTTTTATTAGATATAATAGTATGTTTAGAAATATGAGAAGAATTGGCCAACAACTCACCAAAGAGGAATGTGAAGAGATATTGACCAATCAACCTAGGGGAGTTTTAGCCCTTTTGGGTGATTACGATTATCCTTATGCAGTTCCAATGAGTCATGTTTATGCCAATGGGAAAATATATTTCCATGGAGCTCAGACAGGTCATAAAAAAGATGCAGTTCAAAATCATTCCAAATGTTCCTATTGTGTTTTGGATGAAGGTATTAAGGCTACTGACAGTTGGTGGTATACCTTTAAAAGTGTCATTGTCTTTGGGAATATTAAAACATTAACAGATAGGGATGAAAAGATTGAAGCATTAACATATCTTGGAGACAAGTTCTTTCCAACTCATGAAGAAACAGTTGATGAGATAAATCGTATTTTAGACAGAACTGAAGTTTTTGAGATTACAATTGAGCATATGAGTGGAAAAATTGTCCAGGAAAAATGAACTTTTTTTTTTGTTAATGAAAGCAAATCCTTTCAATGATTTATATAGGGCCTAAAACTTATTATTATTTAGGTTTCGATTTGGATAATTGGGAATCTAGTGTAAAGTAAATCCTTTATGTGATTTATATATAAACTAAAATAGATTATTATTTAGGTTTCGATTTGGATAATTGGGAATCTTGTGTAAAGTAAATCCTTTATGTGATTTATATATAAACTAAAACGAATATTAGATTAGATGTCTTTTGAAGAGATCCAAGTTAAATGTAAAGTAAATCCTTTATGTGATTTATATAAAAACTAAAATGAATATTAAATTAGATGATTATTATGAATACAAAATGCCCAGGTTGTACAGCGTCTATTAGTAATAGACAGGATATTTCTGTGTGGGAATGCAGTAGGTATTGGTTTAAGTCCAACTTTGGGCTTATTGATTGATTATAATCTCAACCAAGCTCTTTTTCACACAAAATATTTTTTGATCTATTAATCTTATTAGATTATTTTTTATACCTTAAACGGTTTGATCTGATAGGGTTTTTATAAATTGACTTTTTACGACTATCTTATAAATCATTAACATAAATGTTTATAACTTGATAATATAATATGCCTACTTAGCTTAAAGGGAAAGTCCGGGGCTGAAGACCTCGTTTTATCGGTTCGAATCCGGTAGTGGGCATTTAAAATATCTCTGTGTAGTATAATGGATATTACGCCGGGCTGTAGACCTGGAAATGGGGGTTCGATTCCCTTCACAGAGACTTAAAAATCATTGATTTGATTATATTGGGAATGTGGTGTTAATTGGATAACATCTGTGCTCTGGAAGCATGGGATTCAGGTTCGAGTCCTGGCATTCCCATCTATTAGGATTATGGTGTAATAAGGCAATCATATTGGGCTTTGAACCCAATGTTCTCAGTTCGAATCTGAGTAATCCTACTCTGGAGAGTAATGACTCCAAAATGATAAGTAAAAAATAATGAATGTTGATAAGTATTGAGGCAGTATTTTTACTGTCTCATTTAACGGGGTGGTGTAGTCTGGAAAACACATAAGGCTCATAATCTTAAGATCATTGGTTCAAATCCAATCCCCGTTATCTTGGGCATGTAGTATAGCATGGTTAATACATCGGACTTTTAATCCGAAAATCACGGGTTCAAATCCTGTCATGCCCTTTTTGGGTCCATAGTTTAAACTAGGTAAAAATGCCAGACTGTTAATCTGGAGTTACGGGTTCGAATCCTGTTGGATCCGCTTAAGATTTTATATCTTAAAAATATGCTTTCATAATATATTCTCCGAAATTGAAGGGGTTTTGTTTTAAACTCCTTCAAATAATATTGTATGCCCATGTGAGGTAGAGGCAATCCTCCCGGACTTTCGATCCGGGTACCAGGGTTCGAATCCCTGCTTGGGCATTCATAGGCCTGTAACTCAGTCTGGTTGAGTGCCGTCCTTACGAGGCGGAGGTCGTGGGTTCAAATCCCACCGGGCCTACTTGAATAGATCTATAATTTAATGGAAGAATATTCGTCTGCGAAGCGATTAGTGTGGGTTCAAATCCCACTAGATCTATTGGATGTAAATATGAGAAGGTAGTGTTAACGGCTAACATGTTGGGTTGTCAACCCTTCGATTCGGGTTCGAATCCCGGCCTTTTCGTTTAAAAAATTATATGGAGATGTGGCCGAATGGTTAGGTGCTTGCCTGCAGAGCAAGTTTATTCCGGTTCGAATCCGGACATCTCCTTTCAATCCGATTAGGTCAGTAGCTCAGTTGCGTAGAGCGCTCTGCTGATAACGGAGAGGTCGTGGGTTCAAGTCCCATCTGGCCTACTTACACACAAAAATATAGTATTTAAGTTAAATACTGGGACCTGTAGTTCAATTGGTAGAATGTCTCCCTTGTAAGGAGAAGATTCGGGTTCAAGTCCCAACCGGTCCTTTTAATGTCAAATGGCTTCATTGGTGTTTAATGGTAGCATACAAGTCTGTGAAGCTTGTGGAAAGGGTTCGAATCCCTTATGTGGCCCCTAAAATTGGTTAAAACCATATTTCCCATATAGGTCCGTAGCTCAGTTGGTAGAGTGCATGACTCATACCATGTCGGCAAGGGTTCAGATCCCTTCGGTCCTATTTTAAATGCTAAAGTGGTGTTAATGGAAACATTCGACTCTTCCGAAGTTGCGATTTGGGTTCGATTCCCAGCTTTAGCACTCGTATCAGTAATTTAGATGGTAGAATATCTCGACTGCGACGAAAATGCCTAGGGTTCAGATTCTATGGTTAAATTTGAGGACGTGGTGTAATGGTAGCATATTTGGCTCCAGACCAAATGATGAAGGTTCGATTCCTTCCGTTCTCATTTAAAATACATGTGGTCTTATTGGTTTTGTATCTGCCAATAAGGCCAGTTAAAATGTTTTTTATGTTGTAGTGGTGTAATGGCAACACGTGCTGGAAAACCTGTATAGAAGAAGGTTCGATTCCTTCCTACGACACTAAGCCATAATGTAAATTATGGCTTTAATTCATGAAAAGTTCATGAAAAACTAACAATATCTATATTAATAGACTAAATGTGTGCTTGAGGTATGAAGTAGATTTAATCTATTTCATATCTATAAAATATACGACTTAAATCGATTGGTAAACCAACTATCAATGAGTGACATATGTAAATGGTGAAGTGCACCGAGTGGTAAGGGGCTAGACTGCTAATCTAGTATGGTAAAACATGCGGGGGTTCGAATCCCTCCTTCACCGTTTCAATGTGCAGTTAGTTTATTTGGAAAAACATCCTAGTATACGGAAGATGTTAGTTCGAATCTAGCACTGTGCACTTAGAGATTTCAATAATCTCGAATGTTTAACCTCAATTCCTTTAATTTGCCAGTTAATTTTATTAACTGGCCTTTGCTTTAGTGGTGTAACCGGTAACATACGACTTTGCCGAAGTTGAGATCTGGGTTCGAGTCCCAGCTTTAGCACTTTGGGGCAGTATTTCAGTCAGGTAGAATACCCCGCTTGCACCGGGGTCGCCTAGGGTTCAAATCCCTACTGCTCCATTTATATATGCTTTAATGGTGTAATGGAAACACGCAACCCTTCTAAGGTTGAAATCTGGGTTCAAATCCCAGTTATTGCTATTAGTATTGAAGTGTTTTAATATATCTTTCATAATCATTCACTCCTTTTCACTTCAATACTTGAGTAGTGAAAACTACAGTCTGCCATAATTAATTTCCAAAATAATAGAGTAAATATATCGGGGTGCCGAAATCCGGTACCTTTATGGTATATTTTAATATGGAGGGGCTCAGAAAGGCTGAGAAACTATTTTTACATAGTTTGGGGTTCGAATCCTCACTTTCCACTAACTTTTTTTTTAAAAAAATAAGAAAAAATTGATAGTAAAAGTACTATCAATCTGGTCTTTCGGTATTGAACTTGTCGCTTGACCTAATACCGACAAGTGATGCGAATATTGCTAAAATACAAGCTACTGTACATATTGCGCAAATTATCTGTGATGCATTAACAATCATGCCAGCATATTGAGGAGCTAATTCTAAGCTGCCCATAATCCAAGCAAATACCAGAGTCAATAATCCTAAACTCATAGTTTGGCCTATTGTTCTCATTGTAGCCTGTGATGCAGAAGCTGTTGGAGCATCCTTTGGAGGAACAGAACTCATGATTGCATTCATGTTAGGACTTGAGAACAGTCCCATTCCAATACCCTGTAAGATCATGGCAATCACTACAAGATATAATGGAGTGTCTCCGTTAAGGAATGTCAATATTAGCAATGCGACTGTAGCAATACTCATACCAAGTGCTGCCAGTTTTTGTGGATGAATCTTGTCTGAAAGTTTTCCAGCATTCGGAGCCATAATTGCCATGATAATCGGTGTGATTATTAAAATCAAACCTGACATCTGTGCATTCCATCCTCTTACATACTGGAAATGGTAGTTTAGGATTGTTGTTACAACCATGACTGCTATATAGCTGCATAATGCCGCAATGTTGGATGATGTGAACTTCTTGTTCTTAAACAGATTCATATTGAATACAGGAGACTTTTGTCTAAGTTCATATGCTCCAAATATGACCAACATTATCAATCCGAATATGGTTAATATTAAACCGGTTGTTGTTGTCAAAGTTGTAAATCCATATATGAATGCCAAAATACCTATTCCATACAAAATAGAACCTACTGTATCAATTTTATCTTTTTCATAGGTTTTCCATTCTCCTTGTATTTTGAATATCATTAATAAAATACAAAGAACCAGGAATGGAATTACAAAGTAAAACATTGATCTCCAGCCAAGGTTATGCACTAAAAATCCGCAGATTACTGGAGAAAGGGATGTTGCAAGATACACTCCGGTTACTGTAAATCCAAGTGCCTTTCCTCTGTTTTGTGGTTTCACGGCTTGAACAACCATGGCCATTGCAGACACGTTTAGAAAAGCTACGCCTGCTCCTTGAAGTATTCTGAATATTAAAAATGATTCTGTAGAAAATGAAAGGCATGCGCCAATGGAAGCTATTAAATATAGGCTTACACCTGCCAGTAAAGATTTTTTAACACCAAATTTTCCTGAAATTTGTCCTGCTGGAACTGTAAAGACAGCCACTACTAAAAAGAATATTGTAGGAACCCAGTTTTGAATAACATTGTTCATTGCAAATTCTTGTGCAATGGCGGGAACTCCTATAATAATACCATTTGATAAAAATACTGCAAAAAACGATGTAATAAATGATACAAATATTACAATTGTTTCTAAATCGAATTTCATTTTATCCCTCTAAACTATTTTTTTTATCCTAAAAATTAAATGAATCTTTTGAACGTATGCCTACTAATGAGGCGAAAATTGCTATTATGCATATCACGGTACAGATTAAACAGACCAGCTGTGAAGCCTGTACAATCATGCCTGCATATTGTGATGAAAGCTTAAGACTACCCATAATCCATGCAAATACAAGTGTTAAAAGACCTAAACTCATTGTTTGACCTATGGTTCTCATTGCTGACTGTGCCGCTGATGCATTTGGTGTTTCTTTTGGTGGAACTGAACTCATGATTGCATTGGTATTCGGTGATGTAAACAGTCCCATTCCGATACCCTGTAGAATCATAGCTATAATGATAAGGTAAAGTGGAGTATTTGCATCTAAAAATATCAATATAACCAATGTTACTGTAGCAATTGACATTCCAATTGCCGCCAGCTTTTGAGGATGTATTCTATCAGATAGTTTACCTGCATTAGGTGCCATTATTGCCATAATAATCGGGGTTATAATCAATATCAAACCTGACTGCTGTGCATTCCATCCCCTTACATATTGGAAATGATAATTTAATATTGTAGTGATTGCAGCTATTGCAAGATAACTGCACAATGCGGCAACGTTTGATGAGGTAAACTTCATATTCTTAAATAAACTCATATTGAATGCAGGTGTATCCACCCTGGTTTCATAATATGCAAAGACAATTAATAAGACAAAACCAATTAAAACACAAATCTTGCCTGTAGCGGTCATTAAACTTGTAAATCCATAAATGAACAATAAAATACCTACTCCATATATGAGATATCCTATTGAGTCAATCTTATCGTTTTCATATGTTTTCCAATCTCCCGGAATTTTCCAAATCATAAGTGCAATACAAATTACAAAAAATGGAATTACAAAGTAAAACATGGATCTCCAGCCAAAATTATAAACTAAAAATCCGGATATTACTGGAGATAGGGAACCTGCCAGATAAACTCCAGTCACTGTAAAACCTAAAGCCTTACCTCTATTTTGAGGTTTGATTGCCTGTACAACCATAGCCATAGATGCAACATTGGAAAATGCTCCGCCTATTCCTTGCATTACTCTAAAAAATAAAAATGATTCGGTAGAAAATGATAAGCATGCGCCGATTGAAGCAAGCAGAAATATCAAAACGCCTGCCACTAATGATTTTTTAACTCCGAATTTACCGGATATCTGTCCGGCAGGTAGAGTAAATACTGCCACAACAAGTAAAGCGATGGTTATGACCCAGTTTTGAACAATGTTGTTCATTCCAAATTCACTTGCTATCGATGGAACTCCAAGTACGATTCCTGCAGATAGGAATACTGCAAAAAATGATGTAATGAATGATACGAATACTACAATTTTTTCCAAATCGAAATTCATAATATCACTTAATCCTCTATGAGTTTCATTCCGTTAAAGGCAATTTCCATGATTTTTTGTTTTAGTTCCCAGTCGTCATCGGTTATGCCGACTTCTTTTTCCCAGTCCTTTGAGATTTGTCTGATTTTTGGAACTATTTCACTGCCTTTTTTGGTTGTATTCAACATGTATTTTCGTCTGTTTTCCGGATTGGTTTCTCTTTTAATGTATCCGTCATCCTCGAATTTTCTCAGTATTTTAGCTATGTTGCCTTTGCTTTGGCCGAACATGTTCACTATATCTTCTTGAGAGCAATTCGGATTGTCATAAATAAAGATGATATATCTCATATTGTGGTCAAAATCTAGTCCGTCAAGTTTGGATTTCATATATTTCTGTTGATTAAGGGAAATATTGTGAATCCATGCTATAAATGGTGAATTTTTAACTAAATTTTGAGTAATCTCTTCTTCCATAATATCACCTAAATTAAATTATATCAAAAAAAGAATATAAATGTTTCTAATGAAACAGTTTAAAATGAAACAATAAAAAATTTTAAAAAATGTTAATTTTGAATTACATTTAAATACAAAATAACTTTTTTTATCATTGATGGAAAATAATTTAAAGTACAAAATTGATATATTATATCAATAATTATCAATGGGGAACAAATATGGTGAAAATGGAAATTGAATTGACTGATGAACAGTTTGAAAAAGTTAAATACTTGGAATCTACTGATATTAGTGTTGGTGAAGCTATAGATATGCTTTTTGAAATAAAAGAGAAAGCTTTGCCAGAACTTGATGCATTTGATAAAGAATTGACAGCATTCCAAAAAATTAAAGAAGATGTAATGGATGTGGAAACAAAAGCAGAAAATCTGGATGAGAATTATGGCGAACAAAGTGTGACATATGATGTTAAAATTCAAGAAATGAAACATAAAATCAGTTGGGCTCGTGATTTCTTCCAATTCTAATCCTTTTACTTTTTTTTAATTTTTGCACTTATTTTTTTTATATTAATTTTTTTCATGCCAAAAACATATTTTCATATTTTCTTTAGTTTATTTATTGCATAAACCAATCACTTTACATTATTTATATATTTTTAGAAATAGATAATTATCCGGAGGTGAAAAACAAATGCACTTTGACGATTTTGATAAAATAATGAGAAAATATGAAGAATCTATTGATCAGTATATTCCAGAAGATCAATATATTGCCGTTCGTCTTGATGGACGCTCATTTACTCGCCTAACCAAAAGAGTATGCAAATTCAAGACACCGTTTGATGAAAAATTCAGGGATTTGATGACCGATACAGTTAAATCATTGATGGAAGCTGGTTTTAAGATTGTATACGGTTATACTGAAAGTGATGAGATTTCCCTATTGTTCCACCCGGATGAGAATACTTTTTCAAGAAAGGTTAGAAAAATCAACACAACTCTTGCAGGAGAAGCAAGTGCATCATTTTCACTAAAAATTGGTCAAATTGCAACATTTGACAGCCGTGTAGTGCCACTTCCAGACAAAAAAAGAGTAGGGGACTACTTCAGATGGAGACAGGAAGATTCCTACAGAAATGCCCTACAGGGATACTGTTACTGGACTTTAAGGGATGAAGGAAAAACAGCCTCTCAGGCTTCCAGAATCCTCAACCGCAAAGGTCCAAAGTTCAAAAAAGAACTTTTGGCCGAAAGGGGAATAGACTTTGACAGCGTTCCAAGATGGCAAAGATTTGGATGTGGAGTTTACTTCAAGGAAGTTGAAAGAGAAGGATTCAATCCAATTAAAAACGAAAAAGTAATTGCAAAAAGAAGAGAACTCTTTGTTGATTACGAAATTCCGTACGGTGTTGAATACAAGGATTATGTATTGGAATTTTTGGATGATGGTTAATTGAAAACCATCATCACCTTTGCTTTTTTTATTGCATTAAATTGAAAATGCCTATAATTATTTTGATAGTTTGATAAAATTTATATTAAATAATAATAGCTAACATTAACATAAATAATATCCTATTTTTAAAATATAATTAAATGTTGGTTAATCTACATGTATTGAATGAATTTTGATGAAAATATACTAAACACATTTCACTCTAACCTAGATAAAACTACTTTGGAAATTGAAAACGAAAAAGTCACTAAAAGATAAAATTTAATTAATAAATTGATAAAAATATTTATGATGATTACTTGTCTTTTAGTTTAGAAGCATTGGATAAAAGGTGATACTATGGATAACAAGGAAAAAGTTATTGAAGCATTCAAAAATTCCGAAGAACCATTAAACGCCAAAAAAGTCAGTGAACTTTCAGGCGTAGAAAAAAAGGAAGTAGACAAAATTATGAAAGAATTGAAAAAGGATGAAACAATTGTTTCACCTAAAAGATGTTATTGGACATTAAACGAATAATAATATCTTTTTTATTTTTTTTTAAAATTTACCATTACATCATTAACATCAACCAGTTTTGATGTTAAAAAGATTGATCCATCAATTAGTGTTTAGAAGTTATTGACGGCAAATTCATTATTAATTTCCTAAGGATACAATAGAAGTGTAAGTATAGAAATTGATGATAAAACATATACTCAGCGGGTTATTAATGATAAAGCAGTATTTAATTTATTTTTACAGACTCATTAAATTAAAAAATATTCATTAATCAACAATAATGTTTAGTTAAAAATTTATATTGATTGATACAAATTAAAATGTTAGAGGTTAAAACATGGATTATGATGTTATTTATATTGGAAGTGGAAATGCCGCTTGGCAAGGTGGACGATTTTTAAGAAAAGAAGGCCTTAAAGTATTAATCATTGAAGAAAGTTTATACGGAGGAGCATGTGCAAATAGAGGTTGCAACTCAAAAGCTCTCTTAGATGCTCCATATGAAATTAAAGCACTGGCTGATAATTTTGAAGGTGTTGGAAAATCCGGAGATTTTGAAGTAAACTGGTCAGATTTGATGAAGTATAAAAGAAAAAGGATTGCCGGTATGTCAATATTTCTTGACGGTAAATTTGATGAATATGACCTTGACGTAGCCCATGGAAAAGGTGTTATTGTTGATGAACACACAGTCCAGGTAGCCAATAAAAAATTCACAACAGACAAAATCGTAATATGTACAGGTCTTAAACCAGTAATTCCCGACATTAAAGGAAAGGAATTCCTGCATGACAGTACTGACTTTTTGGATATTGATGAGCTTCCAAAACATGCTATTATCATAGGTGCAGGTTTTGTAGGAATGGAATTTGCATCAATACTTGCTGAAGCTGGCCTTGAAGCTGATGTTATTATCAGGGGAGACATGGCATTAAAATATTTCCACCAACCATATGTACAAAATGTAATTGATATTCTAAAAGAAAAAGGCATACGTTTCCATTTTAACCAAACAGTAAAAGAAATTATAAATAACATTGAAATTGATAATCCTGAAGCTAAAGTTTTAAATGTTGCATCAGCTCAAAATGCAGATGAATGGTTAAGAGATCCAGAAGCAAAAATTGACAATAAGGCTTATGAAAACGGATTTACAGTTAACCTCGACAGTGGATTAAGCTTAACAGGGGACTATGTAATAGCTGCAATGGGAAGAACCGCTAATGTTGAGGATATCGGTCTTGAAAATGTAGGTTTGACCTATACCAACAAAGGAATTAAAGTAAATGGACACCTGCAGACCGATGTGGCCAATATATATGCATGTGGGGATGTTGCAGATACAGGTATTGCAAAACTCGTTACCGTTGCAATACATCAATCAAAATACCTTGCAAAGGAACTTTTAGGTAAAGCAGATGAAATCATATATCCTGTTGTGCCTGCAGTTGCATATACCATTCCAAGAATAGCAACAGTAGGGGTTCCTGCCTATGTCGGTGAGCAAAGCGATGAATATGAGGTTTATACCATACGATACGGCAGATCATATTCCTTAGAACTTAAAAATGATTTAACCGCTGAAGCTAAAGTCATTGTAGATAAGGACTTGCAAATCGTGGGTGCTGAGATATATGCCGCTGATGCGGAAAACGTTGCAAACATGTTTACATTCATCATTAATCAAAAAATAACTTTAGAAGAGCTTGACAACATGATTTATGCATTCCCTTCAAGCAGCTCTGTATGTTTATATAAATTGCATAAGATTCATTATAAATTCTAAAAAGATAGTTTTTCTATCTTTTAAACCTTTTTTTAGGAATTGGCATGATAAAAAAAGACCATATTTTGATTATAATTTTATTGATAATTATTATAGCTATTAGTATTGCTTTAATAAGCATGTCTCACAAGGATAATCAGATATCATTTAACGATACTACCTTGGATCATGAAATCATAGCAAACGATAGTGTAGGTTCTGTTGAAGTCATAAGAAACCTGGGCAATCCTAACGGTAGGAAAATAGCTTATGTGGTTGGTGTTCACCCATTGGAAAATGAAACACACAAAACATTGCTTAAGATACTGCCTACATTAACGGATTTGAATTGTTCTTATGACATATATGTCATTAATGTAACTAAAGACATCGGCTATTATGGAGATGGCTCTTCAGACGACAGTCCCGGCAGGCAGAACGGTCAAAATCTGGCCCTGAAATATGTATATCCTGAAATTGTTAATGGAAGTTATGATTTGGCCGTTGATGTACATTCAAATGTGGGTGCATATCAATACAAAACATTTGTTTTCAGCCCTGTTAAGGAATCATTGAGTGGAGAATATGCACATCAAATAGCAGAGAATTCACCGGATATAAATTATTATGCGCCGGATTCTACAACAAGCGGACCATTCTTAACAATACCTCTAAATGAAAATGGTGTACCGGCATTTTACTTTGAGGAATATAGTTTTGCACCACAAAATGAAAAGGACTCACACATGTTGGAACTTATTCAAGCAGTTGATAGCTTAGATTTCAAATAGGATGTGGTTTTATCAGATTGAATTATGAATGCGGAGCCTGCATTTTAAGGCAGGTAAAAGAAGTCATTGATCTGTCCTGTGATGATGAGGATTTAAGATTTGAACTGATGCAGAATTGCATCATTCTTATGGCAAAAAATTTCAATAGCTCATCACAACCAAACAAAATGGCAACCGAAGTAAACCAATACGTCAAACAGAAAACCAAATGTGAAGATGCATATTTCAAACAAAAAGAAAAAAGCACAGAAATCGCATTATCAATATTGCCGAATGTGAAAAGGATTCTAAAAACAGATGACAGTCTGGAAACATATGTAAAAGTGGCAATAGTTGGTAACATTTTAGATTTTGGAGCCTATGATATTAACACTGATTTTAAAGCTTTGATGAAGACAAATCTCAGTAAGAATTTAAGCATAAATGACATCGAAGAGTTTGAAAAATCATTGAACAGTCATGATAAGCTATTGTATATTGTTGACAATGCCGGAGAAATAGTCTTTGACCGACTGTTGATTGAAAAAATTAAAGAGTATGATGTTGATGTAATCGTTGCGGTTATAAGTTCCCCAATTGTTAATGATGCTGGCATGAAAGAGGCAATTGATGCTGGATTGGATGAACTGGCAAAAATCGTTACCATCGGCAGTGATTCCGGTGGAATTGTTGAGGAAATGTTTTCAGACGATTTTAAGGAAATATTTGATGAAAGCGATTTTATCATCTCTAAAGGAATGGCCAACTATGAAGGATTAACTGAAATGAATCTGAAAGATAAAGATGTTTTTGCACTCCTTTGCAGTAAATGCAATCCTATTTCTAAAGATTTATCCGTAAATCTAAATTCCTTTGTTTTTAAAAAATTGAATTAAAAACAATTTAATACAAGAGCACCCTCAGGAATCAATTGTTATCTGGAAGAAGTATTTGATTTATTTACACCATTGATAGGCTATTCTTGGTGTACCGTCGCTGACATAGATTGTTCCGCATTTATGAAAACCGTTTTTTTCAATTAGTTTCTGCATTATTATATTGTTTTTGTGGGTGTCGATTCTGATGTTGTCTGACAAATCCTTGCAATAGTTTATGGCATTTTTGAAAATACCTTTAACTTTTCCGTCACTTGCAATTCTATGCAGCGTTACATATTCATCATCATTAAGCCATTTGCCATTTTCTATATATGCATATGTTGGCTCATCACCACTAAAAAGAGCAAACACTCCATGAGGATCCTCATCATCACAAACGACATAGCAAACTCCATTATCTATGTCTTCATGGATTAACTCGGAACTGGGATAGGAATGGCCCCATTGATTCGGATTTCCGGATTCGATCATGAAGTCCTGTGCAGTTTTATAGATTTCCATGATTGTGTTTATCTCTTCTAATTGGGCTTTTCGGATATTCATAGTTATGCCAAAAATTATATGACTTCAAAACCTAGAAGTTTAATGTGATTGGAAATCAATTCGGGATTGGTGTCAATTTCGTCTGATAATTTAGTTGTTATGTATTTTTTGTTGTCATCAGCAAAAACAGTAGCTATTTTTAAATCATCATTATCCATCAATACGCTGGCTAAGAAGTTTGCTCCACTTGAAATACCAATACCTAAACCAAATTCTTTAGATATTCTTTTAGACATATTAATTGCATCACAATCATGAATAAGAACAATATCATCAATTAAATCCTGTTCAACAATTCCTGGGATGAAGTCGTCTCCAATTCCTTCAATCATATGGCTTCCTTCTTCCATTCCCATTTTAAGAATTGATAATGTTGATGGTTCCAGGGCAAAAATTTTAGATTCTGGATTGTTGTCTTTAAATCTTTTTCCGATACCCATCAATGTTCCGCCGGTTCCAATACCTGAAACAAAGGCATTTATATCTTCAACGGCATCGATTATTTCCTGACCAGTTGTTTTATATTGGGCTTCTACATTTAACGGATTGTCAAATTGGAGTGGTCTGAAAGCACCTGTGTCTCGTGAAAAATCTTCTGCAAGTTTTAAAGCCCCTTTAAATCCACCTTCTTCTTTAGATACGAGATGAACATGTGCACCATACATTTCAATTATTTTTCTCCTTTCAAGGGATACCCAGTCAGGCATAAAAATATGGACTTCATGGCCATAAAGAGCACCTATAGCACTAAATGCAATACCTGTATTTCCACTAGTAACTTCTACAATAGGCTGACCTTCCTTTAAGTTACCGATTTCCCTTTCTTTTTCGATGATATATAATGCTATTCTGTCTTTAATACTTCCAGAATAGTTGTAAAATTCAAGTTTGGTGTATATACTACCTTGTTTTCCTTCATATTCATAGTCAATTTTTATCATTGGTGTATTGCCAATTAACTTTCCAATATTCATAACATCAATCCAATCTAATAATAAAATAATCTAACATTGTTATTTATGTATTTTAAATATATAATACTTTATCAATCCCAAATCACGGTTAGAATTTTTCCATGCATTACTGATTTTGGATTGTTACTGTATTGCAGGAATATTGCAATTACAATAGGTATAAGATGAATCGTCATTGCCGGCTAATTTATAATATTTTACCGGAAAAAAAATTAATGTATAATAAACCCCATCTATTGAATATTCGACCAATACTTTTTTATTTGTTTTGCAGACATCAATTCACCCTAACTGCACTGTTTAATTTTAAGATCTCCATTTAACATA
>JAEIGA010000591.1_pt1 | contig 53537 bp, 54 predicted proteins | sample 9270691 | NCBI WGS metagenome assembly JAEIGA01 (sample SAMN17057246, study PRJNA624740) | gut metagenome | biome: biome; isolation source: fecal sample | host: Bos grunniens | place: China: Xizang | collected 2019 | reverse complement strand
TGGATAAGTTCCCACGGACTAATTCAAGAGCTGACTGAGTGCTTGCTGCGAATAACGTCAAATTGAGAAATGCCCTGTTTATGCGGCTTACAGCGGTTGTTACTTCTGAACTTTTGACATCAATACAACCGTCTCGACATGGCTCGATTGCTCCAGATTGATGTCAGATTTTTGCGGTCGTTCGCGGAAATTTATCAAAGCGTATTTTTGCCTTAAAACACACCGATTTTTACCCTTGTCCGTTCTCGGAAACAGGTCAACGCCCTTGCTCCTACCTATAATATGCAAACCCACAGATTTGCCGACCGCTTCAAGACTTCGCTCTGAGGGAATAAGTCCGAAATCCCATCGCCTCAACTCTGATGACACAAAATCATACATTCAATGTCCGGTTTTATCTCCAATCCATTCTCCTGTTTCAAGGTTTATGAATTCCTCCAGTTTGATATCGGGATGATAATCTTCCCCATACTCACCAGCAAGCGTCTGGGTATCATGTTTGAAAGATATGTTGTACAGTTTGCCTTTTTTCGTTTTACGAATCAGTCCGTTTTTGATAAAAAATTCGATGACCCGTCTATGGCCTTCAATATCGTCATCATTCAGGTAGAAACAGGAAACTCCCTCATTATCATTGCTATGCTTACATTCTTCGACGATTCCTTCTTCAATTGCTGCCTCACAAACGCTCTCCACGAATGCACGATCTCCAAAGAAATACATCCATTTCCCAACTTTACTGTTATCAAAATCAGGATCTTTATCTGTAAGGTAATAGACCCAAGCTGGATTTTTTATTACCCTCATACGCCACCTCCAAAATGCTCCGCTGCTATGTCATCAAGCTGCTTTGCAATTTCTGAAAATTCCATATTCAAATCCAGCGTCCGGACGCTAATTTTATTCCCGCTCATCTGATAGCTGTTGTCCGGCTGCAGCTCCTCATCTGTTTTTGCATAGAGAAGCATGCCTGATACTGAATGTTCTTCATCACCCATATCAGTATCTTTATTCTTGACGTAAGTGAATATCTGATACAGGTTAGCTGAATGAAGCATTCTTGCATTAAACCGGTTCTCTGCCAGAGTATGCGTATAATACTTTGCGTCGATGATGAGCACCGTTTCACCCGACTTACTTTCAAGCATGATGTCGCTCTGCATAACCGGCAGAAGCGTGCCCACGCCATCATCCAGAGCCCACGGTATCTGCGACGCGCTGGCCTTTATCTCATGATGTTCCTTGATATAATACTCAAGAATAAACTTCTCATATAAGCGATTCATCCTTTGATCATCCACGAATGAAGCCAGCTTATATTCACCATCATCTGTTGTCAGGAGCATACCCTCGATAATCAACTGGCAAATACTGAGAAGTACCCGATAGCTCTGATTGTTGCGCTGGAACCGAATGGACGACCACTTGATCCCCATCGGCTCGATCTCATCCACATTGGAAAAGAAAAGCATCTCTTTTTTCAGATCATTTTTGTAATCCGCATCCACCTCGGAATGACGCAGTAATATCATGACTGTCGTTTTCAATATCTGGTTCAGAAGATTGTTTTCCGAAAGCTCGTCGAACTCACAGGTAAGACGCTGCTTCTTTTCAATCTTATTTTTTATTGTGCCCGGCATATCAATTTTGCCGCGCATCACCGGCAGGTCTTCCTTCCGGTTCATGTATTCCCGGTAAAGACCCTGCTTCAACTGCCGCCCGATTCCTTTTGAGAGAATCGCCGCGAACAGATTATGCATGTTCTCAAATTCTTCCGTGGCGATCTTATCGTCATCCGACTGCTGCAATGTGGTGAAGGCATAAGAGAGCATGTAGTAAATATTCTTGATGAATATGCTCTTATCCTTTGTCATTGAAATACTCCATGAAGGATATTTTCCCAGCGCTGCAGCTCCGCTGTGTCGTCAAACCAGTATTCACTAAGCATCGGAAGAATATCAAAATCAACAATGGAATGCAGCCACTCTTCTGTGCAGGTATCATGACCACAGAAATAACTGTGCCCAATGCAGAATCCCTTACCGAGCGACTTGTCTGATGCGATCTTCTTGTTCAGTTCTTTGACCTTCTCAACCAGCTCATTGAAAGTCTCATTGTTCAAGCTCTTCTGATACTGAATAAAACCGTCAGAATCAAATCCGGGTTCCATTTCCAAAAAGCTAAATCTACGACGCAGAGCATAATCAATCATCGCAAGGCTTCTGTCTGCCGTGTTCATCATGCCAATAATATAAAGGTTTTCCGGGACGGCAAACGGAAGTCCGTTATAAGCGAGTGTAGCCTTAACTCCTCTATAGTCCTTTTCAATAAGCATAAGCAGTTCACCGAAGATTTTACTCATGTTACCACGGTTAATCTCGTCAATGATAAAGAAGTAATCTTTGTCCGGTTGATTGGATGCTTTCTGGCAGAAGCGATAGAAAATACCGTTCTTCAGTTCAAAGCCATCCTCGACCGGCTTATAACCCATCATAAAATCCTCGTAAGAATAGTTCTGATGGAATTGCACGAATTCTATGCGACTCTCGTCTTTTTCTCCCATCATGGAGTATGCGAGGCGTTTTGCAGCAAAGGTCTTACCAACACCCGGAGCCCCCTGAAGGATAATGTTTTTCTTGTTTCTGAGGACAGCCACAAGCTGATCATAGCGTCCGTCAGTCATATATACTTCTTCGAGGAAGTCATCCTTTGTATATGTATCAATTGCTTTTTCCGGAGCCAGAGGATTCTCATCACGGATCATATCCATAATGAAATCAAATTCACCCTTCGTTAATTTGAACAGACTTCCCTGTGGATTAACGAAATACTCCATTTTTTCCAGTTCAGGACACGCTTTGAGTGTCTGATAATCAATTGGAGATGTGAGACCTTCCGTCTTTTCAAAATACAGCTTCTCGCCATCCTGCTCTGCACTTATTCTGGCAATCGCTACGATCTGCTTTACCGGATATGATTCATAACCAATAACCATATCGCCGGGCTTGGCATCAAGGAAGTTCTGGAATATTCTACGTTTGTTTCCGTTCTCGTTGTAGAGCGTATAGTCCTGCACCTCACCGACAGCAATGCCAGAAAAGCTCCAGATCTTCGGATTGGCATTGAGCCACCAGTAGTGGTGATCATCGTCTCCACCTTCAGGGACAGCATAAAGTTGAACCTGTGATAAATCGACCTTATCAAGTGCCTCAGCCAGCTCGTTTCTTAATTTCCAAATATAGCTGCCTTCTTCATCCTTTCCAGCACTCTTACCAACATACAGAACTGTCCACCAGCGGGCATTTTCACTGTTCCGTTCCATAACAGGGCAGCCGGTCTTCTCGACAATTCTTCTTGCCAGAGCTACCGATCCGCTGTTATAGAAATTCTTCGTCTCACCATACTTGATGGAAAGCTGGGTGCAAGTGGCCTGCCCACCATAATCTTTCATCCGACGCATGATTTCCAAACTATTCTCTGTAAACACATCTCTATCGCCGAGAAGCGCAATCCAGTCGTCCACAGTCAGGCCGGGCTCATAATCTTCAGGGAACCATTCTCCCGGAAGGACGGGTGTTTCATCGCTACTCTTCTGCGAGTAGTAACGACTGATATAAAAACCAACGTCCAGTGCCAGAGTCTTTAACTCTGGATCTGGATAACAAGTATCTGTCAGCTGCGAACGGAACAGATTCACAAGCTCTGTATCCAGTTTCAGCTCGTCACAGATTTCATCATAAAGCTTTATGGCGTTTCTGATATTCTCTGCGTAAGCGCCTTTCTTAAATGTGTAATCGCTCCCCAGCTCATCCGCAGCTGTTTTAACTTCGCCATACTTGTAGATGTAGTGCTTGTCTGGATAACGGAGCCACAAATACACACTGATAGCATTTTCATACTGGTAATGCTGTGCTGCGCCGTTCCCATACTTTTCGAGCATGATAGAGGCCTGATCCTTAAAGCCCTTAATACGGTCATACACATCCTTGCTCTCATCATAGAGCGCAATGAACATGGCGCGTACTTCCTCCGGAGCAGTCTTGGCAAATCCCTCAATCATCCGGCGCGGGAAATTATTCATGGACGCGAGCAGATTGAACGTCTTATCCAGAGATCGATGAAGCATTCCTGCGAAATCCTCTGCGTTCACATCCCAATTATCCTGAAAGCCTTTGATGGCTTCCCATTTATATTTTTCATTTACCCACTCGTTTGATACAAAGTCCAACTTATAATCAACGAGCACGTCCTTCAGACGGAATTTGTCAAACATTGCCGCTGCCTCCTTTATGCCTTACGCAGGCTGTTATATATTTCCTCTGCGAAGATGCCGAGCACCTCACGCTTTATCTCATCATTACCAAGCAAGAGCGAGAAAAAGTCCTGATTCTGATCGAGCCCTTCAATCAGTGCATCGTCGATGTTATCGAAATAAGAGAACTCGAAATCTTTCTCGCTATTGTTTTTTGCGCTGGTCTTCAGTTTTTCTGATTTCAGCATTATGTCCCGAATCTGCAGCATGGCCTTAACCGCTACATCGTTGTCGTAAGATTTGCCTGTCCGGGAATTGATCTCTGCAATAATCTGTGAAAGCCGTTCTTCCTTGGCCTCAGTCAGGTTAAAGCTCTCTGCTGTCGGCAGTTTCATTACCGGCTGGGCGACAAGATCAGATTTCACATGTTCCTCAGCCTTCTTCTGCACGAAGTTTGTCGCTTTGATTTTGCCATCAAGGTCATACCCGCCACCGGGATGCTTTATATTGATATACGCCAGCACATAAAGCACAAAATTATACTTCTCATGAAGGTCAACATCCTCAAAGCAGGAAGCCTGAAGCAGAAACTCATAGAAGCGTACAAAATGACGCATCATGGCAACGATCTCGGCCTGCTTTACAAGTTCGTACTTTTCGATCAGGTTTTTCGTCTTATTGAAATAGAAGGTCAGTTTCTGCTTATCCTTCCCGGTGACCTTCGGCTTATAAAGCAGTTCGTTTGCCTTGTCGATATCATCGGGATCAAGCACAGCGTATGCATCGAGCTTTGCTTCCAGATCATAAATGGCAGTCGGTGTCACAGAGTTCGAGAGCAGTGTCGTCGTGTAGTATGGTGCAAAAGCAGCCTTGATGTCGTCGTATGTATTTACAAAATCCAGAACAAAGGTATGCTTCTCAAACGGCGGGCAGATACGGTTTAATCTTGATAGCGTCTGCACAGCTGAGACTCCTTTGAGCTTTTTCAAGACATACATCGCGCAGAGCTTTGGCTGGTCAAAACCGGTCTGGTATTTGTTAGCCACCAGCAGAACATTGTACTCGTCCTTATCGAATTCCTTTGTTAGTCTATCCTCTGGGAACCCGTTCATCGACGGTTCGCTATATTCCTGCTCATCGTCCGGCAACTTTACCTTTCCAGAGAATGCCACCAGCGCATGAATATCTGTATAACCCTTTTTGATAATATAGTTCTCAAGTGCCTGACGATATTTCACAGCTCCCTGACGAGAAGCCGTTACAACCATCGCCTTAGCCATGCCGCCAAGCTCCGTCATTACACTCTGTCTGAAATGCTCTACAATAACCTCAATGCGCTGTGAGATATTCGTGTCATGCAGTTCTACAAATCTGGCGATCTGCCTCTTAGCGTCTACAGTCTTGCAACGCGGATCTTCTTCAATTTCCTTGTTAATGCGATAGAAGGTATCGTATGTCGTATAATTCGACAGGACATCCAGAATAAATCCTTCTTCGATGGCCTGCTTCATGGAGTAGATATGGAATGCCTCCCGCTGGCCTTTCGTATTAACGCGACCGAACAGCTGGAGCGTCGTAGGCTTCGGCGTAGCTGTAAATGCAAACATCGATACATTCGGCTGCTTTCCGTTCTTACCGATTTCCTTTGTGATTACATCCTCGACATCCTCAACGATATCTTCGGAAATACTGTAATCGGAACCGAGGGATTTCGTCACAGCTGCCATATCTTTACCGGCAGTCGAAGAATGTGCCTCATCGATAATCACGGCAAAATGCTTCTTTTTCAGGTTTGCTACGCTGTCCACGATGTACGGGAACTTCTGTATAGTCGTAGCTATGATCTTTGTATTACCCTTTAGTGCTGTCGCCAGATCGGCAGAATTGCACTTATCATCCATAACGCGGATAAGGCCTGCCTTGTGCTCCAATCCCATTACTGCAGCCTGCAGCTGACGGTCTACAACAACACGGTCTGTAACGATGACAATATTATCGAAGATGATCTTATTGTCTGCATCGTGCAGGGAGGAGAGCCTGTGCGCCAGCCATGCGATTGAATTTGTCTTACCGGAACCCGCTGAGTGCTGGATCAGGTAATTCTGCGCTGTACGGTTCTCTCGAACATCGGCCAGCACTTTCCGAATCACATCAAGCTGATGATATCGCGGGAAGATAACGCTTTCTTTTTTCTTTGTCTTTCCTGTGAGCTCATCAGTATCTTCTTTTGTCTCGATAAAGATAAATTTAGAGATCAGGTCGAGAACTGTATCCTTCTTCAGGATATCCTCCCACATGTACGAAACGCTGTACCGGTCTTCAAATACCGGATTGCCTTTACCTGCGTTTACACCTTCGCCATTGCCCATATTAAACGGCAGGAAGAAGGTATCCTCGCCGGTGAGCTTTGTGGTCATATAGACCTCGTTCAAATCCATCGCAAAATTGACAAGCACTCCCGCCTTAAACAGGAAGAGTCTTGTCTTAGGATTTCTCTGGGTACGATACTGGTAGATCGCATCTTCAGCAGCCTGTCCAGCAGCATTGCACTTCAGCTCAAAGGACATGATGGCGAGGCCGTTCAGGAAGATTACCAGATCAATTCTCTCATCATCGCTTGCCCAGACCTCCTCCATCACAGAGAAGATGTTCTGCTCATACTTGACCAGCAAGTCTTTGTTAAAGTCCGTAGCCGGTTTAGTATACATGAGCTCCAGCTTCATGTTGGAAATCTCGATACCGTGTTTCAGCACGTTAAGAAGGCTGCCGCGAGCCTTTGTCTCTTCGGTGTTGATCAGGCTCACAATCGTATCTTCCAGATCATCCTTGTAAATTTTCCGGAGCGCAGCCATTTCGTCAGGCTGTGTTGCATTTAGAAACTTGAACAGCATCTCCCGGTCAACGGCAAAGAGACGGTCGTAGTTCACCGCTTTGCGGATCACATAGCCGTTGTCCTTATTCAGCCGTTCCATGATGAAATGCTGGTATTCTTTTTCTGACAGAATAGAGGCGTGACCAGCCAGACGCTCTGCATAGGCTTCAATGCGCTCTTTCTGCTCTTGTTTCATTTTTTCGCTTGAAGGATTATCAATCATCTATGCCCGCCTCCTTCGAATCTCTCAGTGTAAAGTTTCGACCATTGTCATCACTGAACACAACCTCAATGAGGCGCGTCCCATTCAGAACATAAACCTCACACCAGCTATCCATTAGTGTTCTACCAAGCCAGCGCTCCTTGATTGTATAAATCACATTACCGGTCTTATCCAACCACAGTTTGACAGCCTCATTTACTCTCTCGTCAAAATGAGAAACTACATTGAATTTTGCGCAGAACCCATCAACCGCAATCTCCAATAGATTTAGTTCTTCTCTATCCTTGAGCGCCTTTGTAAAATCGGTGCCCTTTATAATTAAACTCGGCATATCGCCGTAGTAGGAATATTCTACTTTCATGCTACTGGCACCTCTTTCTTACCTGTTACATACTCATAAATCAGTGATTTTCTGTATTCTTCAATAGTCGAAAGCTGATTATTTTTATCAGCAATTACCTTATCTATTTCTGAACACTTGTTATCAAGGTAAGCAACAATTGCATCCTGCTCATCCAGTGGAGGTTCAAATACCATAAGACGGGAAAACTCAGAATAATTAAGCCCCTGTCTGACACCGTTTCCCATGTTATAAAATACTTTCATTACATCGAAAGCATGAAGAAGATAATGAAAGAATGCTGAGTTTATTTGAGCTATGGGCATCAAATCAATATAAGCTGATGTTATGATTCCATGTTCTGTGGCAAGTCCAGTCCTCAAACTGCGTTTGTCGTTCTGTAAATCCGTCGGGCGAATAATAATATCTCCCGCTTCAATAATGTTATATGTATTAAAATTTTCTGGAAGTAGCCCCTCGTTGGTATTGATATCCTTCCGCACCAATTTCCCATAGCTTAGTGATAGAAGATTCGTCTCTTGTCCAAGGCGATTTTTATTCTTCCTCTCACCAAAGTACACATATAAAGGATGAATTCTCCAATGCGCTGGAATCATGCCAACGTATTCTATTCCACTATCTTTTTTTGCGCCTCCCTGCTTCAGTCCTCTGGTAACTGTTTCTTCAATTAGTGAGCGTTTATAATTTTCGAGAACTTCTATTTGTTCTACTATTCCAGCAGCCAGCTCATCCATTTCTTGACACTTAATATTTAGAAAGTCAACAATTCCTCTCTGAGCATCAATTGGAGGCACCAAGAAAAGACAACGTTTTAGCTCTGCAAAATTGAGTATTTTTCTAACTCCACCTCCCATGTTATGGAACGCAGCGCAGCTATCATAACTCTTCAGTAGATAATTAGCGTATTCAGGAAGGACTTCGTTATCATCATTAACCTCGAATGCAATGTATGCTGATGTAATAACTCCGCGCTCTTGAACGATAGCAACTCTCTTTGTAACAAAATCAAAATTCAGATTAAGCCCATTAAGCATTAATGTGCCCTTATCAACTATTGTGTAGTTGCGAATTGTCTTTGCAACATACTCGTCGCTTTCTGCATCAAAATTTTCCTTTGGAACAATAGTCCCAAACTTAAACTGCAATGCTTTTGTTTCAGTGCCTCGAATATTTTTATTTCTGTTTTCATGGAACAACGAACGAATGGGCTTACATTCCCAGCACGAAGGAATTTCACCTATCCATTCAATACCACTGTACTTCATACTATTCATAAGTCACCGCCTTACTCAAACAAACGAGCGACACGTGAAGATATAGACTTTTCAAGTGCATTAAATCTCTCTTCCAAATCTTCACTTGCATCCAGCTTAAGGTACTTATAAAAATGACTTGTGAATGCAATCTCCGCTCCAGTTTTTATTACTGGTTTTTTCTTGGATAAATCTTCCTCAAAAAAAGCTTTTGCATCAGGGATATGAGGCCAAATTACCCTCTGCATATAGTCATCTATTTCTTCGCTAATTTTTACAATTTCAACGTCTTTCGTTTCTTTATCATAGATAACATTGCCTTTTCTGTCTCTCTGTATCTCAGCAGATTTATCCATCACAGATAAACCTTCAATAATTTTATCTACGACCTTCTTGTCTACATTGATGCCTTTCAAGGCTTGTAACAAAATCGGTCTAAAAGCCTCTGGAGACATATATTTTTCATTAGATGTTGAAGTCTGTAACGCATCGAGAATGCTGTCATATAATGGCTGATTCTTTCTAAAGGCTTCAAGCTTCTTCTGATCTTTTCCTGACAAGCTGTCTGCATTCTCTAAATCAATTACCTTTGCTTCATCATACAGAGCTGATAATGCCCCGCCCATAATCATCGAATCAATTCTCTCTGGTGTTATGGCATAACTCCTCTGCAAAGGTTGCATGACAGTATACTCGCGATAGATAAATTCCTGATTGTCAAAAATTTTCACATAATCGTTCTCGACAAACTCTGAATAAAGTTTTGTAATTGCCTTACGGTCTTCTGGAGAAATCTCATTTTTCTTATCTCCTAATGCCTTACGCAATTTATGATAAAAAGCAGATGCATCTATCAGCTGTATTTTCCCTTTGCGTTCAATTCGCTTATTTTTGGAGAGAATCCAAATATATGTTGTCAATCCTGTGTTGTAAAACATGTCTGTTGGCAAGGCAATAATGGCTTCGATGTAATCATTCTCAAGTAACCATTTTCTAATCTGGCTTTCTCCTGAAGCTGTACCTCCAGATGTTAGTACCCCTGCATGCTCTACTATAGCTGCACGACCGTATGCATCATCCAGCTTATTTATTGCTGATTGTAAGAACAGCATCTGCATATCCCCTGTACCGGGAAGACCCGCTCCCCACCGGCCGTCAAAGCCTTTCTGGTACTCTTTATTTACAGCATCTTCAACGCCTTCTGCAGCGTTTTCACCGCCCCAAGCTGTTCCGAAAGGAGGATTTTCAATAACAAACCGCATCTTAATATCCGAAAAGCGGTCTGCCTTCATTGTGTCCTGATAACAAATATTCTCTGCGTTCTGGCCTTTGATGAGCATTTCCGCAAGACACATGGCATATGACTCCGGATTGATTTCCTGTCCAAAGAGACGAACATCAGCCGATGGATTATAACGCTTGATAAAGTTGTATCCTGTGGAGAGCATACCTCCCGTACCACAGGCTTGATCCAAAATTGTAATGACCTTCCCGTCATCGAAGATATCGTCGCAACCTTCGGCCAGCAGGATATTGACCATGAGTTTGATAATGTCACGACCTGTGTAATGATCACCAGCCTCAGCATTTTCAGAGAACTTTCTGATCAGTTCCTCGAAAATGTATCCCATCTTCACATTGTCGATGGTGCGCGGATTTAGATCGAGCTCCGAGAAAGCCTTCACGACGGACAGAAGACGATTGTTCTTATCCATCTTGTCGATTTGCTTACTAAAATCCAGACCCTTTTCCGCAGACAGAAGAATTTCCTGCACATTTGTGGAGAAACCCTGAATATAAGATTTGAAGTTAGCTGCAAGGTGATCGGAGTCGTTACACAGCTCCTCCAGTGTATATTCGCTGGTGTTATAGAACTGGAACCCAGAAACACGATACATGGCCTTTGCCGGGAAGCTCGGATTTGCTTTAAACTGTGCTACGACCTTATCCTTTGTCGGAGCCAAGGCGCACTCAAACCTGCGGATGATCGTCATGGGAATGATGACATCCTTATATTTATCGCTCTGGTATGTGCCTCTCAGCTTGTTAGCAATAGACCAGATAAAATTTACTTCTGTTGAAACATCGACTGGAGAGTCATCCCACATCGCGTCGATTACTGTATTAGCTGCCATTGCAGATTACCTCACTTTTCTATTGTTTTCTTCATTATGTACCTTTAGCTGTCCCAAAATACGGACTCTATTCTTTTATACCCATCATCATGTTGTAATGCTGTTCCTGATGCAGTGCGTAGAAGATCTGCTTGAAGGTCTCCCTATACTGAGATACTTCTGCGTAATCCTCTGTCAGATTCAGGCCGTCGTTGATACCGGTCGGATTACTGATATAGGAAAGCATCGCAGACGCCAGATTAAACTTCATGTTGTCCGGCTTGTCGCCTTCCTTCTCTGGAGGTATGATGAAATCTTCTTTGTGGTCATCGAGCACCAGCTTCCTCAGATCATCTCCTTCATAGCCGTACATTTGCATGAAGTAGTATTCCAGAATCCTTCGCATTACGTTCAGCAGCGAGATCGGAGAATCGATTTCTTTGAGCTCATTCCAAAGTGCTGCATAGGAATTTTGCACCGGATTGTAGTTCTCCAACTCAGATGGAATATTGGGATTCTGGCGTGTCTTAGGAGCGCCAATGGTCGAAACGTTATGTACCTTCTGAATTACATAGAAGGAAACGCTTCTGTATTTCTCAACCTGATGGTATGTCACCTCACGATGGAAGTAGACATTGTGCGTCAGGATAAATATCTGTTTTATATAAGTGCCGGTGATTTTATCATCGACAATCTGTGCATTGTTGTTGCAGATGGTGATAAGCTCTCGGACAATTGCACCAACAATAAACAGCGCACTGGAGTCCATACTGGAAACAGGATCATCGATAACAACGACCTTGTCTTTCACTACCTCGCTGCTCTGACTGCCCCTTACAAGATTGTAAAAATACAGGAACGCTATGAAGTTACGCTCGCCCTCGCTCAGGTTTTCTGCAACAGACCCGTCCTCACGAATAACCTCATAAACATTTGCTACTCCGGATTTCTCACGAAGACTGAATCCCTGAAAGCCAGAATCACGAAGCAAGGCATTGATGCTGTCGATTGCAGCCTTTGTATTTACAGTCTGCTTGTTCAGCTCGGCAATTTCTTCCGCGAGTGCCCGTGAATCCTTACGAGCCTGAATAGCCTTGTTTTTCAGATCCTCTGCATCTTTCTTAAGCTGGGCAAGACTTGTCTTGTAGCTCGTGATGTCGGACTGAAGAATGAAAGCAATGTGCGCCCATACGGCGGTCTTGCATTCTTCCTTCTTCTGCTGCTGGGCTCCAACAACATCATTATTGGCCTTTATCTTTTTGTTAATCTCATCAATGATCTGTCCGATCTCAATGAGAAGAGAGTCGATGTCCTCAAGGGAAACTACGGATGTCGGCTCTTTTACTTTTTCAGCGATCCGCTGCTCATTGATCTTTATATTGCTCTCCAGCAGGGACAGCTTGCTCTGGTAATCGGTCAGATCCAGCGTAGGCATAGGATCACTCAGATTTGCTTTCAACTTATCGATGATTGCAGTGGTTTCCCGCGCATAGGTAGACTGGAACCGGGTAAGCTCACTGATATCCTGCTGATACTGCTCATCAAAGCATGCAGCAATCTCAGCTTCAAAATTTGCAGGAAGTTTCTGCTGACAATAAGGGCACTTTCCTGCAGCATCTTTAGAATAGTGCTGGTGTCCTTGTCGTACCCAGTCTGACGCATTCAGTGCCTTAATAAAATTAGCAAAAGGTGTCTTGCTGCTACTCACTACAACCTTATCCATTAGGTCATTTCCGGGAAGCCTGCCGTAAGTCGGAGCCGTCGATATCCTTGAGAATTGGCTATAAGTACGCGCCTGTGAATCGTAAGCAATACGATACAGCTCTGCCAGCTTGTCGAGATCTTGTTCTGCCGGTGCCTTCACGCCAAGAACCGCACTTGCAAATAAATTCTTTCGACCGGTGCCTTTTACGGCATCAGGAAATTTCCCACAGATGTCTCTGGTTTTATCCCAGCATGATTTTTGGAAAGTATCCTCTGTGTTTTCCTGCGCCGTCACCTTCTGGCCGCTCTGCTCTGTATACTCACCGGCTTGCCTATCCAATTCATCCTTCTTGGCGGTCTTTTCTTCCACCTGCTTCTGGATTTTGATGTTGGGCTCGCTAACCGTAAATACGCCCTTAAGGTCGCCGTATGTTTCAAAATTACGATTGATGAAGTCCTGACTGTAAACGAGGACATCATAATCAGATGCAGATCGACCGTCCTGCCACACGACTCCAGTGTCGCCCTCTATTGTTCTGGCGACTGTTGATTTTCCCACACCATTTCTTCCATAAAAGAAATTTACATATGTCGGCTCTATCACTTCGTTATCGAAGGTAGCTCCGTTTAATGTGATCTTTCTGATCACCGATTTCATTTTCTCGCTCATACCCGTCCGCCTCCTCGATGCTTATTCTGTAATCTTGCCGTTCCTGACCCATTCATCTACTTCGGATATTTTGAATTTATATCTTTTCCCGGCACGATAAAAAGGAAGTTTGCCCTCTTTGATCCATGTGCGGACTGTATCTTGACTGACACTCAAGTGCTCAGCTATATCTTCCAAATTTACCCATTTTTCAGTTGCATTGATTTCAACTTCGTTACTCATCGTATAACCTCCAAATGTCTCTTGACTATTGCTACGATTATTTGTTATCCCGGCAGCCAGCAGCTGATACCGGCAGCCTTGAGAGTTTCTACTAAATTCACCTTTTTTACAGACCAGTGCGTGGTGTCAAGTTCGCTTATGGTCGGTTTTCCTTCTATGCAAAGTACGCTGCTCAAACTATGTATTGTTGCCTGTGGTATTGGGTTCAGTGTTTGATACATTATTTTGAATCCCTCATCCTGACGCTGAATCCCTGTGATTACACCGAGCAGAGCGTTCTGGTCATTTCCGGGCTCTGCATAGTCGGCATTTCTCGGAGCAAAGATACAAAAAAATCCTTGTACCCTGTCCATAGCTGCTTTATCAAGCTTTTGTATCTCCTCAGCTATATCCTCTGAGACAAATCGCGTAAGGGCATCTTCCTTGGGTACCACAAAATCACCCTGAGAAAACTGATAGAATGTCTCACCACCGATAACGAACAAATTGTAATATTCGTATTCCCAGTTTGCCCGCATTGGCATACCTTGCTGATGTTGCTGCCCACCGGCAATCAGGACATTGCTTCTATTGTCCTGAACTGTGCCAATCTGTCCGTAAACGGTATTCTGACCACCACTTATATCAATTCTGGCCGGAACACCAGAAGCAGGCAGTTTCGCCTTTGAAGGAATGATCTCATCACTCATCTACATCACTCCTTCCACTTTTTATTTCAACCTTGTCTACGTGGCCGTATACCGTATTTGTTCCTCCTGAAATATTGAGAAAAAATGGATTGTTGTTAACCACTGTACCCGGAGCTGCTGTCTGATCCTGAAAGGCAGACTCTTCTTCAACCTCCGGTTCTTTATATTCATCTTTTTCCTCTTCAGACTCTGATCTCCAGTTGAGATCATTTAAAGCCGGAGAGTCGCAATATGTAGGTTTAATATCTCGGCTGCTGTTTTCTCCGAGCATCTTTGTATAGACACGTTCGGAGCCACCACGCTTTGGACAGAACTCATCATAGGTTTTCTGTCCTACGGTATTATCTTTCACGACAGTTAAAGCGTAATGCCACAGTCCAAGTAAAAAGGACGGTACGCAAAGTTTCTTAGCCGAAAGGATCTGATCCTTTGTCATAGGGCTACCGTCTTCACAGGCATATAAAATCTCACTGCCATCAATGGTCGTATCTGCATCTAACAACTCGACGAGGCCTTTTATAAGGTACTCGTCTTTTTTTGTGCTCGTGCGGACATCAAGAAACCCCTCAACAAACTCGACCATTGCCGCCAGCGGAACTTCATATTGATTTTTGACCCGATCATCAAAGGTCTTCAGTACTGCCGCATCACCAAAGCGATAAAACGTACCGCCGTTTCGGATACACGCTTTGAAATCACGGGTGTTGTCCTTCAGGGACTTCATTTCAGTCTGTAATGGCTCTGGGATATCCGGAATCAGCGTCTTCGCAAGCGACAGTAGTGCTTCCGGCTCCGACAACCCACTAACAGTTCCTTTATATAAATCATCTTTGCTGGGCATGGGCTTCCTTGCGTTAGAAACCAGTACGAAGAAAGTCCCGCCACAAAGTCTGTATGGTTCCTTGTTTGGCATTGATTTTCCTTCTTTGTCTTAAATTCCGACTGAATCGACTCGTTCGACTCAATCGACTACGTGAATATCGACTGTTCCTACTTCTCACTGAGCTTGTAAGCCAAGAGAGAAGTGCGGTCGATTTCCGGGTGATGATGGGCAATCTACAATTCCCAACAAACCCCACTAAAACATTATAACACATAATCGTCCGAATTTCTATAGACAGATTATGAACAAGCTCTTCTGTCAGAGATTTTTCTCCCTTGGCTCAAAGCAAATCAATGCCAAAGGAGGACAAAATCATGGCAAAAGAACGTTTCTTTCCACTTCGTGACCCGGAGAATCCCTTCAAGGTCACACTCACCCCTATCTCTGAGGAACAGTATCGTTCCCTCTATCCGGACATCTGGGCTACCCAGAAACGCGAGCAGTATCATGGTCGCTGCATGTGCCCGAAGTATTATCTTTGGAAATGCGACGGGCAATGCGATCTGTGTGAATATCACACTCCCGATACTGTCTCCCTCGACGAGCCGCTCCCAGACGGCAATGGTACCCTCGGCGATTACATCCCGGACAGCAAACCTTCTATAGAGGATATCTACGCTGACCGCGACCTGCTTAAACGCCTCATCGCCCGGTTCCGTGAACTTGACCCAGATGCAGACCGCATTATCCAGATGCGACTCGACAATCCTAAGATTTCAGATCGTAAGATTGCGGATGCCCTCGGTCGCCCGCAGCGCACCTTTGCCGACCAGATGAAGCGCTACTACACCGAGCTTCATAAGATCGAAAACAAGTAATCATTACACCCTTTCCGGCCATTGTCCCTCCTTGGGATGGTGGCCGGAAATTGTTTATAAAATCCTCCGCTCAAATCGGCAGTTCATCTCCAGTGGAAGGTGAAGGCAAGAGAACACAGCCTTCAGAAAGCGAGGTGAACACATGATGTACCGCAGTTACGTAGACACCGGCGACAACGTGAACGAGGAGATCAAGCTCCTGAATTCCATCAGTCACGTATCCGCCAGACTGGCAAGGAACCTCTCACTCCTTGCCGCAAGCCAATCCGAGGAAGGAGGAAAAGAAAATGTCAAAGATGGCAGAAATGGCACAGACCATCAAAGAGCTCCGCACTGCTGCTGCTTCTATTAATGCCGCAGCCGACTGGCTCTACCAGCAGTTTTCCAGCGACGACGATAAGGCGCAGTCCACTGAAGCTCCCGCCAAGAAAGAACCGAAGCCAGAGCTGAAGCTGGAGGACGTAAGAGCCGTCCTTGCCGAGAAGTCCCGCGCCGGTCACACCGCAGAGGTACGCACCCTGCTTAAAAAGTATGGTGCCGCAAAGCTCTCGGAGATCGATCCAGCAAATTATGAAGCCCTGATGAAGGACGCGGAGGTGATCGGCAATGGCAGCTAAAGCACACGCGATCCTATCCGCATCCAGCTCAGACAGGTGGCTGCACTGCCCACCATCGGCAAGGCTCTGTGAAACCTACGAGGACAAGGGAAGTGACTACGCTGCGGAAGGCACCGACGCACATGCGCTTGGCGAATACAAGCTCAAGACAGCGCTGGGACTGCCTGCTGACGATCCGACCGACAGCCTCAAGTGGTATTCCGAGGAGATGGAGGATGCTACCTCTGGCTATGCCGAATATGTGCTGGAGCAGGTCGAAGCCGCCAAAGAAACCTGCGCCGACCCGGTAGTTCTTATCGAGCAGCGAGTGGACTTCTCCCGCTGGGTAGAACAGGGCTTCGGCACCGCAGATGCGCTCATCATTGCAGACGGCACGCTCCGGGTAATCGACTACAAGCACGGCTTAGGCGTTTTAGTCTCCGCAGAGGAAAATCCCCAGATGCAGTGTTACGCCCTCGGCGCTTTGACGCTTTTCGATGACATTTACGACATCGATCAGGTATCCATGACAATCTACCAGCCAAGACGCCAGAACGTCAGCACCTACGAGATCAGCAAAGACGATCTATATCGCTGGGCGGATGAAGTCTTAAAACCCACTGCAGATCTGGCCTTCGCCGGTGACGGGAACTTCCTGTGCGGCGAATGGTGCGGCTTCTGCAAGGTCAAGAACGAGTGCCGCGCCAGAGCCGAGGCAAATCTGAAGCTCGCACAGCACGATTTCAAGCTCCCGCCACTGCTTACGGATACCGAGATCGAGGTCATCCTCGGCAAGGTAGATGAGCTGGTCAGCTGGGCTTCCGACATCAAGGAATACGCCCTGCAGCAGGCTCTCTCCGGTAAGGAATGGTCAGGCTTCAAGCTCGTCGAAGGACGCGCCAACCGTAGATACAGCAACGAGGCCGCAGTCATTGACGCGGTCGAGAAAGCAGGCTTTGACCCGTATGAGAAAAAGCTGCTCGGCATCACCGCCATGCAGAAGCTCCTCGGCAAGTCCCGCTTTGATGAACTCCTGACGGCTTACATCGAAAAGCCGCAGGGCAAACCCACGCTTGTGCCGGATAGCGATAAGCGCCCGGCCATGAACACAGCAAAAAATGATTTTATGGAGGAAAACGACAATGAGTAAGAATGTAAAAATCAGCAATCCCATGAAGGTTATCACTGGTGTCGACACCCGCTGGAGCTACGCAAACGTCTGGGAGCCTAAATCCATCAACGGCGGCACACCCAAATACAGCGTGAGCCTTATCATCCCGAAGTCTGACACCAAGACCATCGCCAAGATTCAGGCTGCTATCGAGGCTGCCTACAAGGAGGGCGAAGCTAAGCTCAAGGGCAACGGCAAGTCTGTACCGGCGCTCTCTGTTCTGAAAACTCCTCTTCGTGACGGCGACGCTGAACGTCCGGATGACGAGGCCTACAAGAACGCCTACTTCGTGAATGCCAATGCCACCTCTGCTCCCGGCATAGTGGATGCAGACCTGAACCCGATCCTCAACCGTTCCGAGGTGTACTCCGGTGTGTATGGCCGTGCCAGCATCACCTTTTACGCCTTCAACAGCTCCGGCAACAAGGGAATCGCCTGCGGGCTCAACAACCTGCAGAAGATCCGTGACGGTGAGCCTCTCGGCGGCAAGGCAAGTGCAGAGTCTGACTTCGCCAGCGATGACGATGAAGACTTCCTGAATTGATGGAGGTGCGATTATGACAGTGACTACCTTACAGACAATCCTGATTACTGCGCTGATCGCCACTTGGCTGGTATTCAGCATCGTGTTCCTGATCTCGTCCATCCAGAGTTTCTTCAATGACCGCAAGCGTGAGAAGCGTGAGGAGGAATCTGCCGCCCGTGACCTCAAGTACCACGAGGAACGCATGAAGCGCGAAAAGGAACAGGCCGAACATGAACGTGAATACCACGAGAAGCGCATGAAGTCCTTGGAGTAAATCATAAACGGCAGGCGGCTTAGGAGCAATCTTAAGCCGCTTGTTTGAATTGAGGTGAAATCTATGCAAACACTCAGTATCGATATTGAAACCTACAGCAGCGTGAATCTGCCCAAGTGCGGCGTTTATAAATATGCCGAATCGCCGGACTTTGAAATCCTGCTGTTCGGCTACAGCGCCGATGGCTCCGACGTGTCTGTCATCGACCTTGCGCAGGGAGAACGCCTGCCGCAGGAAATCATAGACGCCCTGACTGATGATTCCGTCATCAAATGGGCTTTCAATGCAAACTTTGAACGGATCTGCCTATCCCGATATCTCCGTGATCTGGGAATGAGCCTTGACCCCTTCCATGACAACCACCCTCTCTCGATTGACTGCGCCCGATTCCTGAATCCGGAGAGCTGGCGCTGCTCTATGGTGTGGGCGGCCACAATGGGTCTGCCGCTTTCCTTGGAAGGCGTCGGTGCTGTCCTCGGTCTTGAGAAGCAGAAGCTCACAGATGGAAAAGACCTGATAAAATACTTCTCCGTGCCCTGTGCTCCAACGAAAACAAACGGCGGTCGAACAAGGAACCGCCCTTTCCATGCGCCGGATAAGTGGGAAGCCTTTAAAAAATACAACATCCGCGATGTGGAGACCGAAATCGGCATCAAGGATCGTCTTGCCAAGTTTCCAGTGTCGGATGATGTCTGGGATGAATACCACATCGATCAGGAAATCAACGACCGTGGTGTCCGTCTCGACATGGATCTGGTGCAGGAAGCCATCGAAATGGACACCCGCTCCCGCTCGGAGTTGACGGCTGCCATGAAGGATATGACGGCTCTCGACAATCCAAACTCCGTCCAGCAAATGAAACAGTGGCTCAAGGGCAACGGCCTCGCAACAGACAGCCTCGGAAAGAAGGTCGTGGCAGAACTTATCAAAACTGCACCTCCGGAGCTGCAGACCGTTCTGGAACTCCGCCAGCAGCTTGCCAAGTCCTCCGTAAAAAAATATCAGACGATGGAACGGGCAGTTTGTGACGATGGCAGGGCTCGCGGCATGTTCATGTTTTACGGAGCCAACCGCACCGGGCGCTGGGCAGGCAGACTCATTCAATTACAAAACCTCCCTCAGAACCATCTGGAGGATCTGGCTGATGCACGCGCTCTTGTAAAATCAGGAGATTTCGAGGCTGTAAAGCTCTTATATGAGGATGTCCCGGACACGCTCTCTCAGCTGATCCGGACGGCCTTCATTCCGAAAGACGGCATGCAGCTTTATGTTTCAGACTTCTCTGCTATTGAAGCCCGCGTCATCGCTTGGTATGCCGGTGAAATGTGGAGGCAGAAGGTGTTCGAGAATGGCGGCGATATCTATTGCGCCAGTGCATCACAGATGTTCCATGTTCCGGTCGAGAAGCATGGTATCAATGGCCATCTACGTCAAAAAGGCAAAATCGCAGAACTTGCTCTCGGTTATGGCGGCTCGGTCGGTGCCCTCAAAGCGATGGGTGCTATCGAGATGGGCTTGACTGAAGATGAGCTTCCTCCGCTGGTCGATGCATGGCGACAAACAAATCCGAATATTGTGAAATTCTGGTGGGACGTTGATCGTGCTGTTATGGAGGCCGTGAAGTATAAGCATATGACCTCAAGCTACGGGCTTACCTTCTGCTGTCGCTCCGGAATACTCTTTATCACTCTCCCCTCCGGGCGGAACCTCGCCTACGTGAAACCGAAAGTCGGAACTAATAAGTTCGGCGGCGAATGCATCACCTACGAAGGCATCGGCAGCACGAAAAAATGGGACCGGCTCGATTCATACGGCCCGAAATTCGTGGAAAACATCGTGCAGGCCACCTCCCGCGACATTCTCTGCTATGCCATGAAAACCCTGCGTTGCTGCAGCATCGTTATGCATATCCACGATGAGCTTGTAATCGAAGCTGATCCGCGCATGTCCCTTAATGCGCTCTGTGATCAGATGGGCAGGACTCCACCGTGGGCAAAAGGTCTGAAGCTCCGCGCCGACGGTTACATCACGCCCTTCTACAAAAAAGATTAAAATCGTCCGCTCAAATCAGGCGTTCATCTCCAGTGGAAATTGGAGGTGGACGCCTTAAAGTCTGCCCGGAAAGGAGGACTCCCCAGTGAGTAACGATTATCAAAACAGCGAGGGCTATCCTGACCCAACTGCCGGTGAAGCGTTATCCCTGATTGCAGAAAACGAAAAGCAATCCCTACGCGCCTTTCGTCCTATCGTCTACATCTGCTCTCCGTTTTCCGGAGATGTGGAAGGCAATGTGAAGAACGCCAGACGTTACAGCCGCTTTGCCGTAGACAAGGGATATATCCCCATCGCACCACACCTTCTGTTTCCGCAGTTCCTTGATGATAACAATCCGGATGAGCGTGAGCTCGGCTTGTTCTTTGGAAATGCCCTCATGAGCAAGTGTGCGGAGGTCTGGGTATTCGGAAGCCGCATCTCATCCGGGATGGAAGCAGAAATCAAACGCGCCAAGTGGATGGACTATCGCTTGCGCTATTTCACAGAAGAATGTCAGGAGGTTGAACGCTATGTATGAAGTAACAGAAAGACGCAGAAAGCTCTATGACGGCACGGAGATCACCACTTTCACCCGCGACGTTGTTAGTGCAAATATCCTTCAGGTCGAGGCCGGGACAACCGGCTATAAGGGAGGCGACACCGGTCATGGCGGTCGCACGTATTTCCGTATCGAGGACGAAGGCTGCACAGATATCCAAGTACAGCCCATCATGGATCGCTACGGCTGCAACGGTTTTGAAGTAACCCTCGGTGGCGATTGTGAGCTGGAAACCATGATCCGCGCACTGAAATTTATCACAAAGGTGCTGGAGGAAGAATCGGAGGAGGTGTATGACTGATGCTTACCCTGTATAGTGCAGACTTTACCGGCAATCCCGGAAACTGCTCCTATCCGCACAAGACCATAGTCATGGACGTAGACTCCCTGAAAGCTGCTGTCGGCCACGACTATGTGTGCGCGGAATACAAAAACCACTACCGCAACAACGACAACTTCCTCTCAGCCGACTGCCTGCCCGTAGATTGTGACAATGACCACTCAGAAGATTCAAAGGACTGGGTAACACCGGCAGATGTGCTTGAGGCCTTTCCCGGTGTCAGCATCGCAATCCACTACAGCCGTTTTAATCAGCGTGAGAAAAACGGGAAGCCCGCAAGACCGAAGTTCCATGTTCTGTTTCCCATTGATCGCGTGACGGACGCCACCCTGTACAGCGACATGAAGAAGCTGGTCAATTCCATATTCCCGTATTTCGATACCAAGGCTCTGGATGCGGCGCGTTTCTTTTTCGGGACGCAGGAACCGGATGTGGAGCTCTATCCCGGACGCATGAACCTCACGGAATTTTTGAATGATGTCGAGTTCGATGCTGACCTGCCCGGCGGCCATGAAAAGGATGTCGTGATCCCTGAAGGAAGCCGTAACGCTACCATGTCCCGCTTCGCTGGAATCGTCATCAAGAAGTACGGTGACACAGAAAAGGCCTATCAGAGCTTTCTGGAGAAGGCCGCAACCTGCGTGCCGCCTCTCGACAACAGTGAGCTCTCCACAATCTGGCATAGTGCCCAGCGCTTTTATTCCAAAATCAGCCGCGAGGACGGATACGTTCCTCCGGAAATCTATAACGACGAGAACAGCTATATGCCGGAGGACTTCTCCGACGTCGGACAGGCCGAAGTGCTCTCTAAGTATTTTGCGAACGAGCTGCGCTACTCACCGGCCACCCACTTCATCCGCTACAGCGACCATTACTGGCAGGAAACGGAACCCGGTGCTCAGGCTGTCGCCCATGAGCTTACCCGCAGGCAGCTGAACGAGTCGAACCGGCTCATGTGTGAAGCGCTGCAGAAGCTCAAAAACTGCGGAGCTCAGGAAATCCTCGACAATACATCTAAGACCAAGGCCGAACAGCTCATGAACGATGAACAGATGAAGGCCTATCAGGAGTTCCTTGCCGCAAAAGCCTATCAGAGCTTTGCTATCCGCAGGCGTGATTCCAAGAACATCACGTCAACCCTCAAGGAATCCCATCCGATGTTGGAAATCTCGCCAAGGGATCTGGATGCGGACTGCTTCCTGCTCTGTACACCGGAAGCGACCTACGATCTTCGCTTAGGTTGCGCCGGTGCCCGCGAACATTCCGCAGATGACTTCATTACGAAAATTACCTCGGTCTCACCCGGTGTCAAAGGAAACCAGCTCTGGCTGGACAACCTGAATCTCATTTTTCAGAAGGATCAACAGCTCATCGATTATGTTCAGATGATCTGCGGCCTTGCTGCTATCGGAAAAGTATTTGTGGAAGCCCTCATTATCGCATACGGCGATGGCCGCAACGGCAAGTCCACCTTCTGGAATGCCATCTCCCGCGTGCTGGGTCTTTACAGCGGAAACATCTCTGCAGACACCCTGACCGTCGGCTGCCGTAGAAACATCAAACCAGAAATGGCTGAGGTCAAAGGCAAGCGCCTGCTGATCGCTGCAGAAATGCAGGAAGGCGCAAGGCTCAACGACTCCACGGTTAAGCAGCTCTGCTCTACGGACGATGTGTTTGCGGAGAAAAAGTATAAAGACCCGTTTTCCTTCAAGCCCTGCCATACGCTGGTGCTGTATACGAACCACCTGCCTCGCGTCTCTGCCTCCGACGACGGTATCTGGCGCAGACTCATCGTAATCCCGTTCAATGCCAAGATTGAGGGCAAGGCCGACATCAAGAATTACGGCGAGTACCTATATGAGAACGCGGGTGAAAGCATTCTCTCATGGATCATCGAGGGTGCCAAGAAGGTCATTGCGCTCGGCTACCAGATCCCTGTGCCGGACTGCGTGACTAAGGCCATCGAGGAATATCGCAGCCAGAATGACTGGTTCGGGCATTTCTTAGACGAAAAGTGCGAGGTGGATGATTCCTATAAGGAAAGCTCCTCGGCTCTCTATCAGGCATACCGCAACTACTCGCTGGACTGCAATGAGTATGTGCGCAGCACGGCAGATTTCTATTTTGCTCTGGAGAAGGCCGGATTTGAACGGCTGACGCTGAACCGGAAGCGCTATTTCAAGGGCTTAAAGATTCGTGAAGACAGCGGCGCAGAGGAAGATTTTCTCCAGTAATCCGTACCGATGACAAGGTGTATCAAGGTCTTATATAAAAACTCTCTTAGGCCTATAAAAAATGCTCTAAGAAAAAGTTCTGTAAATACCATTGATACACCTTGCACATCGCCGGAAATTCGCACCTGACGGAGGTTACCTATGAACGAGAAACAGATAGAAAACAAGTTAACGACGGCGGTGAAAAAGTCTGGTGGGATTGCGCTTAAGCTGGTGTGTCCCTCTTTCGCAGGAATGCCCGACCGTCTGATCTTATTACCTGACGGCCATATCGGTTTCGCAGAGCTGAAGGCTCCCGGCAAAAAGCCACGCCCGCTCCAGCTCTCACGCCACAGGCTGCTTCGGGAACTTGGCTACCGAGTCTATGTCATTGACGACCCGGAGCAGATTGGAGGGATGATTCATGAACTTCAATCCTCATGATTATCAGGACTACGCCATCCGCTATATCGAAAAACATCCCGTGGCCGCTGTCCTTTTAGATATGGGACTTGGTAAGACGATTATCAGCCTGACGGCAGTATCTGACCTGTTGTTTGACAGCTTTGAAGTCCACCGTGTTCTTGTAGTGGCTCCTTTGAGAGTCGCCCGCGATACATGGCCAGCGGAGATCCAGAAATGGAGCCACCTTTCCGGTCTGACCTATGCGGTCGCAGTCGGGACACCGAAGGAGCGAAAAGAAGCCCTACTGCAGCAAGCGGATATCACGATCATCAACCGAGAAAACCTGCAGTGGCTCATTGACGAGTCCGGCTTTCCCTTCGACTTCGATATGGTGATTATCGACGAGCTGTCGTCCTTCAAAAATCATAAATCCAAACGCTTCAAGTCCCTGATGAAGGTTAGACCAAAGCTCCATCGCATTATCGGCCTCACCGGAACACCTTCTTCCAACGGTCTCATGGATCTGTGGGCAGAGTTCAAAGTGCTGGATATGGGCGAGCGCCTCGGACGCTTTATCACACAGTACCGGACTAATTATTTCAAGCCGGACAAGCGGAACGGTGAGATCATCTATTCCTACAAACCGCTGCCCTATGCGGAGGATGCCATATATCGGAAAATCTCGGATATCACGATTTCTATGAAATCCACCGACCATCTGAAGATGCCGGAGCTGGTATCGACCGAATATGAAGTCCAGCTTTCTGATTCCGAGCATAGCCGCTATGAGGATTTAAAGCAGGAGCTGATCTTGCAGCTCCCTGACGGTGAAGTGACTGCTGCCAATGCGGCCTCGCTTACCGGGAAGCTCTCCCAGCTTGCGAACGGTGCCATATATGCCGATACCGGCGAGATTATCGAATTCCATAATAGGAAGCTGGACGCTCTGGAGGATATCATTGAGGCCGCCAATGAAAAACCACTTCTTGTGGCCTACTGGTTCCGGCATGACCTAAACCGCATTAAGAAGCGCTTCAATGTCCGGGAGATCAAGACCAGCCGTGATATTGCTGACTGGAATGCGGGAAATATTCCTGTAGCAGTCATCCATCCGGCCTCTGCCGGTCACGGACTGAATCTTCAGGCCGGAGGCTCCACCCTTGTGTGGTTCGGTCTCACATGGTCGCTGGAATTATATCAGCAGGCGAACGCCCGCCTGTGGAGACAAGGTCAAGAATCCCGGACTGTGGTGATCCAGCACATCATCACCAAGGGCACCATCGACGAAAGGATCGTAAAGGCGCTATCCAAGAAAGAAATGACGCAGACCGCTCTGATTGACGCGGTCAAGGCTGACCTTGAGGTGGTGTGATGGCCAATCCTTATGAAAATCTCGCCAACGCCATCGTGCTGCAGGCAGTAAAGGATTACCGGGACGCCCTAAAGCGCCTGAAAAAGAAGCCCGGTAACCAAACCGCCATGTCGGATGCAATGGAGTGTGAACGCTTCTTCCGCTCCGGCTGGTACAAAGCCCTGACAAGCGTGGACGGAGAGTATCTCATAAACAAACTACGAGAGGAGGCGAAAGCCAAATGACAGTAAAAGAATATCTCCATCAGGCCTACCGCCTTGATCAGAGAATCAAGTCCGACACATTGGAGGCACAGAACCTTCGTGAAATGGCAGGCAGCGTGTCGGCTATACAATATGATAAAGACCGCGTGCAGACATCACGTAATACTGACGCACCCTTTGTCCGGACACTTGAAAAGCTCTGGGTGCTGGAAAACAAAATCGCTGCTGAGCTGGAAATGCTGTCCGACCTGAAAAAACAGATACGGGAAGTCATTGAGGCAGTCCCTGACACCGACGAACGCATGGTTTTGAAATACCGGTACATCCATAACTATACGTGGGAGCAGATCGGCGTGGAGCTTTGTGCTGACGCAAGGACAATCCGTCGCTGGCATGGCAAAGCGTTAATCCATGCTGCGCTTCCGGATGAACCAATTGTAATTTGAAAAGCGCCCGAAATGTCCTGCTTTGTCCTAAGATGTCCACCCGCCCAATATGATAGTATATAATCAGCGAACAGAATAAAGAAACGGCTGCACGCGCAGTCCACAAGCCTTGCGGGATTATCCTGCAGGGCTTTTTTATGCCCAGAAAGGAGGCGCGGCTGATGCCAAGGAAACCACAAAGACCGTGCCGCTTTCCCGGCTGCCCGAACCTGACCGACGGTGTTTACTGCGAGGAGCACGCCAAGGTCATGGAACAACACTACGAGAAGTTCCAGCGAGGCTACTCCACCGGCAAGCGATACGGCAGGGCTTGGAAACGAATCCGTGACCGCTACGTCCACAAGTATCCTCTCTGCGAGCGATGCCTTAAGGAAGGACGCTACGTTGCTGTTGAAGAAGTACACCACATAACTCCTCTCTCCGAGGGTGGAACAAATGAAGAGTCGAACCTGATGAGCCTTTGTCGCTCGTGCCACGAGAAGATTCACCGTGAACGTGGTGACCGGTAGGGCGGGTCTAATCTCTACGAGCGGATGCTGCGGAAAACGGCGCCCCCTCTTCTTCACAAAAAAAGCGAAATCAAAAGGGTAATAAGGGAGGCGGTGATTGAAATGCCCACAAAATCGAATAACACCGGAGGCCGTGGCGGCAAACGTCCCGGTGCTGGGCGCAAAAAAAGCGCCATCAAGGAAAAATATGAAAATGGCAATCCCGGCGGCAGGAAACTGACCGTGCTGGACATACCGGATGTTGAAGGCGAGGACATGCCTACTCCGCATGACTTTCTCTCAGCAAAACAGCATGACGGCACCACGCTGGAGGCCGGTGAAATATACAGGGAAACATGGGAATGGCTGGATAAGCTCGGTGTGGCCAAAGCGATATCTCCTCAGCTCTTGGAGCGATATGCGATGTGCTCAGCCCGATGGATTCAGTGTGAAGAGATGACCACTCGGCTTGGATACCTCAGTAAGCATCCGACGACTGGGAAGCCGATCCCTTCTCCATTTATTAACATCGGCATCAACTATATGAATCAGGCCAACCGCCTGTGGAATGAAATCTTCCAGATCGTCAAGGAGAACTGCTCCGCTGAATACGGCGGCATGAACCCGCAGGACGATGTAATGGAGCGGCTCCTTCGAGCCAGAAAGGGAATGTAAATGAACACACAGAAATTAGAACAGGTACCGATTGATAAGCTGGTGCCTTACGCCCGGAATGCCCGGACACATAGCAAGGAACAGATCGCACAGCTCAGAGCTTCCCTTAGGGAATTCGGATTTGTCAGCCCTGCGGTCATTGATGCGGACTACAACATACTCGTCGGCCACGGTCGTATTGAGGCTGCTCGTGCAGAAGGCTATGAAACCGTGCCCTGCGTCTTTGCCGAGAACCTTACGGAAGCACAAAAGCGTGCCTATATCCTCGCAGACAATCAGCTGGCGCTCAATGCCGGATGGGATGAGGAAATGCTCTCCGTGGAATTGTCCGACCTGCAGGATTCGGCTTTTGACCTGTCCCTCTTGGGATTCGGCGCGGATGAGCTGGAGAAGCTCCTCGGCGGCAGTGAGGACAAGGACATCAAGGATGATGACTTCGACCTGTCTGCTGCGCTGGAGAAGGCTTCCTTTGTAGAGCCCGGAGACATCTGGACAGTCGGACGCCACCGCCTCATGTGCGGAGACGCCACTTCCACCGATGATGTGAACGCGCTTATGGAAGATAAGAAAGCCAACCTGATCCTGACCGACCCGCCCTACGGCGTTTCCTTCAAAGCCTCAGATGGTCTCACAATCCAGAACGACTCTCTCAAGGGCGAGGAATTTTACAACTTTCTACTCTCCGCATTTAAGAACATGGCCGACCACCTCGAAAAAGGCGGTGCGGCCTACTGCTTCCACGCGGATACTGAAGGTCTCACCTTCCGAAAGGCATTCATTGACGCTGGCTTTCACCTTGCCGGAGTGTGTATCTGGGTAAAGAACTCCCTCGTACTTGGTCGTTCTGATTACCAGTGGCAGCATGAGCCTGTGCTCTATGGCTTCCTGCAAAACGGCAAGCACCCGTGGTATTCCGACAGGAAACAGACCACCATCTGGAATTATGATAAACCGAAGCGTAATAAGGATCACCCGACCAGCAAGCCGCTGGATCTGCTGGGCTATCCCATCCAGAACTCCTCTCAGGAGAATGCCGTGGTGATCGACACCTTCGGCGGCTCTGGTTCCACACTAATGGCCTGCGAGCAGCTGAACCGTGTCTGCTACATGATGGAGCTTGATCCGAAATACGCATCCGTTATTCTCCGGCGCTATGTGGAGGACACGGACGATGCGGAAAATGTGTATGTGGTAAGAAACGGCGAGCGCATCGACTACTCAGCTCTCGTGAAGCAGGTCGATTTTGAGACTGTATAATACACAAATTCTGTCCGTATAATTTGTCGTTTTTCTACCACAGAAAAGTGCCAATATCGCTTGCTATATAAGGCTTTCAGAGTGATATATGTACGTACCGAAAGGCACAGAAGGAAGCCTTCGGGAAACCATTTCACTTAGGAGGAAAAGCCATGAAAGCAAACTACAACGTAACCGGGAACGAAAGAAAAGTACTGGTAGCAGCCATTGCGGAGCTCACTGGAGAAAAGGCAATCTACAAGTTCATGCCTACCTGCGCCTACGAGATCGGAGACATCACGGTCGACAAGGAAGGCGGCGTCACCTGCGAGGATGCTGACAAGCTGGAGCGGATCATTCACAACCTGATCGCCGATGGTTTCACACCGGAAGATGCCGAGGAAATCGAAAGCACTAAGGAAGAAGCCACCGCTGAAGAAGCGGATAAGAACGGCACCGGCCTTACGGTCAGCGTCCCGCTGGACAAGGCTGCGGTCGGGAACCTAACAAACCTGCTCACCGCCAAGGAAAGCCTCATCAAAAAGGCTCTCGGCATAGACGACCTTGGCATCGAGGTAACGGAGGATGTGATCAGCTTCCCTTGGTTCTCGGAAATGCCGGAACCGGACGCGGTCAAGGCCTACACTCACTTCATTGCAGCCCTCTGCAAGATGAGCAAGGACTTAAAGCGAGCCAGCGCCACAGAAAAGGATGTAGACAATGAGAAGTACGCATTCCGCTGCTTCCTGCTGCGGCTCGGCTTCATCGGGAACGAGTACAAGGCAGAACGCAAGATTCTCCTCAAGAACCTCTCCGGCAACTCCAGCTGGAAGAACGGCGCTCCGGAAAAGGAGGTGGCAGCATGCGAATGATTACTAAAGAGCAGCTTGAATCGCTCCGCTCCCGCTACCCGGCGGGAACCCGCGTTGAACTCCTTGAGATGGACGATGTTCAGGCACCGCCCATCGGTACCAAAGGAACCGTTACGGGAGTCGATGATACCGGCTCCCTGATGGTGGACTGGGATAACGGCTCTGGCCTGAATGTGGTCTACGGCATAGACCGCGTGCGGAAGGTGGTGGACTGATATGGAGGAAAAGGTAAAGGAGCAGATCCTCGCCATCCGGGACACTGGCCTTACAAACATGTTTGACATAAATACGGTGCAACAGCTGGCCTACGAACGTGACTTCTACGAGCTGGTTTTATACCTTGAGGATCATCGGAAGGAATACTCGAATTTTATTCTGACCGGCGAGGAATAAACTACACAATGTATGCCTCGGATGTTCCCGCAGGATTGTCACATATATTCCGAGAATTAACTTGCTATTACAGGCGTTCAGAGTGATATATGTACATACCAAAAGGAACACAACACAAGGAGGAAACCACCATGAAGTACACAATTGAAGCCATTGAAAACGCGAAGCCCGGAATGCGCTGGGAAGAGATCGGATGCCACTGGACACTTGGACAGGCCTACCTTTACAGCAAGGAAGCCGGAAACGACCTGCCGAACTTCGCCGAGGTCATCTGGGACTATGACATTGAGAACATCCTCGCGGATTGCAGGAAGCTCGGAATCAGGGAGTTTACGATAAGCTCCACCTTCTCAAGCCTGATCGAGACCATCGCCAAGTTCGAGGAGCTCGGCTGCACGCTGGACGGGATCGTAAAGGTCAAGGAGCGCTACACCCACTTCGGAAGCGATGAGCACGCCCTCATCCCGGCTTTCAAGATGACGGTAAAGGAGGCATGAACCATGTGGAGCGAAGGAGTCATCGGCATCCCGGATGCCAAGGATAAGAAAAAATACACAAAGTGCCACTACTGGGTAAAGCATTACGAAGAACCCAGCGAAGAGTACGGGATCAACGGCGGCAAGATCAGCAAGCTGATGATCAAAATAAACGCCGAGACCGTTTGCAACTATGACAGAGGCTGGGACATCCACCCCACCTGCAAGGAAGCGGAGCTGGCGCTTTGCATCCTTCTTGAAAACTACAACTAAGAAACAACCCTGAATACGAATATTCCGGGAGACTGAGCCGCAGGGCTCTTTCTCTCGTTCTGATACCAGATCGCTTCGGCGGTCTTTTATTTTGCCCTGAAAGGAGGCGGCTTTCATGCCAATGCGAAAACTGAAGAATTACAAGCCGACCCACTTCATGGCAGAGACCTCCCATTACAGCAAAGAGATGGCAGACTTCGCGGTAATGTTTATCGAGCAGCTCTGCCATACCAAAGGAACATGGGCAGGAAAGCCCTTCGAACTCATCGACTGGCAGGAACGGATCATCCGCGACCTATTCGGCGTCCTAAAGCCAAATGGCTACCGGCAATTTAACACGGCCTACATTGAAATTCCGAAGAAGATGGGAAAATCGGAGCTGGCCGCTGCAGTCGCGCTACTGCTCTGCTGCGGCGACGGTGAGGAACGTGCCGAAGTCTATGGCTGCGCAGCCGACCGCCAGCAAGCCACTATCGTTTTTGATGTCGCTGCTGACATGGTCAGAATGTGCCCGGCCTTAAACCGGCGGGTAAAGATACTGGCCTCTCAGAAGCGGATCATCTACGAACCGACGAACAGCTTTTATCAGGTACTTTCCGCAGAAGCATATTCCAAACACGGCTTCAATATCCACGGCGTAGTATTTGACGAGCTACATACCCAGCCGAACCGTAAGCTCTTTGATGTTATGACCAAAGGCTCCGGCGACGCAAGAATGCAGCCGCTGTATTTCCTGATCACCACTGCCGGAAATGATACGAATACCATCTGCTACGAAGTCCACCAGAAGGCGCAGGACATCATTGACGGCCGAAAGGTCGACCCCACCTTCTATCCGGTCATTTACGGAGCTGAAGCATCTGAGGATTGGACAGATCCGAAGGTCTGGATGAAGGCAAACCCGTCGCTGGGCATCACCGTCGGCATCGACAAGGTGGAAGCCGCCTGTGAGTCTGCCAAGCAGAATCCCGGCGAGGAGAACTCATTCCGGCAGCTGCGCTTAAACCAGTGGGTGAAGCAGGCCGTCCGCTGGATGCCTATGGAGAAATGGGATGCATGTGCTTTCCCGGTCTGCGAGGAAGATCTCGAAGGCCGTGTCTGCTACGGCGGCCTCGACCTGTCATCCACAACAGATATTACAGCCTTCGTGCTCGTTTTCCCTCCGCTGGATGATGAGGACAAATACATCGTTCTCCCATACTTCTGGGTACCGGAGGATACTCTTGACCTGCGTGTCCGGCGCGACCATGTGCCATACGACACTTGGGAGAAAGAAGGCTTTTTGCAGACCACCGAAGGAAACGTCATCCACTACGGATACATTGAGAAATTCATAGAACGTCTCGGCAACCGTTTCAATATCCGTGAAATCGCATTTGACCGCTGGGGAGCTGTCCAGATGGTACAGAACCTTGAGGGCATGGGCTTCACGGTTGTCCCTTTCGGTCAGGGCTTTAAGGATATGAGCCCTCCTACCAAGGAACTCATGAAGCTGACTCTGGAAAAGAGGATCGCACACGGCGGCCACCCGGTACTCCGCTGGATGATGGACAACATCTTCATCCGCACAGACCCAGCCGGGAATATCAAAGCAGATAAGGAAAAGTCCACGGAGAAAATCGACGGTGCCATCGCCACCATTATGGCGCTCGACCGTGCGATCCGCTGCGGCAACGATAACGGTGCTTCTGTTTACGACAACAGAGGCATCTTGTTCATTTGAGAAATGGAGGTGAATGCTATGAGCATATTTTCTGGACTCTTTCGGAGCAGGGATAAGCCTACTGATTCGACAACCGGCAGTTCCTACCGCTTCTTCTTCGGCGGCACGACCTCCGGGAAAAATGTAACGGAACGCTCTGCCATGCAGATGACGGCAGTCTACTCCTGCGTCCGGATTCTTTCCGAGGCGATTGCAGGCCTGCCGATTCATTTGTACCGATACGGCGAAGGCGGCAGCAAGGAAAAAGCAATCAGCCATCCGCTTTACTTCCTTCTCCACGATGAACCCAATCCGGAAATGACTTCTTTCGTTTTCCGGGAGACACTCATGACGCATCTTTTGCTGTGGGGAAATGCCTATGCGCAGATCATTAGAAACGGCAAAGGCGAGGTGGTGGCACTCTATCCTTTGATGCCAAACCGCATGTCCGTCAACCGTGATGAAAACGGCCATCTTTATTACGAATACCAGACTTCACAGGATGAAGCGCACACGATGGACGGCAGCCGTGTCCGACTCTCGCCCTTGGATGTGCTGCACGTTCCCGGCCTCGGCTTTGACGGCCTTGTCGGATACAGCCCGATTGCAATGGCAAAGAACGCCATCGGCATGGCGATTGCCTGTGAGGAGTACGGTGCGAAATTCTTCTCCAACGGAGCGACACCCGGCGGCATCTTGGAGCATCCCGGCGTGGTAAAAGACCCTGAGCGTGTGCGGGAAAGCTGGAACTCAGCTTTCGGCGGCAGCGCAAATTCCAATAAAGTCGCTGTTCTTGAAGAAGGCATGAAGTACACGCCCATCTCCATCAGTCCGAACGAGGCACAGTTCTTGGAGACGCGAAAGTTTCAGATCAATGAAATCGCTCGTATCTTCCGTATTCCGCCCCACATGATCGGCGATCTTGAGAAATCGAGTTTCTCAAATATTGAACAACAGTCACTGGAATTCGTAAAATACACGCTCGACCCGTGGGTCTGCCGATGGGAACAGTCCATGCAAAGAGCTCTGCTCTCGCCGGATGAAAAGAAGGATTACTTCTTCAAGTTCAATGTGGACGGGCTTCTACGTGGCGACTACCAAAGCCGCATGAACGGTTATGCGGTCGGACGCCAGAACGGATGGATGTCCGCGAACGATATTAGAGAACTGGAAAACCTCGACCGTATTCCGGAGGAGGATGGCGGCGACCTGTATCTCATCAACGGAAACATGACAAAGCTCAAGGACGCAGGTATTTTTGCGTCCTCGGCACCAGCGCAGGAGGAAGCTGATGAAACAGAAGAAGAATCACAAACAGAACCGGAACCCGAAAACGGGCGTACCCGGATCAGAAAGAAGGAGGCACTATGACCAGAAAGTTTTGGAATTGGGTGCGCAACAAGGAGCCCGACAGCTTTGGCTCCGACCGAACGCTCTACCTCGACGGAGAAATTTCCGATGAGACGTGGTTCGGCGATGAGGTCACACCCAAGCTATTCAAAGAAGAACTGAATGCAGGAGACGGGAACGTCACCCTCTGGATCAACAGTCCGGGAGGTGACGTTTTTGCTGCCGCTCAGATCTACAACATGCTGATGGACTACCCGCACGACGTCACAGTCAAGATCGACGCCCTTGCTGCTTCGGCGGCATCCGTCATCGCTATGGCCGGGACAAAGGTCTGCATGAGCCCTGTGGCAATGATGATGATCCACAATCCGGCAACCGTCGCTATCGGTGATACCGAGGAGATGCAGAAAGCCATCGACATGCTGAATGAAGTCAAGGAATCCATCATGAACGCCTACGAAATCAAGTCCGGGCTTTCCCGCCACAAGATTTCACAGCTCATGGATGCCGAGACATGGATGAACGCCAAGGAAGCCATGAAGCTCGGCTTCGCTGACGAGGTTCTGTTCCGCGACAGCGAGGAGCCCGTTCCGGAGGATACGGCTGATACGGAGATGCTTTTCTCCCGCAAGGCCGTCACTGATTCACTGCTTTCACGGCTGATTCCCAAGAAAAAGCCGGAGGCAAATACACACATGGTACCAGTAACCGATCTTGAGAAGCGCCTTTCGCTTCTCGCACATTAAAGGAGGATTTTTATTATGACTCAGATTATGGAACTCATGGAAAAGAGAGCGAAGGCATGGGAGGCCGCTAAGGCTTTTCTCAACTCTCACTCCCAGAACGGCGGCATGGTCTCTGCTGAGGATGCCGCAACCTACGACAAAATGGAGAAGGAAGTCACAGACCTCACGCATGATATCGAGCGCCTGCAGCGTCAGGAGCAGATCGACAAGATGATGAGCGCTCCCACTTCTGCTCCGCTCACCGGAAAGCCCGGTGCAAAGGATGAACCGGAGGACAAGCCCGGCATCGCCTCCAAGGCGTACAAGGCTGCTTTCTGGAACAACATCCGCAAGCGCAACTACTATGACGTGAAGAACGTGCTGGAGGTCGGCACTGATGCCAACGGCGGCTACCTTGTGCCTGATGAATACGAGAAGCAGCTGATTGATGCCCTTCAGGACGAGAATTTCTTCCGTTCCCTTGCCACTGTCATCCAGACCCAGTCCGGCACTCATACCATTCCGGTCGTAGCTTCTCATGGTACGGCTGCTTGGATGGACGAGAACGGTCTCTATCCGGAATCCGATGACACCTTCGACCAGATCAGCCTCTCCGCTTACAAACTGGGAACGGCGATCAAGGTTTCCGAGGAGCTCATGAACGATTCCGTTTTCGACCTTGAAAAGTATATCTCCGCAGAGTTTGCCCGCAGGATCGGTGCTGCCGAGGAAGAGGCTTTCCTTACCGGCGACGGCAATAAGAAGCCCGAAGGTGTGTTCACCAAGGTCGCTGCCACCACTGGTGCAACCACAGAGATCACCGGAACCACGGTTTCCTTCGATGACATCATGGACGTGTTCCACTCCCTTCGCTCGGTCTACAGAAGCAAGGCTATCTGGATCTTGAACGATACCACTATCAAAGCGCTCAGAAAGCTCAAGGACAACAACGGCAATTATATCTGGCAGCCTTCCGTAGTGGCCGGTCAGCCCGATACGATCCTGAACCGCCCTTACAAGACCAGCATTTATGCACCGGAGCTTGCGGCAGGCAACGTGCCTATTCTCTTCGGCGACTTCAGCTACTACTGGATTGCTGACCGTCAGGGACGTTCCTTCAAGCGTCTCTCTGAGCTCTATGCGGCAAACGGCCAGATCGGTTTCCTTGCATCCGAGCGTGTGGATGGCAAGCTCATCCTGCCGGAGGCTGTAAAGGGTCTCGCAGTTAAGGCTGCCGGATCGAAGTCCTGATAACACAATTTAACCAGCCGTCCGCAGGGAGCAACCTCTCTGTGGGCGGTTTCTTTTAAGGAGGCGGACATGGAAATAACACTTGAAGAAGCAAAATCATATCTTCGCGTCACATCTTCTGATGAGGACGCCTTGATTGAAAGCCTGATTGCTGCCGCGACAGAGCAGGTTCAGGACATTACAAGGCAGTCTGATGAGGAGTTTATGGCAAATGAAGAACGCGCCCTGATCCGCATCCGGATAGCCATTCTTTTCACCGTAGCTTATCTGTATGAACACCGTGAGGAAGCAGACCACCACGCGCTGAACCTGACGCTCCGTGATCTCCTCTTCGGTACCCGGAAGGAGGGCTTCTGATGAACATAGCTGCGATGCGGGTGCGAGTCACTTTTCAGAAGAACACAGTCACGGTCGACAAGTACGGAAATCACAAAACCGGCTGGGTGGATTATTTCTCCTGCTGGGCGACTGTCGGCACGAGCTCCGGTTCGGAATCTTCCGGTGTCGTAATAAATCCGGAGGAGTCGCTGGATTTTACCTGCCGCTACTGCTCAGAGCTTGCCGCTGTGGAATCCACAAAGTACCGGATCATCACTGAAGGCAAGACCTACAACATCACCTATGTCAATCCGATGGGCTACAAGCACAACAGCATTAAATTCAACTGCAAGCTGGAGAAGAAGTCATGAACAGAACCGTATCAATCGATGAAATGGACTCCGCCATCATGGAGGAGCTGGAGAAATATGCGGAGCTTGCCTCTGATGACTTAAAGGCTGCTGTCAAGGAAACGGCTGCGTCCGTCCGGAAAGATATACAGGCCGGTGCTCCCGTGGATACCGGAAAGTACAAGAAAAGCTGGTCGGTCAAAAATGTCCATGAAGACTCCGAGAGCATCGATCTGGTGGTGCATTCGAGGAATCGCTATCAGATTGTCCACCTCTTAGAGCATGGGCACGCCAAGCGCGGCGGCGGACGTGTCGCTGCCAAACCACATATCGCAGCAGCCGAACAGCGCGGGAACGAAAAACTGGTAACTACCATTGAGCAGAAACTGAAAGGCGGCTGATATGACATACGAAAATGTAATTGAAATGCTGGAGGAAGCCGGACTCCCACTCGCCTACGACCACTTTGCCGAGGATGAGTCGCCGGAGCCGCCCTTCCTCATTTTTCTGTTTCCCGGAACGGATAACGTGTTCGCTGATGACACGGTCTACCAGAAGATAGACGAGCTGAACATCGAGCTTTATACGGACAAGAAAAACCCTGAAACAGAAAACTTAATCGAGGACATCCTTATCGCCCACGAGCTTCCTTATGAGAAGTCGGAGGTCTGGATCGAATCGGAAAAGATGTACGAGGTTCTTTATCAAACACAGATGATAGGAGGATAAACCACTATGGCTAACAAGAAAAACAAGGTCAAGTTCGGCCTTAAGAACTGCCACTACGCTATCGCAACGCTGGCCGAAGACGGTACCGTTTCATTCGGCACGCCTGTTGCGATGCCCGGCGCTGTATCCCTTTCGCTTGACGCGGAGGGAGAAAATGACCCGTTCTATGCGGATGATTCTGTATATTACATGGTCTCAAACAACAACGGCTATTCCGGCGACTTTGAACTGGCGCTGATTCCGGAGAGCTTTCTCACGGATGTCATGCACGAAACCGAAGATGCCAATGGTGTCATTGCCGAGAACAAGGATGTGGAACCTGAGCACTTTGCACTGCTCTTTGAGTTCTCCGGCGATCAGAGAAAGATCCGTCACTGCATGTATTACTGCAGCGCAACCCGTCCCTCTGTCTCCGGCAGCACGAAGGAAGACTCAACTGAGGTGCAGACGGAAACGCTCTCCATCACGGCGACTCCTTTGCCTTCCGGTCTCGTAAAGGTCAAGACCGGCACAAATACCAGCGAGGAGACCTACAACAACTGGTACAACGCAGTTTATCAGCCACAGGCCGCTGTCAGTGTTCCTGAGACGCCTGTGGAAGATACGGCTGAGTAAGGAGGCGCGAAATGGCTGTTACGAAATCCGTCGAGATTGACGGCAAGGAGGTCACCTTCCGTGCCTCTGCCGCCATCCCTCGTTTATACAGAAACAAGTTCCACCGGGATATCTACAAGGACTTAAACGAGCTGCAGAAAGGCATCGATGAGAACGATCCGGATAATTCCAATCTGGACACCTTCTCTCTTGAGCTTTTTGAGAACATCGCGTGGCTCATGGCAAAGCACCAGAATCCGGATGTCCCGGATACTCCGGAGGACTGGCTCGACCAGTTCAATACCTTCTCGATCTACGAGATTCTACCTCAGATCATTGAGCTCTGGGGACTGAACGTGGAACAGCAGGTCACCTCTAAAAAAAACATCACCAGACTGAGCGGGAAATGACAACCCCGCTTTTTTTACTCCGGTGTGTGCAGATCGGGCTTCATATCTCGGAGCTCGATTTGCTCACTATCGGGACTGTCAACGATATGTATTCAGAAATGGACATGGACGACTATCCGTTCGCCGAGGTCGCTACGCAGGCGCAGATGGATCGATTTTAACAGGAAGGAGGTCATCGTATGGCTGACAGAGTAAAAGGCATAACCGTGGAAATCGGCGGCGATACGACCGGCCTTTCCAAGGCGCTCTCCGGCGTCAACAAAGAAATCAAAAATACACAGGCGCAGCTGAAAGACGTAAACAAGCTCTTAAAGCTCGATCCGACGAACACCACGCTGCTTGAGCAGAAACAGAAGCTCTTAAAACAGGCTGTCTCCGAAACAAAGGATAAGCTCACACAGCTGAAGTCCGTGCAAGACCAGATGGATGCTGGACTTAAAAACGGTACCGTCACCCAGCAGCAATATGATGCATGGCAGCGTGAGATCATAGAGACAGAAAACGAGCTCAAAAACCTCGAACAGCAGTGTCGGGAAACCGACTCTCATATATCTGCCACCCTAAAACAGGCAGGAAGCAAACTGCAGGAGGTCGGCGGCAAGATATCCAGTGTAGGAACAGGACTGACCACTCACGTCACAGCTCCTATCATGGCTATCGGTGCTGCTTCCCTTGCAGCCTTCAATGAAGTTGACGCAGGGCTTGATATCGTGGCTCAGAAAACCGGCGCTACGGGAAAAGCTCTGGAAGACATGAACCAGATCGTCAAAGACCTCGCCACAGAGATACCGACGGACTTCGAAACTGCCGGTGCCGCTGTCGGCGAGGTCAACACCCGCTTTGGATTAACCGGGCAGGCACTTGATGATCTTTCCGCGAAATTCATAAAATTTGCCCAGCTGAATAACACGGATGTTTCGACCTCCGTCGATAACGTATCCTCGGTAATGAACGCCTTCGGCATGGATGCCTCTGAGGCGGACTCCCTTCTTGATGCTTTAAACGCGACCGGTCAGGCCACCGGCATCGACATGGATACCCTCGCTGGCGCTCTTTCCTCCAACGCCATCCAGCTAAAGGAAATGGGACTGACCGCCCAACAGGCTGCCGGTTTCATGGGCATGGTGGAAATGTCTGGCCTTGATACCTCGTCTGCCATGATGGGTCTTAAGACCGCTATGAAGAATGCAACGAAGGATGGCAAGACGCTGGATCAGGCGCTTGCCGGATTCTCTGAGACCATGAAGGGCAACGGCTCCGAAACAGAAAAGCTGCAAGCAGCCTATGACCTTTTCGGAAGCAAGGCTGGAGCAGCCATCTATAACGCTGTCCAAAGCGGGAAGCTGAGTCTTGATGACCTCGCCGGTTCCCTCGGTGATTTTGAGGGAAGTGTCGAGAACACCTTCAACGAGACTCTCGACCCGATTGACCAGTTCAAGATGACGATGAACTCCTTGAAGGAAACCGGCGCTGAAATCGGAAACACCCTCGCTACCGTTCTTGCTCCTGTCTTAAAGGACATCTCCGCAGCACTAAAAGGTTTTGCTGAAATGTGGAGCAAGATTCCGGCTCCAGTGCAACAGACGATTGTAAAGATCGCTCTTGTGGCGGCAGCTATCGGCCCGATTCTCGTCGTGGTCGGAAAAATCATATCCGCCGTCGGTACAATCATGACGATCATACCGCAGGTTTCCGCTGCTATCGGTGTGGTAAAAGGTGCAATGGCAGCACTGAACGCTACCATGCTGGCAAATCCTATCGTCCTGATTATCGCTGCGATTACTGCGCTGGTGGCTGCCTTCATCTATCTGTGGAATACGAACGAGGGCTTCCGGCAGTTCTGGATCGACCTCTGGGAGAACATCAAGCAGGCGGTGATTACCGCTTGGGAAGCGATCAAGAGCTTCTTCTCCACGGTCTGGGAAACCATAAAGGGCATCTTCGAGACGGCTGTAAACGGAATCAGCACCTTCCTTACCAATGCGTGGACGGCAATCACCACCACGGTGCAAACGGTTTTTAATGCCATAAAGACCTTCTTTGAAACAATCTGGAATGCCATAAAGACCGTTTTTGAGACCGTATTTAATGTGATTAAAACCATCGTCACCACCTATTTCAATATTTACAAGACGATCATCGAGACCATCCTGAATGTGATAAAAACAGTGGTCACGACGGTATGGAACGCCATAAAGACTGTAATCACCACGGTCGTCACGGCAATCCAGACCTTTATCACCACGGCTTGGAATACGATAAAGACAGCTGTCAGCACGGTAATGAATGCCATAAAGACTGTGGTTTCCACTGTCTGGAACGGCATCAAAACAACAATCATGACCGTGGTGAATACCGTGAAAAACGGTATCTCCACAGCATTCAATGCCATTAAGAGCACTATCACAAACGTCTTAAATGGCATCAAAAATACAGTATCAAATGTGTTCAATGGGATCTGGAGTTTCATCTCCGGCATCGTGAACAAGCTGAAGAATGTTTTCAACTTCCACTGGGAGCTCCCGAAGATCAAGCTGCCGCACTTTTCTATTTCCGGCAGTTTCTCTTTAAACCCGCCTTCCATCCCACACTTCTCTGTGGAATGGTACAAGAAAGCTATGGGAAACGGCATGATCCTCGATTCACCGACTATCTTCGGCATAAGCGGAAACACCCTCCTCGGCGGAGGAGAAGCCGGTGCGGAAGCTATCGTCGGAGTAGACTCCCTGCGCGGCATGATTCAGGATGCCGTGGCCGGACAGACCTCTGCTATCGTTACGGCTCTTTCCGGCTTCGGCGGCGGTGGCGATATCACAATCCCGGTATATCTTGGAGGCACGCTGCTTGACGAGACGATTGTCACAGCTCAGCAGCGAATGGCGCTCCGGTCAGGAGGCAGATGATGGCTTTTTCACACTATTTGAATATTGACGGCGTAGAGATGCCGCTTCCAGCCTCCTATGACCTGTCCCTCTCTGATGTGGAGGCGGACAGCTCCGGAGAGACGGAGGCCGGAACCACCCAGCGAGATATTGTCCGCTCCGGCGTGGTGAAAATCTCTGTGTCCTTTCAGGTTTCTCCGGCATGGCTTAAAAAGCTGTCTCTCATGCGGGCAAAGCCGAAGCTCACAGTCGCTTTCTTTAATACGGACACAATGATTCGTGAATCACGGGAAATGTATATTGACGGCTTTAAGACCTCCCTTGCCCATGACACCAGTAAAAAAGGCTTGTGGAAGGTCAGCTTTGATTTGAACGAATACTAACAGAAAGGAGCGGCGCGATGTACAGCGTATCTGATTCATATAAAACAGCGATACAGGACAACACCCGCTCCTTTTCATGGTCGGGAACAATTACTACCACATCCGGGAAGGTCTATCCCTTCGAGAATAAGGATATTGTAAAAGGCTCCGGTTACGTTTCGAGACAGTGCTCCGGCTCCTCCGAGATAGAACTCGGCTCCGTTTATGCGGCAGAGCTTGGGATTTCTCTGTTTTCCGATATTGACCGATATTCCTTGGAAAATGCAGAGGTTGAGCTCATCTTTCATATGAACCTCTCTGATGACACCGTTGAGGACGTCCCGATGGGCATCTTCTATGTCGCTGAGGCAAACCGGAAAATAAAAACGCTTGAGATAAAAGCCTATGACGCGATGCTGAATTTTGATAAGACGTATAGCGAGGCGCAATCCAGCGGGTATCCTTATGATTTTCTCACCGCGATGTGTACGACTTGCCATGTGGAGCTTGCTCATACACAAGAAGAAATCGAAGCCCTGCCAAATGGCTCTGAGCTCCTTGGCATATATCCGGATAATGATATCGAAACTTGGCGTGACTTTCTGCATTATCTCGCGCAGGCGCTCTGCTCGTTTGCCTTTATCAACCGTGAAGGAAAGCTGCGGCTGGTTCAGTACGGAGAAAGCCCGGTTTGCACGATAAATAATACCCACCGCTACTCCAGCAGCTTTTCTGATTTTGTAACACGCTATACGGCAATCAGCTCCACAAACCGGCGTACCAATACGGCAGAATACTATTCTCTTGATCCCGATGACGGCCTGACCATGAATCTTGAGACAAATCCTCTGCTGCAATTCGGACTTGATGAGACCAGAAGCCGCATTCTCAACAATATCCTGAATGCAATCTCAGTCATTCGGTATGTTCCGTTTGATTCCGAGACCATAGGCGATCCTGCGCTGGAACCCGGTGATGTCCTCACCTTTACCGGCGGACAGGCAGATGCCTCCCAGATGGCTGCGATCACCTCCATCACAACAAAGATCAATGGAAAATGCTCCTTAAAATGCGTCGGTAAGAATCCTCGCCTCGCGGAAGCAAAAAGCAAAAATGATAAAGATATCACCGGGCTTATCAATTCTGTCGAGAGCACAAAGATGGCGACCTACTCCTATATGAATGCCATGCCATACACTCTTGGCGAAGAACCGGTATTCATCGTCAGTCTGGAATTTGCCACACAGGAAGAAACTGACTGCGAGTTCAAAGCCGCCGTACTCATAAATGTTACGGCAGAACCTGTGGATCATTCCGTTACAGCCGAGGGCACAGGAACAACTATTCTTCCTGAAGAGACCAAGGATGAGAACGATAATCCCGTCACCAATGACAGAGAGCTTGAAACCACTGTTACCGTTCCTGTGGAATGGCAGGAGGACGGCCAGTCTGTCATCAGAGTCGGGTATGTTATTGACGGCCATGAGGTGGAGGAATTCCATCCGATGGAGACTTGGCACACCGGCGCTCATATCCTGAACCTGTTTTATCCTCTGTTGGATATGGCAGAAAAGACACTGCACACCTTTGCCGTATGGATCACTATCGCTCCCGGCAGCGCAACGATAAATGCTCAAAATATCATTGCTTCCATCACAGGTCAGGGCTTGGGTGCTCAGGACAGATGGAATGGCCGCATTGATGCCAGTGACGACTATATTCCGCTTGTGCTTTCCAGCCTTCAGCATCTTCCCTTTGAAGAAGCCGTGGAGACCATTCTCCATACACCGGAACCGACCGGAGCTTCCGACGCTGTGTCGCCAGTGCTCTTATCCGGCATGACGCTTTATGCCCTTTCCGATAACGTGCGCACCTTTGCTCCGATTGTTCATGACATTGTGGACGTAAGCGATAAACGGAAGATGTCATACAGGCAGGAATATGTCGAAGATGATACACAGTTTTCTCTCCGGAAGTCTTACACGATTTCTGGCGGCACCGAGCGGAACCTGAACCGTGGCCGTATGGACTCGCTGACTATTTCAACAGCAGACTTTGATTCGCTGACGAGCATAGTCATCAATCCATTTGTTACGGAACCATTCATTAATGGAAGAATCCTCCCGGCACGCGTACTCACAGATACCGCCTATACTATTCATGAAAATGGCAGTATGAAGCTAAAGACCGAGTATGCGGAAATCATCGAGGGCGAGGCCGCAGAAATCGACCGAGGCAGACTTGCGGTTTATCCACTTGGACTTACCGCATTTGAAACGATAACAGAACTGGAGGTGCAAAGTGGCTGATTATTTTTCTATCCAAGAGCTTTTTCAAAGCACGGATAATATGACCTATATACGTAATAACGTCGGAAATGACAGTGGCACGGACACCGTTCCCGGTGTCAGCTGGTTTACCTACAACTCCGTAACCGCTGCGAATATCTATGTAAACGGAAACTCGTGGATGGGGATTGGAGCAAACGCAGAACAGGTAAAAGTCCATCGGCGCGACGCAATGAGCTGGATAATTCGCCGCGAGGAAGGAACTATCTACAATTACTACCAGTTCCTGCGTGTTCGCTGGGAGGGCTATTCTCAGTACAGCATGACGAGTGCTGATGTAAAGCTGGTCTGGGATCTGCTGCTTCTGGATACCGGCGATATCGTTCTTCGCTTTGAAACGACACCGACAAACACTTCTTATCTTGGCGAGTGTACTCTTGTGACAGGCTCCGGTAATATCGCCTTTACACCAACTGCTGGAGGAATAGTTACCTTCCTACATCAAAATGATACCGGGACGTCCTTCGTACTTTCACAAGAACTGCCAGTGCTGCTCGATCCGTACAACAGACGCTACCTGATTACCGATGCCAATGATGATCTGTACACCGTTGAAGACGGTGCGCTCTTAAAGCTCAACGAAACGGAGCTGACCGCAGAGGTCTTTGAAACCTATGGTGTGCAGGATGTCCCGGACGGTGCCCTGCTTCTTACGCTCACCGATCCGACTATCCTTTACTGGCACGATTCCCAGAACAGGTTCCCGCCCTTCACGGCGAGTTACACCGGCGTGCCGAAACCGCAGGTAATCTACTCGGAAAATATCGACATGTCCGATTCATCTATTATTGGCATTGAGAAGGTCACAGTAGACTGCGATGATTCAGCGCTCTTTGCCGTTTCCTTTGATGCCGGAGAAAGCTGGTGGACTTATACCGGCTCCTCGTGGGCAAGGTTATCGGAGGAAGCATCCGGTATGTCGAAAGCCGCACTGGAAGCTATCTCTACAAATGCATGGGCAGAGAAAGCCATCACCGGCCAGCTGATGTACCGCTTTGTGATTAGCGGTGAGAACGGATATGTACGTTCAATCACCACAGACTATCTGAACACGGAGGAATAACTATGCTCAAAGGAAAAAGTATTATAGAGCTCACAGATGTCCATACCGGTAAAAAGGAAATCTATGAAGATGAAAACCTTGTAACGGAAGCCATCTTTGATATTCTCAACACAAATATTCAAGGCGCGATGTATAACAGTCCCAGCTTTGACAGCCAGAGCGGTGAAGCATGGCTTCTACCTATATATCAACGGCTCACTGGCGGCATTCTTCTTTATCAGGACGAGATTGAGGAAGATCCATCCGTTATATACGCTCCCCTCAATAATCCACTGATCGGGTATGCCTCAAATGATGCTAACAATACGGAGGATATCCAGCGCGGCAGCCGCAACCTGACAGAGAGCAAGGCTGTGGACGGCGGCTTCAAATATGTATGGGACTTTGCCACTTCGCAGGCCAATGGCACCATCTCCTGCATTTGCCTGACAAATGTTCTCGCCGGACGCGGCTGTAAGTATGGTGCAAACTATTTTGTTCGTCTGAAAGGCGACACCCCTATCAGCGGAGAGATTGATAATAACAGCTATCGGCATAACCATCGGACTTTTATTGCTGATGGATACCGACTGGAGATGATTGCTGTCCGCAACAGCACTTCTGTGAATCTTAGAAAGGTTCCGGAGGACTACATCCACGCACGCCTGATGGTCAGAACTTATACTCAGATGGCGACAGAGGCCATCGAGGAAACAAACATCGAAATGAACCACTACCCTTATTGGACGCACTACACAGGAGGCGGGAGCAAAGACGATACCGACGCTCCTTACTGGAATGATGAAAACCGAATGGATTATCTTTTCCACGCTTCGGATGGCAACTGGTACGGCATTGCCCGAAAAGAAATCCGCACCTACACTGGCGTGCGATACGGTTCTGAAGTATACGACCGCACCGGCTTTGAGTGGTATATGGATAAGATCAGTGGTGACAGATGCACGACCCAAAGGATCATCCTGCCTTCCGACACTACTGACATTTCCAATATCGGCATGAGCGGCAAATGGCTGATGTTTGCTATCGGAAGCACCGTCTATCGCCTCGATACGACGAATGTGGCAAACATAGAGGTCGTGGCAAACGCCAGCTATAACAATAACCAGCAGTACACCTTCTGTATCGATGATGAAGTTGTCATCAATGGCTGGTACTACTACGACGGCAGACCTGCCCTCTACGTAAGAAATAAGGACACTTATACGGACGGTGAGCAGTGGGGACATCGTATGGTCTCTATGTATAAGACCTACGCCTATCAGGAATTTTTCTACAGCTACTACGGATATCATTTCCGTAAGGAGCTGTATTTGTATACGCCGTACCTCGCCACCATCAACAATCTCTCCACACCCGTTATCAAGACGGCGGATAAAACTATGAAAGTCACCTATACGCTGACAGAAACGGAGGAGGCATGATAAAGTTTGAAATCCCATATAACCTTGACCCGGCCTATCCGGAAAAGCTCCTGCAGAGGCCTGCTCTGATTCCGTACATTGATTGCATCTATGCCGCTGCGTGGAAGGATGACTGCGATAATACCCGCTTTGACATTACCTTCCGGAGCGACTATCCGAAAACCTACGAGGAATATGTCGAGCGCATCAAAAGCCTTCTCGCCCTCGGCATCCCTGTCTGCATACTCGCCCAGAAGAAGACAACCATCACCATGATCCGAAAATACCGCGCCCTTGGCATCCACCAGTTTATTCTGAATGATGACAAGCTGGCGGCAAGGATCAAGCAGGAATATCCGGAAGTGCGGCTTACGTTATCCATCACGCGGGCGCTGACCCTATCCGAGCTTCAAACCGGTGATTATTCCATGTATGACCGGATTGTATTGTTCCACTGGTTTGCCCGGCATCTGGAAGCTCTGCAACAGCTCCCGACCGGCTATCAGTACACCATGATTGCAAACAGCGCCTGCTACCATGACTGCAAATGGCATGACGAGCACTGGTTCCTTAAAGGCGATACACCGGAAAACTACGCCAAGGAATCTGAACGCGTCTGTTCAAGCTGCACAGCGCTTCTGTCAAAAGGGAAACAGCAGTCAGCATATATCGAGCCAGAAGACCTGAGATACTTTGACCCGTATGTCTCGTGCTATAAGCTGGTTGACCGCTATGATGATACGGACACCATTTTCAACACTTTGTATTCCTACTCCGCACGCATCGGTAGCGGCGGGAAGCCAAAAGAATACTATAACCTGTAACTCGGAATTAGGCAGCGCCAAGGCGGCAGCTGCTTTTTTCATGCCAAGAAAAAGGAGGAATCACAACATGAAAGAATTCTGGAACTCTATTCAATTAGCTTTTGCCGCTGTCGGAGGATGGCTGGGCTACTTCCTTGGAGGATGTGACGGGCTGCTGATTGCCCTGATTATCTTTGCTGTCTGCGACTATATCACTGGTGTTATGTGCGCCATCGTCGATAAGAAGCTGTCCAGCGAAGTGGGCTTCAAAGGCATCTGCCGCAAAGTGCTCATCTTCGTGCTTGTCGGCATTGGAAACGTCGTTGATGTTCAGGTGCTCGGCCAGCCGGGAGTGCTCAGAACGGCGATCATCTTTTTCTATTTGTCCAATGAGGGTCTGTCTCTGACAGAAAACTCCGCTCATCTCGGACTACCTATCCCTGAGAAATTGAAAGCGGTTTTAGAGCAGCTCCATGACCGCGACAGTGAGGAGGAACACAAGCATGATGAATAAAGGAATTGACGTATCCCATTGGCAGGGAAACATTGACTGGAACAAGGTCAAAAAGGCCGGTATCGAGTTTGCCATCATCAAAGCTGGCGGCTCCGATGCCGGTTTTTATACGGATAGTAAGTGGGAAGCAAATTACAAAGGTGCAAAAGCAGCCGGTATTCCTATCGGCGCATATTATTTTGTCGGTAAGGACTGCGTGACCGCTGCCGCTGGAAAAGCTGATGCAGAGCGCTTTCTGAAAATCCTGAAGGGAAAACAGCTTGAATACCCGGTCTACATGGATAATGAAGCACAACCTGCTTCTGCCAAGGTCGGTATCACGGAGGCCACCATTGCTTTCTGCGATACAATGGAATCCGCCGGATACTTTGTCGGTGTTTACGGCTCCGCTGTTTCCGGTTTCAAAGAGCGCATGGACGACTCCAAGCTCACGCCTTACGCTCACTGGGTAGCGCAGTATACCAGCAAGTGTTCCTATAAGGGCAAATACGGCATCTGGCAGTATTCTTCCAAAGGCTCTGTCGATGGCATCAGCGGCAACGTAGATCTGGACTATGGCTATGTGGATTATCCCGCCATCGTCAAGAGCGGCGGCTTCAACGGCTATACGAAGGATGCCTTTGATGACAACACCCCTGCTCCAGCGACAAGCTCCCAGCGTGACCAGATCATCGCACAAGCAAGAGCATGGCTTGGAAAGAAGGAATCCGACGGCAGCCATAGAGAAATTATTGATGTCTATAACAGCCACAAGCCCCTCGCCAGAGGATATGCCGTGAAATACACGGACGCATGGTGCGCTACTTTCATCTCTGCCCTCGCCATCAAGTGCGGCCTGACCGATATCATTCCGAACGAATGCGGCTGCGGCCAGATGGTCACCCTTTTCCAGAAACTCGGTGAGTGGGTGGAGAATGATGCCTATCTCCCTTCTCCCGGTGATGTCATCTTCTATGACTGGCAGGATTCTGGTTCCGGAGACAACACCGGCTGGCCGGATCACGTCGGTATCGTCGAGGCTGTTTCAGGCAAGACCCTCACCATCATTGAAGGAAATAAGAGCGATTCTGTCAGCAGACGCTCTCTGCAGGTTGATGGAAAGAACATCCGTGGCTATGGCGTACCGAAGTACAATACCGGCTCCGTCACTCCTGCTCCGGACGCTCCGGGAAAGACCGTGGACGAGCTCGCCAAGGAAGTGCTGGACGGCAAATGGGGAAACGGTACCGACCGCAAAAACCGCCTCACCGCTGCCGGATATGACTATTCTGCCGTGCAGTCCAAAGTCAACGCTCTGGTGAAAGCAAAGAGTGAATCTGCTGTTTTCTATACCGTGAAAAGCGGCGATACCCTCTCTTCCATCGCCCAAAAGTATGACACCAGTGTTTCTGCGATTCAAAAACTCAATCCAACGCTCATCAAAAACGTAAACCTGATCCTGACCGGCTGGAAGATCAGAGTAAAATAACTGAATACCCAATTTGCATGCCTGCGAGTGTTCTTCGGAATGCCCGCAGGCTTTTTTATTTTCATCCGCTCAAAACGGCCTGCAATCTCCAGTGGAAACTGGAGGTGGATATGTTATGCCAAACGAAAACACAAATGTTCAATCTGGATATTTTACACATGAGCGGATTCAGGGCGATCTCGACTATCACCGGGCGCAGGACATCGCTAAAAAGATGCTCGATGACGGCCTGATTTCTGTGGCTGAATTCAACAAATTATCCGCCATCAATCGGGAAACTTTCTCTCCCTTGTTCGCGGAAATAATGCCAGAAATACCTTGATATGTAGCGGCTTTAGAGTGATGTATAGACGTACGGAAAGGAGGGACTTCCCTTGAAAAAAGTAACGAAAATCGCGGAAGCAGCGAACACAAAAGTCAAGCTCAAGAAAATCAGGGTAGCCGCCTACTGCCGCGTCTCCACAGATTCCGATGCACAGCTTGAAAGCCTTGAGGCTCAGAAGACGCACTACGAAACCTACATCACTTCCCGTGATGACTGGGAGTTCGCAGGCCTCTACTACGACGAGGGTATCACCGGCACCAAGAAAGATAAGCGTCCGGAGCTCATGCGGCTCATCGGTGACTGCAAAGCCGGTAGGATAGATTTCATTGTTACGAAGTCTATCAGCCGCTTTAGCAGAAATACAACGGACTGCTTAGAGTTGGTCAGAAAGCTGCTTGATCTGAACATTCCGATCTTCTTCGAGAAGGAGAACATCAACACCGGCTCGATGGAGAGCGAGCTTTTTCTGGCAATCCTCTCCGGCATGGCCGAAAGTGAATCTGTTTCCATATCAGAAAACAGCAAGTGGTCAATTCAGAAGCGCTTCGAAAACGGAACCTTCAAATGCAGCTACCCACCCTACGGATATGATTGGGACGGCGAACAGATGGTAATCAACCCTGAGCAGGCGGCTGTGGTAAAAGAAATCTTCGCGTCGCTACTCTCCGGCAAAGGCACCCACGCCATCGCGGATGACCTGAACCGGCGCGGCGTTTCTTCCAAGCGAGGCGGACGCTGGACAGCCACAACCATTCGCGGCATGCTTTCAAACGAGAAATACGTCGGCGACTGCCTTTTCCAGAAAACCTATTCCGATTCACAATTTGTCCGACACAACAACCACGGCGAGCAGACGCAATACATGGTCACGGATCACCACGAGCCTATCATCAGTCGGGATGATTTTGAGGCTGCAAGGATTTTTATAAATCAGCGGGCTTCCGAAAAAGGCGTGACAAAAGGTACCGATAAATACCAAAACCGATATGCTTTCTCCGGCAAGATCATCTGCGGTGAATGCGGCGACACCTTCAAGCGCCGGATTCATAGCTGCACAGATCACAAATACATCGCGTGGTGCTGCAACACCCATATCAAAGACAAGGATAGGTGCCACATGCTATTTGTAAAAGACGATGCGCTGAAGCAGGCATTCACCACGATGTTGAACAAGCTGATTTTTTCACACCGGCAAATCCTGAAGCCTTACTTAGAATCGTTGAAAACCTCATCGTCAGATGATTCCCTTCATCGTATTCAGCAGATTCAAACCCTTCTGGCTCAGAATACCGAAAAGCGTGGGACTCTTACAATGCTCATGACGCAGGGAATCATTGTTCCCGTACTCTACAGTCAGGAAACAAACGAACTGCTTTCACAGGCAGACAGTTTCCGAGATGAGATTGAAGCCCTGAAGAATGAAGTCTCCGGGGATGTAAATAAAGTCACCGAAACCACAGCACTGATTCATTTCGCAGAAAAGAGCGCCATGCTTCAGGAGTTCGACAAAGACTTATTTGACAGATATGTAAAGCGCATCATCGTTCATTCCAGAAACGATATCCGGTTTGAACTGAAATGCGGCCTGACGCTCAGGGAAAGGAAGTGAGGATATGGGACATACACCATACGGATACAGAATTGAGAGCGGTTGCGCTGTGATTAACGAAGAAGAAGCCGCTAAAATCAGGAGCCTATACGGGAATTACATCGCCGGAATGGCACAGTCAAAAGCTGCCATCGAGGCAGGCATCGAGACCTACCACAGCTCAGCCAAGCGCCTAATGCAAAACAGGCACTACCTTGGCGATGATTTCTACCCGGCAATCATCGATCAGGAGACCTTCGACAAGGCAGAAGCGATTCGTCTGGAACGTGCCGGTAAGCTCGGAAGGCTGAATCTTCTGAAAAGCTCAAAGCCTATAAAGGTTCCGACACACTTCTGGTTTGCAGAAGCGGAGAAAGAATACGAAGATCCGAGGCTACAGGCAGAGTATCTGTACAGCCTCATTGAAAGCGAGGCGATCTAATGGGAAATGTTATGGTCATCCCGGCCAAAAGGCAGGTCGGGAACACGGTAAAACAATCCGAGCAGAAAAAGCTCCGCGTCGCAGCCTATTGCCGAGTCAGCACGGATTCCGACGAACAGGAAACCAGCTATGAGGCGCAGGTCACGCATTACACGGAGTACATCCAGAAGAATCCCGACTGGGAACTGGCAGGCATATTTGCGGACGATGGCATATCCGGTACCAACACCAAAAAGCGTGACGAGTTCAACCGCATGATTGACGAGTGCATGTCCGGAAACATTGACATGATCATCACCAAGTCCATCAGCCGATTTGCCCGAAACACTCTCGACTGCCTCCAATACATCCGGCAGCTCAAGGACAAGAACATTCCGGTCTATTTCGAGAAGGAATCCATAAACACGCTGGATGCCAAAGGCGAGGTGCTCCTTACGATCATGGCGAGCCTTGCTCAGCAGGAAAGCCAATCAATGAGCGAGAACATAAAGCTCGGCCTTCAGTACCGCTATCAGCAGGGCAAGGTTCAGGTTAACCACAACCGCTTTCTCGGCTATACCAAGGATGAGAACGGCAACCTTGTCATTGATCCGGAACAGGCCGAGATCGTAAAACGCATCTACCGAGAATACCTCGAAGGCTCCAGCATGGACAAGATTGCTTCCGGTCTTATGGCTGACGGCATTTTAACCGGCGCAGGAAAAGAAAAATGGCACACAAGCACCATCAACAAGATTCTCCGAAACGAGAAGTATATGGGTGACGCGCTGCTTCAAAAGACCTACACCACAGACTTCCTGACGAAGAAGCGCATCAAGAACAACGGCACCGTACCTCAATACTACGTTGAAGGCGACCACGAAGCGATCATTCCAAAAGACCTCTTCATGCAGGTGCAGGCCGAGCTTGTCCGTCGCCGGGCAGTTCACATCAGCCCGACCGGAAAGAAACGAGGCTTCTCCTGCAATCACTGTTTTGCCCAGATGATTTTCTGCGGTGACTGCGGTGAGCTTTACCGACGTGTCCACTGGAACAATCACGGCTGCAAGTCTATCGTCTGGCGCTGCATCAGCCGCTTGGAGCCGAGCTCGGCAGAAATGAACTGCACCAACCGGACGGTAAATGAGCTCCTGCTTCAGAAAGTCACGGTCAAAGCCATCAATCATATCCTGACGGAACGCAGCACCTTCCTAAAACAGTTGCAGGCCAATATCGCCAAGGCAGTAGTCAGCGCCGATACCCTCTCACCGGACGGCATTCAGGCAAGATTGGAGGAACTACAAAAAGAACTCATAAAAAAGGCAAACAACAAGCAGGACTACGATGCCATCGCTGACGAGATTTTCCGGCTCCGCGACCAGAAAGAACAGTCCGAGGTCGACAGCCATCACCGGGAAGAAACCATGAACCGGATCAAGGAGCTGCAGGACTTCATCGCCAGACAGGAAACCGACATCACAGAGTTTGATGAGGCTCTTGTCAAAAAACTCATCGATAAGATCACCGTCTTCGCCGACCACTTCACCGTGGAATTCAAGTCTGGCATCACAATCGACATCGAGGCATAAAAAGGCTCCCTTACTACCGATGATGGCAGTTTGGGAGCCTTGGTTTTTTCATAATTACTTTTCATTACAAAGCCTTCGCCATGTCAGAGATCTTCTTCATCACATCTCTGTCGTGATTCGTGAAGATGCCGCAGCCCTCAAGTCCGAGGTATCCGAGGAAGTCGCCGTCATAGGAGAACTTCGCTCCATCGTACATATTGTTATCACCTGAGCTGAGGAACATCGCCACCTTCTTAAGCGTTTGCGGCGCAGTCGGATAAAGCTCGGAATAGAAGCGGTCAATCACGCACTTCAGCTGTCCGGATATACCGTGATAATAGATCGGAGCGGCAAGTACCAGCATTTCGGTATCCTTCAGCTCTTTGTAAATCTGCTGCATGTCATCTTTCTGAGCACACTCGCCATGTCCCTTGCCGTGACAGTATTCGCAGGCAAGGCAGCCTTTGATGTTCATCCTGCAGACATTGAAATCCACAACGCTGTGCCCGTTTGATTCAGCTTCCGTTTTGAAGGTTTTTATCATAGCGGCAGTGTTACCGTTCGGTCTCGGACTTCCGTTCAATATAAGTATTTTCATGCTTGCGTCTCCTTTGCTTTCTCTACCAGCCGTTTTCCAAGCTCGTAGGCAGCTTCCAGATCTTTCGGCAGCTGTTCATCACGGTACTTTGCCCTGTGCTCCTGTGTTCCTTCCATCACGTCATACTTTGAATAATCGTTGAACTGATAAGAGCT
>JAEIGA010000590.1_pt1 | contig 53549 bp, 36 predicted proteins | sample 9270691 | NCBI WGS metagenome assembly JAEIGA01 (sample SAMN17057246, study PRJNA624740) | gut metagenome | biome: biome; isolation source: fecal sample | host: Bos grunniens | place: China: Xizang | collected 2019 | reverse complement strand
GGGAAGTACAGATGAAAAACTTGCCACGTGTGATTTTAAGCGGAAACAGTATCGTAAATTGTTATCAAGATTGAATGTAGAAGTTGAATTTGTCTACATCCTATGTGATTGGTTTAAAAATGACAAATACAAAGATGTTTTGGATTACATCGTAAGTGTAAACTGTCAGTATTATTTCAACTACATTCCTCTGCAAAGGCTTGGTTTGCCAGTTCCTCAAGCATGATTTCTCCCTTCTATATCTCACAAACCGCAGATTATCGTCTATTCCAAGGTGATAGTCTTGAAATATTACCCAAGATAGAGGATAAGGTGGATGCAATATTTGCAGATCCTCCCTATTTTCTATCTAATGGGGGGCTTTCTGTTTCAGCTGGGAAACCTGTTTGTGTAGATAAAGGCGCATGGGACGTTTCGCAAGGACGTCAGGAAGATTTAGAATTTAACTATCATTGGTTGGAAGCATGTCGGACGCGGTTAGTTGAATCGGGAACAATTTGGATTTGTGGTACATATCACAATATTTTCACTGTCGCGAATGTCCTTTCTGAACTCGATTATAGGATTCTGAATGCAGTAACATGGCAGAAAACGAATCCCCCACCGAATCTGAGTTGCCGTTTTTTCACGCATTCAACAGAAGTGATTCTTTGGGCGAGAAAATCTAAAAAAGTGCCGCATTATTACAATTATGATTTGATGCGAAAACTTGCAGATGGTAAACAGATGACAGATGTCTGGCGGATGCCTGCAATTGCGCCCTGGGAGAAAAGTTGCGGTAAACATCCAACGCAAAAGCCATTAGCATTGATGGTTCGTGCATTGTTAGCAAGTACAAAAGAAAATGCCCTTGTTTTGGATCCGTTTGCGGGGAGTGGTTCAACGGGAATTGCCGCGAACCTAATTGGACGACGATTTATTGGTATTGAACGCGAGCAGGAATTCGTTGAAATGGCCATGAAAAGACATAGCCAAATGGAGCTTATGGGTACGACATGGGCAGCGAAAATCAAGGATATACGCGTTTTGCGAAACATGATTTAAACAACAAGTGTCTGTGGATATTGGATTAATTCTAATCGCATTTTGATGTCTCGTCCATAAAAGGTTCATTTTCAGTCGGTTACCATTTGTAACTATTTGAAGATAAGTGTGTGGTGGGGGAGTTTTATTCCGCGCTTTCGTTCGCACGTCTTGGGAATTTTTAGCGGTGCGATGCGCCGCTTTTTGGTATAATGGGGGCAGTGTTTAGTGGATGGCTCTTTGAGCTGTCGTTACCTTATCGACCTGAATGACCTTGATGACCTTAAGCCTACCTTTTGTAGGGGAAAGTGTAAAGAAAAATGTCTGATTTGACGTGTGTGGATAACACGCAGGTGCGTGTATTGCGTTTTGCTCGTCGTTTGCTTTGTTTGCCGCTGCCTGAGGGGTTTGTCCCTCCGGTGGAACGGGATGCACTCGCTGCGTTGTCGGAGCGAGTGGGGGAGGCATTGGCGCTTGAGCAGTTGACGCCTCGGCTGGTGAAGTTGGGCGAAGCGCAGTGGATGATGGTCTTTTTCCATGGACCGGAGCGACTGCATCGGATGGCAACCTATGAGGAGGGCCAACCGCGTTCGTTGTCGTATGCGCCGCGTGAGATGGCTATGGTGGTGGTGGATGGGCAGCATCGCTTGATGTATGTCTCGATGTCGCAGAAGCGAAAGCCTATGCGGGCGCTCCTTTCGGCGCTAAATGGGACGGTCTTTCCAGAACGGGAAAGTGCAGATCAGTTTTATTCTTTCCAATTTGATTTGGATATCTTGCCGGCGTTGCAATTGGCTGATCGCCAACCCCAAGGTGGGCTTTTGCCTTGGCAGAATGTGACGCTTAAGTCGGTCTCGTCGCAGGAGCCAGGACGGGATGTGTCGTGGTCTACGAAGAAGTGGGGTTGGGATGGCTTTGAGGAATTGGCCCAACAGGCCTTTTCGTGGCCACGTCATTTGTGTGAGGTGGGACTGCGGGTGCAGCCAGTAGAGGTGAAGAAGGCCTTTTCGGTGCGCTTTTTCCAGGCGCAGGGTGCGCTACGGGCCACTTTGGCGCCACAGACGTTGTCGAGCCTGGCGGGGTTGGTGCAGTTGTGTTCGCACAATGGCGAAATGGTTATGCGGGTGGAGTAAGGGATGATGGATTTGGAAATTTATGAGTCGCCGAATTTAGTTGAGGTGACGGGGCCAATTGTTTTGCCTGTGGCGCCGAGGGCATTTGAGTGTCCGGTTACGCCAGAGGGAAAGGTGTCGTGGAGGGTGTGGCCACAGGGACGGCTGGAGGTTTTTCAATTGGCAAATCGCGTGCGGCATCAGGAGGAGGTGCATTGTGTGGTGATGGAATTGCCAAAGCACCCTGGCGCACTCACGCGAATGGATTTAAGGTGTTGGGCAAAGGAGGTGGAGGGGCGTGTGGAGCGGCCGATGGTCTTGGCGGTTCATGAGGCGCGTTATCCGTGTGGGGAGGAGGCGTGTTGTTGCAGTCATAAGGGGACGCAACTGCGTGAGGCGCAGGAGTCGTTTGAGGGGTTGGTGAAACAGGCGAAGTCGGTGGATGTGGTCATTGACCAAGCCTTTAAGGTGTTGTCGGAGCGTGACCGGAGAATGTTGCATCGGTGGGCAACTTTGGAGGATCCCGATAAGCCGCGAACGCCCATCCGTCAGAAGGTCTTGGCCGCGGAGATGAAGGTGGATATCCGTCAGGTAAGGCGTATTCTTAACAAGGCGCAAGAGGCGAATGGCGCCGTCTTCGCACAGTTGGAGCAGATTCGCACCTTCCGTTGTCACCGCACCGGCGCGTATGAGGTGAGGTAGTGGAAGTGGCTTCGCCACAGTTTACAGTTTCGGGCACGATGAGCCCTACAGTTCCCAGTTAAGCGCCTGTGGCGCTGGTTGTTCTTCACGAGTCGCACAGTCATGCACGCTACGTCGCACGGGCACATATCTGTGCTCCGCTAGCGTGCGCTGTGTAGGACAACGTATGCAAAGGACTGCATGTGGATTTAACGCGAGGACGCAATTGAGGACGAGCCTGTCGAGTCAAGAAGCGAAGCGACTGGCAATCTCTTGTTCCGTCGTGCAACTCGGCGCTATGAAAAACCTTGCTGTACAAGCTTTTCCCAGCACTTCGTGCTCGGGCGCATATTCCCCGAGTATGCCGACGGAACGCTCACGATTCTTGACTACCGCAGCGCAAATCCGTCATACTCGGGAAGTGGAATGCGAAGCATAACACTTCTAGCGCCGAGTTGAGCGGATTTGTAAGATTAGCAATCTTGCGTAAAAAATACTACTCGCAAGACGGGGAGCATGGTCTTTCATGCTGCGAGCTGATTCATGTTCTCTCTTTTATTGGGTGCGAGCTTTGGATGGATGCGGGTGTATACAGATGAGAAATTACAGAGATTGGGTTCAATTCTTACTGCAAAAAGGTCATCACGAGATTAACCATCAATTCCTTTTCTTGTGGCTGAGAACTCGCAATCATTACGGTCAGCGCCACCAACGTATGGTCCGCAATACGTTTTAACCCATTCTCTCGTAAAAGCAGGTTATTACGCTTTAAGAAATACAAGAAGAGTGCAGCTGCAATTCGTTTATTTCCATCTGAAAATGCGTGATTCTTCGTCACCAGGTAAAGCAAATTCGCAGCTTTTTCCTCTGCAGAAGGATAGAGGTCTTCTCCTCCAAAAGATTGATACACTGCACCAAGCGCAGATTTAAACGATCCATCTTTCTCATTTCCAAACAGCGTTGATTCAGCCGCAAATCGCATCCCATCAATAAATTCTCTACACTCTTCATAAGAAAGTTTTACCGCTACGCGTTCCGCTTTAGGTTTTACAATTGACTGATGATCATACCCATCCAGCAAATCCAATGCCATCGAATACGTCTTCACCACATCCAACACCTGTTCCGCATCCAGCGTATGCGACACACGCTTCATAACCTCAACCGTCTGATCGAGTTGTTGCAATCGCATCTGGTTAACTGCAACACCACGCAATAAGTACGACTTTAAAACAGACGTTGCCCATCGTCTAAATTCCACCCCACGCGGAGACTTTACACGATAACCCACCGAAATGATCACATCTAAGTTATAGTACGTCACCTCCACAATCTGCGATAAACCCTGAATTGCACCATGCTGAGTGGTATGTGCAAATTTTGCACATGCCACTTCTGGCGCAATTTCACCCTCCTTAATCGCATTACGAATGTGACGTCCAATCACCGTTCGGTCTTTACCAAACAGTTCAGCCATCTGCATTTGCGAAAGCCATACGGTATCCGCCTCAATGGAAACGGGGAGTGACAAACTTCCATCTTCAGAATTAAACAACACAATTTCATTCTTTGCTTCATTTACCATGTCAGCACCTTCTAATTTTCTCACAAGACTATACTAACATACCTCCACCCGTCAGCGCTTCTTATTTCCACCCTTATCCTGAATTTTTCGGGAAAATAACCACAATATTTCTTCCTTTTGTAGTTAATGTGCGAGAACGCTTCTCATCAAAGCAACATATGTGATTTATAACAGGACGCTTAAAACGAAAAATCTAACATAGACTCAAGACCTGTCAGGAGTTACTTGTCTCTTTAACCCATCTTAAAAAATCGGGATAAGGATTAGAAAACCTAAGCCAATATTCAAGACCAATACTAATGAGCGCCTACGGCGCGGGTGGCTTGGGCGCGATCGCGCCCGAGCGGTCCGGAGTTTTGGGCTCTGAGTTCAGGGTTCGCGCCTGTGGCGCAGGACGATGTGTGCAAAGGACTGCAGGTGGATTTAACGCAAGGACGCAATTGGGGACGAGCCTGTCGAGTCAAATGGGGGCGAGCTAGTCGAGCCAAGGAGTGAAACGAGTGGCAAGGAGCGGAGCGATTGGCAGCGGATTTGTAGGATTAGCGATCTTGCGTAAAAAATACTACTCGCAAGACGGGGGAGCATGGTCTTTCACGCGGCGAGCTGATGGATTCACGTCTTTTCTTTTATTGGGCGCGGGCTTCTGGATGAATGCGGGTGTATACAGATGAGAGAGAGGGGCAGCTTTTTAATGCAAACTTAGAGGAGGTCAACATACGCAGAAAATAACCCGTTTGAGATTTTATGACGATGTGAAGAAGATAGACCCCCGCGGGGGGGGGCGATAATTGCTTTAAAATCAATGAGTTATTCTTATAACCTGTGATGTGTAGTGTGAAGATGAAACAAATTCTTGACGTTGCAGGGGGTGGGTAGTATAGTAATAACATGCTTATGAGGGTGAGTTTTGAGTGAAACTTCTTGATTAAGCGAAAGTTACACTGTTAGAGCATACAAAACGAGTATAACATTGATGCGTTTTGCATACAATCAAAATTTGTTGGTCGTCTCTAACAAAGGAGGAAAAATGAAACAGAGGGCATGGTTATCTCTTAGTGCGCTTACATGTGTATTAATCTTTTTGTATGGGTGTACCGCGATAGAACCCGCAAATTACACGGTTACGTCATATGCGGAAATCACCCTTGATGAAGGTTCAATGATTCGAGTTGTTGCAGGTCGTACGAGTGAAATGATGGCTGAGGCTCTTGAACAAGCACTTGAAAAGAGTGGAAAATTTAAGGTCGCGAAAACGGACGACGAGAGGCAAAACGCAGACTATTGGCTCGTGATTAGAGGGACGGGTGATTACAGAGAGCCAATTCAGGCATTGGTGAATGAAAAGATTGCCCAAAATGGCGAAGCTAAGGGTGAAGATGTTATTGTGAAAAAGACGGTTAGCGTAGCAAGTGCTGCTCGTGAACTTGCACTCGCAATTTATGATGCTAAGCGTTTGGCTCCCATTCATTATATGACCGTTGCAGTTCATGACGGTGATAATGCAGAAACTGTGGAGCGCAATAAAGTAACGTATGAAACACAGTTCGCATATGAAGTGGTGGAACGCTTGAAAGATGCGCTCTTGACACAGCAGAAGGAAGTTGAAATTTCTATTCCGTTAGAAGCAAGCGCAGATATTCGTGCGGCATTTAAGGAAAAAGACTACGAACGTGTGACGCAGCTCTACAAGGAAAAGGGCGAAATTAACATTGCTGAATATGTAGAATCTATTCGTAGTGAGACATGTGAAGATGACAATATTGATGAAAAACTTGCCAACTATCATATGTATTTGCTTGTCCGTGAAGCTACGGAGAAAGATGCAGAAAGCTTGACGAAAATTAAAGCAGAGCAGTTGATGTTGCTTCAGGTTGCTGAAGCAGGGGGGCTTATTGAAGCGGTACCGATGGCTCTCGCTCGTATTGAAAATCAGCTCAAATACGCAGAGTAAAAGGAGTTTTAAATGAAAACGATGAATAAGTTAGGTCTTTTGGGACTTTCTGTTGGTGCTGGACTTTTCCTTGCCGGGTGCGGTGGCATTCAACCTGTCAAGGTTGACTATCCTATGCCTGCTCGTGCGGTTTCAGATGTGACAAGTGTAAACGTTTCGGCAATTCGCGTGAACGCAGAAGTTACGGGTAATTGCGCAACGGATAATGCTCAAAGCGCAGCTTTGGTTAAACAGCTTTTGGCGATGCGCCTTTACAAGGAAGGTTATTATCAGGTGGCAGATGATCTTTGGTGTGCAGCTGAAGGCGCAACAAAGATGGCTGATATTTTGAAGTTGACTGAAACAACGGGCCATGGCTATGGAACGTACAGTGCCGCTGGACAAGGGAAAGAAAAGGCTGTACTTGAAGTGAACTTTAAGGTGGAGCTGAATGCAAAGCCTGTAGAAAAGAAGGTAACCTTTAAGCTTCAGACGATCCCGTATGTTCGCGAGCCTGCTAAGCCTGGAAAGGCTCCCATAAGCAAGGCTAATATGGCAGCGATGGTAGTGGAAGACGTAGAGGACGTAGTGACGGTTTATGAAACCGAAGCAACGGGTACTCTTACGGCTCGTTTCGTTGGTATGGATGGTGGTCCTGCGCCAGTAGAATATTCCAATACGTTTGCGATTGAAATCCCTGAAGCTGAGCGTGGAGAGCTTGTGACTCCGACACCGTTAAAGGTGCTTGCAGCAGCTCTTACGCCTGCTGTTAATAATGTTGTCGCAGACATTTCTCCTTATCGTGAAGTGCGTGAAATTAATCCTGTTGATGGTGGTGATTTGCGAGTTTTGAGCTTGCTTCAAGCAACGGCTTTCGCAGAAGCGATTTCATTGGTTGAGCACTTGGAGTTGGCAGAACTTGCTACAGCTGAAGACTTTGAAAACCAGGGTCTTGCATTTGAGGCGATTGGCGATTTTAATGGTGCAAAGTTTGCATACGAAAAAGCAATTAAACTCGGTAGCTCGGGCGCGGCAGAAGAAGGCTTGGAACGCATCGAAAAGGCGCTTCAAGGCAAGAAGGAGATTAAGCAATCCGCAGAACTCAATAAACTGATTAAACTTTGAGATAAGGAGTCTTGATCATGAAATTTTCTTTAAAAACGTTGACGTATGCCATTGGGTTCGCTACCGTGGCAGGAATCATCGCAGGTTGTGCAACGCCGACGATTCCGATTGAAATGGAAAAGGCTGGCGAAATTAAGCTTCCAAACGTTAGCAAAATCGCGCTTGCGAATTTTAATACGCTTGAAGGTGATGCGTTCACGGGTACTAAAGCTGCGGATGCAGAGACTTGTGCACTTGTGAAGCGTGCTGTTGCTGCGGCATTCTATTCATTGCCGACTTACGAAATTGTTGACATGGAAGTAGAGTCCGCAATCAATAAAGTGCAGCAGTCGCTTGCGAAAAAGCGTTTTGATGCAGTAGTTTATGGTCGCTTGTGGTGGCAAGTTTCTCCAGAAATGGAAGGTGTTTACCCTAAAAAGTATACACTTACGCAGTGGGATAACGTTCCCTATGTCGTAGAAAACTTCCTTACGAAGGAGAAAGTGACAAAAATTGCAAAGGTAAAGACACTTTCTCGTGACGTGCTCGTGAAGAACAATTATCGCAGTTCAAATGCAACGTTGATGTTAACGCTTTCTGTCTACAGTCTTGATAGCGATGGCGCCTTAACGAAGATTGTTGATACGTATCAGGTCTCCAATGAAGGCTTTACGTTGTTGAACGGTGAAATGGTCTATGATTACGCAAGCGTTGGCATCAAGGATGACAGCGCATTGGTGCGCTTGAAAGAAGCTTCAACTGTTGATGAGAAGAAGACGGCATACGAAACAGTTACTGAAGGAGAGCCTCAATTCTCCATTGGTATGGAAAATGCGATGGGCTTGTCCTCCGGTCTTGGTCTGTCGCTCGGTGCTTTTGGTGACGTTGTAGATGCCGCAACAGACGCAATTGAAGAGATTTCAAAAACCCCCGAGAGCAAGGATGCTCAAGGTCGTCGCGTTGATCCTGTGACAGGTAAGTTCTTGGTTTCCAAGAATGAAGTGGCTCTTCCGACGGAATTGGAAGCAAAGCTTCTGCTCGGTGTGGAAGTGGCCAGTAACTTGAGTTCAAAGATTACCCCGACGAAGCAAGTGCTTGAAGTCCCTGCAAACCTTGGTGATGCAACGCTCGTGAATTTGTTGCGCTACGGCGCATTTGATTCTGCGAAGGAATATTCGTTGTATCAGATTCGTCAGCGTTTGGGTAAAGAAATTTGTGACAAGCTCAAGGACTTTGTTCCAGATTTGGAGAGTGCGTATGATTATGGCATCCCTGAAACAGGCGAAGAATATGATGCGATTGAATGGGAACGCATCGCAGAGCTTTTGGATGGTGATTCGAATGTAAACATTTATACCTTGTCTCCGATTCTTGAGCGTAAGGATGAAGAAGTGGCGCTCGCACTTGAAAAGTCTGCGCAAACAGCCGATGCTGTCATTTCCTTGGTCAATGATGAAGAACTTGAGGGTTATTTCTACGCCTTAGGTCTTTGTAATGAAGCCATGCGTAAATACGATGAAGCTAACGAGTGTTATCGCTTTGCATTCAATGTAAAGCCGAATCTTGATGCGGCTTTGGGTATTGCACGTATTGCTTTGGCTCAAGGCGAGGCCAATCGAGTGAAAAAGACTCGTAAGGCTACTCGTGAGGCGAGCAAGAAGGCAAAACGTGACTAAGTAATTTTGTGACAAATGAGTGCCTGTTTGGTGATAGGCAATCATTTGTTGTTGTGTAAGTATGCACGGAAAAGAGGAAAAATGAAGAAGTTGTTAGTTGCCGTTTTGGCAGTATTTTTTGCATTTTCAACGATTTTTGCAGCGAGTAATGAGGTTACTGTAACTGCATCGGTTGAAGGTAAAGTGAATAATTCAAAGCTTCGTGGTGCATGTAAAACCGCAGCGATGAAGAATGCAATCAAGAAATATCTTGATGCATTGAATTCAAATTTCCCAGAAAAGGTTGTTATTGACGCGCAAGCTGAATACGCAACGTTTATCAATGCAGGACAGGACGTTGAAGAAGTTTCGGATGAGATGACATTCGAAGATGGTGTTCTCTCTGGCACGTATGTTGTGACGATTGACCAAGAAGCGGTTGCTCAATGGTTGAAAGGCAAGGGTGTAAACATGAACACCTTGGCCGATGGTACAACGATGGAAATTGTGATTATCGAAGAAGCTCCAGATGTTGGCGCGATGAAGTTTGCATCTGCTGCAGGGACAGGTCTTAATGGTGGCGCATTCTTCTTCACGCGTTATACGATGTTCCAGCGTCGAGTTCGTGATGCTCTTGTTGAGAAAACTGGTACGTTTGGTCTTGATGTGATTTTGCTTGAAGACAATGATGCGTACGAAGAATTCAAGGAACACGATCCTGTATTAGTTGGTGTTTCGTTTAATCCAGACGTGGGTACTCAAGGTGAATTTAAGACAACGCCGAACTTTGTTAAGACCGTGCGTGATAATAACCCTGATACAATCGCGCTGTACTATCGCTTAGACACCATTTCGTTTGATCCTGCATCTTCTAAAATTCTGGTTTCTGCTTCGTTGAATATCAAGAATCTTGCAACGAACACCACCACTTCTCTCGGCTCTGGTTCATATAGCCTTATTACGAAGAATAAAGAACCGACGGCGGTTATTGAGGATATTGCCGGTGCAACAGTTCGTGCGCTCAATACAGTGCTCAATGGTAAGGGTATGGCTGAAAAGATTCAGCAGATGATAAAGTCCATGTCAAATGCTCAGCCCGCAGGCCCGATGAAGGTTGTTATCAATGTGACGAACTTGGACTCAAAGATTCGTACGCGTGCAAAAGTTGCAATCAAGAAGGCGCTTGCTGAAGCTGAAATTTGCAATGCAAAGGCGTGCAAGGTTAAGGGTAATACGCTTTCCTTTACGGTTGAAAACGAAGACCTCTCAAGCCCAGACGATTTGTGGGTGGCAATTCTTGAAGTTTTTGACGGCTGTGGCATTGAGGCGACAGACGATCAAATGACGGTGAATGGCTCTACAATGACCATTACACCTGGGAAGTGATGCAGACAATGTGAAGTGACGGAGAAATTTGTGACTCTCCGTTGCTTCACTTGGTTTAAGTTCGTAACAATGTTTTGATAGTAGGTTGATTATGAAATCTCTATTTTTTGTTCCTTTAGGGCTTCTTCTTTTGGTTGGATGTTCCAATAAACCCGCGGTGAATACGTTTGAAACTGCGAATCCAGTAGCAGTGATTAATCGCGTGGAATACAAAGAAGTGATTATGGATGATGATCGTGAAGATTGGATTGTCGTCACTGAAATTCGTCGTGCTAAAACGAAAGATGGCTATGAGCGTGTCCAAGTGTTTGTAAAAAACATGAAGGATTATTGGGTGCGTTTTCGTTATCGCTTCAACTGGCAGGACGAGAACGGAATGGTTGTTGTTGATCCAGACAACGATAAGTGGACAACGCGGACGTTGTCCTCTGGCGATGATGAAGTGCTAACGGCGGTTGCGCCTAAAAAGACGTGTGCAGATTTCAAGATTCGTCTGAAGTATATCACGAGCCAAGAAGACGAATAAGGTAATTGTGACGTTTTACTTTAAACGTACGAAAGGGCTATTATGAAACGTTTTGTTTTTGGAAGTATGGCGCTTCTTTCTTCATTTGTCTTTGCCCAGACGCTGAAGGAAATGCCGGATGGGCCGATGATTAGAATTAATGATGATGGAAGTTATCAGATTATGTGCGTTGCAACAGCCACATATGATTTTAATGATCCAGATGATGTTTTGGACGCACGTAACCAGGCGACAATGCGTGCAAAGGCGGGTATTGCGAAGTTTCTTAATGAAGAAATTTCTTCACAGGAAGCTATGGAAAAAGCTACTCAAAAGGTAAGCCAGAATAGCACTGAAGAGGGTAAAAAAGTTTCAAAAACTTCAATTACCCGTACTTACGAATCGATTCGTTCTTCTGCAAGCGCGCTCCTAACAGGTGTTGTGGTATTAGAAGATGCGAAGATTCCAGATGGTGACGAGGGAGGCTATTACAAGGTAATGGTCGGCGTTAGTTCAAAGACCATAGCGGCTCGTAATGCATTGGCGTCGGGAAATCTTGGCGCTCCAGAACAAACAGCTCCAGCAGCTGCTTCTAATGCAGAAGTGTCAGGTTCGTCTGCAGGGGATGTGGCTTCTGCGGGTGCTTCTGCTGGCGCAACGGTACAACAAGCCTCTTCTGGATTGCCGGAAGATTGGTATGTTTGCGTTGGCATGGGAGGTTCCCGTCAGAGCGCTGTTCAAGCTGCACTGATTGAGGGCGTTTCCATGGTCTATGGAAAGATGTTAGAAAATGATGCGCGGATGAGTGAGCGCTCAAAGTCTTTTCGTGCTAACCTCAATTTCATTAAGCAGGTTTCTGCAAAAGGTAAAATTTCTGAAAAAGAGCATGTATCGAATACGTTGACGAAGACTGCGGGCTTTGTCCGCGAATATCGTATCATTAGCGTTGTTGAAAAGGATTCTCAATTAGAAGCTACGGTTCACGCTCATATTGTCAATCCTCGTGCGAATAATGTCATGGCATTAATGGTTTATCCGCCCAAGATGGCCAAGAAACTCGCGACGACATTAATGAACGTGGGTCCGAAGAAAAAGATGTCTGGCGCAGAAGTAGGGGAAGCCCTTGCAGATGTGTTACCCGCAGCGTTAGAGGATTCTCAAAAGTTCATTGTTCTTACGGCTCAAAGTATTGGCTCGGCGATGGCGAATAAAGAAATCACAGAATATGTGGTTTCTACAGGCACTGCTGCCGCAAGCGAATTGAGCAATGTCGGGAATGCTCTCACGCCAGACTTTGGTCTTCATGTTGAGGTTAACGAAATTAAGTACTCAAAGAAAATGGGTATGGATAAGGCTACGAAGAAGTTTACCAATCTTCATAATATGACGCTTAAGCTTTCTGCAAAAGTCATGAATGAAAGAATGGGAAAAATTCTTAAAACGAAGCCGATTACGCTCACTTTGGATAACGATGAAATCTCTGGCCTTCTCGGTGAAAACGAAGAGGCGGATTTGATGGAAGCAATTTTGATGAAGCTCGCAGAGCCTATTCAAGAGATTATTGAAACAACCCCCAAAAAGTAAAGGAAGAACAATGAAAAAAATGTTAATGTTAGCAATTCTTGCGCTTGCGGCAGTTTCGTTTGCACAAGAACAGGATCCTGCATTGCAAACTACGGCAACTCTGCCCGAGGTAAAAAAAGAACTCTCGGAACTTGATGCTGTCGCGATTGTTCGTGCAGAAGATGGTTCTTGGAAAATCTTTGCTCGTGGCACAGGCACTTATGACTTCAATGATCCAGGGGAGATTCGTGACGCAAGAGCTCAAGCTCGTTTGCGTGCGAAGGCTGCTCTTTCAAAGTTCTTGAAAGAAACGATAACCGGCAATAATGGTATGGATACGCTTTCAAAGAAGACTAAAAATCTCTCAAGAAATGGTGACGTTACTACCGAGTCGGTCAACAAGGAAGAGATTACGGTTATAAGAGAATCCATTTCTTCTCATTCGGAAGAAATTTTGACGGGTGTCATTGTTCTTACCGAAGAGAAGGTTCCGCATGGATCTGAAGGTGGTGAAATTCAAGTCACCTTGGGACAGAGTTCAAAGACGTTTGAGGCCGCGAAAGCAACGCGTCAAGCAATTAATGCTTCTTTGGACGATAGCACCCCTGCAAGAGGTGGTGTAAGCAAGGCTGCCGCTCCAGCAAAGGCGAATGACTACTATTATCGTCGTTCGAATACCGACTTCTAATATGCTTAAGGACAACACCGATGCAGAAACGCATCGGGGTTGTCTTTTCTCGTTGTTGTGAATTAACGTGATAAATTTTGAGGGAAGAAAATGTCCGTGTCCATGAAAATATTACTTGGTGTAATGCTTGGGTTACCTGCATTGCTTTTTGCTGAAAATGATTTTGGAGCATTTGAGGATGCAAAAAAAACATTTCCACAGTATTTTGAGCGTAATGCTGTTGGAGAGGCAAAGACGTTAAATGGAGATGAGGTGTACTATTACAATGGCACTGCGGAACAATTTTTTCATGGGAGTGATGCAGAGCCAGATTCTGATTTATGGAGAGAAGCAGAAATAGATGCCAAAAGTAAATTGTTTTATTTCTTCAAGAAGAAAGATAAAACAGCTACAGTAACTGTTGAAATTAAAATGCCTCGCCTTGCATATCGCTGGAAAGAAGGTGATTTTTATCGAGCACTCTATGTAGTTGATAAGTCCAATTTAATGATAAAGCGAACGGCAATCTTGCAGCAAGAAGTAGCGAAAGATGAGCTACAGCTTCAACGACAAAGTCAAAAGCTTGTGCGACCAAACATTCAAAAAGAGGCTGTGGTTAGGGAAGAGTTGCCAATTCAAAAGGAAGAAGTGCGCGATTCGATTGAAAAACTTCCTCCCAAAAACGAAGACCCGATGCCGCAAGCTCCTAAATTGAGTCCCGAGAAAGAGGCACCAAAACCGTTGAATTCCATTAATCAATCGCCGACAGAAGCCACGCCTTCAAAATTGAATCCAACGAAGAATAGAAATCCTGTCGACGTGGATGTTAACAAGTTTAGAGATTCGTTTAAGCTATAACTTGTACTGCGTCGTATTTGTTGACTCCAATAGATTTTTTCTCAATTGAGTAAAATGCCGTTGTCAGTTAATGTGTAGTCGGTCAAAAGGGTGAAATGGTGGACGGAACAAACACCTATCGCTTAGAGACGAAATACAGATTGGCGGACCTTCTAAACGCTTGCGAATAAAAGGTTGCGTGAAGTGTAAGCATTTTTATTTTGTTTTAGATAATGTGGTCTTTAGAGGCGACGTGTATCTTAGGTGTGTAGGGAGTTTATCAAGAGGATAACGCGATGTTGGATTATTTGGATGCAGCGGTGGACTGCCGAAGGTTTCTCTGCGGATGCAATGAAGGTGAGCATGTATTTGGTGATGAGCCTCATTACATTTGTTGTCTATGGGCTTGATAAGCTCAAGGCAAAGAAGGGGTGGTGGCGCATTCCTGAGGCAACGTTGCATGTATTGGAATTTGCTTTTGGTTGGCCAGGAGCATGGGCGGCTCAAGTCGTCTTTCGCCACAAAACCTATAAGCGCTCTTTCCGAGTGGTCTTTTGGTTAATGGTGGTGGCGAATCTTGTTTTAGTGGCTTGCTTGTGGTGAGCGGTAGTTCAAGGGGGACGATTCGTATCACTTCATCTGATTGCACAGGTAGGCCCAATGGGTAAATTCTTTGCCAACAGTGCTACATGGTTATCTTTTTCATTTTTTTGCTTGCATTGGTGGCGTGGCTTTGTTAATGTAATCAGTGATGAAACGAATTGCCTATTTCTTTTACTTTACCGGGAATCCCGCGCGTGCTGCTCGGGCCATCCGTTGACGTAACTGAACAGGATGACTTTAAGAACAGCCGCGCTCCTCGGAAGGAGTGGCGGTTTTTTTATAAAAGAAAGCGAGACGAACGATGATTATCATCATGAAACCAACGGCAACCCAGGCTGAAGTGCAGACGATTTGCGACTGGATTACGTCGTTGCGCTATCAACCGCGTGTGACGACGGGCGCTGATCAGACTGTGATTGCGTGCATCGGCAACGAAATTAATCCGCAGACGGTGGCGCAGTTGGAAGCCTTAGATACGGTTCAGGAGATTATTCACGTGAGCAAGAAGTATAAGTTGGTGTCGCGTGACTTCAAGCCGGAGGATACGGTAATTGAGGTTAAGGGCGTAAAGATTGGCGGCGGCAATATCCCTGTGATGGCAGGCCCCTGCGCTGTGGAAAGCTATGATCAGTTCCATGCTGTGGTCTCTGACCTCACGAAGCTGGGCATCAAGATTATCCGCGCGATGGTCTACAAGCCTCGTACGTCGACCTATGACTTCCAGGGTTTGAAGGAAGAGGGTATTCGCGTGTTGCGTGAAGTGAAGAAGGATTTCCCGGATGTGGCCTTCATCACTGAAGTGCCTGGCCCGAATCAGATTGAAGGTCTCATGGACGTGACGGATATCTTCCAGGTGGGCGCTCGCAATTCGCAGAACTATGATTTGCTCGAACGCCTCGGTAAGGCTGGTAAGCCGGTGATTTTGAAGCGTGGCTTGGCTGGCACGGTGGAAGAATGGTTGCAGAGCGCAGAATACCTCATGGCAAATGGTTGCACCGAGGTGATTCTCTGCGAACGCGGCATTCGTACGTATGAAACCATCACGCGTAACACGCTTGACTTGGGCGCTTTGGCCGCCACGAAGCGTTTGACGCACTTGCCGATCGTGGCTGACCCCTCGCATGGTGGTGGTAAGCTCGAACTCGTGATTCCTTTGTCGCGCGCTGCATTGGGTGCTGGCTGCGATGGTCTCTTGGTGGAAGCACACCCGGATCCGAAGCACGCTTACTCGGATGCCGCACAGCAGATTCCTTCGGCCACCTTCGGGGATTATCTCGAAGCGATCAAGCCGTGGCATGAGTTGGCTCAGGCTATGCGCCGCTAATGTGCATGTTACCCGCGGTGAACGGATTCCGTCACCGCGGGTGTTCTTTTAGCACCTAATGTGGGCATTGACACTGGGTGCGAGATTCTTGACGCGGTCTAACCGTGTGTTTACGGATTAACGTCTTATGAAGTTGTATTATCTGGGTCCAGAAGAGACATTTTCGCATCGTGCCGCTACGCGTATGGCGAAGCCGGACGAGACGCCTGTGCCGTGCGCTAATTTTCGTGAGGTCTTTCACAAACTCTCAATTGACCCAGAGGGTGCTGCGGTGGTGCCATTTGAAAATACTTCTCAGGGCCCCGTCACCGAGGTGATGGATCTCTTGGCAGAACACCCTGGAATGACCGCGGTGGAGTGTCGGGCGATTCCCGTGCACCAACACCTTCTTTCGCGTGACTTAACCACGCCAATCCGTCAGATTCTTTCAAAGGCAGAAGCGCTCGCCCAATGCAGAGAGACGCTTAGCAAGATTTATCCCGAGGTTCCGCTTGTCGCAGTCTCTTCTACAGCAGAGGCAGCACGTTTGGCAGCTGAGGATGCTTCGCTTGCGGCAGTGGCAGGTGAATCAACGGCGGAACGTTATAAGCTCACCTTGCGTCGTGCAGATGTGCAGGATGTGCAGGGGAATACGACGCGCTTTTTCCGATTGGAAATGCGTGGCGGGCGTGTGCCTTTTCGAGGGGGCGCGGCAGCATTGCCGCCGACCCATGCGCTCTTACGTGTTGAGATTGATGACCATCCGGGCTCTTTGCTTGAAGTGCTTCAGACGCTCAAGACGGTGGATATTACCTTTATCCAGTCTCGTCCGTTGCGTGGGGAACGGTGGAAGTACGCCTTCTTTATGGAATTACTGATTGGTAACTCTGGGCTTCCGCTCGCGACAATCTTGGCCAATATTCGTCATGTGGCGCGCGATGTGCATGTTATGGGCGATTACTCGATTACAACACAGTCAACGGTGCCAGATGCCTCGACCACGACGGCGCTCTCGAGCTTGCGTGCGATGATTGCTGATATTGACGCCTCTTTGATTCGCGCCTTTGCGGGGCGTCGTCGCTATGCATTGAACCCCACGCTTTACGTTCACGCAGAACCTGTGGACTTGCATGACTTGGCGCGCGCCTTTGCGGTGGGGGATCAGACGGAGCAGACGCGGTTATTGCGTCGCTTCTATCTCACGATGGTGGTGCCCTATTTGGCCTCTCGTGGTGAAGATGCAGATCCGCGTGAGGCACTGTATGCCGATACCGAGGTGATTTCTGCTTTGGCGCGTCGGTGCCGTTTCTCCAGAAAGGTGATTGCCCGAAAGCGCGTTGAACTCGCGCCCGAACTGCGCGCTGCGGCGAGCACAGGTGATCCAGCAGCCGTGGAGCACGCACTTCTGAATGAAGCGGTGGAAGAAAAGGTGCTTGCACGTATTGTGAACTTTGCGCGTGCAGAACACTTTGACTTGCAGGGTGGGCCAGAATCTGTGGTGCGTCACCTTGTGGCGCTTTATCGAGATTACCTCCTGCCGCTCTCGCGTTTGATTCAAGTCTATGTAATCCTTGAAGATCTCGTGGACTAAAATTACCGATTGATTATTTTACTTCTTTGAAAAGAGGAGCCGTTATGGCCGAAGCTTGTAAAGATACCCGCCCAGATTGGGATACGTATTTCATGTCAATCGCCAATGTGGTGGCAACGCGCGCAAATTGTTCTCGCCGTAAGGTCGCTGCGGTTATCGTTTCGGAAAACCGCATTATCTCCACAGGCTACAATGGTACGCCGCGTGGCATTCGCAATTGTTTTGATGGCGGGTGTCCGCGTTGCTCTGGAAATGTGGCAAGCGGCGCCTCTCTTGAAGAGTGCATCTGCGTGCATGCCGAACAGAATGCCATTTGTCAGGCGGCTTACTACGGCATTCGTTTGGCGGGTTCAACGATTTATGTGACGCTCACCCCGTGCTTGACCTGTGCGAAGATGATTATTAATGCTGGTATTCGCGAGGTCGTGTATGCGGGCAATTATGCCTTTGATGAACAGACGCGTAAATTGCTTGCAGATGCCGGCGTGGTCTGTCGCAAGTATGTAGCACCTGAAGAAGCGCCCGCGCAGTGAGTTTTTCCCGTACCTTAGCTCTTGCTCTCCTTGTTAGCTTCGGCACGTTATGCGTTGGGGCTGAGACGGGTGCGGTGTCAAAAAATGAAGCACTCAATCGTCTAAAGGCGCTTCCTCCGCCAGTACAGTCGGCCTCGGGTGCAATCTTTGTGCGCTGTGCATCACCGGATCGTGCGAATTTGCGTTGGCCTGTGATGCGCTTTGCAGAAACGGTGCGAACGCATTTAAGTGAAGCTTTTCTGCCCTTAGGCTCCACCCTTTCGCCACTTTCCATTGAGCTTGGGACGCAGACGAACGACGTTACAGGGATTGAGCGACGCGTCTTCCGCACGGGAGATGGTTTTTCGCAGCTCGTTTTACGCGTGCCAAATCCCGAGACGGTTGACTTAGAAGTGCTTCGCGAAGGGATTGCAGAAGCGCTTTTGCGTGAACGGGTGCGAGAGGAAACGGGTTGCTATGCTGCCTTTGCGTGGCCGAATTGGTGGCTCACTGCAGTCGTGAATGCCTCAAAGGGAAATCTTTGGAAGGTGGAGGCCTATGAACGCGTGGTCGCACAGCTTGAAGCGGTGGGCATTCCCACGGTGGCGCAAGTGCTTGTAACGCGTGAAAAGACGTGTCCCGAACTGGATGCCTTCTTTGTGATGTGGCTCTTGGAAGAGACGGCCTATGCGCAAAAGGACAAACGCCTCGCCTTGCTCACAACGCCATGGGATTCTGAAGCGCTGTGTCAAACGTTGAATGAAACATCGTGGCAAGCCTGGCTCAAAGCGCAAGCAGATCGTATTTTTATGCCAGGAACGCTGACGCGGAGTCAATTTAAACGTTGGCGAGCATCGTTAGAAACGCCGCAGGATGCAGAAGCGGCTGTCGCGATGGCCAATGGCCTTGGACGTGTGATGTTGGCACGCCCGCAACCCTTTCGCGACCTCTGCGAGCTCTATCTCAAAGCCTACACCGCCTACATCTCCGAGGGCATAGACGATTATAAAACGCTTAGAAGCCAAGCAGATGAAGCGGCAGAGATTTTACAAAATTACTTTAACCATCACGAACTCCTAACGGATGAAATTGCGGTGCCGACGTTATCTACCTCTGAAACACCCCCGGCACCCTGAAAGAGATTATTATGAAAGCCAATGATACCGCCACAACTGTGGGTAAAATCAATCCCGATGTGTTGACCTTTACGGAAGGAAAAGACCCCGTGCTTGACCTCGCGCTTGCCGAAGTGGATTGCATCGGCACTGCGGCACATGTCACCATGCTCTCGCGGATGGATTACACGCCCGTGCTCTTCACGGAAGAACAGCGTATCGCAGTGCTCAAAGGATTGAAAGAAATCATTGCAGAGGCGCGTCGTGGTGAATTTACCATTACTGCCGCAGACCAAGACGTACATCTCGCAGTGGAACGTCGCTTGACCGAACGCCTCGGTGACCTTGGTAAGAAGGTGCACACTTGCCGCAGCCGTAATGACCAGGTGGCGGTGGATATCCGTTTGCACGTGCGTAACGAATTAAATGATTTAACCACCGAACTCGCCGAATTGGCGCGTGCGCTCATTGAGTTCGCGCGCCGCCATGCGGACATTCCCTTGGTGGGGCGTACCCATTTGCAACCCGCCATGCCCAGCAGTGTGGGGATGTGGGCGAGTGCTTATGGTGAAATGCTCTTAGATGATGCCTACCTCTTGGAAGCGGCTGCGAAGACAAACAACCTCTGCCCGCTCGGTTCTGCCGCAGGTTATGGGGTGCCATTACCCATTGATCGTCAGTTGACGTCGGACCTGCTCGCCTTTGAACGTCCGCATCACAATGTCTTTTACGCCTCCTGTGCTCGCGGTAAGGATGAGGCGGTGTTGCTCTCTGCTTGCTCGCAGATTATGCTCTCGCTCTCCCGCTTGGCAGAAGACCTTATCCTCTTCTCCATGCCGGAATTCCGCTACTTCACCCTTCCGCGCGAACTCTGCACGGGCTCTTCAATTATGCCGCAGAAGTATAATCCTGACGTGCTTGAGCTCATTCGTGCGAAGGCTGGGTTACTCGTTGGGTATGCCACCTCTGCCAACGTAATCCTTAAGGCAATGCCGGGTGGGTACAATCGCGACTTGCAGGATACGAAGGAACTTTACATGGAAGGCCTTCGCGTGACGCGTACGTCGTTGCGCATCATGAAGCTCATGGCAGACAACTTGACCGTTAATCCGGATGCTTGCCGCGCGGCGTTCGCTGAACCGGGCGTCTTTGCGACCGATCGTGCGCTTGAATTGGTGGCGGGTGGAATGCCTTTCCGTGATGCCTATCATCAAGTGCGTGACCATTTGGAAGACCTTCGTGGCATGGATCCAGATGCGATTATTGCGAAAAAGACCCACCTCGGTGGCACTGCGGGCATCAATTACGATAGCCTTCTTGAACGCGCAGACGCCCTCGCCGCGAGTGCTCAAGCGGCGCGTCAAAAGGTGGAAGATGCGGTTCGTGAACTCTTTGCCCCCGCTGAGTAATCCATGTGGGGAATGGGCGGTATTCATGGAACGTATGCTTGTGTGATGCAATTTTGAAAATCCATTACACGCACTCTGATGAATACGGTTTGTAAAAACAAAGAAAAAAGTAAGGTTTTGACAACGTGTTGTGCTATAGTAAAGGTGCTATGAAAAAGTTACTTCCACTCTTGGCGGTGTCGGCTCTGCTTTCTGGATGCGCGACAGTGACGTATCAACAAACCGTTTTGCCTGAAGGTGTCAAACTTTCAAGCCACGAAACCTTGGCGCGCTTTGATGGGTTAACGGAAGTCCCTTGTCGTCACATGACGGCAGACTGCCCGAATGCCTGCGAGCATGGGGGTGTCTATGCACACTTCTCGATCGTCGAGTATACCGCCTACGAACAGCATGCAAAAGAAGGCGATTCGCGTCAAGAAGAGTTTGCCGTGCGTGTGAAATTGCGCAATGGCGCGCCTGCCCCTGAAACCTCGGTCGCTTTACGGATGGTCATTGATGAACTGTCTCCCGGTCAGGTCGTTGGCTTAGACTGGACGCATCTCTATCGTGTAACCGAACAGGGAAGCTATCCCGAACGAATTGTTACCCGCATGGCGGAATAAGCCCATGAGCACGACGGAACCCCTAAAGGTCATGATTGCCGCCGGAGAGGTCTCCGGTGATATGTATGGCGGCGCGCTTATTCGGGCGTTGCGCGAAGCGTTCCCAGATCGGGCATTGGATGTGCGCGGAATGGGCGGGAATGCCATGGAAGCCGAAGGCGCAAAGTTGCTGCACCATACCGATGCGCTTGGCGCGATGGGTATTTTTGAGGTGCTTTCAAAGTTGCGCTACTTCAAGCGTGTGATGAAAGACATGGTGGCGTTGGCAGAAACTTGGCGCCCAGATGTTTTAATCACGCTGGACTACTACTCCTTCAATATCGCACTTGCTGAAAAGGTGAAGGCTTTAGGGGTGCGCACGGTGCATTACATCTCGCCGAAGGTTTGGGTGTGGCGTCGAGGTCGCATTAACCGAATGGCAAAGGCTTACGACTTATTGCTCTGCATCTTCCCCTTTGAGCCGGCGCTGTATGAACCTGTTGGGCTGCGCGCCATCTATGTGGGTCATCCCTTAGTGGAACAGGCGGAGGCAACAAAAGCAGAACCAGAGCCGAAGCTGCCGTGGTATGGCGAAGAACAAATTGCGCTTCTGCCAGGTTCTCGCGCAGGTGAGATTCGCTCCATTCTGCCGACCTTCTTGAAGGCTGCGCGACGGATTGAAATCACGAAGCGCGGGAAGTGCTCCTTTATCATTCCTGTGCCCACACCGAAGATGCGCTTGGAAGTGGAGCGGTTGCTCTTCAAGTATCCGTGTCCGCGTCATCTGAATGTGGTGGATGGGAATGCGCGTCACGTGATGCGCCAAGCGAAAGCGGCGATGATTGCGAGCGGCACAGCGACGCTTGAAGCGTGCTTGATGGATTGCCCCGCAATCTTAGCCTATCGTGTGAGCATCTTTACGGAATTGGTGGCGCGTTTGGTCCTGCCGAAGTCCTCCTTCCGCTTTGCGGGGTTGGTGAATATCATCGCAGGGAAGGGCGTCATGACAGAGTTGCTCCAGCGCGACTTTAACGTCTTTAATGCCGCCTCCGAATTATTGCCCTATTTGCGTGACACGCCACAGCGTCGCGCGATCTTGAAAGCGTATGCCGAGGTGCGTGAAGCATTAGGTGCGCCTGGTGCAACGGAACGTACCGCGAAGGCAATCGCTGAATTGATTACGACTCCCCCAACAGCGTAACATGTAACGCAGGAGTTATCATCACTTGAACGCCGTCCAACACCCATTGGGCGGCGTAATTTTTACACGCGTGCGTGTTTTTAATAGTGTCACAGGCACAGGGGTTTTTGATAAACTATTGATATGGAAAAGTATCAACACTGTGTTCGTGCCGCAATGGTTGCCGTCGTTGGGCGAACCAATTCGGGTAAGTCCACGCTTGTGAATCGATTAGTTGGTGAAAAAGTGTCAATTGTCTCTGGGATGGAGCAGACGACACGTAATCGCATCCGTGGTATTTTGACAGAGTCGCGCGGGCAATTGGTCTTTTTGGACACGCCTGGCGCGCACAAGGCCGAGAATGAACTTGGGACATTGATGAATAAAATGTCCCGAACGGCCGGCGAAAGCGCAGATATTTTGTTGGTCGTGTTTGATGCGGCTTCACCTGTCCGAATGGAAGACGAAGGGTGGATGAGCCGCGCGCTCTTTGCAGAGATTCCTACATTTTTTATTCTAAACAAGGCCGATGCGCACGATTATAACCCCGTGGCGTTCAAAGATGCATGGGCGCGTTTGCAAGAAACGAAGGGCGCTTCGCGTAAGATTCCGTGGTTGGAACTCTCTGCCGGCGAAGGGGCAGGGTGCGATGTGCTTTTGGAGGCGCTCTTTGATTTGGCGCCAGAAGTCCCAGAATTGCTTTTCCCTGAAGATATTGTCTCGGACTTTCCGCGTAAGTTAGCGATTGCCGATATCTTGCGTGAGAAGTTGATCCGTAAGTTATACCAAGAGGTGCCGCACGAATTGGGTGTGCGTATTGATACGATTGAAGAAAATCCCGACAATACATGGACGGTTAACGCGACCATTTTGGTGAATCGTCCCTCACAAAAGGGAATGGTGATTGGGAATAAAGGGCGTACACTGCGCGCAATGCGCCGTTCTGCGGAGCCCGAAATTGCAGAAGCCTATGGATTAGATGGCTGTAAGATTGTGCCCTTCGTCCGCGTGGAACCGAAGTGGTTTAAGAATCATTTTATTTTGAAGGAATTGGGTTACATCGGCTAATGCCCTTTGCCGAATCGCACCTTCATGCGTTCATTTGTTTGAATTAAAAGGAGCCCGCTATGCAAGATCCTGCTTACACCTCAAATGCTTCTCCTGCGACCCCACCGCCTGCAGCGGCAACGCCGAAGCAATCGCGTCGCCCTGGATGTTTTCTGGGCTTTGGCCTCGGTTGTTTTTTCAGCTTGGTCCTGCTTTTTGTGGCTCCCCTTCTGGTCTTGGTTGGCGTCTGGAGTGCCGTGGAATCTTCGATGAAGCAACAGCTTGAGCAGTGGACGCCAGAGACGGGTTCTTTGACGGAGAAGGTGGATGAAGGCAAAATTCCAGTGCTTCGCTTGGAATTGAATGGCGTCATTACGGGTGAGTGGGCAAGTGCTTGGTATACCGATCCGACGAGCGATGTGGCTGTTTTGGATGCGATTAAGGCTGCTGCTGCAGATGAATCGGTGAGAGGTTTGCTTTTGGCGGTGAACTCGCCGGGCGGTTCTGTCACAGCGAGCGACAACTTGTATCACGCTTTGGAGGTCTTTAAGCAGAGTCAGCCTGGCCGTAAGGTCATCGTGGTCGGTGGTGACATTGTGGCCTCTGGTGCCTACTACTTGGCGATGCAGGCGGACTGGATTCGTGTGCAGCCGACGAGTATCGTGGGTTCGATTGGCGTGATTATCCCTGGTGTTAACCTTTCGGGCTTGGCGACGCGCATTGGCCTGAGCGACAATTCGATCGCTTCTGGGAATTCGAAGGATATTGGCAACCCCTTGAAGCCGGTAAATCCTGCTCATAATGCAATCTTGCAGACGGTTGTGGATGGCTTGTATGCACGATTTGTAGACTTGGTGGCGAAGGGCCGTAAGATGCAGTTGAATGAGGTGACGGCGATTGCAGATGGACGCGTCTTCACTGCCACCGATGCGCTTAATTTGCGTCTGGTGGATGATATTGGTTACGAAGACACCATTGAGCCGCGCATTGCCGAACTCTTCGGGTGCGAAGTGAAGGATCTCTACCTTTACCGACAGAATCAGGAAAAGAATGCTTTTAAGGCCTTCTTCTCCACCTTCCCGCAGGCTTTGGGTCGCGGCTTTGCTGAATCAATGATGCGTCAAGAACGCACGGCGCCACAGTATCTTTGGTAACGTATGGCAAAAGTAAGATTAGACCAACTCCTCGTGCGGCGCGGTTTGACCGAGTCGCGCGAATTGGCGCAACGACTCATTTTGGCGGGCGAAGTCTTTGTGGCAGGTCAAAAGGCGACAAAGGCGGGGCATACCTATGCCGAAGATGTAGAGGTGACGCTCGCCGCGAAGCCGCGTTTTGTGTCGCGCGGTGGTGAGAAGCTTCAGGGGGCTTTTGAGGTCTTTCCGCTTGAGGTGACGGAGCAGTGTTGCTTAGACGTGGGCTCAAGCACGGGCGGCTTTACGGACTGCCTTTTGCAACATGGCGCTCGGCGTGTACTCGCAGTGGATGTGGGAACCAATCAGCTCCATTATCGCCTGCGCACTGACCCGAGAGTGTGGAGTAAAGAGCAGTTTAATGCGCGTTATCTCACCCCGGCGGATCTTCCAGAGGAACCGACCTTTGGAGTAACGGATGTCTCGTTTATCTCGCTGAAGTTGATTTTGCCGCCGATGGTCGCATGTTTGGCGCCTGGAAGCCAGATTATCTCGTTGATTAAACCACAGTTTGAAGCGGGGCGTAAAGATGCGCCACAAGGGGTCGTCCGCGATGAGGCTGTACGCCAACGCGTCGTGGAGGAAATCCGCACGTTTGGCACTGAAGTTTTGAAGATGGAGTGGCTCGGCTGTGAGCGTTCGCCACTGCTTGGCCCAGAAGGGAATGTTGAGTTTCTCGCTTGGTGGCGAACTCCAATGGAAAGGAACGTCCAATGAAACGATTGCTTTATGTGATGGCATTAGCCGTCTTATTGCCGTGGTGTGCGAAGGCAGACCCAGTGGTCGTAATGCCAGATGCTTCATCCCCGCAGTGGGATATTGGCGGTGATTTGCGTCTGCGATGGGTCGGACAAAACAATATGCCGACGGAAACGCATGGCGAAACGCACGGCACGGACTTCTTCCGTATTCGTACACGCCTTTGGGGAAAGGTGACGACGGAGAAGTTAGAGGGATATCTGCGTGTGACGAATGAATTTCGTTACTATCGTTCGCCACGTTCGGGCAAAGGAAAGCAGCGCTTCCCAGATGTGACGTTGATTGATAACCTCTATGTGACCTTCAAAGATGTGGGTGACTTGGTGGATATCAAGATTGGCCGTCAGGATATGGACTTTGGGAAACGTCGCATGATTGGCGAAGGCACGCCGATTGATGGTTCGCGTACGGCTTACTTTGATGCGCTTCGGTTGACCTTCAAGTTTGACAATAAGCGTACGTTGGATGCTTTTGCCCTTTACATTGCGCGTGAAGACTGGATGCCGACCTTGGGCAAACGTCATGATGCACGTCCCACGGGTCGTAAGGGTTATCATGAGGATATTACCGCTTATAACCAAAATGAATATGGCGCGGGGCTCTACTATCAAGATCGTTCTTCCGCCGCTTTGGGTTGGGATCTCTACTACATCTTTAAGGGTGAAGAGGGGAGCAAGTCTCGCGTCTTAACGACGGGCCCCTTCCATTCCCACACGGTGGGTACGCGTCTCTTGCCGAAGTTCACCGAAACACTCTCTGGTGAGACGGAAATCGCAGTGCAGGTGGGCGATGATAATCTCTTCGCCGCGCAGGTCTACGCAGGGCTGACCTATGCACCGAAATGGGAGATGGAGCCGCGCTTTACGATTGCGGCGCTCTACCTGAGCGGTGACCGTGAAGGGCAACGTGGCACCCACGCATGGCATTCGCTCTTCAACCGTGAGACGGCGCTCGGCGATCTCATTGGTGCCATGTATGATGCCAATGATCACTGCAATCTCTTCTATCCGCACCTCTCCGTGGGGTTGACGCCTGCTGATGGTCACACCTTCTTAATGACGACGGGTCCGCTCTTTGCGCCTGTGGCTGAAAGCGATCCAGCGGGTGGCACTTACAGCAAATATCGCGGGTATTATCTCCAGGCGCGTTATGTCATTGAAATCGGACAGTACCTCGCTGAAGATACCATTTTTGAGAAGATGCAATTCCGCGTGCTCGGCGAAGTCATGACAAAAGGTGACTACTTTGATGATGATGCAGACAATATTGGCTACTACGCAGAAGTGCAATTGGTCTGCGCATTCTAAAGGGTGGATACATCAGACATCTCAAGAGCCTCCAAGGATTGGGGGCTCTTGGTCTTTTTTAGGGAGAAGAGGAAAAGGTGTGCATGGGTTAAAGTCAAACGGAGTGGAGGTGAAGGAGGGGCGTTCTGTTGTGACAAATTGTGGTTTTTGTCTTTTTTTATTTTTTAGACTTGCAAACGAAGTTTGAAGCGGTGTAAACTATTAACAATACAACCACCCGAAAGAGAGGATACGAACATGGCTAAAGGTTTGATTAAGAACGCTTACATCGTCAGCCCCGGTTATGAATTCGACGGCGGCGCGATTATCATTGAAAACGACAAGATCGCTAAGGTGCTTCAGCCCGGCACGCCCCTTCCTACGGACGCTGATTGGGTCTATGATGCTGAAGGCCGCATGGTGATGCCTGGCTTCATCGATGTGCATACGCACGGTGCAGTCGGTGTGGACGTTTGCGATGACGAAGACCCCACCGCAATTGAAAAGATCTCTGAAGCCAAGTTGAAGGAAGGTTGCACCTCTTGGTGCCCCACCACTCTCACCCTTCCTGAAGAACAGCTCGCTCGCGCACTCGGTCACGTGGCTGAATATCGCAAGAACGAAAAGTACTCCAAGATTCTCGGTGTCCACCTTGAAGGTCCGTTCATCAATCCTTCTTGCTGTGGCGCTCAGAACCCTGCTTATCTCCGTAAGCCCGACATTGAAGAAGTGAAGCGCCTCCACGCTATCACGCCCGTGTGTCAGGTTTCCTACGCTCCTGAAGCAGAAGTTGGCAATGGTCCTCAGTTCGCTCGCGACTGCTTGGAAATGGGCATCGTGCCTTCCGCAGGTCACACCAAGTGCTCCTACAAGGAATTTAAGGCTACTTACGCCGCAGGTTGCCGTCACCTTACGCACTTCTGCAACCAGCAGACCCCGCTTCACCACCGTGACATCGGTCTCGTGGGTGCAGGCCTCCTCCTTGATGACCTCCGCGCTGAAATGATTTGCGATAAGATCCATCTCTGCCCTGATATGATCGAACTCGCTTTCCAGACCAAGGATATTGAAAGCATCCTCCTCATCACCGACTCCATGCGCGCTTCGCACATGCCCGATGGCCCCTCGAGCCTCGGTGGTCTCGATGTGATCGTTGAGAATGGTGCTGCCCGCCTCGCTTCCAATGGCGCACTCGCTGGCTCCATCCTCCGTATGAACGTGGCCCTCAAGAATGTGTGGGAAATCACCGGCATGCCCCTCAATGTGCTCGTGAAGACCACCTCTTACAACCAGGCCCTCGAACATGGTTTGGAAGACAAGCTCGGCTGCATTGAGCCCGGCTACATCGCTGACATCACCGTCCTTGATGACGAAACCTTTGATGTCTGCGCTGTCTTCGTCAATGGTGAAAAGCGCATCTAAGCCTTTTTCTAAAGGACGACAAACAAAACCGCGACCCCATTTCGGTGTCGCGGTTTTTTCTTTTAACCTAAGTGCAAGATGTAAACGCGTGTGCCTTGAAGGTGTTCTTCTTGAAGCGCAGGGGCATTAGGCCATGGCTTCAATGTGGAAGGGGCGCGAAAGGTCGCGTTCGGTTAAGTCGGTAATCAAGTGCGCAGGGAGGAGATTGGCCTCAGTAAGCGCTTCTTTGGTGAGGGGGACCCAACGGAAGGCAATCCATGATTCGGTGGCTGCAGGATCACACGTGGGGGAGATGCCAGGAATGTCGAGCGCGAAGTAGAGATTAATCTCACAGTGGGGTTCGCCATTTTGGAGGAAGCTATTTTCGGTAGTGGCGATGAAGTCGCGCGCAATGGCGGATTGTCCCATCTCTTCGTGAATCTCTCTTACAAGGGCTTGGCGTGCGGTTTCGCCAAATTCAATGTGGCCACCAGGAAGATAGGCTCGGCCGCCTTTAGCGGGTTGGCAGAGGAGGATGCGTCCGTCGCGGATGCAGAGCCCGCGGGCGATAGTTTCAATGTTGGCGTTTTCGTAGGACATGGTGGGTGATTGAGAGAATGAATGGGTGAGAGATGTGCAGTCGGAGCATTTGAGAGAAACGTATTTTCTGCGGCGATGCGGAGGGGGTGAAGAAAAAGGGCGGAGGGATGTGCCTCCGCCCTTTGTAATTACTTGCCGCAGCACTTTTTGTACTTCTTGCCAGAACCGCAAGGGCAGGGATCGTTTCGGCCGATTTTGGGCGTTTCACGGACGATGGGCTCGGGCTTAACGAGTTCACCATCAATGAACTTCCATTCGCCATCAATGCGCTGGAAGAGAGAGCGCTCGTGGTGTTCGAATTCGGTGCCATTAACACTGTAACGGGCGATGAATTCAACAAGGCCTTCGTCGTCTTGTTCAGAACCCTTTTCCGTGGCCACGATTTCCATGCCATTCCATTCAGAACCTTCGGCCCAGCGGCGAGAGGATTCTGGATCAAAGTCCGACTGCACGTCAGGACCAGCAGAGGCATAGAGGAAGTCAATATTGCAAGTGGCGTAAGCGGTGTAGCGAGCACGCATGAGCGCTTCGGCGGTGTCAGCCTTACGCGCATGGTCAAGGATCGGACCGCAACAATGTTCAAACGGCTTTCCAGAGCCGCAGGGGCAAAGTTTGTCAGACATTATGAGTGAACTTTCTTTTATCAGACGAGGTTACGCTTGACGAGCTCTTCCGCGATCTGCACAGCGTTGAGCGCGGCACCCTTGCGGATGTTGTCGCCAGAGCACCAGAGTGCGATGCCGTTTTCGGCAGAAGGATCGAGACGAATGCGGCCGATGCCGACGTTATCCTTGCCACCGAAGTCCTTAGGCATGGGATAGGTCGCTGCGGCGAGATCGTCAACGAGTTCCACACCAGGAGCCTTTTCGAAGATATCACGCATTTCTTCCACGGTGAACGGACGTTCAAAGGTGGCGTGCACAGCGATGCTGTGAGCGTAGAACACGGGAACGCGCACGCAGGTGCAAGCAATCTTCAGGTCGGGAGCGCCGAGAATCTTACGGCTTTCGTAGGTGAGCTTAGCTTCTTCAGTGGTGAAGCCAGGCATTTCCTGCTTCGGGCCGCCAATCTGCGGAATGACGTTGGCAACGATCTGATGGGCAAAAGCCTTCGGGGTGGTAGGTTCGCCAGCTGCGACCTGCTTCATCTGCGCATCGAGTTCGTCAATGGCTGCGCGGCCTGCACCAGAGACGCTCTGGAAGGTCACGGCGGTCATATGGCGCAACGGATTCACGCGATGGAGTGCGGCGATACCCATGAGGGTGATAATCGTGGAGCAGTTGGGGTTTGCGATGAAACGAGAACCCTTGCGAATCATGGCCTCCATGTCATCAGCATTGATTTCGGGCACGACCAACGGCACATCTTCAACCATGCGGAAGTCGTCACCATTGTCAATGACGATTGCGCCTGCGTCGGTGGCCACCTTGCCCCACATCTTGCTAGCACCCTTAGAACCTTCGGTGCCGGCGAAAAGCACAATGTCCAACCCTTCAAAGGCTTCAGGGGTGGTTTCAAGCACATGGAATGTCTCACCTGCAATCACTTCATCGCGTTCGCGGGTGGCGAGGATACGGATTTCGCTTGCGGGGAAGTTGCGCTGACGGAGCACTTTGATCATTTCTGTGCCAACGGCACCAATGCCGACGAGACCGACTTTGTACTGTTTCATGTTTCAAATTTCCTTCTATTAAAAGGTGAAAACTCACCTCTATGATAACAAAAAAGAAAAACATACACCGAGACTTTTTTTGTTTTATCTCGGAATGTGTGCAATAAGTTTCGTGAAGGGGGTAATGAAGTAGGGGAGATTGCAGAGAATTGGGAGGTGTTCTCGGCATTTTAGAGGCGCTTATGGTATGCTAATACCATGAATGACTCTCTTGATACAGAGAAAACGCCTTCCTCTACATCGTCTTCTGATGCAATGATTCGGCGTCGATGGATTCTTTTCATTACGATTTCAGTGGTGGCGTGGGTGTTGGCCATCGGGTTGACGCTTTACTTTCGAACCCCTTAAGCTTCGTTTCACGAGCACCCTATTCAGCTGAATGAAGCGCTAAAGCGTGTTGCGAAGAATTGCAGCACAACGTAAAAACTCAGCATTCAGGTTAATCCATAGGGATGCCCGAAGTCATAAACGCATTAGAACGCAATCCGCCCCCACCAGTTAATGACATTTTCTGAAAGCCCAAAGAAGATTTATTCTCAAAGGGAATGCTCTTTTCGGCAACCGAATCGCACGTTTGGGGCACATTAACAGCTTTCCTTGGCAGACGAAGCGCATCTTTCTACTAAATTGAAGCGCTTATGCTAAACGTTAACTATCGAAACAAAAAGCATATTTCACTGAAATGCAAAAAGAATTTGACTGAAATTACAAAAGAGTTTGACTGAAACACTAAATGAATTTCACTGAAACGCAAAATGAATTTCAGTCAAATACTAAATGAATTTCAGTCAAATACTAAATGAATTTCAGTCAAATACTAAATGAATTTCAGTCAAATACAGAATACGTTTCACAGAAACGGTGATGCGAAAAGGGTGCTTGGGAAGATTAGAACTGTCTCTAAGCCGCGTTTCTTCTGAAATTCATTTACAGTGAAAGAATCCTATACGATCGCGAGCGTGTGTAGCATGGGCAACTAATCGTGGTTTATCCATGTTTAGACTGGCTTTCCACAACAGTGTGCCATGTTGCCAAGCGCATGGGGGCCTGTGGCACGGTGTGTGCCACGGAAAAGCGCAAATGGCGCATTGGAGAAGCGAAAGGTGTTCTGGGAAAGGTCTTTTGCTGCGGAGAAAAGGGTTTGGCATGGGGCTTGCATTGAGAAGGGTGATGCGCCATGGTGCGTGTCAAGGAGGTTAAAATTATGGATATGAATAAGATGACTGAAAAGGTGCGCGAGGCAATTCAGCTGGCGCAACAGGAGGGGATTCGCCGCGGTCAACAGACGATTGAGGCAGAACATGTGCTTTGGGCGTTGTTGAATCAAGAGCGCGGCTTGGCGGAGGGGCTGCTCACGAAGTGTGCAGTTTCTGCTGAGATGGCGCGTGCGAAGACGGAGGAGGCATTGGGAAAATTGCCACGCGTCTCGGGTGCAACGGAGGCGGACAAGGTTTATGTGTCGCAGACGTTGAACCAAGTTTTGGTGGATGCGTTTGATCGTGCGAAGCGGATGGGCGATGAATTCGTCTCTGTGGAGCATGTGCTATTGGCAATGGTTTCGCGCGTGGCGGTGTTGAAATCGCTTGGCTTGACAGAGCAGGCACTCTTGAAGGCGCTTAAGGAGGTGCGCGGTAATCAACGCATTACGAGCGATAATCCAGAAGATAGCTACGAAGCGTTGAAGAAATACGGCCAAGATTTGGTGGAATTGGCGCGCGCAGGAAAGTTGGACCCTGTGATTGGTCGCGATTCGGAGATTCGTGATGTCATTCGAATCTTGTCGCGCAAGACGAAGAACAACCCCGTCTTAATCGGCGAACCTGGCGTGGGTAAGACCGCGATTGTGGAGGGTTTGGCGCAGCGTATCTTACGGGGTGACGTGCCTGAAGGGCTGAAGGATCGTTCGATTTTCGCCTTAGACATGACGGCGTTGATGGCCGGCGCGAAGTATCGTGGCGACTTTGAAGAACGCTTAAAGGCGGTTTTGCGTGAGATCAAGGCAAGTGAGGGACGCATTATCCTCTTCATTGACGAAATCCATACGATTGTGGGCGCAGGTAAGACTGAAGGTTCAAGTGACGCAGGCAATATGCTAAAGCCGATGTTAGCGCGCGGCGAACTGCACTGTATCGGTGCGACCACCCTCGCGGAGCATCGTCTTTACATGGAGAAGGATAAGGCTTTGGAGCGTCGCTTCCAACCCGTTATGGTGGCGGCTCCGACGGTGGAGGATACCATCAGCATTTTGCGTGGGCTCAAAGAACGTTTTGAGGCGCATCACAATGTGCGAATTTTGGATACGGCGTTAGTGAATGCAGCAGTCTTAAGTGATCGTTACATTCAGGAGCGATTCCTTCCAGATAAGGCGATTGACCTGCTGGATGAGGCTTGTGCTGCGATTCGTACAGAGATGGACTCCATGCCGGCGGAGTTGGATGAGCTGAGCCGAAAGGTGATGCGATTGGAGATTGAAGAAGCGGCGCTTGCGCGTGAAAAGGACGAAGCCTCGGCGAAACGATTAGAAGAGTTGCGTCGGGAATTAGCCGATGAGCGCGCCGCCGCAGATGCCTTGAAGGCGAAATGGCAGGAAGAAAAGAAGGCGCATGAGACGACAAAGGCGTTGCGTGAGAAGCTTGATGAGGCGCGTCATGCGCTTGAAACAGCTCAGCGCACCTATGACTACGCCCGTGCAGGGGAATTGCAATACAAGACAATTCCAGAATTGGAAGCACGGTTGAAGGCGAGTGCTGCTGGTGGCGATGATGCAATGTTGCGTGAGGTCGTTGGCCCAGAAGAAATCGCAGAGGCGGTGAGCCGTTGGTCAGGTGTGCCAGTCTCGAAGCTTTTGGAGGGTGAACGTGAAAAGTTGCTCGCCATGAGTGAAACGCTGAAAACACGTGTAATCGGCCAGGATGATGCAGTGGATGCGATCTCGGATGCGGTTTTGCGTGCGCGTGCGGGGATCCGAAATCGTCGCAAGCCGATCGGCGCATTCCTCTTCTTGGGCCCAACAGGGGTCGGAAAGACCGAATTGGCCCGCGTCCTGGCAGAGCAACTCTTTGATAGCCGCGATGCAATGACGCGCATTGATATGTCCGAGTACATGGAGAAGCATAGCGTGAGCCGCCTTGTGGGTGCGCCTCCCGGATACGTAGGTTACGAAGAAGGAGGACAACTCACTGAAGCTGTGCGGCGCAAGCCTTACTCGGTCGTACTCTTGGACGAAATTGAAAAGGCGCATCCAGACGTCTTTAAACTCTTCTTGCAAGTCTTTGATGACGGTCGATTGACTGACAATAAGGGCACGACGGTGAGCTTTGCCAACACAATCATCATCATGACCTCTAACCTTGGAAGTGATTTGATCGCTCGAGCCGAACAGGAAAAGGACGGAGGCGAGGTGAAGGAATTGGTGGAAACGTTGTTAAAAAGCAAATTCCCGCCAGAGTTCCTTAACCGATTGGATGAGACGCTCATCTTTAAACCGCTCACCAAGGCAAGTCTTGAAAAGATCCTTGATTTGCAGTTGGGCGACCTTGCTGCGCGTCTTGCCGAAGAGAATTTCACCTTAGAGGTAACGCCAGAAACGCGGGCTGCGCTCATTGAAGAGGGATACGATCCAGACTTCGGTGCTCGTCCGCTCAAGCGAACCATTCAGCGTCGCCTTGAGACGCCGCTGGCTCGTAAAATTATCGCTGGCGAAGTTCTTCCAGGCGAAACGATTAAAATGTAATCGGCTTCGTTTCAAAGCGAATAAACTCATCGCGCAATTGTCCACTTAGGGCGATTGCGCGATACGTTTTTAATAAAAGTACAGTCGAGAAAATAAAAAACGGTTCCCGTTTTCGGAAACCGCCAAAGAATGGTGGGCTGTGCTGGACTCGAACCAGCGACCCCTACCGTGTGAAGGTAGTGCTCTAACCAACTGAGCTAACAGCCCGGAGCGGGCGAAGGGAATCGAACCCTCGTAAGAAGCATGGGAAGCTCCTATTCTGCCATTGAATTACGCCCGCAGAAGTGCCGAAAAAGATAGCAAACTTAAACCAAAAACGCAAACAAAAAGTGTAAAAACACTAAAAATATCTCTTCTGATGGATGAACAAAATAAACTCGCCCACATAGGCGTGGGCGAGGAGTGTAGAATGCATTCGTCTAAAATCAGGCCTCTACCATTTCTTTTAAAAGTTGTGTGGAGCGTACTCGGCCTTCATCTAAAACAGAGGGATCATTGATTGGAACTAAGGTGCAAGGCTTTCCCGCACGAAATTCTTGAATTTCTGCACAGGCGTTAGCGATGCCACATCGCGCACAGAAATCCGTTAAACGTGAAGCATCTGATTTAACATTGGTGAGCTCTCCGAGGGCCAAAACAGGCTTTGAGAAGTTGACGGCAAATTGTAATCCGTGGAACCCATCAGTAATGACGCCATCAGATTCTGCCAATTGTGCCAACCATTCACATGGGCCAGAGTCAGTTTTAGGCAACACGTTTTCTGGGAAGTCTAATTTGGGGAGTTGACCAGCGACTAAGAGATGGATAGGAAGCCCTGCACGTTGTGCGTGGGCGGAAAGAGCATCAATATCCGCCTGTGTCGGAGTGCGGACCCAATAGGCAAAGAGATAATTCTTTTCTGCAGATTCTCCGTTGTGCCCAAGGGAGGAAAGGATGTTACGCCACCCTTCTTCGTTTAAGAGCATTGTTGGGTCTACTACAACAGGCGGACGGGTGTTGAGAAGTTCTTCACAAATCGTGGCACCAGTTTCTTCGCGAACAGTGATTACATCAAATTTGGAGAGTGCTACGCGGAAGGAGGCTTTAACTTCTTCAGGAAGTGTACCAATCCCAAAACTTGCGGCATATGAAACGCGCCGCTGTTTTTCTGGAATCGTAGTACAAAGATAAGGGTTGATCTTGAAATCATGATTTAAGACGGGATTCCAAATCTGATCACTCCCAACGATAACCACATCGTAGGGCTGTAACTTACCCAATGCTTCTGGTGTTTTGAAGATGTATTCGGTAGGCGTCAGCAATTTGTTGATGAATTGAATGGTCCTCTCACGTCTTGTTTCAAAGAAGTCTGGGCGATAGAACTGTTTTTGAAATTTTCTTTTATTACGCCAACGCTGAAACCAAGGCGTATTTGGATTTGTGATTTTTCCTAAAAGGTGATTATCACGAGGGTCCATATAGTGATTGATAACGTCAATTGTTGCATTGGGGAATTGACGAGAAAGGATCTCTTTGAGTGCGGTCGCCTGAAGAACGGCGCCGTAATTGACACATCGAAAAATGGTTAGTAGCCCAATACACATTGCTCGCCCTTTCAAATTATCAATTGGAATATTACTGTACTTGAGTCATTTTCCGTTAGGTATCATACCAATATGGACATAATTGTGGAAAAATGAGTGTCATGCATGTGAATCGTGTTATGACTAACCGCGTGATGCGAATGTTATCACAGTGATAACCCATCCTTATGATAACAAAAAAGTGATTCGTATTGTATGTTTTATTTTGCGAGGAGGGGTAAACTGTGGGGAGAGGGGGCTTACGGCGGTAATTTTGTGGTGGGTTGGAGATAGTTTTATTGAATAAAATGCTAACTTATGTTAAAGTGCTAACGTTCACATTCTGAGTGAGGGATTTATGGAACAGATAAAACAGTATGACGCGATTGTTCCAATTGGGATGACATGCGCAACTGCATCACAATTAAAAAAGCGTAATTTGCGACGGGCATCATTCCCGTTTGATTGGATTTTGATCCCTCCGGAAAATGCACTACAAACGATGGTTGACTTGATTCAAAGTCGGTTTGAAGCATTTTTTGAAAAAGATGATTTGAGATTAAATTCCAAGGAGTCTGTTTCGGGGCGTTACTTGGTGATTAATCAACGGACGAAGATTGAATTCCCACACGATTTCTTTACGCCTACATTGACAGATGAGGAATTTGCGAAAAATAAGGAAAAGTATCGTCGTAGGATTGAACGATTTTACGAAACGATTGAACAATCGTCATCTGTTTGTTTACTATGCTCAATGAGTTGCGTCTCGGTTGAACGGAGCCAGCTCCTTGAGGCCTATCGTAAAATCCGAGCGGTTTTCCCAAATGGCACACTGGACATCTTCTTTGTCCTATTTGATGATATCTCTAACGATTTTGAGGAGATCCCATTTGAGGGTGATGGAACGCTGTATTTGAGACACGTTAATCGCGCAAGAAATAACTATGATATTCAAGAACGGACACATGAATTTGCATGGTTTGATCGCGTGTGTTTAACGGACAAGTTTAAAAGCAAAACAACATCGTTGTATGGAGCACAATCAAAGACAATGACGTGGTGGGAGCGTATTCATTATAAAATCTACCGTCATATGCACAAATGGCTTGAACGTCATGGCGTATTACGGATTAGATATGATGATTAATCTGATTTTACACGAATAGATGATTGCGATAGCATCGTACGTCTAATAGATGAATGGCTCATGTAGGTGTAAAAGTGTGTAACAAGGCTTTGTTACGGAGTGATAGATGAAAATTGCGTTCTACAAAGATACGTTCGCGAATAATCGTGGAGCTGATATTGCGGTTAAAAATCTTGCAGCGGGACTTGTTGAACGCGGGCACCTTGTAACATTATTTACAAAGCCTGAGTTTGACGAGAAAGTTAAGGGGGATTATGATGTCATTTTGTCTGCAGGGACGAATGAAATTCAAGATTTAGCAAATGTGCCCAATTTGCCTCCCGTGGTGCAACAGTTTCACACGGATGTAACGTACCCTTTTCGTCATCCGTTGAAACGTTGGGTGCGTCACTTACGGATAAAAAAGGCCTTAAAATTTGCCACGCGGATTCAGGTGTTGGTTTCTGCTCATATGACAAAGCTTCAACGCTTGCTCCGTGGCGTTACAGCGCAAGACATTTCGGTAATCGGGAATTGGAGCACATTTGAGGCACATTCAGAAAATGAACAAGGTCTTGCATCACAAAAGGTCATTCTCTATCCTGGTGCATTGAACAAAGATAAGAATCAGGCTTTGTTGGTGAAAGCTTTTTCCAAGGTGGCTAAAGAATTCCCAGAGTGGCAGGTTCACATTTATGGGAAGGGAAAGGATCGAGATGTCCAGGCGTTGAAACGCTTAATTGCTCGGTATAATCTTTCAGAACGCGTGTTGCTAAAGGGATATGCCGACCTTGCTCGCCCATACGCGGAATGTGCATTTGTGGCATTTCCGTCTAAAACAGAAGGGTTCCCGCTCACGATTATTGATGCTGCGATGTTTTCAAAGCCTACAGTGATGATTCACGATTGGATTGGATGCGGTGTTGTTACTACAGAAAAAGCGTTTGCCACTTCATTACGTAAGTTGATGGCGGAAGAGGATTATCGAACAAAACTTGGCGCAGAGGCAAAAGCGTATTGCCTTTGTCACTATTCGCGTGAAAAGATTCTCTCCTTGTGGGAGGAGGCTCTCACAAAGGCTTTGAATGGAACGCCCATTAATACGCATGGTAATTCATAGACGGTAAGGACGCTACGATTTGGACAGAGGAATAGATTGGAGGTTTTGAATGAAATGGTCTTGGGAAAAAGTTTTTGTTGTTACAGTAATAGGTTGGGCTGCGGCAATTTTGGTGGCGTGTTGCTTGCCGGTGTCATTTGGTGTGCGCTGTGGGTGTGTTGTAGCATTGCTACTGCCTGCAATATGGTTGTCGTTACGATGGACATGGTGGCTCGCCCGTGTTCCGGCGCAGATTCCAGTATTCTTAATGCTTCACTCTGTTTCTGATGCAGTAGTGGATGAGTCATGTGCAAATAACTCAATTCGTCCGCAAGAATTAGCGCGTTTGATTGTGGATTTAAAAGCGGCAGGGTATGTTTTTCAGACCGCAACAGAAGCAGCGGAGAAGCCACTTCGTCGTAGCGTTGTAATCACATTTGATGATGGCTATGTTGACAATTACAAATATCTCTTCCCGATTTTAAAGCAACATCAGGTGAAGGCTACCTGTTTTATTACAAATCGGGGCTCTACTGACTCTGCATTTCTTACTCCAAAACAGGTGCGGGAGATGTATGCGTCTGGATTGGTTGAGTTTGGCGGACACACGGTGGCGCATTCGGTACTTGATACGTTGACGTTGGAAGAGGCTGAAGTCGCTATTCGTGAAAATGTAAAGTGGTTGACTGAGGTTCTTGGAGTTGCACCTGTGAGCTTCGCCTATCCTTGCGGCGGGTATAATGATGCAATTGTAGATTTAGTGAAAGCAGCAGGTTATCGTTATGCGTTTACGATGCATAAACGGATGCGTTCTGTCGCACCTGCACCTTATCACATTCATCGTCAGATTATTCCTAGAGATAAAACGCCACTTCAGAACTATCTTTTGGCCACTCGTGGGAAATACAAAGTTTAATTTGGAAGGGGGTTTGTATGGGTACTCGGAAATATTTGTCGCGTTATGCCGTTAAGGTGTTGCAAAAAAAGACAAAAGTAACGCTAACGCCTGGACGTTATACTTTTGGCGAAGTATCGCTTGAGGCGCCTTGTCGTCTCTCAACGGCATGTTCGTTTTCTCGAGAATTTTCAATTGGAGCTTTTTCGGCCGTAACAAATGACCGAGTGAAGCGTTGGCCTCTTCAAATTATGACCGCGCGGATTGGGCGTTATTGTTCTATCGCTGCGAGTGCAATGCTTGCACCAGGATGTCACCCTGCGGATTGGTTGTCTTCGTCCTTTTTCTTAGGAGATTTGAAGTTAAACGAAGTGGCAGATTGCACAACAGGCGCAACTTCTCGGACGCACCGAACCGTTCAAATTGGCAATGATGTCTGGATTGGTGCTAATGCGGTAGTAATGGATGGCGTGACGATTGGTGATGGCGCAATTGTGGCGGCCGGCGCAGTTGTGACAAAGGATGTGCCTCCGTATGCGATTGTTGGGGGCATTCCCGCCAAAGTGATAAAGTATCGCTTTTCAGAGTCGCTAATTGAGCGGTTGTTAAAGGCTCGTTGGTGGCGATATTCCCCAGAAGTGCTACGACCGTTAGGCGTTTCCAATCCAGAATTAGTCGTCTCTGCGATTGAAGAGGGTACGCTGGAGAATGTTCCAGAGTATCAAGGGGTGACTGTTACGGATAAAACGCTGAAACAAATGTGTTCAAGTCTGAATGCCTTTTGTGTAAATTTGAACTTAAAAAAGCTTCAGTTTTGATCTAATTGACATTTCGTAGAAAAGAGGAACAAAGGGAAGGGGCTCGCCCTCTTCCCTTTGTTCATTATTTGGAGGTAGGTTTACATTTAGTGTGAAAAAATTAATGTGGAGGAATTGGGATAGTTTCCTTAATCAGAATGGTCATTTTACGAGGTGTATAAGGTTTACAAACGGGGAGAACTTTTGGACCAAAGGTGGAGGGTGGGAAATCGGGTTTCGGAGTGCCTTTAAAAGAGAGGGGTGGTTGGTTTATCCAATTAATAAGGAGAGAGGGAGGGGGAATTGGTGTGAGGATTGGAAGATGCGAGGGGGGTGGATAAATTTAAAAGACTTGCTCAAAGTGGCGGGTTGTGATACTTTAGTGCCATATGATTGCGTTGGTGAAGAGGTTTTGTATGCGGAAATTAACGATTCCGCACACGGTAAAATGGGTTGCCGTGTGCATGAGCTGTATCGTCGGAAGCCTGATTTTTCAAGGGTGCGGAGGGGATGAGCCTTCGCAAGAGGCTAATCCGTATGCTGAGTTGGACGCGGCCTTTCCGAATGGGCGCGTGGCGATTACAGATGTCGCAACTCGCGCGCAGGATAAGGAATACATGGCAAAAATTTCCGATGGCGCGCAAAAAATTTCTGATCTTTCTGCGGCGCTTGCTAAGGTTGATGCCGAGCTGGCGCATATCCGTAAGGAAATGGCAAAGAGTTTGACTTTGAAGATGGGCGAAACGGTTCCAGAGGCGTTATTAGAGGATGCTTTACAGAAGGTCCCCTTGTATCGTGAAACGCTGGCGCAGCGAGCCGCAGCAGCTGAGGCGCTTGAAGCGCAACGTCGTGAGAATATGGCAATGATTCGCAACAAAGTGACGGCAGCTGCCGAAGCATATGATGCGATGCGTGCCGAAGCGGATGCCAAAGCACGCGAAGCAGGTCTTCCTGTGCGTGGTGAACAAACCACAGATGCGCCCGTCAAATAAGGATTTTCATTACACTTTAACACACCCTCTTTCGTAGTGAGGTAACACGGTATGAAAAGAAAACAAACACTCCTGGTCATGATGACCGCATTGTTCTGCGTACTTGGCGTAGACAAGTTATGGGCACAAGCCCAAAACTTGGATTCCTCGTATTTTGCAGCAAACGTGAAAGTTCAGTCGGTGGAGAAGAAACTTCCCGCGAAGACAAAACTTCCTGTAACGACGGAAGTTTACTTCGATGTGAAGTTGGCTGACACAAGCACTGGCGCAAAGTGGACGATTACTGGCAATAGTTATGATGTCAGTGCCACGGGTGAGCGCCCCCACTTGTTGCTGAAGATGCCACTGACAGGCGACTCGATTTTGCCAGATGGCTCGACCTCGGAGACGCAGACGGCTGTGGCGTACTATGCAGGCTCGGGTGATACTGCCGATACCTTGCGCTTCATCTACAAGGTGCGTCCTGGCGATATGAGCACGGATATCACGTGGGATCTCGAGGATGGCGGTTTGGCGTTGGGCGGTGACCTTGGCGGAATCACGATCTCTGCGATTGACCCCGTGGATGGCGCAGGGAAAGTGAAGTTGGTTAAGGGCGTGTTACAAGGTAATGTGGATGATCCTGACACTGATGCGGCTGTGCCGGTGAGTGGCTACACGATTACGTTGGGTGATGGCAGTGACAACCCGAACCGTGGCAAGCTTTACGAAGGTCTCGTGCCTGTAACAGTGAAAACCATTAAGCCTGAGAGTGGCGTGCACACCGTGGTGCCTTCTGAATACGCATGCTACCTCTGGGCAGAAGATACAAATGGTAATTACTACAATGTGGGTGTAACCTCGTTGAATTCGCGTGCTGGCGAACAGGCTAAGATTGTTGAAGCTGGCACTCCTACCGCAGGAACGGCATTCCCCGCTAACTATGCCGCTGAACTTTCTGGCATGGATCAGGTGGAATTCACCGAACAGAAGTTCTTTGTTAACGTTCCGAAGGGCTTGCCTGGTACGAAGGTTCGTCTCTGCTACGGTATTTACAGCGATGACCCGGACGTGAAGAGCGTCTATGCTTATACTGATTACGATGTCATTGCAACGCCGATTTCCTCTGTGGCTAAGGGCTACACGGTCCGTAGCGTGAACTTGGAGTCCGGTGGTACGCTGACGCTTCCTGGCGCAGAAATGAAGTATACGAATCTCAATGGCGTGCCCGTGGATGGCATCATTGAGCTTGGCGCTGGCGAATCTACGCTCGTTACGATTGCAAAGAAGGGCGAAGAGGATCTTGCTGATAAGGGAACGCTTTACGCCTCCATTGAAATGGTTTCTGCCGCAAATAACGCAAGTGCGAAGCTTGAACGTTACTACGTGCCGATTGATGCATATGACGGTGACTATAAGGTCAATTTGTCGGTGGGCGAGGTGGACGCCTCTGGTGCAACCTATTTCCGCATTCGCGTCCCTGGCTTGGAAGATGCAAATGGCGCAGGAACGGTTGATAAGCCCTATTACTTAATGGTAAAGGCATTGCCGAAGCGTGAATCGATTACGCTCCTCGCAAGCGCCACAACGGATGGCACTGGTATTGAATACTATCAGCCGAAGGATGCAACGGCAGGTCAGACGCCGGGCTCCTTCAATGTGCTTGAATACACGCTTTCTGTGAAAGCCTCTGACGATCCTCGTTACTTCTTGATCTATCCGACGGATGCCACTGGCAAGTATCGTGTGGATTCGAATGCAACTGTGGCCGGTTTGACCTACAAGCCCGATCCTGCTGTCAACACGACAAAGGATGTGAATGCTTACGATTTAATCGCATCCTATGTCACGCTTCAGGCAACGGGTGGTAGCGCGCCGCAGGGCACGGTTCCGGAAGTGCGTGTCTTGGTGCCCGCAGGAGCGACGAGCGTTAAGTTCTATGTGGGATGCAAGAACGATTACGCAGCATACAAAGATCTCTTCAAGACGAATGTGAACGTTCTTGATCCCCAGGATTCTGCCAAGCGTGTGGCAGTTCCCTTGGGCGGTCTCTACTTTACGGCAAAGCGTTGCGCTGCGAATAACACCATTATTGGTGATGGTGACGAGTGCAATTTGATTACTCCGTTTGTTGAAAACCGCGATCCTTCGATCCGCAACGTCTCTGCACCGACGAAGGTTGCTACCGGTGCGCAGGCCTCCTTTACCTTCACCGTGGCCGATACCGCCAGCGATTACCTCGTGATGATCATGGAATACGGTGACGGCATCCAGGAAGCCGCCTTGTTGGTGGACGAAGGTGCGATGAAGAAGCTCCGCGGTGATGCCGCTTGGGAAGCAGAGTATACGACCCTTGTTGACTTGTATGGTTATGTAGGGGCTGATGGTCAAAAGACCTTGCCCATCGTGAGCCGTACGATTGATACACAGTCTTATACATTCAAGCATGCTTATGAATCCGGTACCTCGCAGGACTGGATGTTTACGGTGATTGACTCCTCCATGGGGATGGCAACTCGCAATGGCACCGTCACCCTTGATGCTTCTCAGCACTTTATCTTCAAGACGATTCATAACCTCACGGCCCCTGGCGCTGGTTATGTGCTTTGGGACACGGGTGCAGACGTTTTGACGAACTGGACGTTTGACACGGATAGCACGCGCAATTCGCGCTCTCGAAGCGGCGAAACGCTTCTGAAGGTGATTGCAAAGCCCTTCTCTGCAGGTGCTCGTCAGGATACGGCAACTGCTACTGCATTGGGTCGTTTCAATGGTCCTTCTGCAACGCATGACTCCTTCTTCTACATGTGGGATGCCAATGAAGACTTCGCTACAATCCTGCCGTCTGGCGAAAAGGCGCAGTATCTGCGTTATGAAGAAACGTTGACCTTCAATCGTGCGTATGTCAAGGAAGGCGAAGCCACGGATCCTACGAAGTGGCAGGATATCATGCTCTCCGCGATCTTCGTCGCAGAATATCTCCCTGGCGACTCAATTGAAGCAAAGCTCAAAGATCCGCAGAATCCCTACATGTACGAACTGGGTGACTACAACCAGGATGGCGTGCCAGATGGTTGGTTGCTCAAGCACATGGGCGTTGATAGCCGTGCATCCTTGGTGGAATCGACCACCTCTGTGGCGAATAACTCTCCGAGCGGCACTGAATACTTGCCGTACGTTGGCTTCGGCGCTGGCGATGGCGCCTATGCCTTTGGCAATTCTACGGGCACCTTGAATGGATCTTGCGCTGCGGAAGCTGACGCAACGCCTTTCGGTTACAAGCTTCGTATTCGTGGTCGCCATGAAGCATTGAACGCTGCAGACGGTGAAGGTAACTGGCTCTCCATCCCTGCATGGGTCGTGCTCGTACACCCTGAACACAAGGACACGCCTGACACGGTCAATGTTGGTCGCGTGGATATTAAGGGCAAGTATACGCCTGCATGGGAGAAGATTGAACTCTTCTCGAGCAATAAGTCTACTCAGACGAATATCATCACGGGCAAGCCCGTAAATGTCGCTTACACGGTTGAAAACAAGATTCCATATGATGCCGAAACCGTTGATGCTGACGGATGGGCATATGTCGTGGATAATAGCGGTAACACGATTCAGGCTGGCGCAGGTCGCTATCGCACGAACAATGTGATGGTCTATATCGGCGACCCGACTGACGTTCGCTATGAACAGATGAAGTACTTCTACAAGCACTGGGGTGCAGACGTTGAAGAATATGATGCAAACGGAGCGCTTGAAGCCAAGTGGACTCCGCATTCTCAAGAAGAAGGCGCTCTCTTCCCCTTCATAACGAAGGCTGACGCAACAGATGCAGAGGGTAACACCACGCCTGGTTCTGATTCTGCAATGCTTGGCGCGCGCGTGGAAGAATGGTCCGGCGCGATGTTCTGTGGTGAATACCGCTTTGTGGATGGTCGTGTCATCGCAGGTATCTACCTCGACGAACCCTTCCGTATGCGCGCTGATAGCCGTGGCATTATTGATCCGCGTTTGACCTCTTGGTTGGATCGTTTTGCAGGTCAGTCCGCAGATACGGATGGTGATGGTATCAAGAATGGTGCAGAATATTTCTTCTGGTACTATGCCTCCCGCATTGCTTACGGTTCTGTCTTTGCAAACAAGGATGGTGTTCAGTTGAATACCGCTCTCTGGCCTGCAATTGACATTCGTAATCGCGATCGCGAGAATCCTTGGAATAGGGATGTCCGTTACAGGACGGTTGAAAAGTTCACCATGGGTCGTCGCTTCAGGAATGACTTTGATCCAGATTTACAGGGTGATGGGGCAGTCTATGGTGACTTTGAGCCGATGGGCACCGCTCTTGACGGCAGCACGCGTTATCGTGTGGGTGCGGACAACTCCGTTTCTGACGGTAAGGGTAATTATTGGGAGCCCATCCGTGTTGAAGACGTGATGAATGCCTTCGATCCATTTGAAGTCATTGACATGGATGTTTCCGGAGATTTGGATAATGATGGCATCGGTGTTGTCGAAGAATTGGCCGTGGGTTGCAATCCGATTGACTGCGACTCTGATAATGACTGGATTCCCGACGGTTGGGAAATTCTGCAAGGCTTAGATCCGCTCAATGGTGGTGATGCAGGGGCCAACCCTGACGAAGACTACTTCGCGTATGCAGTGGTTGAAGAGGATCGCGACTATCATCACCTCTTCCCCATGAACTTGGTTTCTACGGATGCAGAGGGTAATGAGGTGAAAATGCTTCATTACTACGACTTCGAAACAAAGAAGGTCCTTCTTCTCGCAGGCTTGTCTGCCAATGCAACGGTTTGCGATGAATCGAATATCGCTGAAGTGCAAGACTTCACGGATGAAGTGAAGGCTAAAGCAGAATGGCTAGATAAAGATCCGTTAATGATGGCTGTCGCAGGGAAGCTGATTCGCTTGCGTGACCACGACGTCTATCGTGCCTTTGGCTTCAACCCTGCTACGGCTTTGAGATCTGGCATGACGCTGAGCTTCATCTCTTATCCGAAGTTGAGCTTTGCTGCAGTAAATACGATGCCATTCACCTCTCGTGAAGAATTCTTCTCTTCGCACCGTAACGAGTTGCTGAACCCGCTTAATCCCTTGAATGCCGATACAAATGGTGACGGTGTTCCTGACGGTTGGCAGCTCTATGTTAACCTTGATCCATCAAACCCTCTTGTTCTGTCGGGATTAGAGGATTATGACGCGGATGGCATGAGCGTTGCGCAAGAATTCGCGTGTGCAGCTGGTAACTTAATCGCTCAAGATTTGCGTGCTATGGAAGCATTGGATCCTGGGTCATTAATCCCGTGGGGTGCTCAGTTGACTTCTGATGAGTACACAAATCGTTGGACAAATAAGATTTTACCGACCGATCCTTGGAATCCAGATACGGATAGTGACGGTATCTTGGATCTAGACGAAGGCGGATACACTTATGGTAGCCCAGATTGGAATGCTCTCATTGGTGGCGGTTGTAACCCCAACGCGATGGATACGGATGGCGATGGCATGTCCGATACTTGGGAATGCGCGTATTTCGTGAAGCCCACGCCAAACTTTGGTTCCCTTTCCTACAATGGCGAAACCATTGGTATCTCTGGCGCTCCCGATCCGACCATTACTGGCTTTGATGGTGAGTTCACTGAATACGACTTTGACTATGACCATGACGGTTTGACGAACTATCAGGAATATCTCGTTTCCACGATGCGTCATTTGCGTTATGACCTCGGTCCTGCCGCCGCACGTCTTTATAAGGAAGATCTTGGCGAAAAGTCTGAAACGAACTCGGAAGTCTCTGGTAAGCAGGAATGGATCAAGCTTCCAGACCTCTATTCTCCGACCACAGACTTGGTTAACCCTGTCGTAATGCGTTCGATTGAATTCGCGAGAAAGAGCACGTTGAATGGCGAGTTCCTTACGTTTGAAGGTGCACCGTTCTATGTAAATCCGTTGTGGTATGGTATGGCGGCCTCTTCGCGTGTTGAGGATAAAACCCAGTACATGCAGTGGAAGCAGCAGATGATGCCTGGCGCAGCGGATTCAATCACGACCGCCTTCAACGCCATTTGGGCAAGCTCCATCATCTTCCCCTCGTCGACTCAGCTTGAAGCTTACGAGCTTGCAGAGATTAAGGACGGGCTTAAAGATGACGATCCGCTCAAGATCGCTCAGAATCGCGTTCTCGCACTCGAGTCTGCATTGCTTCAACTTGACGCGGCTTATCGTCGTATGTTGATTGCCGCAAATCTGGATCGCCTTGTTATTCCGGCGAAGGACCTTAATCGCGACAAGGCTATTCGCCAGATTCGCGGTTTGGTGATGAACATTGACGGCTTGTTGAAGGACTTGGCTCTGGATGCTACCGCAGGTAACTTGGGTGCAATCTTGACCGAAATGCTCCAAGATGGCGGTGAAACGCAGACGCTTTGGGCGGCTCGTAAGAATCAGATCTTGGCAGCCGTGAAGGCGGTTGCTCCGACAGTGGCAATCAATACGGTCTATGGCGAAATGACCGCGATTTCGGGTGTTACCTACACAGATGATTTGCGCGATGCATTCGACACTGTCGTTGACGAACCGAAGGCTTACGAAGAAGCCGTTGCCGCTTCGACGAATCCGCTCATTCAGGAACGCTATCGTAATGCGATTCGTGGTTTCAATGGTGGTTTCAATGGCGAAACGCTTCTCATGATGCCGACTTCTTGGCATTCACCAGTGAAGTCTTTCCGTGAACGTAAGGAAAAGGGCACGGTCTTCTTGGGTACTCCAATTACCGAGGAAACGGTTTTGGGTGCGAACAAGCTCCCGCGCGATAGCCGCTTGCCGACGACCGATCCCTTGGTTGCAGATACCGACCATGATGGTATGGATGACTACTTTGAAGTCTTCCACGGTTTGAACCCGCTCTTGGGTGATATCGAAAACACCTCTCATTCCGCCGAATCCATGGAATTGGATGTTATCGATGCCATGATTGACTTCGTGACGCCGCGTTCGTCCAATGCGAATGTCTGCTATCAGGAAATCAAACATGCAGGAGTCAATGCCTTTGGTAATGAGACGCTTTCGAATACGTCTCCGACGGGCTATGACTACTATGCTTATCCTTGGATGGCAGGTTTGCCGCAGGCAGACCCTGATGGTGACGGTCTCTTGAACAGTGAAGAAGCTGTCAATCCTGTGACCTCCAATCCGTCACATTATGGTACTGACCCCTCTGCATTGTGGATGACGGACGTAACCAATACGAACTCCTTCGTGGCTCGTTTCTATGGTTGCCAGAATGCAAACCTTGTAAAGGCTGGTTTGGGCGCTATTGATGCACTCCCGTTTGTGAGCAAGCCGAATGACAATGCTCCTACTGCGGGCGAATCGTGTCAGCCTTATGAAATTAACGAAGGTTATGATACCGACGGTGATGGTATCAGCGATTTGGTGGAACTCACCTCCAATGGTGTCTTCCGTGGCGATCCTCAGACGCTTCGTTCGCCGGACCGTCAGCAGGCTGCTTACTTCGGTGGTAAGGGTGTCCTCCAGACGATGGAAGATACGCAGTTCGGTCCTCAGATGCTTACGACCTTCACGGTTGAATGTTGGGTCAAGCCTGATAAAGGCGATCAGTTGACGCAGGATGTCATCTTGATTGACCGTCCTTGGCGCGCAAATGACTCGAAAGAAGCTACGCTTGAAGCGCTTCGTCACAACTTCGTTCTCGGTTTGAGAAAGAAGGATGGCGTTGACGGCCTCTTCCCCTTCACTTACTACACGGGTGCAGGCACAACTGAAATGGGTACGCCTGTTGCAGTGCCTCAAGCCTCTCCGACGGTGGTTGCAGGTAAGGCTATCGTCAAGGAAGCGAATGCAGAGGAATGGCCTTGGACGCATCTCGCAGTGACGTATGATGGTGCACGCTTGGTCTTGTACGTGAACGGTGTGGAATCGGGTTCAGATTCTTGTGGTTTGATTCCTGCAAATGGCGTCTACTCGGTCTACATTAAGGAAGATGTCCTTCGTATGACCTATCGTAAGGCTCCGATTATGGTGGGCGCAACCGCCGCTCAGACGTGGTTCGCGGACCTCGGCGATCCTGAAGACAATAGTACATTCGAAACCTACTTCATGAATGGCTTCAAGGGCTTTATTGATGAAGTGCGTATTTGGAATGGTGCTCGTACGATGGCTCAGATTGCAGAAGCGTGTAGCCGTAATTTGACCCAGACGGAATTGTTGACAATGCGCTTGAATGCGTTTACTGCTCGCAAGAACGGCATGGGTTACTATGAAGCGAATACGCCGACCGAACCTTTGGCCATTTACACCTTCAATGACCTCCTCGCTGGTAAGCGTACGGATGGCTCTACTGCCGGAGACCCACAGTCTTGGGAACGTTACCCTGGCGATCAGCTCACGGGTGATGCGACAATTCCCGGCTCCTTCATGTTCCGTCGTTCGGGCTTCCTTGCAACGGTTGAAGCAGCAAAGGATCCCGAACATCCTTTGACGGGTTGTAAGTTCCCTGAAGAAACAGACCTCTTCACCTCTTACTACACCTTGAAGGCTGCGAAGAACTTGCGTTCTAAGCAGTATGCGGAAAACCGCAAAGCCGACGCTCCTGAGTTGGCCACGGGTGATGCTCCGATTTCGGAATTTGTCCCCTTGGCACATAACACGGTGGCTCACTTGCCGTTGGCTGATGTGCAGCGTGATAATGATCACAATTTCGCACCAGTTGAATTGAAGGAAGGCAAATCTGCTTTGAAGATGCCTTCTGGTACGGCTGAGAACTTGAAGGTGGCAGACTCCTTCTATTGGTCGCCTTATCGCGCTGGTGATGAAGTCTCCACGACGCCAATCTATCAGGTGAAGACCACGGGTAACCCATATGTTTATCGTTACCATGGTACGGTCTTCTTCGACCTTCAGGACTACTACACCCGTCCTGCATTTACTACGCAGGTGCCGACAGACCTCTTGGTCTACGGTGACGTCTTCGCAAAGTATGAACGTGAAACGTGGGACAGCTCTCCGACGACCGACCCCTTGGCAGGCAATAAGGCCAACGATGGTCCGACGGGTGCTGATTGGTTCCGTCACGAGGATAACCCCGATGCGGATACTGGCACGAAGTTGAATGACAAGCAGTATTCTGAAGGCGCTTATTGGCTCGAACAGAATATTGCCGCTGGCCAGACGAAGGACACCGATGGTGACCGTATGCCGAACTGGTGGGAAAATTACTATGGTCTCGATCCTGAAGATCCGGAAGGCATCAATGGCCCGCACGGCGACCAGGATGGCGACTTCCTCACCAACTACGCAGAACACCTCGCAAGCGCGAATCCGTTGAAGTACTCCACCGCAGATATTGGCGTGCCGGACTACCAGATTCCGATGTGGTTCCGTCGCGGTGCACCCACCTTTGGTCTGCTCTACACGGACAATGACTTCATGGAAGATCATTGGGAAGCAAAGAATCGTTCGGAAAAACTCTCTGTTGACTCGAATGATGCAGCAGCTGACCCCGATAATGACGGTTGGAGCAACTGGGCAGAAGCGCGTGCAAACTTCCGCTCTGGTTATCACTCGACTAATCCGAATGCGGCCACGACCATTTCGCAGACGGGTAAGATTCAGCTTGAAATGCCCACGCCTGCATTGCGCATGACCGTGGACTACTTCGGCAACCAGAATGTGTATACCAATGCAACCGCAGAGGCGAAGATTGTGGTTCACACCTACACGGCGAAGAACAACAACTCTGCCCCTGATGCGACCTTCAACTTGCCGCTCGCTTTGACAGAAGGTCAGGGAAGCGACACGATTGAGTATGAAATTGGCGCATGGAAGCGTGGCGTGATGTCGGGTTACTTCCACATTGGTAACATCAAGCCTGGTTCGCTCAAGATTAAGTTCACGCGTATGGCGGTGGATACGCCGTATGAAGATGAACAGGCCAATGAAGACGATTATGGTTACTTCAATATCCTGAGCGATACGAGCTCTGTGAATGACGTGGCTGAACTTTATGCCATGGAAGAAGTGACATGGGTCGATGGCAATGGCGAACTGGTCGGCGATGGCTTTGCACGTCGTAAGGCTGGTTGGGTGAACTATCGTACGGGTGAATTCACGCTTGATTTCACCAACACGGAAGATTGGCCGGATAAGGGTTCGCTTGAAGACGACGAAGGAAAGATCACGGTCTATGATCGCACCGAGTTCGTTGGTGTCGCCACCTATAGCTATGGTGTGGTGCCCGGTCAGACCAATACCTTCACGCTCGTGAACCCTGACGAAGGTCATATCAAGGAAGGTCCGAACAACTTCTTCGTCTTTGCCGACCTTGATGGCAATGGCAAGTGGAATGACGGCGAACCTGCAGGTGTGCCCGATCAGCACGATGTGGACGTTGGCTTTGATCAGGTCAATGATGTCCTCCACGTTGCGCTCTCTGAACAGGCTCCTGCTGGCGCAGTCCGCTTGGACGTGGACGCAATCCTCGGCGTGTTGTTGACTGAAAATGAAAACAATGACGTTGTGGCGGGTGACAACTCCTCCATTCTCAATCCGTCTACGAATCAGCCGTTGCAGCCGTCGCTCTTCGCGACCAAGCAGAACTACTACCTGCTCCTCGCTGCATATGAACGCATTGGTGCTACGGTCTCGACGGAAAATCCTGGCGCAGTGGTCTTCCAGAAGCCGTTCAATGTGAAGAAGCCGTATCTCACTGAAGATGACATCTTCAACAATGCAGATACCGCAGGTGGCCTCGCAGATCTGGGTGGCGACCTCGTTGCGGCCTCCTATAAGGTCTATCTCTTGCCTGAAACGATGGCGGAAAGCTCGAGCTGGCCGGAACGTGCCCCCTACAACATCGCTGTGGTTACCAATGCCTTCGGCACGCTTGATGAAGCAAGCACGGCAATGGTCAGCCCTGTGGGTGGTGCCTTCGTGCACAATACGGAACTGACCTTCGAATGGAAGAGCAATATCCAGGTGCCTCAGTTCGACTTGGTCATTCGTAAGACTGCGAATGGCGCGGGTGACGCAGAGTCCAAGACGGTCTTCAACAAGACGGGCATCCGCGGTGTCACGCCTTCGGCAACGGCCATTGGTACGGGCGCACAGGAACAGTTCGTCTATCGTTACAAGTTGCCGCGCGGCATTGGTGAAATCAATTCCGAAGGCACCGCTCTGTTTGGTGACGGCACGTACAGCTACGAACTTACGCTCAAGCCTTACTGCGGCAAGCCGAAGAAGATGAGCGGAAAGTTCAAGGTTCAGCTGAATGCTTCCGGCGATGAAAACCTTGCCGAACTTGAAGGCACCACACGTGATACGTCCTTCAATGTCCAGGATTCCTACTATGTCCGTACGCGCATCCGTTACAATGGTGTGCTCCGTACGCCTGCGGAATTTGGTTACAGAAGCCTCGTTGTGGAAGCACACTACTCGGGCGCCTTCAATGGTAACCCGGTCGCGTCGATGACGGATGTCTTGGTCTATGATGACACGACTGATCCTGAATTGGCAGACTTCCCGAAGTTGAACCGTTGCGTGAAGATGGTGAAGGATAAGACCACCAAGACGACGGTCGCAGGCGAAGAGAAGGATGAATTCTTCTCCACGCGCTTCGATGTGGAACTCCGCGGCTTGGCCACGAATCGCCCGGTTTACCTCTTGGCGTACTTCGACTTGAATGGTAACCGTAAGCGTGATGCTTGGGAACCTTGGGGCTATGCTACGCAGGGCTTGGATGCTGTTGGCGGCTTCTACTTCGACCCGCTCGCAGTTACGCCGCTCTCGAGTGGTGCCACTTGGAATGCCGAATTCTACATCCAGGATGTGGATACGGATAATGACAAGCTCGTCGATGCTTGGGAATGGCTCCAGGGTGGTAAGAAGTCTGACAGCTTCCTCCCTGACGGTTCTACCAATAGCGGCTGGTGCAACACCTTCGGCGGTTCGCTCGCTGACTTCCAGCAGAGCGCCGCAATCTGGACCACGGATATCGATGGTAACCTCGCACTCACCGCATTCGGTGCTCAGCTCTACGGTTTGACCGTTGTGGGCGAACCTGATGAAAATGGTGCAGTTAAGGTTGAAGGCGTGGAAGACGCCGCTGCCGCGAAGGAACTTCTTGATCTCCTCGGTAATGAAGTGGCGCTCAACCTCATCGAACAGGGTGTGAAGTCCTACGGCCTCACCGTCAATAAGATCTCCTTCAATGGTGATGTGATCATCTTGAATTGGACGGTCACTGGTGCAGTTGGCCTCGATGGCGACATCTACGACCTCTCTGCGCTCTTCGCTGAAGGTAAGAATACTTCTGCAACTTACTCCGTCTATGGTGCCGCCACCCTCGGTGGTACTTGGACCAAGCTCGCAGAGGTGAAGGTCGCTGGCGAACAGACCCCTGCAGTTGAGATCCCGACCTCTGCAGCCATCATCAATGGCACCGAACAGGCCACCTTCTTCAAGGTCATCCTCTCGGCCTCCCCGATGACTGAGTCTCTCGACTAATTCAAGTCCTCAATTAACACAAGCGGCACACCACACGGTGTGCCGCTTTGTTTTATCTAAAGAGAATGGGGCTGTGGGAGAGGGGGAGAGAAGGGTGGGGGCGCGCTGTCCCCACGCCCCTGCGCAGGGGCTCCGCACCCCTGCACCCGCGAGAGCGCGGTGCGCTCTACCCCGCGCTCGTCCTGCGGACTCGCCTGAGACGGGCGCGAGGGGGTTCGGGGGGTGTCCCCCGTCGTTTGGTGTTTCTCTGGCGTGCGGGGCGGTGGAGAGGTGGGGGCTGGAAGGGCTTCGCGAGGAGAGCGGAGTGGTAGGGATGGAAGGTGGGGTGATGAGGTGAGTCTGGCGGCCGGGGTGCGGGCTGGCTAAATAATCTATCTTTAATCTATCCGTAATCTATCTGATAGACGGGCTGTTGCCCGTCTCATCTATCTCCGATGGCCACTCTCGCTTCTGGATAGATAAGGCAGGCAACGGCCTGCCGCTCAGATAGGTGAGGGATAGATAAGCGGCTGCGCCGCAGACTCCTCTGGGG
>JAEIGA010000589.1_pt1 | contig 53577 bp, 44 predicted proteins | sample 9270691 | NCBI WGS metagenome assembly JAEIGA01 (sample SAMN17057246, study PRJNA624740) | gut metagenome | biome: biome; isolation source: fecal sample | host: Bos grunniens | place: China: Xizang | collected 2019 | reverse complement strand
TTGGTTGCGTTACACCAAGGATTGGGGAACTCAGTACTCTGCAGACAATGCTGATGCTTTCGGTTTCAACTACTATCCAATCGGTTACCGCTATATGACTCAGGGCTTCCAGAACTGGAGCCAGCGTGTTATGAGCTTCGTACCACTGCCAATGGCAGGTGCTAACTCAAGCGCTCCTAACTCATCTGGTGGTCGTTACAATGTAATTAACAAGACTAACGCTGCACACTGCGCTAACCTTGCAAACATTGATATCGGTCAGGCGGTATTCCCATTCCGTTGCGTTAAGAACTACAAGTAGAACCTGTTTTGAGCCTATTTACTGCGTTCTTTTAAGTTTGTTACAACTCTTTGCTCCCCTGATTCTCGTTACATAGGAACCCCTATGCGCCTCGAATTAGTGAAGCACATAGTTACAAACAAACATTAAAATAATCTTGTAAACAGACTCAACCAGATTCTTTAAAAAACAAAATCAAGGGGTGGTGGTAGCCACTGCCACCCCTTTTTACTTAAAAAACAAACAAGAGATAAAAAATGGTAAAAAGACTGTCAATTTTGTCGCTACTTGCTGCGGCAATGTTCTTTGTCGGATGTGATACAGAGGATGGACCAGATTCACCATGGGGTCCAGGTTATGTGCCACCTCAGGAGGATGAGGATGATAAGACTGAGTTTGTGGCAAAGCCTATTGAGAAGGCTGATAATATCGTAGTAGCGCACCGTGGCGCAGTAAAAGAGTTTGGTGGTACACCTGATAACTCGCTGGCCTCATTGCGCAATGCCATTTCACTGGGTTGTTATGGCTCCGAGCTTGATATCTATTGGACAAAGGATAATGATGTGATTGTTGCTCACGCAGACAGTAACTGCCAGATAAATCGTCTCTATCCTTGGGAGAACACCGTAGAGGAGCTTCGTCGCGGTGGTGTACTCTCAAATGGTGAGATACTCCCAACCCTTGCAGAGTATATCAAGGTTGCCGTTACAGAGGGTAAGTGTACAAAGCTTGTCCTTGATATTAAGAATATCACCGGTCCGTCTACCGTTGCTGCTGATAAGCGCGCACAGTACTGTATCAACGCCTGCCGTCGCTCTATTGAGATTGCACAGGAGCTTGGTGCTGAGGATTGGATTGAGTTTATTTGTACCGGTAACGAGACTGTTATGAAGGGTTGCGCTCCACTCTGCGAGACCGCTGCTATTCCTATCGGTTGGATGGCAAACAAGGCTGCCTCTGAGTACGACCGCCTTGGCGCAGGTTGTAAGTATGCATACCGTTGGGCAAACCTCTCGCTTGAGTATATGAACGATGGCTTTAGTGGTGGTAAGCGCACTATTGACGAGTTTGTATCTCGCGGTATTGAGTTCAGTGTCTTCAATGTAGATACCGACCAGCAGATGAACTACTATGTTAACCGTGCTGACAAGCTTAAGTGCATCTGCAGCAACTATCCAAAGAAGCTGCTCTCAAAGATGCGTAAGTAAAAAAATAATAGGGATTCACCTCTGGTTGATACAAATTTAAGGGCGTGTTTCCTCGAGGCTGGCAATATTTGCTAGCCTCTTTTTTGTGCCCATATGTCCAATATTGATGTTAAAAAGAGATAGTTATAGTCAAATTCACACTAAAATCCTTTGGCTTTCAAAGTTATTTTATTACTTTTGTAAGTTCGTGAAAGTCTATACTTATAAAAAATATCAAATTTATGAAGAAAGCTATTCAATTCGGAGCTGGCAACATCGGTCGCGGATTTATCGGTGCGGTGTTGGAGCAGGCGGGTTATCATGTGGTTTTTGCCGATGTAAACGCCACTGTAATTGACAAAATCAACGAGGACAAGTGCTACACTGTTCACGTTATGGATGTAGAGTGTGTAGAGCAGAAGATTACAAACATCTCTGGCGTAAACTCTACTACAGATGCTGTTATCGCTGAGATTGTTGAGGCTGAGATTATCACTACTGCCGTTGGTGTTGTTATCCTTCCACGTATTGCTCCGGCAATTGCTAAGGGTATCGCTGCTCGCCGCGCTGCAGGTGTTGAGGCTGCGCTCAATATCATCGCTTGCGAGAATGCTGTTCGTGCATCTTCACAGCTCAAGGAGCATGTCCTTGCACTTCTTGAGGGCGAGGATAAGGCTTACTGTGAGAAGTGGGTCGGTTTCCCAGATTGCTCTGTAGACCGTATCGTGCCACCAGTACGAAGTGAGAATCCTATTGATGTGGTTGTTGAGGCTTTCTACGAGTGGAATGTCGAGCAGGCTTCTTTCGTGGGTGAGGTTCCACAGATTGCAGGTATGAACCTTGCCGACAACCTCCTTGCTTATGTTGAGCGCAAGCTCTTTACCCTTAATACCGGCCACGCAATCACCGCTTATATGGGCTGTATGAAGGGTCTTAAGACTATCGACCAGAGCATTGCTGATCCTCAGATTTACCAGATTGTTAAGTCTGCAATGCTGCAGAGTGGTCTTGGCCTTGTTGCAAAGCATGGTCTTGATAAGGAGGCGCACTTCAAGTATATCGACAAGATTATCAGCCGCTTTAAGAATCCATATCTTAAGGACGACGTTACCCGCGTAGGTCGTGAGCCACTGCGTAAGCTCTCGGCTGCAGACCGTCTTATCAACCCAACTCTTACCGCTCAGCGCGCAGGTGTAGAGACTCCAGCCCTTCTTCTTGGTATCGGTGCAGCACTGCACTACAACAACCCTGAGGACCCACAGAGCGTAAAGATGCAGGAGCGCATCGCCGAGCTTGGTCTTAAGGCTGCCGTTGCAGAGTTTGCATCTCTGGAGGCCGACGCACCAATTCTCGACCAGATTGTAGCAGCTTACGCCGAGGTTGAGAAGGTACTAGCATAATTTATCACTCAGAAACAAACTAAAAACCTTAATACAATGACTTTAGAACAGCAAAAGAAATTTAAGTATTGGCAGTGGAGAACCATCGCCGGTACTATGATTGGCTACATCTTCTTCTACCTTATCCGTAAGAACTTCTCGTTCCTTATGCCGGGACTTACTGCGGAGTATGGTATTAGCAAGACCAGCCTTGGTGCAGTTATTACTGCTGCGGGTTTCCTATATGGACTCTCTAAGCTGCTGAATGGTATGCTTGCTGACCGCATTAACGGTCGTTGGCATATGGTTACAGGACTTGCAGTAAGTACCGTAACAGCTATCCTTATCGGTTTTGGTGCAGAGATTATCACCGCCCTTACCGGTGTGCCTGAGGGCTCTACTCCAGAGTTTGTGGGTAAGTTTACAATCCTGCTCTCAGCTCTGTGGATTGTAAATAACATCTTCCAGGGTTGTGGTTTCCCTCCATGCTCTCGTCTTATCCCTCGTTGGGTGCCATCAAATGAGCTCTCTACAAAGATGTCTATCTGGAACACCTCACACTCTATCGGTGCAGGTCTTGCAGGTATCCTCTGCGGCTCGTTTATTATGGCTTCTATGGGTGCAGATATGTCTGGTGACCCAGCTATGCTTGCAACAATTGCGGGCAATCTGGGTAAGGATGTTACAGACCCTGCAGTTATCTCAGCAGCTGAGCACGTAGGTGCATGGAAGTGGGCGTTCATCATCCCAGGTATCATTGCTGCTGTCGGTGTATTTATCACAGCCGGTATTCTCCGCGATACACCAAAGAGCGTAGGCCTTCCTGAGCTTGAGGATGGTGCAGCAAAGGAGGATGCTCCAGTAGAGTCACAGGCAGAGATCTCTGCTTATATTACAAAGCACGTATGGAAGAACCCAGTTATCTGGGCACTCGCTCTTGCGGATTTCTTTGTATATGTTATCCGTTTTGCAGTTCTTGACTGGGGTCCAACATTCCTCCGTGAGCACTGCGCAATGTCACCTGAGTGGGCTGCATCTACAGTTATTATCTTTGAGCTCTTCGGTGTTGTAGGTATGCTCGCTGCTGGTTGGATCTCTGATAAGGTCTTTGGTGGTCGCGCAACACGTACCTGCCTCTTCTGCATGCTCGGTACACTGGTTGCAATCCTCGGCTTCATCGGTCTTCAGACCGCTGGTGCAAGCCCTGTAATGCTGCTGTTCGTGCTTGCTCTTGCAGGTATGTTTATCTACGGCCCTCAGGCACTTATCGGTGTTATTGCATCTAACCACGCAACTCGTAAGGCTTCTGCTACAGCAAATGGTCTTGTAGGCTTTGTAAGCTATATCAGTCCTATCGTTTCTGGTCTCGGTTTCGGTATGATTGCCGACTCACAGTTTGGCTGGCACGGCGTATTCGTTGCAATGGTCGTTATGGCAATTATCGGCGCACTTATCTTCGTTCCAATGTGGAAGATGAAGCGCGACGCGTACGAGGAGTAGTAGAAAACTATTCTCAATAGATAGGCTCTCGGTTTCGGGAGCCTATTTTTTCATTTATATAGCAAATTTTTGCAATATTTTTCACTGTGCACCCTCTATATAGACAGAGACAAAACACTTTTACATATGAAACGATTTGCATTATACCTTCTGTCACTTGTCTTGGGCGTAACTATCGCCTCGGCTCAAGAGGTGCACTACTCTTACCGCTACACCGGCACTACCTACAAGGCTGAAGGTGGTGGCGAGACTTCAATGACCAATAAGCTCTCATCAGCCCGCCTGAAGAGTAGCTTTACAGCCAGTATTCTGCCAGACCACAAGACTATTTGGATCTACAGCAGCACAATCAACGAGCGCTGCACAGGCAAGGGAGTCTACAAAAATGGAGGCTACCAGTATAGTTCGCCACTCTCTGAAGTAAATATCTTTGAGATGATAAACGAACAACTTCCTACTGGTAGCTATAGTCTGTTTTTACCAGCCAACAATAGTCGCATTATCTGTACTACACTCGAGGAGCGAGGGAAGGACTATTTTGTGACCCGTTATGACTACTATAGTCGCACAACATCTGTCGCCGCTCCGCACAACACAAAACGCATAGAGCAGGAGCGAGAAGAGGCAAAGCTCAAGGCAGATAGCGAGCAGTGGAACAGAGAGAAGGCTGCACGAGATGCTAAGGAAAAGGCAGAGAATGAACAGCGCGATAGAGAACTCGAAAACTCTATAGGTCGCCCATTTCCAATGGCACATTTTGTTGATTCTCACGGCAATAGAGTAGAGAGCTCTCACTTCCAGCGTGGCAAGAAGACATTGGTTATAACATATATGGTGGGCTGTACCCCTAATCGTGAGCTAAAGGCGGTGCTTGATGGTTACCCACAGCTTGCCTCCCAAATAGTAAATATTTACTGTGTTAGTTGGAAGTACAACGAGCATCAGTACAACACCAGCAGCCCTGTAAGGTCTGACCGCATCTATTTTAATCCAAGAGAGGGTAGCAACAGCAAGTGGATTTATGGCGAATTCTGCCCTTGTATCATTCTGCTTGACGAGCGTGGTTATGTTCTGGACTACCAATTTGGTTTTGACAAGAAGGAGGATTTGAACTATATAATGGATGTTATCAACCAGCTGCGCGGCAAAAAAAGTGGTAGTAATGGTGCTCCATATCAGGTTGGCGATTACTACAACGATGGCAAAAATGAAGGCATTGTGTTTGAGGTGTATAACAACGGCTACAGCGGCAAGATAGTAAGCCTCAACCACTCAGATAAGATTAAGCGGTGGAGAGTGACGGGCTCTCTTGACATAGGTAAAACCTTCGGCGTAACTGATGGTAGAGATATTATGTACTACAGAGAGAGGGCTGAAAGTATTACCGAGGATGACGCCTTTGGTTGGTGCCATAGAATGGGGTCAGGTTGGTATCTGCCTACCATAGAGGAGCTGAAGACTATCTACAAAAACCGTTCACTCATAGAGCCTAAATTAAAGAATAAACTTGACCGCTATTGGTCCAGTACCGAATATAGTGCAGAAAAGGCATACTGTATTGAGAAAGGCGATGGTTATGTGTGGTCCTCCGAAAAGCACTACGGCTGTCGCATTCGCGCCGTAAAGACCTTTGGAAAAGATATTCCAAGGGCCAAACAGAAGCAGACTTCAGCTCCATATAAAGTGGGCGACTTCTACAACGAGAATAACAAGATGGGCATTGTCTTTGAGGTCAATGCCGATGGCACAAGCGGTAAGATTGTTGACTTCCACCCTTGGGGTAAAAACGCCTGGACAGCCGATAATCAACTGATGAACAGCATTATAGGTGCAAATAGCAAAACCAATGGCCAGTACAACACCAATGTCATTATGCGCACCGATGATTGGGAGAAAAAGTACCCTGCCTTTGAATATTGCACAAGGTTCATCGACAAAGGATGGTATATTCCTTCTATTAACGAGCTAAAGAGCATCTACAATGCCCAACGTAGCAGTTGTATCCGTCTCTCAAAGGGAGTTGTGTGGAGCTCTACGGAGCAGGTTAATAACCGTAATATCAACGCTTTAACACTTAACCTGCACACTGGTAAGTCAAGCATGGAGTCTAAAAGCAGCAAATTTTACATCTACGCTGTAGCTCCATTCGGCAAACCAGAGCAGATCGAAAAGCGCACAATCGAGCCGACCGCTGCACCTTATAAGGTTGGCGACCTATACAATGACGGCACAAAGTGTGGCGTAGTGGTTGAAGTTTGGGACGGCGGTAAGAGCGGTAAGATTATAAGCCTCACAGAGACTCTACAACCTCTGAGCGATGCCCAAGCAACTTGCACAGCTATGGGCGAGGGTTGGTATCTTCCATCTATAGATGAGCTAAGGCTACTATCCTATGACGGAGCGGAGTTTGCAGCCATTAATCAGAGTCTCAAGAGCTACGGAGCGCCACTACAATCTGGCACATACTACTGGAGTTCAACCCTTACTGGAGCTACTATTCACAAGGACTATCCTACGGCATACACCGTGACAATGGATAGAAAGTACAACGAAAGAGTTACCTGCAACGGTTACTATGTTCGCGCGTTTGCCCTCTTTGGATTATCTGCACGCCCGACAACAACCCTTGCACGTCCTAAGACCTGCGGTCCATATAAGATTGGCGACTACTACAATGACGGAGTAAAGGACGGTATAGTCTTTGCAGTCAGCGCAGGCGGAAATCACGGCAAGATAGTTAGCCTTACACTATCAGAGATAGGCCACTACAAGTGGACCACAAATAGCCATGAAAACCTCATAGGCGCAAAGAGCAAGAGTGACGGAGAGAAGAATATGGCCGTAGTAAAATCTCAACCAAATTGGCAGAGCTCTTACCCTCTCTTTGCGTGGTGCGAGAGCCTTGGCAGTCAGTGGTACATTCCAGCCATTAAGGAGTTAGAGGCAATATACGCCAATAAAGGATTACTCCGCTCGCCACTTATAAGCAATAACTATAGATGGTATGCCTCATCTACAGAGAGTGGCAAAAACTCTGCCCAGACTTCTAAAGACGCGAAGCTCTACAAAGAGAACTGTACAACAGCTTTGGGAGTAGATATTAGCAATGGTTTCTCTGGCCGTGACTTCAAGTGGAATAACTACACCACTCGTGCCGTTGCTAAGTTCTAAAAAAGTGTAGTTATACACAATATTAACACATCTCATCACGTTACTTTTGCGAAATAATGAACAAAACTATGAGAAGGACACTATCAATTATCGGACTAAGTTTTTTGTCGGCTGTAGTAGGAGCTGCGGCGACAATGTTTGTGATAAACAAGAGTAATCAAACACAAGTAGAGATTGTTGAGCGCGTAGTTGAGACAGCTCCACAGCTCGGTGCGCACTTTACATCATATGAGCAGGGTGGCTATCCAGACCTTACCTATGCTGCCGAGAATGCAGTAAAGGCGGTTGTTAATATCGAGGTAATCTCTGAGGTTGCTGTGCCAAGTGGTTACAATCCATTCTTTGACTTCTTTGGCATTCCGCAGCAGCAGGGTATGCAGAAGCGTGAGCAGCGCTCGGGTGGCTCGGGTGTAATTATTACAACTGACGGATATATAGTAACAAACAACCATGTTGTTGATAACTCAACCAAGTTGCGCGTTAAACTTAACGACGGCAGAACATTCGACGCACGCAAGATTGGCACAGATCCTGCAACGGATGTAGCTCTTATAAAGGTTGATGCTGAGAACTTGCCTACACTTGCTTTTGGTAGCTCAGATGCGCTGCGATTGGGCGAGTGGGTGCTTGCTATTGGCTCGCCGTTTGACCTACAGAGTACAATTACTGCCGGTATTGTGAGCGCAAAGGCTCGCCAGTTGGATGTTATTCCAGACGATTTCCGCCTTGAGTCGTTTATTCAGACCGACGCAGCTGTAAACCCAGGAAACTCTGGCGGTGCACTTGTCAATGCTCGCGGAGAGTTGGTGGGTATTAATACTGTAATCAAGTCATCTACTGGTAGTTACATCGGTTATTCGTTTGCGGTTCCTGAGAGTATCGTTCGTAAAGTTGTCAGCGACCTTAAGGAGTACGGTGTTGTGCAGCGAGCATTGCTGGGTATTACTTATCGTTACATTGACCAGGAGTTTGTAGATACAATGGGCGAGGAGACTGGTATTAAGAGCGTTGGTGGAGTATATGTAGCCTCAGTTGTTGAGGGTGGTGCCGCATCGGAGGCTGGACTGCGCAAGGGAGATGTTATCACCACAATCGATGGTGTCGAGATTGACGCTCCAACAAAGCTTGCGGAGCAGATTGGTAAGCACCGTCCGAACGATAAAATTAAAATTTTTGTAAAAAGAGGCGAAAATGTGAAACATTTTGAGGTCACTTTGCGTAATAAGGCGGGGAAGGCAGAGCTACTACCATCAGATGCTGTGGATGTTATAAAGGTCTTGGGTGGTAGATTCGCTGAGGCTGATGCTAAGCTCTGCAAGAAACTTGACATCCGTGGTGGTGTGCAGGTAACTCAGGTAAATGCAGGCGGTCTGCTTGCACGAGCGAGGGTTAGAGAGGGTTTTGTTATTACTCATATCAACGATAAGGCGATTAGCAGTGTTGCAGACCTTAATAGTATTACAAGCAAGGTGCAGAGCATTGATGGAGTATATCCTGATGGTAGGGCTGCTAGCTATATGGTTGTAGAGTAGGCTGTAGCCGATGCAATAGAATAGCTCTTGTTTGTGACAAGGGCTATTTTTTTGAAAAAGATATATTAACAATAGGTATAAAATGCGTCAATTAAAAATTACCAAGTCCATCACCAATCGTGAGAGTGCTTCACTTGATAAGTACCTTCAGGAGATTGGTAAGGAGGACCTTATTACTGTTGAGGAGGAGGTAGAGCTCGCCCAACGAATCCGTAAGGGTGACCAGGAGGCTCTTGAGAAGCTCACTAAGGCAAATCTACGATTTGTAGTCTCTGTGGCAAAGCAGTATCAGAATCAGGGATTGAGCCTTCCAGACCTTATCAACGAGGGTAACCTCGGCCTTATTAAGGCGGCTGAGAAGTTTGATGAGACCCGAGGCTTTAAGTTTATCTCTTATGCTGTTTGGTGGATTCGCCAGTCTATTCTGCAGGCACTTGCTGAGCAGAGCCGTATTGTTCGTCTGCCACTTAATCAGGTTGGTTCACTCAATAAGATTAACAAGGCTTTTGCACGCTTTGAGCAGGAGCATGAGCGTGTACCATCTCCAGAGGAGCTTGCTCAGGAGCTTGAGCTTCCACGTGAGAAGGTTACAGATACTCTGCGCGTTGCAGGCCGTCATATCTCTGTAGATGCACCGTTTGCAGATGGTGAGGATAACTCACTGCTCGATGTGCTTGTAAACCCAGACTCTCCAAATGCGGACCGTGGTCTTATTAACGAGTCGCTTGCAACAGAGGTAGACCGCGCACTGGAGACCCTTACCGAGCGCGAGAGAGATATTATCCGCTACTTCTTCGGCATTGGCTGCTCTGAGATGACACTTGAGGAGATTGGTGAGAAGTTTGACCTTACACGCGAGCGTGTTCGTCAGATTAAGGAGAAGGCTATTCGCCGCCTACGCCACTCTTCACGAAGCAAGTTGCTTAAGAGCTATCTTGGTTAGTGTTTCGGGGGGGGGATAAAAAGATAGAGATTGCTTGAAAATTATGGGCAATCTCTATTTTTTTGTGGTACCTGTTATAGAACTATGCCGTGCTCCTTAAAGGAGTAGCTGCCATTGGCTGTAATGATTATATGGTCCAGCAGTTTGATGTCAAAGAGATTTGCGGCAGCCTTAAGAGTGCGTGTCATAGCAATATCTGCCTGACTTGGCTCGCGATTGCCAGAGGGATGGTTGTGGGCAATAAGCATCTGCGTTGCCAGTAGCTCAATGGCGCGCTTAAAGATTAGTCTGTTGTCGATTATTGTCGCCTGCAGGCCACCCTGACTAATTCGCATACGCTCAATAACGCTGCCTGACGAGGTGAGAAATACCACCCAGCACTCCTCGTGGTTGAGTCCATTGAATATTGGACGGAAGTAGTTAGTGGCGTCAGTGCTGCTATGTATACAATCCCTCTTCTCCACCTCGGCAATAGCTCGGCGGCGTGAGAACTCTACCGCTGCAGCCAACCTCACGGCACGACTAAGTCCCATACCCTCGGCCATACGAAGTCGTGAGATGTTGTTCACCGGAAGGGTGGCGAAGTTGTACTTACTGAGCAGGTTTGAGGCAAGGCTGTAATCCTCGACAAGCAGAGCCAACAGCTCGCTGTCGCTTAACACAGAGGCTCCATAGAGTGCCACCTTATCCTTTAGCTCCTTCATTGTTACAAAATTTCGGCTACGACAAATGTGCTTCCTCCAATAAAGAGTGTATCCTCACTGCTCATCATACCCTTTGCATACTCTACCGCCTCGCTTACACCCTGACGATACTCAAAGTCAAGATTAAGCGCTGTGGCTATGGCTGCAATCTGCTCCTCGGTAGCTGCACGGCGAGAGTTTGCGCGGGTGAAGATGTAGTGAGCATCTTTAGGCATGCTGCATAACATCTGCTCAATATTCTTATCCTCGCAGAAGCCCATCACGCAGTACAATTTGCCAGAAGCAATCTCCCCCAACTGCTTTGCCACGTGGCGCATACCATCGGGATTATGAGCTGTGTCGCAGATAACTGTTGGCTCTGTAGATAGTCTTTGCCAACGTCCACGGAAACCTGTTAAGAGAGTTGTGTCGCGCACGCCCTCAACAAAGGCGCGACGGCTGATTGATAATGGCGTATTCTCGTGTAGATAGTCGGCAACGGCACATACAGTGGCAAGATTTTGACGCTGATACTCTCCAAGTAGTGGTAGGCGCAGGGTATACTGCTGATTGTCGCGTGTGCGAATCATATCAAATACCTGCACATCGCCCTCGCGCTGCTGACGACGACACTCAAACTCCTGCTCGGCATAGATAACAGCGGAGCGACGGTCGGCGGCAATATCCTCAATAACAAGGTTGTAGGCGCTGCTCCTCTCGCCAACGATTACGGGGATAGACTTTTTGATTATTCCACCCTTCTCGCGTGCAATCTTTGGTAGTGAGTCGCCCAGTAGCTCTGTATGCTCAAGAGCTACGTTGGTAATAACGCTAACGGCAGGAATGACAATATTTGTGGCATCTAATCTACCTCCTAAGCCGGTCTCTATTACGGCAACCTCAACATCGCACTGTGCAAAGTAGTCAAATGCCATGGCTGTTGTCATCTCAAAAAATGAGAGTTCGCACTCCTCCATCTCCTTGCGGTACTTGCCCACAAAGTTTACAACCTTCTGCTTCGAAATCATCTCGCCATTTACTCTGATTCTCTCGCGGAAATCAGTAAGGTGCGGCGAGGTGTATAGTCCCACCTGATAACCCGCCTGCTGAAGCACCGAGGCGAGCATATTGCTCACTGAACCCTTGCCATTTGTGCCAGCAATGTGGATAACAAAGTAGCTACGCTGTGGATTGCCCAGCTTTCGACAGAAGTCAGTTATGCGCTCCAAGCCCGGCTTATACGCCGCGGCTCCAACCTGCTGAAAGGTTGGCAGGGAGGTGAAGAGATACTCTAGGGTTTGACTGTAATTCATTGCTTATCAATCAAGGTAAAACTTTCTTTTCGACAATATCGCTATAGTATATAGCAGACAGAGTAGTGCAACATAGAGCGACAACCTGCCGATATAATCACCATAGCGGGTATAAATAGTCTGTTGGTCGTTAAGGCGTAGGGTAGAGGTTATCACACCCTGCTTATCCCAACCTAAGCTCTCAAGGCTATCACCACGAGAGTTTATAAAGCCCGAAATGCCGGTATTTGCACTGCGGACAATATCTCGACGGTGCTCAATAGCACGCAGACGACAGAAGGCATAGAGATATTTATATCCCCAAGTGTCGCCCCACCAGCCGTCGTTAGATATTACACCAATAATCTGCGCTCCATTTCTGACAAATTCGCCCATGTAGTCTCCATAAAGACCCTCATAGCAGATTGCAGGGGCTATCTTTACACCATTGTGTTCAAATGGCTTGCAACTATTTCCGATACCCAACTGACCTGTTATGCCACCCAAATCTACACCAAAAAGACCACCCTCACGGAACCATGCCGGCAGAGTCTCCACGCCCACAACCAACTTGCCCTTGTGGTGTATTGGTGTTACGGCAGGGTCGGCGCAAATGCCGAGAGAGCTGTTGAAGATGTCGTAGTAGATACCGTTGCTTGAGAAGCGGTTGGTATCACTGATGCGGCGACTGCCGTATGGCACAATGCTCTGCACACCCGCAATAACCATCGCATCACTATGCCCAAAGCGGAGCTGAGTGTTGATTGCTTGCACTATGCGTGTAGCACTAATATGTCGCTCGTTTACTGTTGATGCGAGTGCCGTCTCGGGCATAAGAATGAAGGTTGCGCTATCTGTCGGCGTTTGTTGTAGTAGTCTGATAAGGCTCCTCTGCTGCTCTGCCTCGCTGCCGTTAAACTTCTCGTAGCAATCTACATTTGGCTGTACAGCGCTGACGGTAATTGGTTTGCGAGAGGTGTAGCGCTCTAAGGTTGGAGCGTTGATAGCGTAGAGAATAATTGAAAAAATCAGTGGACAGACAACCTTTGCTGCAGCTGCTATCCAGCGAGCCTTGCCTCCACTTTTCAACGCCTCAAAAATGAGGATGTTTGAAACCAACACCCACAGTGAACCACCTTGTACGCCGGTAAACTCATACCACTGCACCGCCCAGGTGTCAAAGGCAAAGGCGTTGCCCAGAGTCAGCCACGGGAACGAGAGTGCTGGGGCGCAGATGTAGATATACTCGCACGCTATCCATGCTGCAGTGAGTAGGGTATAGGAGATTCCCTTAGACATTCGTTTTGAGACAACATGGTATAGCATAAATGGCAGCAAGGACCACCAGCTACCAATAAGCGTGCCGGCAATAGTGCCTATAGCGGCAGCATTCCACACCCACCAGATAGTCGATAGGTGCCAGAGTATAAATGTCAGTGATGCCCAAAGTGCAACCTTAACGCTATCACGGAGTGAGCCAGAGTAGCTGTGGCTAATTACAAGCAGTGGAACAAGGGCCACCAGAGTTGTAAATCCACTAATGGTCATCCACCCAAAGCCAAGCAGTAGGGCAGATAGCAGACAGAGCAGCAGTCGCTTTGTGGTTGATAGTGTTGTGGCGTTAAGTGTCATCCTGCTATTTGGTTTTGTAGGCGCAACGATACTTTCCCTTTGCGAGATTTAAGATTTTGCCCTTCAGTAGGTTACGACGCAGTGGAGAGAGGTGGTCGGTAAATACCTTACCCTCAATATGGTCATACTCGTGCTGGATTACACGCGCAGGGTAACCATCAAACTCCTCGTCGTGCTCTACGAAGTTCTCGTCAAGGTAACGCATCTTAATCTTTACTGGTCTAGAGACATTCTCATGAATGCCAGGTAGCGACAGACAGCCCTCCTCAAAGAGGTCAGTCTGCTCACTGCGCTCGTAAATCTCTGGATTGACAAATACGCGACGGAAGTTCTCAAGCTCTGGAACCTCCTCTGCCCATGGAGTGCAGTCCACTATGAACATGCGGATGTTCTTGCCAATCTGTGGCGCCGCCAAACCGACACCACTCGCCTCGCCAAGAGTAAGCCACATATCCTCAATAAGCTTCTTGAACTCAGGGTACTCTGGTGTTATCTCTACCGATTGGTTGCGCAATACTGGCGAGCCGTATATGACTATAGGATAAATCATAGTAAAATTATTTTATGAGGCTTTTGCCTCGTTATGCTTGTTTCAAAAATGCTCACATAGCTCTACTATGCTCCGCTTTTTTCACCTTCGCAAGCCTTGCAAAATCACTCCTAAAAGTAATTTTACAGTTTTATGCGGTATGAGGCTTTTGCCTTGTTTTTAGCTTTTGGCTTTTAGCTATTGGCTTTTCAGAGGTATCCGCTTTGCGGATTTATATATGTCGGCTCTGCCGACACCTCTATAAGGCTAATGGTTAATACTCTCCATATAGGACTGCAGGATGATTGTTGCGGCGACGCGGTCTACGATAGCCTTATCGCGGCGAGCCATCTTGCCAATTCCGCTCTCAAGGATTGTGCGCTGTGCTATAACGGAGGTAAATCGTTCATCGTGCAGCACCACCTCCTTGTCGGGGTAAGCTTTGCGTAGGCGAAGCACAAGCGGCTCAATATACTTCATCGTCTCTGATGGTTGTCCGTTCATCTGTGACGGCTTACCTACCACTATAGTTGAAACGTCATTCTGAGCGCAATATTGTGCGATATACCTCTCTAACTCCTTTGTTGCCACAGTCTCTAATGCCCCTGCAATAATGCGCAGAGGGTCGGACACTGCCAACCCTGTGCGCTTAACGCCATAGTCTATAGCGAGTATTCGTGACATCAGCTAAGCTCTTGTTATGCCTTAATTTTCTTGTATAGTGGGCGGAAAGATACAGCCTCGCCGATAATCTTCTCAAGGTCGGCAATAGCTACACGCTGCTGCTCCATAGTGTCGCGGAAGCGGATAGTTACAGTACCAGTCTCAAGGCTATCGTGGTCTACTGTTACGCAGAATGGAGTACCAACGGCATCCTGACGGCGGTAACGCTTACCGATAGAGTCCTTCTCGTCGTAAGCTACGGTGTAGTCGAACTTCAAATCGTCAATAATCTGACGAGCGAGCTCTGGAAGACCATCCTTCTTAACCAGCGGCATAACGGCAACCTTTGTAGGTGCAAGGCATGCAGGTATGCGAAGCACTACGCGCTCCTCGCCATTCTCAAGCTTCTCCTCGCAGTATGCTGCAGACATAATCTGCAAGAACATACGGTCAACGCCGATAGAGGTCTCAACAACATAAGGAACATAGCTCTCGCCGCGCTCTGGGTCGAAGTACTGAATCTTCTTGCCTGAGTACTCCTGGTGACGACCAAGGTCAAAGTCAGTACGAGAGTGGATACCCTCAACCTCCTTAAAGCCGAATGGGAAGTTAAACTCGATATCTGTAGCGGCATTTGCATAGTGAGCAAGCTTGTCGTGGTCGTGGAAGCGGTACATGTTGTCACCAAAGCCAAGGGCGCGGTGCCAAGCCATACGGGTGTTCTTCCACTCGTTCCACCACTGCATCTCGGTGCCTGGCTGTACGAAGAACTGCATCTCCATCTGCTCAAACTCACGCATACGGAAGATAAACTGACGAGCAACAATCTCGTTACGGAATGCCTTACCAATCTGTGCAATACCGAATGGAAGTTTCATACGACCGGTCTTCTGAACGTTGAGGAAGTTTACGAAAATTCCCTGTGCAGTCTCTGGACGGAGGTAGATTGTATTTGCACCCTCAGCAGTAGAACCCATCTGGGTTGAGAACATAAGGTTGAACTGACGAACATCTGTCCAGTTGCGAGTACCAGAGATAGGACATACAATCTCGCAGTCGAGAATAATCTGCTTAAGACCCTCAAGGTCATTCTTGTCCAGTGCCTCAACAAAGCGAGCGTGAACAGCGTCGCGCTTAGCGGCAATCTCAAGTACGCGAGGTGATGTTGCACGATACTGAGCCTCATCAAATGCCTCACCAAAGCGCTTGCGAGCCTTGTCGCACTCCTTCTGAATCTTCTCATCCTGCTTAGCCATCCACTCCTCAATAAGCACATCTGCACGATAACGCTTCTTTGAGTCCTTGTTGTCAATAAGTGGGTCGTTAAATGCAGCTACGTGACCAGATGCCTCCCAAGTCTTTGGGTGCATAAAGATAGCGGCGTCAATACCGACGATATTCTCGTGCAGCTTTACCATTGAGTCCCACCAGTAGCGCTTGATGTTGTTCTTCAGCTCAACACCGTTCTGACCATAGTCATAAACAGCACCCAGACCATCATAAATCTCGCTGGATGGGAAAATAAAACCATACTCCTTGCAGTGAGCAATCAGTTTCTTAAAGAGTTCTTCCTGTGTCATAATTTTATATGTTTTATTAAATAATCTCGCAAATTTGTTAAGCGTAGCTTCTGACTTGCAAAGGTACAAATTTTTTCGGATATTTTCGCACAATAGTCTGTTCCATCTGCAATATTAGATTTTTTTACTAACTTTGTTCGCAAATTGGAAAAGATATGAGACGATTTATTGATATTCTTATTGTTGTGGTGCTCCTTTTTGCATGCGGTTGCACCGATACAACCACGCCCGAGCAGGAGGCTCAGGTGGTACTCAAATCTATTGGCATTACGCCGCGTAGCATCACCTTTGTGGTTGGTGGTTATAAGAGCCTTAAGGTTGTCACAAATCCAGTCGTTGAGGGCTTGACATTTACATGGTCATCAACCGATAACAAAGTGGCCACTGTTGATGAAGCTGGCGTTGTTAAGGCTCACGCTGAGGGCACAGCTGATATTATCTGTAGCTATAACGACCAGATTTCAGCGCGATGCTCTGTGACGGTAATCCCTCGAACTGAACCAGAGCCGGAACCAGAACCGGAACCAGAGCCAGAACCGCAGCCAGAGCCAAAAACTCTTGCGAGTCTGCTGAGTGAGAGTTTGATTTTCTCATCTCGTCAGCTTAGATATCCGGGAACGGTAATGCAGTGTTTTGACTTCTACGATCCGAGCGAAAATGGATATATCTACTTCAGCCAGTGTGCTGGTGACACTACTACAGGTAGCAAGTGGCTCGTTGTTGTAAGTCGCGTAAAACGAGGAGCTTATGGCGATAGCACGCGTAGTGGTGAAGAGATGTTGCTACGTTGGTTTGGTCACGGAACAAACCTCTGTGTAGAGCAGGCAACAGATGGTGGAGAGGACTTTATTTGGGTAGGCTCAAATGGCACCGTATCTGGCACTGACTACACAAACAACAAGACCTTCAGTCGCATCCGTTTCCAACCAAAAGCGACCTTTGAGCACTATTCTGGCGAAAACTTCTATTTGAGTAGCTATACGGATACGTCAGGCACAAAATGGTCTGTACACAACCTGCAAGTAACGCCCGATTTTGACAATCGCCGACTGCTTATTACAGCCTCATCAAGTGGTCGACGCCACATATTGGTTTACAATCTTGATGATGTTTTGGCACTCAAGGAGCAGAGTATAACCTTGACTCTGACTTGGGGTGGCGAGGCAAATACAAACACTGAGCGCAAAGAGGGTAAAGTCACCCTAAATGCGCGTGTTCTCAACTCACTGACACCTATCAGTTCGTTCCGCATCTCATCAGCACTCAACTCTGGCGACTATACCAAGACATGGTCTTGCAGCTTCCAGGGTCAGGGAATTTATGGTGACAAGATTTTCTGGTACGAGGGACAGCCACTTGAGTCTAAGTCTGGCAGCGGCGTATATGACAATGCAAGAGCTTACCTTGAGGTATTTGACTACAAGGGCAACCGCATCAAGCCACGCACAAGAGTTGCTGCAATCTCTGACTTTGAGAATATGAAGCGACTGCTCAACCTCAACGAAAACCTCTTCTCTGAGGCTGAAGGTATGCAGATTAAGAATGGCGGTAAGACGCTCTACCTCGGTGTTACAACCCACCTTGCTGGCGCAACGACAAAGAATAGATTGTCAACAATATTGCAGTACGATTTTTAAACTGCTCCATATTCATTGAAAATAACGCTGCAAAAATTTCCATTTTGCAGCGTTATTTTGTTAAAAATCCTCGTACGGATCTATCTCCTCAACATCAGGCTCGGTATCTAACTCCGAATCATAATCCAACTCCGGCTCAAGTTCGTCGTCATACATAAACATCTCGCCCATCACAGCGTCAATTTCACGTCGCTCCTTTTTTGTCGGACGACCAGTACCCCTCTCACGGAATACAAATATTGTCTCACGAGGGATATTTAACTTATCTAATTCACTCTGTGGCGTAATATTTTGGCAATAGAGCGGTACATTCTTTGCCGGCTGACGATTTGATACCAACTCTGTGATAAGGTATGAATATGTAATCATACCCCTCTTAACATCAACCTTGTCGCCAATCTTCGCCTCGCGCGACGGCTTGGCATAACTCCCATTTACCGTCACCCTATTATTCCTAATTGCATCTGCCGCCTCACTTCTTGTCTTGAAGATGCGTACAGCCCATAGGTATTTATCTAGTCTAACCTCCATATTTTGTTATTTTGAGCGGCTTTTGCCGCGTTATACTCGTTTCGAAAATGCTCACATACGTTTTAGTATGCTCCGCTTTTTTCGCCTTCGTAAGCCTTGCAAAATCTCACTCAAAATAACAAAATAGTGTATGTACTTTGAGCGGCTTTGTTGTCTTACTGTATTATCTATTCTCTGCAAACCATCTCCATAGTGGGGCAGAGTGCAGTCCGTGGATAATCATGTTATTATCAAGGAGATATCGTACCTCCTCGCGGCTAAGTAGATGAACGTCAATATCTTCGCTCTGCTCTGTGTTTTGTTCCGAAATTCGCTCTACTCCCACGGCCAGAAAAGTATAGGCGATATTGTTATGGTTTGTCGGATTTGGGCAGGCGCGCATAATCTCTCTCCACTCGCCACCTCCATAACCACTCTCCTCTAGCAGTTCACGGCGAGCAGCCTGCTCTATATCTTCATTCTCCTCACATACTCCTGCGGCTAGCTCGTAGTTTGTTGCTCCGAGTCCGTGGCGATATTGGCTAATCATCACAAATTTTTCATCTTTTGTGATAGCTATGACCTGCACCCAACGTGGAAACTCAAAGATATACCAATCAGGAACGACAACGCCCGTAGGGAGTTGAACGCGCTCTTTGCGCACGGTAAACCACGGTTGGTTGTCTAAATACTCGCTTGACAGTACTTGCCAAGCTCTATGTTCGGGATTTTTGACCATACTTTTATTCATCATTATCCTCTCCACTCATGGCGGCGATGCCCTCGGGTGGTTCAAGTGTGCGGTTATTGACTTGTCGGCTGATGCTCAGGATTATACCCAGCGCAGCTGCGGTGCAAATCATTGAGGTTCCGCCATGTGATATAAGTGGCAGATTTTGTCCCGTCTCAAAAAATAGGTGGGTGGAGACCATAAAGTGCAGCAGCGCTTGTATCGTAATCATAAGTGCGAGTCCTAAGGCGAGTAGCCCACCGAAGAGCCAGCGGCTACTATGGAAGATGGCTATGGCACGAGCAAAAATCCAAGCGTAGAGGATTATCAGAATCATACCCATAATAATTCCGTACTCCTCGACAAAGAAGGAGAAGATATAATCACTCTCCGGGTGGGTAATCTTTGCACGCATAACCGACTGACCTGCACCTACGCCAAACAGACCTCCGTCATAGATTGCAATCATGGCGTGGTCGGCATCTGTTAAAGGTCGTGTGGCGGTTGTGTCGGCAGGGGTTGTCCACTCCTTGACAAAGTTAGTAATACGGCTAGTTGCAGTATGTGCACGACCACCACCGGCGGCGAAGTAGATGGCTATAGCTACGACGATGAGTAGTACAAACTTAAAAATCTCCATCTTCAGCGCTCGAGCAATGAATATCATCACCAGTCCGATTCCAAAGACCAATAGGGCTGTTGAGTTGTGCGCCTTGATAATTACCATAACCGATGCCACTATAGGCATAAGAATCTTGCAGGTGCCGTTCCAGAGTATGTCAAGTTGTTTTTTACGCTCCTTTTTGTTCCATCTCCATGGGTTTAGAGATGGAATAAGTCGTTGTTTACCAATTGTTGGCTGTGCTTGGTCAAGCATGCGGGCAAGGAGTAGAATTGTAGCCACTTTGAGTAACTCCGACGGCTGAACGGAGAAGCCAAAGTCGTACCAGCGAGCCGCGTCGCCACTCTTTGCACCGAAAAAGTAGACACCCAAGGTGAACAACCAACAGAAAACATATGCATATGGCGCAATACGATAGAGGAACTTTGCCCCCATAAAGTAACACCCCATCATGGTTATCACTGCCAGTAAAATAACCACTAAGTGCTTGGTAAATATTGCATTAGTCTCAGTGCCCATGTGAGCGTAACCCATCTTTGCAACAGACGAGTAGACAACAAGTGCTGAGAGCACAAAGAGTATAGGAATGATAACCATCAACACCTTGTCGGCATTGAAAATTGTCACTTTAGAGAGTATTGAGGGTACTTGCGCTCTGTTGTCTTCCATTGTTACCCTTATTTTTTAAGGTTTGTATTAACCCACTCCTTGAACAGTTCGCCACGCTGGCAGTAGTTCTTAAATAGGTCAAAGCTTGCACATGCAGGAGAGAGTAGCACGCTATCGCCACTCTTTGCCGCTGCAACAGCTGCACGCATAGCGCTGTCAAGGCTGTCAGTAGAGACTATTGTCGGCACAATACCTGCAAAATCGCGCTCTAACTTTGTATTATCCAGACCCATACAGATAAGCGTATGCACCTTTTTACGGGCAAACTCCATAAGTGGGCTATAGTCGTTGCCCTTGTCTGTTCCGCCGGCAATCCATACCACTGGGCGAGTCATACTCTCAAGGGCGTACCATACAGAGTCCACATTTGTTGCCTTGGAGTCGTTGATATACTGCACGCCGTCAATCTCTGCCACTGGTTCAAGTCGGTGTTCAACAGGCGAGAAGTCGTAGATAGATTCAGCCACCTGCTCGGGAGTAACACCTGCGGCAAGTGCTGCCAACGCTGCTGCCATAGCATCGTAGGCGTTATGCAGGCCCTTAATCTGCATCTTCTGAGTCTCTATCTCCACAGAGGCATCGCCTACGCGGGCGGTAAAGCTCTCTCCAGAGAGAAATGCGTCACCTGCACTACTTGCTACGGCGCTCTTTGCCATAAAAGGTAGCTCACGCGAGTGCAGTGGGTGCTTTGTCAGCTCTGCCATGATGGTTTCGTCATCAGCAGAGTAGATAAAGCAGTCGTTGCTCTTCTGATTCTGCACAATACGCATCTTACTATCTACATAGTTCTGGAAACAGTAGTTATAGCGGTCAAGGTGGTCGGGGGTGATGTTCATCAGCACAGCAATGTTGGCCCTAAAGTCAAACATGCCGTCAAGCTGGAAGCTACTCAGCTCAAGAACATACCAGTCGTAGCCTCCCGTTGCAACGCTGTAGGCAAAACTTTCGCCGATATTGCCACCCAGAGCTACGTTAAACCCTGCATCGGCGAGGATTTTATAGATCAGCGAGGTGGTTGTGGTCTTGCCATTGCTGCCTGTGATACATATTGTCTTTGCACCTCCCATATATCGGGCGGCAAACTCCATCTCAGATATTACCGGAATACCCTTCTCACGGATAGCCACAACGATAGGGGCTTTGTCGGGAATACCTGGCGACTTGACAACCTCTGCTGCGTTAAAAATCTTCTCTACTGTATGTCCCCCCTCTTCAAACTCAACGCCCCACTGTTCTAGTCGTGAGCGGTAGAGTGGAGATATTGCTCCAGCATCAGAGAGAAAGACATCGTGGCCCTCTTTTTTTGCCAATATAGCTGTTCCATAACCGCTAATTCCTCCACCGAGAACTACTATACGCTTTTTCATAACTATCGGATTTTAAGGGTTATAAGACTGATTGCTGCAAGGAGTAGCGAGATGATGATAAATCGCATGGTAATCTTGCTCTCAGGAATATTCTGCTTCTGGAAGTGGTGGTGAATTGGTGCCATAAGGAATATGCGGCGACCCTCGCCATACTTGCGTTTTGTATAGGCAAAATAGCGACGTTGGATAATTACAGATAGCGCCTCAACAACAAATATTCCGCACATGATTGGCAACAATAGCTCCTTGCGGATACAGAGTGCAAAGACGGCGATAATGCCACCGATAGCAAGCGAACCGGTATCGCCCATAAATATCTGTGCCGGGAAGGAATTGTACCACAAAAATCCCAGAAGTGCACCAATCATTGCAAGAGCAAAGACCAGAAGCTCTCCGCTGTCGGGAATAAACATAATGTTGAGGTAGTCGGCATAGACGATATGTCCCGACAGATATGCAAGCACACCGAGCACCACAACTATCGGTATCGAGACGCCCGTAAGTAGTCCATCTATACCATCTGTAAGGTTTGCCGCGTTAGATACAGCTGTAACGATAAGTATTGCCATAAGTACATAGACAATCCACGCAACAGTCTGATTTCCACCTGTAAGCCAGCTGTAGTCAAACTCATTCTCCTTAAAGAATGGGATTGTGGTCTGTGTGGTCTTTATATCTTCAAAGCGCTCAACGGTGATGGTGTGGCTATCGTTGCCCTCAACCACATTGCTCTCGCGCACCACAACAGATTCAGAGAAACACATAACCGTTCCCACGATGATTCCCAGACCAATCTGACCGACAACCTTAAATTTACCCTTCAGTCCATCCTTGTTGTGGCGGAAGACCTTGATATAGTCATCCAAAAATCCGATAGCACCACACCAGACGGTAGAGATAACCATCAGCATGATGTAGATGTTGTCTACTCGAGCAAGGAGCAACACAGGGATAAGAATAGCAAGCAGAATGAGTATTCCGCCCATTGTAGGAGTGCCCTTCTTTGCAAGCTGGCCCTCAAGGCCAAGGTCGCGAATCTCCTCGCCAATTTGAAGTTTCTGCAGCTTGCGGATAATTGGCTTACCGATGTATATTACAATCAGCATGGCGATGATAAACGCGGCAACACCTCGGAAGGTAATGTACTGAAACATTCCCGAACCAGGGAGGTCGTAAACTCTGTCAAGGTATCTAAAAAGTGTGTATAGCATATTGTTAATAGTTATCTGTTAAATGTTGAAAACCAATAAATTACTCGCTCTTTGTCATTAAATGGCAACTTCTCGGTGCCGATAATCTGATAGCACTCATGGCCCTTGCCTGCCACCACGATAATATCGCCTGCAGTGCTGAGCATGATAGCTGTCTTTATGGCACTATCGCGGTCGGCAATCTTCATATAGTTATCCGTAACGGAGACTCCTGCCTCCATCTGGCGGAGTATCTGCTCAGGGTCCTCGCTGCGAGGATTGTCAGAGGTAAAGATTGCTCGGTCAGAGAGTTTGACGGCAATCTTTGCCATCTCTGGACGTTTGGTCGTATCGCGCTCACCGCCACAGCCGCAGATAGTGGTTACGCTCTGGTTTTTTGTGCGAATCTCTGCAACTGTTTTAAGGATATTCTCAAGCGCATCTGGCGTATGGGCATAGTCGATAATTGCTATTGTGCCATCTGCTGCACGGACGATATCAAATCTTCCGTCTACCGGAGTAAGCATGCTTAGGCAACGCAACACCTCACTGCGCTCAAAACCCAGCTTTACAGCGGCAGCGTAGACAGTAAGCAAGTTGTAGGCATTAAAACGTCCTAAAAAGCTTACCCAGACATCACTGTTGTCAATTCTGAGAAGCATACCCTCGACAGTGCTCTCTAAAATCTTACAGCAAAAGTCTGCGTGACTTCTAAGTGATAGCGTAAACGATTGAGCAGCGGTGTTCTGAAGCATTACAAGTCCGTTGCGGTCGTCACTATTGACAATGGCGAAACTATCTTTGCTAAGGTTGTCAAAGAATAGCTTTTTTGCGCGGATATACTCAGCAAAGGTCTTGTGATAGTCCAGATGGTCGTGCGTAAGGTTGGTAAATAGTGCGCCCGTGAACTCAATGCCGAAGATACGACGCTGAACAATGGCGTGCGATGAACACTCCATAAAGCAGTATTCGCAACCTCGCTCAACCATCTGAGCAAGCATAGCGTTCAGTCGGATGGTGTCTGGGGTGGTGTGAGTAGAGGTAATCTGCTCATCATCAACCTTATAGACCACCGTAGAGATGAGTCCCGCCTTGTGACCCATAGCGCGAACAAGGTCGTAGAGCAGTGTGGCAATAGTCGTTTTACCATTGGTACCAGTAACGCCGACAACCTTTAGCTTGCGGCTTGGGTTGCCGTAGAAGGCAGCCGCCATGGTTGCCATAGCCATGTCGGTGTCGTCGGTTACAATGTATGTCGTGTTCTGGGTATCTAATTGCTCAGGTAGTCGCTTACATACTATAGCAGTAGCACCCTTTTGCTCTGCGCTGCTGATGTAGTTATGTCCATCTACCACCGTGCCCTCAATGGCAAAGAAGCAACTGCCCTCTGTCACAGTACGAGAGTCAAAGGTTAGATGAGTGACCTCTCGCTCTGTATCGCCATGAATGGTTGTGTAGCTGCCCCCTTTTAGTAGTTTTTCAATATTCATCTTACTCTAATCTTATTCTTATTTTATCACCCCTCTTAAATTGCTCACCGGCAGTAATGCTCTGATATACAACCTTACCACTGCCAGAGAATTGCACCTTCAAACCTCGGCTTTCAAGTAGAAATATTGCATCAGAGAGCCCCATGCCCATAACACTTGGCACAAGGTGGCTGTCGGCAATTGTTGAGTGTATGGTTATGCTGTTTATGCCCGTTGTGGTTGTTCCCCAACCTGTCGGGGTGGTGTAAGCAGTAGCCAGGTCAAAGTGGTTTGCCACGCTACTTATATACTCTATATTTCCACCCTTAACATCTGTTGGTAACTGCTTCACATCGCTGACAATCAGCCTCTCCGCCCACTTTGTCTCGCGGTTGTAGAGATAGGAGGCTATGCGTTGCTGTACAGGTCCTGCTACCGTAGCGCCAAAGACAGAGCCTTTGCCCTTCTTCTTGTAGATGGCTGTGATAAAGGTGTACTGAGGATTGTCGGCTGGTAGATAGGTAACCATAGAGCCGAGGTGATAGCCCTCACCATATCCCACACCCTTCGCCGAGGTTGCTGTGCCGGTTTTGGCACCCACGCGGAAGGTTGTCTGCTCTTCAGAAAAGTAGTTTTTAGCCGTTCCGGTTAGCGCCACCTGCTCCATATACTCACGCACTAGGGCGAGGGTCTGAGGTGTGCAGATTTGAGGGTTAAGCACCTTAACTGGATTTTGAGCAACAATCTTTTTATCTCGCTCTATACGCTCTACAAGTCGAGGTGCGACCATCTTGCCGTTGTTTGCCACAGCATTGTAGAGTGTAAGGGTTTGCATAGGCGTAATCTCAAGGCCATAGCCATAGCTGAGTAGTCCGAGCGTTGAGCCGTACCACTTGCTGCTTCCCGGTTTTGGTAGAAAGACCTTGTTTGGAGCCTTCTCAAGCTCTGTAAGAGCAGGATGACGGTCAAGATATAGGCTGCACAGAGCGCTGTAATACTCCGTTTCACGACCTTGGAAGTTGTCTATCACAGCCTTGAGGAAGTAGACATTTGCAGACTCGGCAAAGGCGGTCTTAAGGTCTATCTGAGGCTTTTTACGTGTGCCGATAGGGTGAGAGTCGGCAACCTCGTTATACTTGCCAACCTTAATCTTTTTGCCATAGCCGGAGTTGTACTTTTTGTCTGGCGACATGTGGGCCTTGTCAAGCAGTATGAGTGTTGTGGCGAGCTTCATAGTAGAGCCGGGCTCCATACGTTGCGCTACGGCGTAGTTTATACCCTCGGTATACTCTCCCTTAGAGTTGCGACGAAGGTTTACCATGGCAAGAATGTCGCCCGTAGCACACTCCATAACCACAGTTGTTCCCCACTCGCCATTCTGCTCACGAAGGCTCTGGCGTAGTGCACGGTCTGCAACATCTTGAAGCTCCATGTCAAGTGTAGTTACAACGTCGTACCCATCAATGGCAGGGATGGTCTTGAGCGTATCGTTCTCAATCTTAGCCTTGAAATTTGGCGCCATATATTGCAGGTAGACCTTGCCATTTTTACCCATAAGGGTGTCGCGATAGGCGTACTCTATGCCGTAAGGATTCTCGACATCTGTTCGACCAATTGTACGTCTTGCCAAATCCCCATGAGGATATATGCGCATGTGTTTTAAGGTGTCAATATAGACCTCGCCCAGCGACTGGTTGAGTATCGGGTAGCGACTTAACTCTGCCCACTCATTTGCATCTACATCGCGGAATAGACGGGTGTATGTATGGCGACGAGTGATTTTGTATACGGGTAGTGTGTCAATATTCTTCTTGCTGCCGAAGAGTTTGCCAAATAGTGAACGCCTATCCTCCACCTTAAAGTTTATCGAGTCACGCCTAATAGCCCTATTGTGGATTCTCTTCATTGTGTCGGCATACCAAGAGTGGCTATGCTGACCAAAGTATTGGCTCAGAAGCTTGCTGAGCGAGTCTACCTGCTCAGTAAAATTATCCTCACGGTCAAAACCGTGGCTCGCCATGTCAAAGAATATCTCTTTACGCTCAACTGTGGTGGCAAGCACAGAGCCGTCACGGGCAAGGATACGCCCATTTTTGGCGTTGATAATCTCGTGTGAGATTAGTCGCTTATGTACCTGCTTGGAGGTTTTGCCGATATTGCTGTCGTAAAATTGGATGTATATCAGGCGGGAGAATATCAACACAATTAGCGCGATAATCACCCACTTGACAATGTTGAGCCTGCTGTGCATCTGGCTCTGCCACCTCTTCTTAAGCTCCTCCATGCTACCTCTGTGTGTTGATTATTGTAACAGGTTCGTGGCAGTCTGTAAGGTCAATGCCTCGCTCAGAGAGTGCCTTGACAATAGCCGAGTGGGTGGTGGCCTTGACTCTCTGCTCCTCTGTGCGCACAGCTCGCTCGCCAAGCAGGCGCACCTGCTCAGAGAGGCGATTCACGCGAATCTCCATGTGGAGCGATGAGAATAGGGTGATGATACTTATCAGCATCAGAAAGGCTATATAGGCGAGATAGTCGTAACCCTTTGATACGGTAGGATTGATGATAATCTCACCAGTAAAGAGGCTGCGAATAAAGTTTGCCACCGCAACAATCGCCTTTTTGAGCTTTGCCGGCATGGTAATAACCACCTGCTCCATCTCTGTCTTGCCAGGGGTGGAGTCGGTGTCAGCAATTGGCTGGCCTTGTGTTGCGGTATCAACACTATCGTCTATATAGTCTGTGTTGCTCATAACTTCTCAGCTACTCTCATCTTTGCCGAACGGGAGCGAGGGTTGGCCTCAATCTCCTCGGCTGTTGGAACAATGGCCTTGCGAGTCACAACGGTCAAAGGCGTTGTGCTTCGGCCAAAGAAGTCCTTTTTAATCTTTCCCTCCGTATTTCCGCTACGGATAAAGTTCTTGACAATTCTATCCTCAAGGGAGTGGTACGAAATCACTACCAATCTACCTCCTGGCTTGAGAACCTTTAGGCTCTGCTCAAGCGCCATCTTAAGTGCCTCCATCTCGCCATTGACTTCTATACGAAGTGCTTGGAAGAGCTTTGTAAGGAACTTTGACTCATCCTTCTTTGGCGTACATGGAGCTACGGCAGCAACAAGCTCGGCAGTAGTCGTAATTGGTTTTACAGCTCTTGCACGGGCAATGCATGCGGCAATTTTCCAGGTAGTATCCAGCTCTCCATACTGCGAGAATATAGTTGCAAGCTGCTCCTCGGTGCGGTTGTTCACCACGTCGGCAGCCGTTTCGCCACCACGTTGATTCATACGCATATCAAGTGGAGCCTCACCACGGAACGAGAAGCCGCGAGGTAGGGCATCAAAGTGGTGTGATGATACACCCAGGTCGGCAAGTATGCCATCTACCTCCGTTACTCCACGCAGTCGCAACGCTGAGCGCAGAAAGCGGAAGTTGCTCTCTACATAGTTAAAACGGCTATCCTCTGGGGCATTGGCTTTGGTGTCTGAATCTTGGTCAAAGCTATAGAGGCGACCATTCTCGCCTAAGCACTCAAGAATACGGCGCGAGTGCCCTCCGCCACCAAAAGTCAGGTCGGCATATACACCATCTGGCTTGATGTCGAGCAGCTCGATAGCCTCTTTGAGCAGTACGGGTGTGTGGTAGTTACTCATTACTCTTTACGAAGTATTACTCGAACAGTGCGTGCATCTATCTGCTTTACGATGTTGCGCTCCGAGAAGGTGTGGGCCTTGAGTGACTGCTCAGTGTGGTTGCGGATAGTGAGCAGCTCAACATCGTTGTTTATTGTTGTATCAAAACCCTCTGCCTGAAGTGCAGTTGCAGCCTCCTCAAGTCGCCAGCTACTCTCGGTGCAGAGGTTAAGATCTACAGCCGAGTTGTGGATAAGGTTTGTCTTGATACGGAATCGCTCCAAAATAGAGAATACAATTGGGAACTTCTCCTCAAGGACAAACGAAAGGTCGCGTGAACGTAGTGTTAGCAGACTCTGGTTGCGCTTAAGGATGATAATTGGAATCTTTACATCCTCAGCGGTGCCGTCAATACGAGTACCTGCAGCCTCCTTGTTGCCAAATGGGCGAACATAGAGCGGGATATTCTTGTTCTGCAGAGGCTTGATGGTCTTTGGGTGGATAATCTGCGCACCGCTATATGCAAGCTCAATAGTATCTACATAGTTCAGCGCGTCAATCTTCTGCGCCTCTGGGAAGATCTTAGGGTCGGCATTAAGAATACCGTCTACATCCTTCCATACGGTCATAGACTCCGCGTCGAGGATATGCGCAACGACAGCTGCCGAGTAGTCAGAGCCCTCGCGACCAAGTGTTGTTGTACTTCCATCGGCTGCCGAGCCAATAAATCCCTGACCGATAAATACGCGAGCCGCAGAGCCTGCCACCTCACGGCGAAGCAGTGGGGTAGACTCCTCAATAAGTACATTGGCATCCTTGTGGCGGAACTGAGTTACAAAGCAGCGGCGCATATCAACCCAGTGGTTAGCAATGCCTGCAAAGTTGAGCCACTCAGAGATGATAGATGTTGAGATAAGCTCACCAAATGCCACCATGCGGTCATAGCGCTCCTCGGCGCGTGATGCGTCGTATGGTACGGTAGTTACAAAGCGATGCAGCTCGCTCAGTAGCGCCTCTACCTGACCTATCTGGCGTGGCTCGCCAAACAAGTCGTCAATAATGGTCTGGTGATATGCAGCAATCTGGTCAATCTTGTTCTGCGCACCCTCAATGTTGCTTGTGCGGTAGAAGTCAAAGACCTCCTCAAGTGCATTGGTGGTCTTGCCCATAGCCGAGACGATGACAAAAAGCTCACTCTGACCGTCGATAATATGCTTTAGATTCCTTACGCCATCGGCATTTTTAACCGATGCACCTCCAAACTTGTAGACTTTCATTATTTGATTTCTCTATATTTCGTGTTAGTATTCTCAAAGATAAATGCGTATACATCTGCCGCCTCCTCAATGCGTTTTGCTGTAGGTTTGCCGGCTCCGTGACCAGCGTTAGTATCTATGCGGATAAGCACCGGAGTCTCACCTGCGTGGCAGTGCTGAAGCGTGGCAGCAAACTTAAACGAGTGCGCAGGAACAACGCGGTCGTCGTGGTCGGCAGTAGTTACGAGTGTTGCAGGGTAAGAGACACCCTCCTTGAGGTTGTGCAGTGGAGAGTACTTGTAGAGGTAGTTAAACTGCTCCTCCTTCTCCGAACTGCCGTACTCTACGACCCAGCCATGACCGATAGTAAAGAGGTGGTAGCGGAGCATATCCATCACGCCAACCGCTGGCAGAGCTACGGCGTAAAGCTCCGGACGCTGTGTCATACAAGCGCCCACAAGCAGACCACCATTTGACCCACCTGCAATGGCGAGCTTCTCTGACGAGGTGTAACCCTGAGCAATCAGATACTCAGCGGCAGCGATAAAGTCATCAAAGACATTCTGCTTATTCTCGAGCATGCCCGCCTTGTGCCATGCCTCGCCATACTCAGTTCCTCCGCGGAGGTTTACTACGCAGTATACACCCCCCTGCTCCATAAACATCGCCGCTGTGGTGCTGAACGATGGGGTGAGGTTTATCTGGAAACCACCATAGCCATAGAGATAGCATGGGTTGTTACCGTCAAGCTCAATGCCCTTCTTGTGCGATACGAACATCGGCACTTGAGTGCCATCTTTGCTTGTGAAGAATATTTGCGAAGTGGTGTACTGCGAACCGTCAAACTTAACGGCTGATGCGTTGTAGAGGGTTGAAACACCAGTCTCTGGGTCGTAGTGGTAGATATTGCCTGGTGTGGTATAGTTTGCCACAGCGTAGTATGTATCCTTATCCTCACGGCGAGAGTCAAAACCTCCTACGCTACCAATAGCTGGTAGCTCAACATTGCGGATGAAGTTACCCTTGCGGTCATACTGCAACACCTTGTTCTGCGCATCAATTAGGTAGAAGGCAAATAGATACTCGCCCACAGTGCCTACACCCTCAAGCGGATGCTCTGTCTGCGGAATAAGGTCGTAACAAACTCTTGTATTGAGGTTTACAGATATTAGGCGATAGTTTGGCGCATCGTTATTTGTCATCACAAGTGCCGTGTCGTCATAACAATCGAGAATCATATAGTCGTAGTCAAAGCCCTCAAATAGGGTCTTAAAGTGCTTCTCGCCCTTACGTTTGTAGAGTAGCTCTGTTCCTGAGGTACCAGCCGAGCCGGTTACAAATAGCCAACGACCATCCTCGCTCTCGCCACCGTGGAAGTAGTGAAGTGGTTGAGTTGGGTCGGCATAGATAAGTGTATCTTCGCTCTGTGATGTGCCTATGCGGTGGTAGTAGACCTTCTGATTGGTGTTCTGAGCAGAATAGAGAGCCTCATCCTCCTTTGGAGCGTCATAGGCGCTGTAGTAGAAACCCTTGCAGTCTGGCGACCAACTTGCTCCAGAGAACTTAACCCACTTGATGTGGTCTGAAAGTAGAGTTTTGTTCTCAGCATCCATAACGAAAATCTCCACCCAGTCGCTACCTGCCGAGGCGAGCGAGTAGGCAAAGAGCTTACCGTCTTTAGAGAATGTGGCGGTGTTGAGCGCAACGGTGCCATCCTCCGACAGAGTGTTAGGGTCGAGGAAGAGCTCCTCCTCGCTGCTTGTCAGGTCACGCTTACGGTAGATTACGCTCTGATTTTGCAGTCCGCTGTTGCGCGAGATGTAGTACCAATCGCCATGCTTTGATGGGGCGCTCTGAGTAGGGTAGTCCCACAGCTGCTCAAGGCGAGCTTTAATTTTCTCGCGTGCAGGTAGGGAGTGTAGATAGTCAAAAGTGACCTTATTCTGCTCTGCCACCCACTGGGCTGTAGCCTCTGAATTGTCGTCCTCAAGCCAACGATATGGATCGGCAACCTCTGTGCCGAAATAGTTGTCTACAACACCCTCGCGTGCTGTAGTTGGATACTCAATACTCCTCTTTAACATACTCTTCAATACTCTTCCGCAACCGTACCCTGCCGCATAGCAAATAGCTATAGCGGTAAAGACTATTGCCAATGTTTTAAGTGCCTTTACCATACTTATATAAATAATTTGCGTACAAAGATACAAAAACTCTTTGCATAACGTTTAAGAAATGGCAACTTTTTTGTACCTTTGGAAAAATTTCTAAAACTTTGTTTTATTATGACAGAATTGAAAAATATTATAGAGGCGGCGTGGGAGAATCGCGAGCTACTCAATGATGAGGCTACTCGTAGTGCTATACGCGCTGTTGTTGAGGCGGTTGATAAGGGTCAGCTTCGCTGTGCCGAGCCTATTGATATTGAGAAGAGTGAGTGGCAGGTGAACGAGTGGGTTAAGAAGGCGATAATCCTCTACTTCCCAATCCAGAAGATGAGAACTATGCGTGCTGGCGAGCTTGAATGGTATGATAAGATGGAGCTCAAGCACAACTATCACGACCTTGGCGTAAGAGTCGTTCCGCATGGTATTGCCCGCTATGGCGCATATATCGCTCCTGGCGCTGTTATGATGCCGTCGTATGTAAATATCGGCGCCTATGTTGATAGTGGAACTATGGTTGATACTTGGGCTACAGTCGGCTCGTGCGCTCAGATTGGTAAGAATGTACACCTCAGTGGTGGCGTAGGAATTGGCGGTGTGCTGGAGCCTGTTCAGGCTGCACCAGTAATTATCGAAGATAACTGCTTTATCGGCTCGCGCGCTATCGTTGTTGAGGGTGCGCATATCTGTCGCGAGGCTGTGCTTGGCTCAAATGTGGTGATTACCGGCTCTACGCATATTATTGATGTAACAGGCAGTGAGCCAAAGACTTATAAAGGTTATGTTCCTGCTCGCTCAATCGTTATACCGGGAACCTATCCAAAGCAGTTCCCTGCAGGAGTTTACAATGTCTCTTGCGCCCTTATTATCGGTCAGCGCAAGGAGTCTACGGATAAGAAGACAACACTGAATGATGCTCTTCGTGATTTTGGTGTAAGTGTATAGCGGATTATGATTTATCACTTCGATACCACCACTTCAACCAATGATGTCGCTCGTGGTGCAGAGTATTACGATGGGGATATTGTATGGGCAGATTTTCAGACTGCAGGGCGCGGTCAGCGGGGGCATACGTGGGAGAGTCGCACGGGTGAAAATCTTACATTTTCAGTAGTGCTTGAGCCTAAGTTTTTGCCCGTCAAAGAGCAGTTTATGCTTCTTGAGGCGGTGGCGCTCTCGCTTAAGGATTTCTTTGCTCTGCAGGGGGTCGAAACAGCGGTTAAGTGGACAAACGATATCTATGTTGGTGACAGCAAGGCGGTAGGTATTCTTATCGAGCATGCATATCGTGGAGATAGCCTTGCCAGAACTGTAGTTGGCATCGGTATAAATGTCAATCAGACGGAGTTCTCTGCAGATATTCCAAACCCAATCTCTCTTAGCATGCTTACGGGTCAAAAGTATGACCTTAACTCGTTGTTGTTCAGCTTTGAACGTTGTTTGTTAGAGCGCTATCGTCAGCTCCGCGAGGGGGAGTGGAGTAGGTTACAAAATGACTACCATAGTTCCCTCTATCGTCTTAATGAGTGGCATACATATGCCCTGCCTGATGGTACACGCTTTGAGGGTGCAATTCGGGGTGTGCAATCAACGGGAGAATTGGTTGTAGAGCAGAGAGATGGAACAAAAAATGGCTATCTTTTCAAAGAAATTGAGTTTGTTATTGCAAAGAATTGAAAAAAATGTTACATTTGTACGATAAAAGTGCAAATACCTAAAACAAACTATAAACTATGGCTAATATTCCTGTTGAATTGAAGTACTCTAATGACCATGAGTGGTGTCGTGTAGAGGGCGAGTATGCCTATGTGGGCATTACCGATTTTGCTCAGAGCGAGCTTGGTGATATCGTATTTGTAGACATTCAGACCGAGGGCGAGACCCTTGCTGCAGGCGATGTTTTCGGAACTATCGAGGCAGTGAAGACCGTATCTGACGCTTTCCTCCCTGTCTCTGGCGTTGTAGAGGAGGTAAACCCTGCTATTGATGCAGACCCGGCTCTTGTAAACAGCGATCCATATGGTGAGGGTTGGATGGTTAAGGTTAAGATGTCTGATCCTGCAGAGGTAGATGCTCTCCTTTCAGCAGAGCAGTATGCAGCTCTTATTGAGAAATAATCAACATTAAGTTATATTAAACAAACAAAAAACTATGTCAAAAGTTACAGTTATCGGCGCAGGTGCAGTAGGTGCAACTTGTGCAAATGTATTGGCTTGCCGCGGCGTTGCAAGCGAGGTTGTTCTGGTTGATATTAAGGACGGTCTTTCAGAGGGTAAGATGCTGGATATGTTCCAGGCTGCTGCTACTCAGGGCTACAAGACTAAGCTCGTAGGCGTTACAGCTACTGACGCAGAGGGTTACAAGCCAACTGCAAACTCTGATGTTATCGTTGTTACATCTGGTATCCCACGTAAGCCAGGTATGACTCGTGAGGAGCTTATCGGTATCAACGCAGGTATCGTTAAGGGTGTTGTTGGTAACGCTCTTAAGTGGTCTCCAAAGGCTATCGTTGTTGTTATCTCTAACCCTATGGATACAATGACTTACCTTGCACTCAAGGCTACTGGTCTTAAGAAGAACCGCATTATCGGTATGGGTGGTGCTCTTGACTCATCACGCTTCCGTTGCTACCTCTCTAAGGCTACAGGCGTAGGTATTCAGGATATCGACGGTATGGTTATCGGTGGTCACGGTGACACTACTATGGTGCCTCTCACATCTAAGGCTACAATTAAGGGAGTTCCTGCTTCTCAGTTCCTTTCAAAGAAGAAGCTCGAGCAGGTTGCTGCTGACACAATGGTTGGTGGTGCTACTCTTACAGGCCTTCTTGGCACATCTGCATGGTATGCTCCAGGTTCTGCTGGCGCTTATGTTGTTGACGCTATTATCAACGACACTAAGGCTATCGTTCCTTGCTCAGTTCTTCTCGAGGGTGAGTATGGCCAGGAGGATATCTGCCTTGGCGTACCAGTAGTACTCGGTAAGAAGGGTATTGAGAAGATCGTTAAGGTTGAGCTCACTAAGGAGGAGAAGGCTAAGTTCGACGCAGCTGCAGACGCAGTACGTAAGGTGAATGGTGCTCTTTACGAGATCGGCGCCCTCTAAAATCTGATTTAATGCGGTATTTACTGCCGCTAATGATAAATGCCTGCTGGGCTGTACTACTTGGTACTATCCTGCGCAGGCATTTTTCATTGAGCGTTGTAAATCCTCGCCTAAAATCAGATTTTTTTGTGAGTTAATACTCCACAATAATTCCGCCGCCGAGAAGTGTGTCGCCGCGGTAAAAGGCTGCGGCCTGTCCTGGAGCAATAGCTGTAAGTGGCTCATGCAGAGTAACCTTTAGGGTATTATCTGGCTGCCGAGTTACAGTGCAACGGTTGGCCTGTTTGCGGTAGCGGATTTTTACAATGACATCATCTCTGTCTAACAGTAGAGTAGGGTTGGTAATGTTCCAATCCTTCAAATAGAACTCTGTCCGCTCCAGCGAATGCAGGTCGCCAAGCACAACTTTATTCTCCGCAGGGATGATCTCTTTTACAAACACCGCCTGATTTAGGTCGATGCCTAGGCCTCGTCTTTGGCCGATAGTATAGAAGGGAAAACCCTCATGATAGGCGATAAAATTACCATCAGTATCATAGAACTTGCCCCTTTGGATAGATTCTGCAGTAACGTTGTTTCTCAGAAATGTTCGGTAGTCCATTGGACAGAAGCAGACGCCAAGGCTATCTCTCTTCTTTGCCACCTTCAGAAATCCTCGCTCCATGGCAATCTCTCTGACGCGCTCTTTTGTTAGCTCGCCCATTGGTAGCAGCATCCTCTCCATAATATCTTGAGGTAGTCCCCACAAGAAGAAGGATTGGTTTTTATCCTCATCAACGCCGTTGGTGATATGCCAGAAGTTATCTATCTTTTGCTTCTGCACATAGTGCCCTGTGGCTATATAGTAAATTCCCAATTTATCAGCAAGTTGGCGGAGCAATGGCCACTTTAAGTAGTTGTTACACAGAGTGCATGGCACTGGAGTATGACCATCCATATACTCGCCTATAAAGTAGTCGATAATAGTTGTTTTGAAGAGCTCTCGCTGGTCGGATATGATATGCTCAATACCTAGACGACGGCACAACTCCTGCGCGTCATCAAGATATTCTGTATTCTCATCCTTTTCAAAAAAGCGGAAAGAGACACCCGTAACCTCATACCCTGCATCTTGCAGAAGTAGGGCTGCCACAGAGCTGTCTGTGCCTCCGCTCATTCCGAGTAAAACTCTACTATTTGGTTTCATAGCCTAATCACTGCCTGTTGTTAAAAAATAGGACTACCGTGCAGTAGTCCTATAAAACAATCACCATACTTACCTCTCCACTTGATGTTACTTCTGGCGGAAGTATATCTGGATAGGCACACCCGAGAAGTCGTACTGCTCGCGGATGTGGTTCTCAAGGAAGCGGCGGTAGTTCTCGCGGATATACTGTGGCAGGTTGCAGAAGAATGCGAACTGCGGAGTAGGTGTCGGCAGCTGCATAGCGTACTTGATGCGGATATACTTACCCTTTACTGTTGGTGGTGGGGTAGCCTCGATAATTGGCAGTATAAAGTCGTTCAGCTCAGATGTTGGAATACGACGTGAGCGTGAGTTGCATACGCGGATAGCGGTCTGCAGTACGTCAAGGATACGCTGCTTGTGGAGTGCCGAGGTAAAGATGATTGGAATGTCGCTAAATGGAGCGAGCTTCTTCTCAAGGAACTCCTTCCACTCCTTCATTGTGTTGTTCTCCTTCTCAATAAGGTCCCACTTGTTCACAACAATAACACATCCCTTGCGGTTGCGGACAATGAGGTTGTGGATATTTAGGTCCTGAGACTCAATGCCCTGCTGTGCGTCGAGCATAAGGATGCAGACATCCGAAGCCTCAATAGCTCGGATAGAACGCATAACAGAGTAGAATTCAAGGTCCTCCATGGTCTTGCCCTTCTTGCGCATACCTGCGGTATCAACAAGATAGAAGTCCATGCCATACTTGTTGTAGCGTGTGTGGATTGAGTCACGAGTAGTGCCTGCGATGTTGGTTACAATATTGCGCTCCTGGCCAAGCAGTGCATTGGTCATAGATGACTTACCAACATTTGGACGACCTACGATAGTGATGCGAGGAAGGTCCTCAAGCTCATTTGCAGAGCAATCCTCAGGAAGAAGCTTGAGAATCTCGTCCATAAGTTCGCCCGTACCGCTACCAGACATTGAACTGATGCAGAATGGGTCGCCAAGGCCGAGTGTATAGAACTCGTGTGAGTTGTAGATAAGCTCGTAGTTATCAACCTTGTTGCAGACAAGAATCACACGCTTCTTTGCGCGGCGCAGAATCTCAGCCATCATCATATCGAGGTCAGTAACGCCTGTACCCACCTCTACAAGGAAGAGAATAACATCTGCCTCCTCAATGGCGAGCAACACCTGACGGCGAATCTCGTCCTCAAAAACATCCTCGCTATTTACGGTGTAACCACCTGTGTCAATAATTGAGAACTCACGACCAGACCAGTCTGTCTTACCATAGTGACGGTCACGTGTTGTGCCCGCAGTAGCATCGACAATAGCCTGACGCTGACCTACAAGACGGTTGAAGAGTGTACTTTTGCCCACATTTGGACGGCCAACAATTGCAACAAGACTCATAATATGCTCTATTTTATATTTTTATCATCAATTTCGGTGCAAAGGTAGTGAAAAGCATTGGGAGAACAAAATTTTTGGCAATATTGATACCTATTTATATGGCTGTTTAATAAAAAATTATTATTTTTGGAGTGATTATGAGAAGATGTATAGTTATACTTGTGGCGTTGCTGATTGGGGCAACGGCGTATGCTGGAGGTGGTGTGCCGGGCATAAGGACCGAGTGGGGTGTTGTGGCAGGAGTGCATCATCCGCTGGCGAGGTTTGACATGGGCGATTCTTCGGCATCGTTAAAGGCGCAGACAGGTTTTGTTGCCGGTATTCATATGGGGCTTAGGCTTGTGGGTATACTTGGCATTCAGCCAGAGATTCTCTACTCATACAACAAGATTGCCCTGACGGATGAGAAGCAGAAATTTAAGTCCGATATAAAGTGTAATACGGTGCAGGTGCCTCTGCTTGTGTCACTTAAGGCGGTCCTTGTGAGGTTTAATGTGGGCCCGGTATTTACGCTAATGGACAACCCGACATATCTTGACCGTAAGGGCGAGAAGGTGATGTTTGGCCGTCTCTATCCGACCGTATCTTATAGTGCAGGTGTAAGCGTGTGTCTGTTTAATAGATTGCTTGTTGATGCGCGTGTGGGTGGAGGATTTAAGGCGATGGAGAACTGCCTTTCGTATGATATTAGTATGGAGGGTGAGTATATAAAGACAACAATGTTTAATGCACAACTAAAAGTGGGAATACTATTCTAATGATAGAGACAGAGGGTAAAACAATTTCGGTAGAGAATATAGATACCAGGGAGCTGTATGGTGCCAAGAATGTCTATCTTGAGCAGATAAAGGCTCTGCATCCAAAGCTGAAGATTATTGCACGCGGACATACGCTTAAGGTGCTCGGTGCCAAGGGCGATATAGAGCGTTTTGAGCGTCGTATGCAGTCGCTCATTGACTACTACGACCGCTATGGACATATCTCCAAAGAGGTTGTAGATCAATCTTTTGCTGCAGGTTTTACTACGGGCGATGCGCCAACAGAGAGCAGTAGCGCAACTGCTCGAGATAGCGAGGTTATTGTCTACGGCAATAATGGTGTGGTAGTAAAGGCTCGCACCGAAAATCAGCGCAAGCTGGTCAATCTCTACGACAAGTGCGACCTGATTTTTGCAACAGGTCCTGCGGGAACAGGTAAGACGTATACAGCTATCGCATTGGCAGTGAGGGCACTACGTGAGCGTCAAGTGCGCCGTGTGATACTTACCCGACCGGCTGTTGAGGCGGGTGAGAAGCTCGGTTTTCTACCAGGAGATATGAAGGAGAAGCTCGACCCATATTTGCAGCCGTTGTATGATGCGCTGAACGATATGATTCCGCCACTGAAGTTGCAGAAGTTTATGGAGGATGGCACTGTGCAGATTGCTCCGCTTGCATATATGCGTGGTCGTACGCTTGATAACGCCTTTGTGATTCTTGATGAGGCGCAGAATACTACCCGCTCGCAGATAAAGATGTTCCTTACGCGCATGGGTCGCAATGCAAAGTTTATCGTTACGGGCGATGTTACGCAGGTAGACCTTCCGCATAAGTCAGACAGCGGACTTGTGCGCGCAATGAACACGGTGAAGGATATTCCGGGCATTGGCTTTGTAGAGTTTGACCGTTCGGATATTGTGCGCCATGAGCTTGTAAAGCATATTGTAGACGCCTTTGACCGTCAGGATAAGATTGAGGAGCAGCGTCGTCGTGAGGCGCGTGAGCAACGAGAGAGTGAGAATAAACAATAAACTTAAAACTATACAATAATGAACAAAGATTTTAGTGCGCTTAAGCCGGCGCTTGTTTGGAAACATTTTGCGGCTATTTGTAACATTCCGCACCCTTCTCACCACGAGGAGAAGATTCGTCAGTATGTAGTAGATTTTGCTCAGGCTCAGGGTCTTGAATATTGTGTTGATGAGGCAAATAACGTCTATGTGCGTAAGGCTGCTACCCCTGGTATGGAGAATCGTAAGGGTATCGTTATTCAAGCTCACCTTGATATGGTGCCACAGAAGAATAACGACAAGGTTTTTGACTTTGAGAACGATGCTATTGAGGCATATATTGATGGCGAGTGGGTGACTGCTAATGGTACAACTCTTGGTGCTGATAATGGTATCGGTGCGGCTGCTATCCTTGCAATTCTTGAGGATAAGACGCTTGTTCACGGTCCTGTTGAGGCGCTCTTTACAGCTACTGAGGAGACAGGTATGGATGGTGCTTTTGGTCTTAAGGGTGGTCTGTTGCAGGGTGATATTCTGCTCAACCTTGACTCTGAGACCGAGGGCGAGTTGTATGTAGGTTGTGCAGGTGGTCTGGATGCAAATATTACACTGCCTTATACTGCCGAGACAGCTCCTGCGGGTTATGCAGCTTATGTTGTTGAGGTTAAGGGTCTTAAGGGTGGTCACTCTGGTATTCAGATTGGCTATCAGAGAGCAAATGCTAACCGCGAGTTGTTCCGTCTGCTGAACCATACAGCTTGCGATGTTTGCCTGGCAAGTGTAGATGGTGGTGGATTGCGTAACGCTATTCCGCGCGAGGCTACGGCTGTTGTTCTTGTGGCTAATGGCGATGCGGCTGCTTTTGAGGCAGAGGTTGCTGCGTTTGAGAAGACACTTATCGCCGAGTTTGCAAATATCGAGGATAGCATATCTGTGAAGGCCACACCTACAGCCATGCCAGAGCAGGTTATCCCTGCTGAGGTTGCAACAAAGCTCGCTAAGGCTGTTATCGGCGCGCCAAATGGTGTTGTAAAGATGTCTGTAGAGATGGAGGGTCTTGTGCAGACCTCATCTAACCTTGCGCGTGTAGTGAGCAATGGCGAGTGTGTTAAGATTCAGTGTCTGCTCCGTAGCTCGGTAAATAGCGAGAAGCATGCACTTGGCGAGGCTATTAAGGGCGTCTTTGAGCTTGCTGGTGCTACTGTTGAGCTCTCGGGTGACTATGACGGCTGGAAGCCAAACATGGAGTCGCCAATTCTGCACACTATGCTCGCATCTTACGAGTCACTCTATGGTGTTAAGCCGGCTGTGATGGCTATTCACGCAGGTCTTGAGTGCGGTATTATTGGTGGTAAATACGAGGGGTTGGATATGATTTCATTTGGACCGACCATCTGCTACCCTCACTCTCCAGATGAGAAGGTTGAGATTGCTTCGGTAGAGAAGTTCTACTCATTCCTGCTCCATACGCTTGCAAACGCTCCACTGAAGTAGTATGGTTGCCGACCAGATAAATACTGACCACTGGTTTGCCATCGTAAACCCAACGGCAGGTTCGGGTCTTGGACTTACGGACTACCCGCAGATAGCAAAACTGCTTAGAGATAACAATATCTACCACGATGCTGTCTTTACAGAACATAAGTGTCACGCTACGGAGCTGGCAGTGGAGGCTGTAAATAAGGGTTATCGCAAGATTATCATTGTCGGTGGTGATGGTACGCTCAATGAGGTGGTCAATGGACTCTTTATCCAGCAGCAGTGCCAGCCTAAGGAGGTGAGCCTTGCAGTTATAGCTGTTGGAACGGGTAATGACTGGGTGCGAACCTTTGGCATTGCATCACACTACTCCGAGGCTATACGAGCTATTAAGGAGGGTAAGACCTTTCTCCAAGATGTGGGTGCTGTGACATATACAGAGTCAAAATATCGCCAGACCCGCTACATGGCAAATGTGGCAGGCTTGGGCTTTGACTCATTTGTCATATCAATCTTTAACCATTGGAAGGCACAGGGCTTTAAGGGCCGCTGGCTATACTACGCAAGCATCCTGAAGGCATACTTTAGCTATAAGGCGTCGGGCGTAAAGATTGTGGTGGATGGTAAGGAGATATTCAACAATCTGATTTTTAGCATCGCCGTAGGTATCTGTAAGTACAACGGTGGAGGTGTGCAGCAGCTACCTAAAGCGGTTGCTGATGATGGACTGCTCGATATAACCCTTATCAAGCCGTTGCATTGGTGGCACATTGTCTTCCGTCTGCGCCGCCTCTTTAATGGTGGAATATACTCTATCGGTCACGTTAAGCATGCGCAGGGCAAGCATATAAGTATCACCTCTGCACCTCCTATAACTCTTGAGTGCGATGGCGAGATGATGGGTGAGACACCTATAGATATAGAGATTGTTCCAAGAGCTATCCGCGTAGTGGTAACTAAGGAGTTTTTATCTAAGTAGCCGCTGTAATATAAAAAATCCACCTATGACCCTCATAGGTGGATTTTTTTGTGCGATAACCATTAGAAGTGGCTAACTGAAGAGCCAACAATAGCCGAGAGTAGGTTGTTTGCAGCCGAAGAGGCGCCGATGCGGAAGAGCTCTGTTGTAAGCCACTCCTGACCCAAAATCTGCTCTACGATGGTGTAGTAGAGAGCTGCATCCTGTGGACTCTTAACGCCACCAGCAGCCTTGAAGCCAACCTTGCGACCTGTTTTGTCATAATAGTCTTTGATAGCTTGGCACATCACAACTGCAGCCTCAGGTGTTGCAGCAACGTCAATCTTGCCGGTAGAGGTCTTGATAAAGTCTGCACCTGCAGCCATAGATATTAACGACGCCTTGCGGATAAGCTCAGGGGTTTTGAGCGCTCCAGTCTCAAGGATAACCTTCAGCACAACATCGTCATCCATCTCAGAGCGTATCATCTCCACCTCATTTGCCGCCTCGTCGTATGCGCCAGTGAGCATCTTGCCGACATTAAGTACGATATCTACCTCGTCGGCACCATTCTCAACAGCCATAGCCACCTCGAGCATCTTAACCTCAAGGAATGTCTGCGAAGATGGGAAACCGCCTGCGACACTTGTAATTCGCATCGGTGTGCCATCAATAGCCAAGCCTACAGTCTCCACAAATGAAGGGTATACGCAGATAGAGGCTACATTCTCAATCTCCGGATAGGCCTTGTAGAAATCTACGGCGCGATTGGCAAACTCTGTAACTGACTCCACAGAGTCGTTGCAGGTGAGTGTTGTAAGGTCAACAGCTGAGAGGCAGAACTTATAGACCTCTGTATTCTCGTTCTTTGACTGTGCAGCCTTTGCTGCTGCCACCTGCTCAGCCACCTGCTCTACGGTTGCAGCAGGGGCATACTGATTTAGGATGTTACTATACTCCATAGTTATACTATTTTATTCTATATTTCTTACTCTTTTTTCCCACTCCCATGCAGACTGAAGTGTCTGCTCAAGGCTTCGCTCTGCTCTCCAACCTAGCTCCTTATTTGCAAGGGTGGTGTCTGCCCAAACTGCCACCACATCACCTGCACGACGAGGGGCTACCTTGTAATTGAGCTTAAGGTTGTTCACACGCTCAAAGGTCTTTACCAACTCAAAGACCGAGACTGCACGACCAGTGCCGACGTTGAAAATCTCGTAGCCACACTGGTTCTTGCCCTCAACCATGCGGTTTATTGCTGCCACGTGAGCCTTGGCAAGGTCTACAATGTCGATATAATCTCGTAGACAACTACCATCCTCAGTAGGGTAGTCATCGCCAAAAATTGATAGACACTCGCGCACGCCTGCAGCGGTCTGTGTGATATAAGGCACAAGATTTTGTGGCACTCCGCGCGGAAGTTCGCCAATAAGAGCCGATGGGTGGGCGCCAATAGGGTTAAAATATCGCAGTGCTATACCCTTAATCTCAGGATATGCGGCAGTAGCGTCACGCAGAATATCCTCACACATCTGCTTGGTATTTCCATAGGCGCTCGTTGCCGGCTTACGCTCTGTAGCCTCTGTCACAGGCAACTCCTCTGCCTCACCATAGACAGTGGCTGAGGATGAAAAGACAATATTATGCCTTCCATACTCACGCATAAGGTCTATCACATTGATGAACGAGAGTAGGTTGTTGCAGTAGTACTTCATTGGGTCGGCAACAGACTCGCCCACAGCTTTGAAGGCCGCAAAGTGAATCACCGAGTCGAAGTCGTACTGCTCAAAAACCTGAGCAAAAGCCTGCTTGTCGCAACAGTCTACATTGATAAATGGCACATCTACACCGGTAATTGCACGCACACCCTCAATGCCTGACATGTCAGAATTTGAGAGATTATCCGCCACAACCACATCATATCCCGCAGCAATAAGCTCTACGGCAGTATGTGAACCTATATATCCGGCACCGCCAGAGACAAGGACAGATTTTTTATTCATCATCAAAAAAATATGTAGTTCGGTACAAATATACAAAAAAAATCAATACCTTTGTTATAATGAAGTATATTTCAACTTCTATACAATTAACAAAGTTAGTATTATGAGCAACATTATCATTGCGGAGCACATCACCAAACGTTTTACAGAGCATACGGCCCTGGATGACGTGTCGGTGGCTATTCCGACCGGTTCGGTCTATGGCCTGTTGGGTCCAAATGGCGCAGGTAAGACCACCCTTATTAGAGTAATCAATCGCATCACTGTGCCCGATGAGGGTTGTGTACTCTTTGAGGGCAAACCAATCACACAGCAAGATATATACCGAATTGGTTATCTGCCTGAGGAGCGAGGACTCTACAAGAAGATGAAGGTGGGCGAGCACGCTATCTTTCTTGCGCGTCTGAAAGGTCTGTCACGTCATGAGGCCCTTGTACGCCTAAAGGAGTGGTTCACACGCTTCGGTATTGAGGATTGGTGGAACAAGAGGGTTGAGGATTTGTCAAAGGGTATGGCGCAGAAGGTGCAGTTTATCGTCACTGTGCTTCACGAACCTAAGTTGCTGATTTTTGATGAGCCATTCTCGGGCTTTGACCCTATTAACGCCAATCTGCTCAAGGAGGAGATTCTCCGACTTAGGGACAAAGGCGCAACAGTTATCTTCTCTACTCACAATATGTCGAGCGTTGAGGAGATTTGCGACCATATTACGTTGATTAACAAGTCAAAAAATATCCTTTCGGGTCGTGTGGATGATATTCGCCGTAGCTACGGAGATAATATCTTTGCTGTTCAGTATCGTGGCGAGCAGGATGTACTTCAGCCGCTGGGAGAGGTGTGTAGCGTGCTTGAGAGAGAGTATGATAGAATTTCGGGAATCACCTCGGCAAAGATTCATATTGAGCACAATAGCGATGTGCGCAGTGTGATTGCAGCCGTAAACGAGGCGGTAGAGTTGCGTAGCTTTACCGAGATTATTCCGAGTATGAACAATATCTTTATCCGCGCCGTAGAGGAGCGTTAAATGAGTATGGCTATGAGAAATATTGGTCTAATTATAATGCGCGAATTTAAGGAGCGCGTATACAAAAAGTCGTTTATCATCACAACGCTGCTTATGCCATTGTTGCTGGCACTTGTGAGCGTGGCGCCAACACTGATAATGCTATTTGCAAAAGGCGACACAAAGCAGATTTCGGTAATTGATAACAGCGGCATTGTTGCCTCTCGCCTCGAGAGCAATGAGGAGGTTAATTTTGTCATTCTTGAGGGTGGCGATTTGCAGCAGGAGTTGAAAAGTTCGCTTGAGAAAGAGGAGTTTGGAGTGCTATACATTGGTCAGGATATTGTGGAAAATCCAAACAATATTCAGCTATATACCAATGCCTCATCTTCTATGCTTTTGGAGGATAATATTGCTGACCAGGTAGAGCAAATTATTAAGAATGAGCGACTTAAACAGTATAATCTTGAGAATCTACAGCAGATACTTGACAAGGTGGAGGTGGATATTACCCTCTCTACATTCCGCAATGGTGATGATGAGCAGAGTTCAGCCTCTTCATCTTTTGCATCAAGTATGATGGGATTTGTGCTAGGATTTGTGCTCTACTTCTTCCTTGTTATCTATGGCTCGATTGTTATGCAGAGCATTATTGAGGAGAAGAACTCTCGTATCCTTGAGGTGCTTGTCTCTACTGTCCGCCCATTTGATATGATGATGGGTAAGATTCTAGGTGTGGCAGCCGTAGCAGCTACACAGATAGTGGTTTGGGGCGTGCTTATTATCGCTATGAGTGCATTTTTGATTCCTGCAGTTCTTCCAGATGATATTATGTCAAGCGTGGAGGCTATGCAGTCGGGTGCCGATGTGACAGCAATGGCTGCCAGCGGCATTGATACAGGTATGGTTACCGCTATGGCATCTATGATGGATACTGGCTACATCGCTCAGATAGTCGGTCTGCTACTGCTATTTATGGTTGGTGGATTTCTGCTCTATGCGGCTATGTATGCTGCCGTTGGTGCAAGTGTGGATGAGGTACAGGATGCGCAGCAGCTTACAACCCCGATAATGTTGCCAATTATCCTTGCCTTCCTAATCCTTACAATGGTTATGAACGACCCAAATAGTCCGATTGTTGTCTGGTGCTCTATGATTCCGTTCACCTCGCCAATTGTTATGATGGGTCGCATTCCAAGCGGTATTCCAACCTGGGAGATTATCCTCTCGCTTGTGTTGCTATACTCAACTTTTGTTGTTATGGTATGGGTGGCTGGAAAAATCTACCGTGTCGGTATCTTTATGCACGGCAAGAAGCCGTCGTTTAAGGATTTGTATCGTTGGCTTAAATATTAATTTTGTTGTGAATAGGTAGCGTTGCTACCACTAATACAAATGCCTGCTAGGAGAACTATCCTAAAGCAGGCATTTTTTATTTAGCGTGGTAGCACAACCTTTTGACGTGCGCTATTGGGAGTGGCTAAAATCGTTTTAGGATGGCGTAGATTTCAAATGCAAAACCGGCGATGACCACGATAGGGGCGAGGGTTATGCGGCGGAATGAGAAGATATTTTGATTGAACTCTTCAGCTGTTGCGGCATCTCCGCCGGCCATAAGGACAAAGCCGAGGATTATTATTACTACTCCGATGGCAATGAGGAGGTAGTTTTTCATTGTTAGCGGCATCTTATTATCATTTTCGTTGCTCAGCTTGTTAAACCATTTCATATTAGTACATGTGTATTTTGTTAGATCTCATATTGACAAATTTATTTACTGTAAAGAGCGTGAAGAGCACAGCCACCACAACTCCGCTGGCAACCATTATCGCTGCGATGATTGCAATAAGCTCTACCTGTTCTATTGCACCAAGTTCTGGTAGTGTGTGGTCGATGCAAAAGAGTGTGAGGGCGAAGAGAAGCGTCGCTAATATGCCCGCTATTGCCCCCTGTAGTGCGCTACGACCCAGGAATGGCTTGATGATGAACCATTTTGTGGCCCCGACAAGTTTCATAGTATTTATAGCTTCACGGCGAGAGTAGATGCTTAGACGAATGGTGTTGTTCAGCAGTACTACTGAGATTAGCAGCATTGCACCACCGAAGAGCAGCAGTAGAAACTGCATGGTGTCGAGCACAGAGTGTACCTGTTCAACCATATCTTCGGGATAGGATATGTGTGCCACCTCCGGCATTGCAGTTAGCTGCTCGACGAAGGCTGTTAGGGCTTCAGAATCAGCTGCCTCGGCAGATAGTGTTACGTCAAAACTATCAGGCAAAGGGTTCTTGCCCATAAGGCTCTCAACATCCACATCAAAGGCGTGGCGGAAGGCCGGGTCGGCGAGTTTCTGATCCTTAGATACAAACTCTACCTTTGCAACCATCTTATTTGCAGCTATGGTATTGCTCAGGCTATCGCGCTCAGCTACTGAGATATCATCATCAATCTCCACGAGCATAACCACTCCCTCGCGAACCCCTTGGGCAGAACGGAAGATTGAAATCATAGCATAAGATATACTGCCCAGCAAAAAGAGTACCAGGGCAATGCTTATAGTTGCTACGGAGTATGAGCGTAGTATTTTACTCTTTGTCGGTCTATTCTTCATCCTTTTTTCTCTTATTATATATTAACGCACCGATAATTGAAAGTATTACAAGTATCGAACAAATAGCGGTAATGCTCTGAGTAAGAGCCCAATATGGGGCGCGGAAACTCCACTCTATAGTGTGTTCGCCCGCTGGTAGTGCCATGCCGCGGAGTATATAGTCTACGCGAATAGCCTCGGCAGCCTTGCCGTCAATAGTTGCGCTCCAACCCTTGTCGTAGAATATCTCTGAGAAGACTGCAAAGACCTCTTCGGGCGCATTGTAATGGTAGACAAGACGATTTGGCGCATACTCAGTAAGGGCGATATTACCCTCTGTAGAGTATGCTGTCTGCTCTGGTAGGTCGCGCTCTGCAACTACAGCGGTGGAGGCGAGGTCTACAAGTCCAAGGGATTGAATCTCCTCAGCAGCACCACGGACACCAAGCACAGAATCTACAAACCACGCTGCTCCCAGAGCTGTCGGGCGTACGATTACCTCGCCATCAGCAGAGATGATATACTTTGTGTTGAGCATATCAAGCACCCCCTCGTGAGGTAGCTCTGTAGGCAGGTAGTAGTCGATAATATCCTGATAACGAGAGAGTTTAGCACCGTGATAGCCACCCACAGAGCGGTGAAACATAGATGTTGTTGCATCGTTAAATGGTGATACGGAGAGGTTGAAAACTCTATAGTCTGGCTCCTTGTCTGCCATGATAGCCTTGTCTGCCTCTGTGGCGACGATTTTACCCTTGCGTGGTGCGACAAAGTCGTCGTAGCTAAGGTATCGGAACGCTACGGGCATCATGTCGGCAATAACAAGCAGGGCGAGAGCTGCAATTGCATAGCTCTTTTTGAGTTTGCCATACGCCACAAGTGCAACTACCGCAGCAGCTAAGAGTACAAAGATTAGCGAGCGAAGAGAGTCGGCACTCATCATCTGCTCACGCTCTTGAGCTATGGCTCCGGCAAGCGACCAACCAATCTCCTCGTGCAACCCCTGCTTAACAAGCTCTTCGGCACCACCACCATTAAATATCTGCTCAAAGCGGCTGCTTATACGCATTGCGGTCTGCTCCTCTCCAAAGTCAAAGAAGAAGTTGCCGGCAATGGTAAAGAGTAGCAATATCGTAGCTGTTGCACCGCCGCACCAGAGTAGAGCTTTGCGAATTTGTTCCCTATTTTCGCTCTTGAAGATATTCCATACGGCAAATGCAGCGAGCAATGGTACCGACCACTGCAAGACTATAAGCGCCATAGATACTGTGCGGAACTTATTGTACATCGGCAGGTAGTTGTAGCACAATTTTGTAAACCACATCAGATTACTACCCCAACTGAGCATTAGTGCGATGATGCTTACCGCGATAATCCACCAACGATTGCGTTTGCTTACCAGTGCTATGCCGAGCAGAGCAAGAAATACAGCCACAGCGCCGAGGTATGTAGGACCTGCAGTGTATGGTTGCTTGCCCCAGTAGGTAATGTCGGTGAAGTATGGAATAACATACTGCTTAGGAATACCTGTAAAGTCAAAGTATTCCCACTCTTTTAATGCGCTGTTGAGCGGAGAGTATCTATCTTCGCTATAGCCATCAAAGCCACTCTCTCCACCCATAAAGTCTGGAATTAGCATGGTCCAACTCTCGTCTATGCCGTAGCTCCATGCTGTTGCGTAGTCAAGATCAAGCCCCTCGTGCACCTCTCCCTCTACGGCTGCAGCAACTTCACTACCACCTCGGATAGTATCTTTGGTGTGTTGCATAGTGTAGAAGAGGGATGAGAAGTTTGCTCCCACGGCAATCAAAGCCGCCGCTGCAAGGGTGGCGGTGCGTTTACCAAATATCTTGAGAGTCTTCTCTTTGATTGCAAAAATCAGGTCGTTAACCCAAAGGGCCAATGCAGCCAAAAGGAAGTAGTATGTTATCTGCGGATGGTTAGCTCCAATTTCCAGTGTCGCAAAAAGTGCTGCCAAAGCGCCTCCAAGTAACATATTACCCCTCAATGCCATATATATCGCACCCATCATCGCAGGGGCATAAACTGCCGCCCACATCTTTGTTATGTGTCCGGCTCCGATAATGAGGAAGAAGTAGGTGGATAGTCCATAGGCAAGTCCCGCAACAATGCCTATCCATGGATTTATGCCCATCATCACCACCATCAGCCACATTGATAGCATAGCAAAGAATATCAGCACCAACGGCTCGCCCATAGCACCGAGCAACTTGTCGGCAGTGGTCTTGATAAACTGCGCCGGATAGCGTATATTTATAAGGTATGCCGGCATGCCGCCAAACATTGCGCCCGTCCATTGTGGGTCCTCGCCGTGTGTCGCGCGGTGGTTGCGAATATCGCTACTCATACCGTCAAATTGCTGTATGTCGTGCATTACAATCTTGCGACCCTCAAATTGTGGGGCGAAGCAGATTGCAGATATTACAAAAAATATAACAACTGCAACCAATACAGGCACAGCTTTTGGGAATATTCGTTTCAAAAACTCCATTATTACTCAAATATTAGTTCCAAACCACACAAAAATACAAAAAAACATTCATATTTCTGAACTCTCTGCTAAAATTTGCTTATCTTTGCTCAAATATAAGACTATTTGGACAACTTTATGGTTACACTAGACGATATTCGCCGACCAATAGCTGACAGAATTGAGGAGTTTGAGAATTTTGTCCGTAGCTCATTTGGCGAGAAGGAGGGTACACTGCTTGCCGATATGGTTGAGTATATTCTCTCTTCGCGCGGTAAGGGGCTCCGCCCAACGCTTACAATGCTAAGTGCTGCGGCCACCTCTGCGACGGGGAGCTTTGGCAAGCGCACAATGCTTGCGGCTATGCTCATTGAGATGATTCATACCGCCTCGCTTGTGCATGACGATGTTATTGATGAGTCAAATCTTCGCCGTGGTCAAGCTTCGGTAAATGCTCGTTGGCAGTCACGCAATGCAGTTATTGTGGGCGACTATATCCTTGCACGAAATATGGATATTGGTCTGCGTAGTGGACAATATGACCTATTGACGCACATTATCGGCAATATGGCAGTGCTGTGCGAGGGTGAGATTCTTCAGAGTGACCATGCCGGAAAGCTCGACATCTCAAAAGAGGACTATTTTGACATTATCTACAAAAAGACCGCCTCCCTCTTTGCCTCATGTGCCTCGGCAGGTGCTATGTCTGTAGGTGCACCGCGCAGAACTATTGAGAGCATGCATCGCTTTGGTGAGAAGCTTGGTATGGCATTCCAGATTGTAGACGATATTTTGGACTACACCCCAGATAATAATACCGGCAAGCCTGCGGCAAATGACCTCCAGGAGCGAAAGATTACCCTGCCACTGCTTGAGGTGCTTGAGAGGGTTACTCCGAAGCTTAAATCTCAGATTCTCAGTGCCGTTGAGCGTGCAGCTACGGATAGTGATGCTGTAGAGTTTGTCAGAGAGCAGGTTGTAAAGTATGATGGTGTAGCAGCTGCCCGTGCAACTCTCCAGCGATTCCTTCAGCGTGCACTCTCTGAGCTTTCTGACCTTGAAGATACCCCATATCGTCAGGCGATGATTGACCTCTGCACATTTGTGGCGGAGCGCGATAGATAGATACAAACAACTTAAAACTATACTATTATGACAAAGAAAAATGGAAATGTATTTGCAATCGGAGTGATGTTCTTGCTCTTCTTTATGATTGCATTTGTGACCAATTTCGCTGGTTCTATGGGCGTTATTGTTAAAAACCAGTTTGGAGCCTCTAACGCTATGGCACAGCTTGGTACCCTTGCAAACTTTATTGCTTATGCATGCATGGGTATCCCTGGTGGTCTTATCCTTAAGCGTAAGGGTTATAAGTTTACCTCTCTGCTCGCTGCCGCTGTAGGTTTTGTGGGTGTGGCTATCCAGTTCGCTTCTGGCTATGCGGAGTCTTTTGCTGTCTATGTGCTTGGCGCATTCGTTGCCGGTTTCTCAATGTGTCTGCTCAACCTTGTTGTAAACCCAATGCTTAACACCCTCGGTGGTGGTGGTAATCGTGGTAACCAGCTTATCCAGCTTGGTGGCTCTTGCAACTCTGTTGGTGGTACTATCGCTCCTATCTTCCTCGGCTATATGATTGGTGGTCAGGCTGCTACTGCAAGCGTTGGTGATGCTGCCCCTGCAATGATTACCGCTATGGCAATCTTCGCTCTTGCATTTGTTATTATCTCCCTCTCTGCTATTCCAGAGCCTCATATGGAGACTGCTGAGGAGAAGGCTGCTCGCAAGGCCGGTAATACAGAGAAGGATCCACATGGCCCACTCTCTTTCCGCCACTTCGTGCTTGGTGCTATTGCAATCTTCTTCTATGTTGGTGTTGAGGTGGGTATTCCAAATACAGCAAACCTCTATATGTCATCCCTTGAGGGTGTAGGTCCTGCTATTGCAGGTACACTTGTAGGCTTCTACTGGTTCCTTATGATGTGTGGTCGTCTTATCGGTGGCGCTGTTGGTGGTAAGGTATCTTCTAAGGCAATGCTTACAACTGTTTGCCTTGTTGCTCTGGCATTTGTCTTTGCGCTGATGTACATTCCTGAGTCTGTACAGGTAACTATCCCTGTTATTGAGGCACAGGTGCCACTGAGCATGATGTTTATGTTCCTCTGCGGTCTGTGCACATCTGTTATGTGGGGCGCAATCTTTAACCTCGCTGCTGAGGGCCTTGGTAAGTACACTCCACTTGCATCTGGTATCTTTATGACCCTCGTTTGCGGTGGTGGTATCCTTCCATTCATCCAGGGCTTCGTTGCAGACTTTGTAGGCTATATCGGTAGCTACTGGGTTATCGTTGCCGGTCTGGTTTACATGCTCTATTATGCACTTGTCGGCTCTAAGAATGTTAATACTGACATCAAAGTAGACTAATTTTGTCGTCAGAACGCGGATACCTACTTCCGCTAACAAAAATCCCAGCAATGGCTGTACGAAAAAGTACTATCCATCGCTGGGATTTTTGCCGAGCATTGTATCTACCGCGCTCTGACGACAAAATGGTTTGTTCTGAAAGGAGGCTTCTTGTGTGTCACAGATCAGCCAACAGCCAATAGCCAAAGGCTAACAGCCAAAAAATCTTGCACCTGCAAGATTTTTTTATTACCTTTGTGTAAATATGAAGTGTGATGTTTTTATAAGTTACTCGCGTAGTGATATTAAGGTGGCAGAGTCATTGTGTGGTGCTTTGGCTGCTGCAGGTGTGGATTTTTGGATAGACCGCAATATTCACGGCTCGGCAAACTTCTTGACAGAGATAACAGGTTATATTAGTAGTTGCAAAGTTGTTCTGTTTATTGCATCTGCAGCTTCAGCAAAATCGGAGTGGACACAGAGGGAGATACTCTTTGCGCTAAAACATCATAAAAAGATTCTACCTTATCGTATCGGGGATTTTAGTTTTGATGATAATATTGAATTAGATTTTATCTTTACAAATGTTCAATGGATTGAGTCTGAGAGAGAGGTGATTACCTCCCTTGAGAAGTTGGGCTATTGTAGTCAATGCATGTCTCATGTCCCCAACCCAGTACCAGTAAAAATATTTAAGATTGGCGACTACTACAACGATGGTGTGCGAGAGGGTGTTGTCTTTGAGGTTAGCGATGACGGAAAGCATGGCAAAATTGTGAGTATGATACAGTCTAAAGATGAGTTGGAGTGGGCATCAGATGATTCGGAACGTTGGCGATATATTGGCGCAGATAGTCAAGATAGTGGTGACTACAATATGGCGATAGTAAAATCAAGACCTGGTTGGCAGAGTAAATATCCAGCATTTAAGTGGTGTGCCGACTTGGGCGAGGGTTGGTATCTGCCTTCAACGGAGGAGTTACTCGCTATATATCGGAATAAGGATAAACTTAATCCTAAATTGAGGGATAAGATTGACAATGAGTGGTATTGGTCGTCAATGGAGATGAAAGAGGATGAATCGCGCGCTTGTTATGTCAGTTTGACGTATGGATATACTGGTAGTACCAATAAGAACGTTAACGGTCATGTGCGTGCTGTGCACATCTTTTCGCCATTATACTTTGGCTTTTGACTTTTATAAGGTATTTATATAGGTCGGCTTGCCGACACCTCTGAAAGGCTAATAGCTAACGGCCAATAGCCAATGGTAAAAATCTTGCACTCGCAAGATTTTTTATATTATATATAGTATCAACAACGCAAAAGGTCTAAAATATGGTGAATAGTTGCAGTTTTTTGGTAAAATGCTTGGCAGTTCAAAAAAAAGTGTTTAATTTTATAGACTGAAAAGGGACTTTGTCCAAGATTGTAATCCTTAAAACTACAAAAATATGAAAAACTATTCACCAAAAGAGATTAAGAACATCGTTCTTGTGGGTGCCCCAGGCTCGGGTAAGACTACTCTTGCAGAGGCAATGGCTTACGAGGGTAAGGTTATTGACCGCAGGGGTAGTATTGAAAACAACA